>Ga0187864_10001197_pt1 | contig 25869 bp, 34 predicted proteins | sample June2016WEW_11_4_FD_132985 | JGI IMG/M metagenome (GOLD analysis project Ga0187864, IMG submission 132985) | Peatland microbial communities from SPRUCE experiment site at the Marcell Experimental Forest, Minnesota, USA - June2016WEW_11_40 | ecosystem: Environmental > Terrestrial > Soil >...
CGATAAGCGCCTGGCCGAGCGCCTTAAAACAATGGCCTCGGAATTACTGGCTAAAGCCGACGATTTTGAAGAATTGCCCAGCCAACGGGTTAGGTACCAAGACCAAAAGCGATTTTGGCTGTCCTAACCCGTGCTTCGCCGCACTCGTCACCGGGAACTATTATTCTCGCGCATCGGAATTTGGCGGGCCGTGAGCATGTGCGGGTGTGGCTTGAAACTTAGCTTGGTCAGCCCGCCCGCGCGCTCAATTCCGACGCGCCCGACCCAGCCGGCTTCACATTTCCGATGACGGCCTGGCCGCCATCATTGACGTGGACATGCTCGACCCGAACATATTGGTTCCCACCGTGACGTAACCGTCGAAGAACCTCGACCTAGGTTGAATAGGCTCCCAGCAACCGAGGTAGTCCTGTAACTAGAGCTTCGAAGAGTTCGGTCTCAGGCGAAGGCATGTCCCGGCGCGTTCTTTTTTCCTCTGCCGGGTCAATGCCTTGCCGCACGCGCTCGAGCGCATTGGTGGCCTCGCGACGCGCCTGAGCCGGTTTGATTGCCGGGTAGCGGCCGATCGTAAACCGGCGCAGCCGGCCATGGAATCGATAGAACAGGGACCAAGTCTTGCGCCCACTGTCAGTGATGCGCAGGGAAGCCCGGGGAATCCGGCATCGAAATATTCGGTGCGACCATGCGCAGGCGCCGGCACCCGTTCGACGAACAGGTCCGTAAGCTTCTTTGTTGGCATGTCAGTTGCCCCTGGCGGGTGTCACCCGGGTAACGTTACCCGGCGCACTGCCGTGAAAAGCTCATAGCCATTCACTACCATACACCCGGTGAGAAATGCCTGTAAACACTGGGCTTTTATGATGTGGAAAGAACGGCTGTGAAACGGCTGGCAACTGATTTACACGCAGAATGTCGGCGGTTCGAGTCCGTCACCGCCCACCAATCTTCGCAACCGAAGCGCCGCGAAGGCTGCCCCGCCTTGGCCGATCTTGGACGAATGCGCGTACGGCAGGCCAATCATAAAGACAGATGACGGAGGACGACCTTCAGTCTGTCCTCCAATCTCCGTCATCCGAGCTTCGTCGTCGTGCCTCAAATGGCTTCTTTGAGTTCCTTCGAGGCGCGGAACGCGACTTTCTTGCTCGCCTTGATTTGGATGGCTTCGCCGGTCGCCGGGTTGCGGCCCATGCGCGCTGCGCGTTTGCGCACTTGCAGGATGCCGAGGCCGCCGATGCGGATGCGCTCGCCCTTTTTCAGATGCTTGACGATGTTGCCGACCAGGCCGGCGAGGATTGCTTCCGACTGCTTTTTCGAAAGTTCGTTATCCTCCGCAAGGCTTGCCGCGAGATGCTTCAATGTTACGGTTGTGGCTGGTTTGGTCGCCATTAGACCCTCCTCGATGAAGCGGTAACGGGCGAAAAGTGCCCGTCATCACGATGCAGTTAGACGATTCGGCTTCGACTGACCACGCTTGTTTTGCCGATTCCACCGATGTTTTCGCGTGTCCCGGGCTATCTGGACTGGCTCTATGGCGTGTACAAGGCAAGCCGAAAAGGCCGATTTGAGGCCAGAATCCTTGACTTGCGAGGAAGCGGGCTTTAACTGCGCAGCGCGCCTGCGGGGGCGTAGCTCAGTTGGTTAGAGCGTCGGCCTGTCACGCCGAAGGTCGCGGGTTCGAGTCCCGTCGCTCCCGCCAAGTATTTCAATAGCTTAGCTTTTTCCCGGCCGACGTTGTGACACTTTCCCGGCCGACGTTGTGACACTTTCGGGCGGGTTTTGTTCCTTGCGAAGCTGCTTGCGCCCAACCTTCCGCGCCTCATCGAAGCGCCGCACCGAGACGATATTCACAGGATTGTAGACCTTGCGTAGCCGGTTCGATGTCGAGATCGTGTTCGCCATCTTGGACGACGCGTCCGCCGGGGAGGCGCCCCCAGCATCACCTTCGACGGCGCCCGAGCGCCGCAAGTCGGCGAGCTGGCGGCGCTCGCCGGGCCCGAATGCGAGGGCACGGATCTCTGCGAAGTGCTTTTCGAGTAGATCCTTTGAATAGGGCTGTGGTCGCCAACGACGCCCGCCTTTTGGGCCCGGTTCACTGCCGGCCGTGCGGAACAGTGGAGTATTGTCGAGCAGCTCGCAGCCGAGCGTTGCGACGTAAGTCTTGAGGACCGCGCGCGAATAGCGCGTCAATGTGCCAGCGGCAGCACGTCCGGTCTTTGCACGGTCGAGATAGAAGATCGCGCCGGATTTATACTGCCCCGCAGTCAGCTTGCGCACGTCGATCGGCGACAGCATCGTGTCCCAGGCCACGGCGATCGCGGCGGCGAGCCCGCGCCTGTTCTCCCGCCAGGCGCGCTGCACCAGGCGCATCACCTCGGGGTAGAGCCACACGTCTTTGCGGGGATCGGGCGCGGAATTGCCGAACGTGAGCGACGGGTCGGCGTCCTTGTTGCAGAGGTTCATCGCCGCCATTTTTTTCCACAAGGCGCGGTGCACCTTGATCACCCGGTGGCGTTCGGTCACCGATATTTTGGCCTCGATCTCTGGCACAAGTCCGGTCGCTCGTCCGGTCTTCGGATCAGTGGCGAGGAAATGTTCGGGCTGGATGGTGGACGGATCGCAATCCGCGAAGATCGAGAGCCAGCGCCAGGCGCGCGGCCAATCGTCTCGCTTTGTTTGCTCGTTGCTTTGCGGGCATCCGTCCTTAACGCGCTCGGCGCGGCGCATCTTCATCGCTCGTTGATATCCATCGCCGTAGCTGCCGATCGGGTGCGCCGGTTCGGCGCTCGCTTGTTCAGCCTGGCCGCGACGCACGCGGTCCCATTCTTCGTTGAGAGCGATCGCCCGCGCCTTGTCGGCTACGGTCGCCTCCTGGCCAAATGTGACGAGCCGGAAGCCTTTGGCACGCATCGCCCTGGTCGGTCGCCAACGCCAGCGGCCGTTGAGAAACAGGAAATAACGGATCGTGTCGCCCATTGTTTGGTTTCTCTCCCCAAGGCGCGCCGACGTAAGACCGCATCCAAACCTCGTCATAATACCAAACGTGCTTATCCGGTTTTCACCCACGAAACGGGATGACGGCACCATCGGGTGCCTTAACGACAAGCTCCCCGTTCTCGACCGTCAATTGCCGTCGTGAAAGCACCGCTCGCGCCTCAGTGCGCCACGTAGCCGCGAATTGACCCCCGTGGTGAGCCAGCAACGCTTCCATATCAAGCATGTCACTGCCGGGCTGCCATTCATCGGGGACGCGGTTAAGCGCCTCCAAGGCGTAGGCGAGGGCCTTGGCGAGGATCAGATCATCCCGCCCTGTTATGCCGTTCGTTACCTTAAATCGCTCAGTCATGGTCGATTACCTCTGTTGTGGGTGAAAACCGGATAAGCATGATACCAAAGATGACGAGGTATTCCTCCCGCCCGAGACCGCACGCGACTTCAAATATGCCGTCAGGTTGTCGCAGCACGATCGCAACGTTCCGCCTTCACCGCGCAAGTCGTAGTCAACGTTGAGGTAGTGGCAGATTTGCCGCGCTAAATCGGCCGCGCCTACGCCGCGCGCATACTTGGCGTCGTCGTACAACGACGTGCCCTTGAACGTGCCCTTCGGATCGGGCTCGATGACGCTGGTCTCGGCAATGAAACCGAAACGCTCGCCTATCTCCCGGGCATACTTGTGCGAAACGATCTCATGATCATAGGTGCGCAACTCGGCGATCACAGCCAATAGCTCGTCTGTCGTCATTTCCAAACTCCTCTTTGAGTTATAGCCTTCAGTCCTGAGAAAACCGTTTGGCAAGCACCTCGCGAGCATCCCGCGGTTTGTCTATCGTCGAGGGCTTGTCCCGATCATCCATCCATTTATCGATCTTGAGAAGATCATAATTGCCGGTCGTAGGGTCGGGGCGAGGGAAGCCGCGCCGGTATAGTTCTTCCTTCTTCACTTCGAACTCACACAGCGTCAAATGCAGCCGACGAGCTGCCTTGATCGGCGGCACGTCACGCGGCGGGATACGATATCTGATGCGATCGCCTATCATGTTCGTCATTGTCGTGTTTCGCCCCGCGCTTTTTTCCCGGCGCGGAGGATTTTTGCGGCGAGCCCGGTCGGTTTGGGCTTAGGGGACACTATTGGTTTGGCGAGAGCCTCATCGAGGCGACGCAGTCTGGCGGACAAATCGAACACGCTGGCGCTGTTCTGATCTTGACCGAGCCAACCATAAAATCCCTCTAAGTTTTTCCGATTGAAGCATCCGATTTCGGGCAACTTCGCGGTGGAAACAAAATCATCAATCTTGACCGACACGCAGAGGTGCGTCTGCGGATCGCCAGCCCACTTGCGCGCGGTTTCGAATAGTTGGCTGATTGAATGCTCGCCGCGCTCGACTGCCGTCTCGGCGTCCTGCCGGCGACGGGGCGCCCAGTACTTTTCGATAAGCGCGACAGTCACCACGGGCTCAATGGAAAATCGCGAAAGCTGCACCACGAAGAGTAAGCGGTCGATCTGGTCGCGATCGTAATCAAGCTTTGTCCCCTTGCCCGGGTGGCGCTCGCCCATTGCTCCGATCCTACGCAGGTGCTCCAGGCGGGCAAAGAAGCGCGGCTTCTCGGCCTCGACAATGCCGAAGGCTGCGACGAGGGCGGCTTTAACAGTCGCAAATTGATATCCGGCCATTGTCATTCCTTTGCCTCCGTATGCGCCCCATAGCACGTTGCGCGGTAGAACGCAAACACAACGCTTGATGTTCTGGTTGGACTCGCTTATAAGCCGTTCACGCCACACGAAACTGAGGTTTTCCGAAAATGTCGGATTGCTTTGCAGGACAGCCGCGCGGCCGGGCCCTGGCGGGCGCCAGGGCGATCGCCCGCTACATCTGGGACGACGAGGAGCAGTGGCGTTCCGTCTATAGCCTGTCCCGCGACGAATACGGCCTCATGGAACTCAACGGGAAGGTGACCGGCTTCACGGGCTGGATCGATTTCGCTCTGGCGAATCGCGTCGGCAGAAAGCGCCGCCGGCGGGCGGCGGCAACGGCCTAATCTGCAAATGACGGCCCTCCTCAAATACGACGCCGCCTGCCGCGCCGTGGCTGAAGCCAAGACGCTGGATGAAGTCCGCGATTGGGAGGACAAGGCCGCCGCTGTGCGGGAATATACGCGGCGTGTCGGTAATCGCGATCTTGAACTCGATGCCATAGAAATCCGCGAGCGGGCCCGCCGGCGCCGCGGCGAACTTCTGCTTGCCCTCAAGGCCGAAGGAAAGCTGACGCAGGGCTCCGGCAAAAAGAAGTCCTCTGGCGAGGACATCTTGATGCTCGAAAATCTCGGCATAGCGAGAAACGAATCGTCGCGCGACCAGGCAGTCGCTGCCCTCGATGGCGACGTTTTTGAGCGCCTGGTCGGCCGCTGCCGGGCCTACGCCGAGGCGCATCCCGAAAAGCACACCTTCGACATGCTCAAAGCCGAGCAGAAGGATGCTAAGGACGCCGCTAAGGCGGCAGCTTTGGTGGCGCGCGCCCTCAAGGGCGGCCAAATCGAAGATCTGAATGCTTTGATCGCCGCCGGCCACAAATTCTCCGCCATCCTCGCCGATCCGCCTTGGCATTTCGCGGCGCGGAGTGAGAAGGGCGAGGGCCGCTCGGCTTCGCAGCATTACACGACTGATCGAACGGAAGCTGAAAAGATCAAGGCGCTTCCGGTCAGAGACCTCGCCGCCGATGACTGCGTGCTTTTCATGTGGATGGTCGATTGGTGCCCGCAGCTCGCTCTCGAGGTGATTGAGGCATGGGGCTTCGTGCACAAGACGACGGCCTTCACCTGGGCGAAACAAAACACATCCGGCGAAGGCTGGCACATGGGGCAGGGCTATTGGACCCGCGCCAATCCCGAAGATTGCTGGCTCGCCACCTGCGGCCGTCCAAAACGCATCAACGCCGACGTGCGGCAACTGATCATTGCTCCGGTCATGGAGCATAGCCGCAAGCCGGACCAAACGCATGCGCGCATCGAGCGCCTAGTCAACGGTCCTTACTTGGAATTGTACGCTCGCCGCGAGCGTGAGAATTGGATGACATGGGGCAATGAGCTCGAATTCAAGACATCGCTCCCGCCACGTGATCCCGAAACCGGAGAGATTATCGATGCAGCGCCAGGCGCGGCGTCTTCGAGTCTTCAGGAGGACGATCTTTCGATTCCTGATTACCTTCGCATCGGCCATCCGGCGTGCAGCTGGCGGAGTCCGTTGGAATGAGCAGCCCGACGAGCACGAAAATCGATGGCCGCGCAAAACCCAGACATTCCGCGAGGCGGCGCAATCGATGACTAAAGGGGGCGGCTGTGACGGCTGACGACGCCGCCGCGGCGGAATTGGAAATCTCAGCGGCGCTAGCCGACGAAATCGCCAGCGCACGGCGTCTGGTCGGCAGTGCCGATCCGGCACAGGCGCGGGCGCTGTTGCGCCGGGCCGCGGCCGAGCTGTGGAAGGCGCTGGCGGTCGATGCCACCGTTCATGGCGACCCGGCGGCTCGCGCCGTGGCCCTGCAGGCGGTGGTCGATACGCTCAATGATTGCGCCGCAGTGGCGCAAATCGCGGCCGATGAGGCACAAACTATTTTCGTCGAAGCGAAGAATTCCGACAAGCCTCTGAAGCGACCACGCCGAGCGCCTGGCGCCGGTGACAGTGCCGCGGACGGCGGATCGGAACGGCCGACAATTAAAATCGTCGGGGGCAAGCTGCCGCAAATCGTCGATGAAGCGGAAGCCGCGCTGATGGCCGGCGCGCCGGATTTTTATCGTTTCGGGGACCAACTCGTGCGGCCGGTCGTCGAGGAAGTGCCCGCGGCCGATATGACGCGCACCAAACTTCATCGCCTCGTGCCGGTCACGAAGCCACATCTGGTCGACGAACTAACCAGGATTGCGCGCTGGGAGAAGTTCGACCGCCGTAGTGAAACTTGGGTAAGTGTCAATTGCCCCGATCAAATAAGCGAGACGTACCTAGCCCGCGAGGGGCGGTGGCGGTTGCCGCCTCTCGTTGGGATCGTCAATGCGCCGCTGCTGCGCTCCGATGGCTCGTTGCTCGACCGGCCAGGATATGACGTGCGCACGGCGCTGCTCTATCGATCCGACGGCGCGACCTTTGACGTGGTGCCTGATCGGCCGACCCGGCAAGACGCCGACCGCGCCTTGGGGCGCCTCGAAAATCTGGTTTCGACTTTTCCATTCGCGAGCGGCGCCGACGGGCCGGATCGCTCCGTCGCGCTGTCGGCAATTTTATCGGCGCTCGATCGCCGGGCGGTGCCGACGACGCCGGCGCATGGCTTTTCGGCGCCCGTTGCGGGCTCCGGCAAATCGATGCTGGTCGATCTTGCGTCCGTGATCGTCACGGGCCGACGAGCGCCGGTCATTGATCAGAGCAAGGATGACGCCGAAACAGATAAACGCCTGATCGCGGCGTTGCTCCGCGGGGGCGCCATCGTCTCGTTCGACAACGTCGATCGGCCGCTCGATAGCGCCCTTTTCTGCCAGGCGCTGACATCGGTGGGCACGATGCAGCTGCGCGTCCTTGGCTACAGTAGGGATGTCGTCGTGCCGAACAGCGCGATGTTTTTCATCACCGGGAACCACTTGACGCTCGCTGGCGACCTCACGCGCCGGGCACTCGTCTGCCGGCTGGATCCGGGGTGCGAGCGACCCGAACTGCGTCAGTTCAGTTCCGATCCAGTGCAGATGGCGAAAGAGAATCGCGCGGAATACGTGGTCGCGGGATTGACGGTGCTGCGCGCCTATTTCGTCGCCGAACAGCGCGTGACCATCGCGCCGTTGGGGTCATTCGAGGATTGGTCGCGACGGGTCCGCGAGGCCATCGTATGGCTTGGGCGACCCGATCCTTGCGACAGCATGGCGTTCGTCCGCCGGGCGGACCCAGTAACGGCCGTCCTCGCCGCGTTGTTTGGCGCCTGGCGGAGCAGCATCGGCGGCGGCAAAGCGATCACCGTCCAGGCCCTCGTCGAGATGGCCGACCGCGTCACACCTGACGGCGGCGCTTCTTATCCCGAGCTCCGCGATGCCTTGGTCGCCATCGCCAGCGAGGGGCGGGGCAACGAAATCAACGTGCGGCGTCTCGGCAAGTGGCTGGGCAAATACGAAGATCGGGTGATGGACGGCATGAAGATCACGCGCCGCGCCGTCAAGGCGCACACCGTGCAGTGGGTTCTGAGCGAAGTGGGTTTCGTCGGTCTCAATGGGTTTGCCTAAGGCAGGTGCGAGAAAATGTCAGGACAAATTATAGAGAGGGGCTGGCGCAAACCCATTGAGACCGACGAAACCCATTCGCAGGCTTGGAAGCATCCGCGCCGCCCGGCGGCAGCGCCGAACGCATGCTCCGCCGAAGCCCGTTTCCGTGACAGACCCACCTGTCACGGAAAATGCCGAAGCTTCGTTAAGTCGGTGATGTGTCGCGGATCGCACCAGGGCCCGATGGTGGGAGGCGAGCAATGCATCCGCGCTTCGCAATGGCGCACCCTACAACTCGAACGTCGCGCAACCGAGAGGCCGGGCTTTCCAAAAACTCTTGGGTCCTTCCTAGGGACCCTCTCTCCACGGGAAACGCGCCAGCCGTTGATATCTCTCAAATTTTTAGCGTGCGAAGGGATTCGTCTTCGCTGGAATCTTATCTCTCGCATCAAAATTCTAGAATCGTTGCAACAACTTCGCATGCATCAACAAAAAACATTTTTGCGATTGATGTGGGGGATTCGCGCGCGGGATTCCGGCCGGTGAAGAAGACCTATTCAACGAAAGCGAACGCGAGGAAAGCCGCGCGGAAAGGCGGCCTCGACCATAATCTTGTTCGAGAGAGCGCGGACGGAAAATTTGAGATCGACGTACCGCCGCCACCGGCGCTGCAGAAAGGCGAAGCCGACCTTCCAACAATAAGCTGGTTGCTCGATTGCACGCCGCGCACTGTTCAAAAATTGGCCCTGAAGGGGGTCGTCGTTCGCCTCGGGAGTGGTCGATTTGATCAGACAATGTCGATCCGCAACTGCATCCGCTACTACCGAGAGCAAAGTGCTGGACGGACCGGTCAGGATGCTACGACCGACACCGTTGCGGCCGGCGTCGAGCTGAAGCAGGCGAATACGCAACTAATCCGCCTGCGTTTGCAAAAAGAATCGGGCGCGCTCGTGACCGTGGATGAGGTCCGCGAGGTGTGGGGCCGCATCATGCGCGGCATCCGGCAATTCGTTCTGGCACTTCCAGGCAAGGTCGCCTTCGAGGTTCCGACGCTGACCGCGCACGATCGCGGCGTGATCGAGAGAATCTGTCGGGATGAATTACAGGACGCGGCGCTGGGGCGGGGCTTCGATATGAATGGTCAAACTGGTGGAGATCATGATTTCCCAACAGATGAATAGGCTCGCTCGCGAGGTCCTAGCGTTGTTGCGCCCGCCGCCGAAACTCACGCTGTCTGAATGGGCGGAAAAAAATTTCGTCCTGGCCGATGGCTCGGCGCGGCCAGGGCGCTTTCGGCTGTGGCCGTTTCAGCGCGAGATTCTCGACGCTATCGGTGACCCGGCGCTGGAACGCGTGACCGTCGTCAAACCGACCCGCATCGGCTACACTAAAAGCCTCGTTGCCGGGATCTGCGCCACGGCGGACACCGATCCTTGTTCGATGATCCTCTTGGTGCCGACCGATGATGACGCGCGCGGCATCGCGGTTGACGAGATCGAGCCAGCCTTCGAACAATCGCCGGCGCTGACCGGGTTGTTGCGACACGGCCGGATCGACGGCCGCAACACGCTGACCGTGAAATCGATCATCGGCGGCGGTTCGCTGAAAATTCTTGCCGCGCGATCGCCGCGCAATCTGCGGCGACATGACGCCAAAAAACTATTCATCGACGAAGAAGACGCCATGGAGGTGACGAGCGAAGGCGATCCGGTCATGCTGGCTGAGAAACGCACGCTGGCTCATCCTGATCGCAAAATCGTCCGCGGCTCGACGCCGACCGACGACCTCTCGTCTTCGATCAATCGGGCCTATCAGGAATCCGATCAACGGATTTTCGAAGTACCGTGTCCACATTGCGGCTCGTTCTTCGAGATGATGTGGGAGCATATCGTCTGGCCGGCGGACGATCCGGATAAGGCGGCATGCGCCTGTCCGCACTGCAACGAATTGATCGAGGAGCGTTTCAAAACCTCGATGGTGTCCGCCGGCGCCGAACGTGGCTGGGGGCGCCAGCGGCCCGATGTGCTCGGCCATGCCGGGTTCCGGCTCAACACGCTGATCTCGCCGTTGGCGAATGCGCGCTGGTCGAAACTGGTCGAAGAATTTCTACGCGCCAAGCGCGCCGGCCCGGCCGAAATGCAGGTGTTCGTCAACACCACGTTGGGGCGGGTCTGGAAACAGACGATCGATGATGTCGAGCCGGAAGGCTTGGCGGCGCGGGTCGAGGATTTCGGACTGAAGGACGGTCGTTTTCCTGTCGACGTGTTCGCCGTCACAGCCGGCGTCGATACCCAGCCCGATCGTTTCGAAGTCACGTTCTGGGGCTGGAACGAAACGCAGGCCTTCGCGCTCGGCGCTTTCGTCGTTTGGGGCAGCCCAAACGATGCGACGACGCAAGCCGAACTCGATGCGATATTGCGCTCGACCTGGCTGCATCCCAACGGCTGGCGGATCGGCATCGATGCAGTCGCCGTCGACAGTGGTGGCCACAACACGCAAGCTGTTTACGATTTTTGCGGGCCGAGATTTTCCCGGCGGATTTATGCAATCGTCGGGCGCGGCGGGGCGCGTCGGATTTGGGAGCCGAGCAAGCGACGCAAGAGCGCGGTGAGACTTGTCATCGTCGGCATCGATCAGATTAAGACAGAGATTCTGCAACGCTTGCCGCTGCCGCCGCACAATGAACAAAAACAGCCGACGCCCGGCGCCATTCGTCTATCGCGCGATCTTCCGGAGGAATGGTTCGATCAGATCGTCGGCGAACGCCGCGCGGTGCGCTATGTGCACAATCGGGCGGTGATCGAATTCCGGCCGCGCAAATCTGGGCAGCGCGTCGAGGCGCTCGATTGTTCGGTTTACGCCTTTGCCGCACGCCATTCGCTGCGGATCAATTTCGCGGAACGGCGCGGGCGGACTGCCGAGCCACCAAAACCGAGGATGTCACTCGCCAGCAGGTTGCCGCGTTAATCCCAATGGCCACTCAACAACAAGCAGCCGGTGAGACGGGGCGCATCAGCGCGATGGGCATTCCGTGGTACAGCCGCGCGGATTATCCGCGCATCCGTAAAATCATGGCCGATGGCGAAAGGCTCCCGGAGGCCTATGACGATTGGTTGCACAGAGCGGAGGCGGTGGAGCGCAGGATCGCTGCCAGCGGCGTACTAGCCATCCGCGCCATGATCGATCCGGAACGATTTCTCATTTGGTGCAAAATTCGAGCATTGAAGTGCAACAGCCAGGCGCGCGGGAGCTTCGCTGAGGAAAAAGCCCGCGATGCAATCTGTTGAACGCTAATGATATCCGTTCGCAAAAACGTCGCTTCTCCAATTCAGCGCTCCGTGCAGATGCGCGACGCCCCGACAGCGCGAGAAGAAGCAATCGCCGCTCGCGAGCTAACGAAGCAGTTCTTACGTGAGATCGAAGGCCTACGCGCACGTTGCGATGCGCAGGACGCCGTGATCGCGGAATTGTGGGCCAAGCTGCTTCAGGATGATCCTCCGATTGAAAAAGAGGGCGCCGCGCTGGGCCGCTGGCGGCCGGCGAAAATGCTTGCGGACCAACTCGGCTGCACGGAAGGGCTGCTCAGATATTACCGCAAAGACGGTCTGAAATGGGAAATGCGCCGCGGCAGACGCGTGTGGTATGATACTGAATCCCTTCCCGGACCATTAAAATCGCGATTGATTGACGCGGTTTCGCCGGACGATTTCCCCCAAAAAGACGACATTGCGAATTTGCGGATAGAACCGCAAAGGGAATCGTTCCACGATTCTCCGCATGGCACACGATCCTCTCAAATTACTTCGAGTCGCCCTCGCCGACGCTGAGTCACGCCTCGCTGCGGCGCGCGCCAACATGGAAGCCGCCGCCGATCGGTTAGGGATTTCTCACCAAGGGTTGTTCGCGGATACCATCTTTATCGGGCGCACCACGGGACAGCGCTGGGCCGACCGCGCTGAGCGCGACGGCCGGCATGAGGGTATCAAATGGGGCTGGTTGACGGCGCTTAAGGTGGAACGCAGCACCAGCGAATACTCGTTCTTGCGTGGTGTCAAACTAGACCTAGATGGGCCGGCTACAAGTGCCGCCCACGCAATGGTGCGCGCGATCATTGCTGCCGGAAAAACATCCCAGGTGAAGAGCCCGCGCCGCGGGCACCCAAAGCTAACACCTCAAAGCAGGAAAGTCTTAACATGAGCAGCTCCGTCCCCCCCGCGCAAAGATCGCCGTTCTCATACCTCGCCAGGTCTAAGGCAAAGGTCGAGGACCAAGTTGACGATGGTGACGACCAAGAGGACGGCGAGACGGACGAGGACGAAGAAACGGACGAGGACGAGGAGACGAAGAAGAAGAAAAAGGCAAAGAAAAAAGCCGAGGACAAGGGAGACGAGGAAGACGAAAAAAAGTCTGATGCTCACGCGGCCCGGGCCCGCGAAAGGGCTCGCGTCCGCGCAATCATGAGTTCCCGAGCGGGCCAGCAATTTCCTACCGCTGCGCTGGGTGTGGCGACAGACACATCGATTCCGCGCCATCAGGCCATCAGAATACTGCGCGCGATGACGAAGGATTTATCGCCAGGCGCCGGCAGCGGCTCGCTGCGCGACCGCATGGCCAGCCTCAACCGGCCGGATCTCGGCCCCGGTGGAGCTGGAGAGGTGCCGTCCGTGAGCGATCCGAAGGCGCTAGCGGCTGCCATCGTCCGGGCCGCTGAGAAGTCGCGCGGCGGATACGGAAGCACCTAATCAGAGGACTGAAAGCAAATGAATCACGACGTGATCTTAGCGGAACTGGAGGCGTTGAAAACGCGAATCGAAGCGCTTGAGGCCAACGCAGGCTTGCGTAAATTCGCGGCTCGAATCGAGGCACCAATCGCGCGGGTCCCGGAGGAGGGCGTGCGTATATCTTATCCGCCCGATCCGAATTCCTTCATGATGCCGAACAACGGCGAGCTAAAAAAACTGCGCGTCATCGCCTGCGGCGAATATCCAAAACTCCGGCCAGATTTTTCGAATTATCTAGATGCGGAAAAGGCCGAGTTCGAATCTTTTGAAGAATTTTCCCGAGCTTTTTTGCGCATCGGGAATCTCGGTCGGATCGACAAGCTTAACAAAAAGGTTTCTCTGTCTTGGTGGGTTGGTGAAGCCCAAGAATGGCTCCGGCTGCACAACATCTACGGCGAAATCCGCGGTTCTGCTTTTTGCGCAGCAGTTCTTGCACATGGTGACATTGGGTTCCTTCCGGCCGACGGCGAGCAGGGTTGGGTTTGGACTTTTGCCATGGCCCCTCACGGTGGCCGGCGCGCGACCGATGGGTGGAAGCAAGTTCTGCGGACGGGCCAGATCAAGAAACCTGAGGGGGGCTCGCGGATGCCGGCAACGCCTCCCGTCAGGATGATCTTCGAGACAACGGCGGAACAATGAGCTTGCGACGGGAGCGGACGACGACGCTCGTGGCGCGGACGGCGCCAGGCCGGCGGCTCCTCTCTGGCTTGGCGCCATTTTTTCATTTGTTTAGCGTGCGCGGTCGGTCGTTCCTTGCGGGCGCCCGGCGCCGTCCTACAACGATCAGCAAGCCTCCCGGACCGAGCACGCTAAAAGGTCAAACATGGGCGGGTCAAGGCTTGCAAGCGCCACGAAAGCTGGTCGGGGATGACAACCGACTCGGCAAGGCGGCGGGGCTTTCTTGCCCCGCCGTCAAACCACTCGTGACGACGCTCAAATGAAAGACCCCATAAAGCTCGTCGATGAAATAATAATTCCGGCAGAGCACGGCTGGTCCGTCGTAACGCTCTCGTATGGCGAAACGGAAAACTCGGAGGCGTATCGAATTCCGGTCCTCGCCTGGCTTATCAAGCTCCACCGGCGCCCCACCGGCGAGACGTTTGCTGATGTGACCCCGGTTACTCCCAACGGTAGCCTCGACGATGTGCAGGATGTTGCGTTGCAATACGCCGACGATCCGCGTTTCTTTACGGTTCATGAGGAGTTTACCGAGGAGGCCGCACTGTTAGCTCACTTCAATAGACGGCGCCCGCCGCAGGTCGGAACAGGTCACCAACCGAGACAACCTTAGCGAAGGAATTCGATCAAATGTCTGCTCAAGACGAAACGCTCAGACTCGCGGCAGAGATCAAGGACGGTTGGTCTGCTCCATTGCGCCAAATGATGAAGTCGCTGCGCGGCGTCGCGGACCAGGCCAAGGCCACGAACGTCACCCATACCGAGCAGGTCCGTGATCAAGCTAAGGCGTATGGTCGGCTCGATCAAAGCGTGAAGCAGATCGCCGATCGCACCAAACAAATGTTGTCGCCGGCGCTCGCTGCGGCCGGGGTTTCTATTTTGTCGGTGGGCGGCGCTGTCGCCGAGCTGGTCAAGGTGACGAACAATTTCGGCGAAACGACAAAGAAATTAAGCTTCCTGAGTCGGGAGACCGGCTTCACCATCGCAAAATTGCGCGAACTTCAGGCGCTGGAGGGCCGCGTCGGGGCGTCGGCGGGGGCGATGGGCGCCGGTGCCAAGACATGGGCGTACAACATGGAGCAGATGCGTCGCGGGCGAGGCGCGATGGCAGAGTTCTTTATAAGTCAGCATGATCTGAACGTCCGCGCGCTCGGCGACACCTTGCGGCTTTCGAAGAGCAATGAGCAGGCAGCCGACACCTTCATGGACTTTCTCGATAAAGTCCCCGACGAGGTTCAAAAAAGGTCCCTTTTGAAGGCAGGTGGTTGGCCGGAGGAGCTTGCAAATCTCACAGGGCCAGAACGCCGTAAAGCTCTCACTCAAATCCGCGGCGATCTAGGCGACGTGGGGAAGAACGCGAGGGCGCTCGGTGAGGCACTCGCGGAGTCGCGGGATCGGCTCGATACGACATTGAGTGGCACTTCGGACATGATTGGCAAAGCGCTTGCCGAGCCATTTACCAAGGCTACGGATGCGGTTCGTGAATTCATCAAGGAAACCCGCGGGCCACTCATCGACGATCTCGATGGCGTGGCGAAGTCTCTTTCAGGTGTCGATTGGAAGCCATTTGCCGATGGCATAATTACATCCGTGCATGAAGTGACGGAGCTCGTCGGGGTTCTCGGCCGATTAACGGCATGGTTCGATAATTCTGCCGTCGGGCAATTGCTTAAAAATAAACTGGGTTCGTCCTCGGCGCGTTTGCTTGGTTCACTTGCGACCGGCGGCGCCATCGCGCCATTCGCGATGCCTAAACTTCCTGGACTCGCCAGCAATGCCTTTCCGTCCGCTCCGAGTGGTTATGGATATGGCGGAGGCTCGACCGAAGACGCAAAAAAGGTGGTGAAGGAAGGCTCGGAAGCTGGCACGCGCCGCGGCATCTTCGATGGCATGCGCGATTGGTTCAATTCCTTAAAGAACCGGACGTCGGCTGGCGGCGGCGGCTTCGAGGGGATGGTGCAAAAGGCAAGTTATTCGCCTGGCGGTGGCGGAGGTTTCGGCGCTGGCGAGCCCATCGCGCCAGGCGGAGTTGGCGGCGGTCTCGGTCCCGGCGGCGGGGCTTTCGCTGGCGCGGGTGCGCCCGGCGCCGGCGGTAAGCCCGGTGCGCAGCGGTTAATGACGGACCTCATCAACAGAGGCTGGTCGAAAGAAGCTGCGGCCGTCATGGCCGGTAATGTGCAATCCGAATCGAGATTCAATCCTGCGAACAATACGGGAGATAGCGGCACTTCGTGGGGACTGGCGCAATGGCATGGTGATCGCCGTCAACGCTTGGTGGCGGATGCGAACAAGGCTGGCGTGAGCTGGAAAGATTGGGACTTGCAAGTCAATCTCATGGACAAGGAATGGCGCGAGCGATACGGCGACGCGATCCACTCCCACGATTTCAACAGATTGGCCCGTCTCGGGAAGATGTACGAAGGATATTCGACCAACACATTCGGCGAGCGCGTCAGATCTGCGCAGCAATTTCTGAGAAATTATAAGGATGCAGCTCCCGCCGCGGTTCCTTTTTTGGAGTCTGGCAATGTGTGGGGGGCCGGCGGCGGTCGCCAGGGCGGTTCGCCGTTCGGCCTCGATCTTCTGCAACGGGGCACCGATCTCGATCTGCTGCAGGCGGCCCGCCGCGCGGGCTTCGGGGGTGCGACGCGACACGAGGTGACGGGCTCGGCGGGCGTGGTGGTGGATTTCTTGAATATGCCGCGGGGCGTTCGGATCGCAGGATCGATGGAAGGAGTGTTCAAAACACTTGAGCTCAACCGCGGCGTCTCCATGCCACTGGCGAGCGCGGGCGCCTAATTACGCAAGCGATGCGCCCTGGGCGACAGCGTGCCGCGAATCGAAGAAATGATGCTGCGCTGGCAAAGCTGGGCGCCGGAACGGACGGCATACGTCTACTGTTTCGATTCGGTTGCTGCGCCGGCGGCATTTCCAGAAATTCCGGAGGTTTTCGGGCTTGAGCCCGGCGAGCAGGTTTTCGTGATCTACAAAGTCGATGATGGGTCGCCGATGAAATTGCGCGGCAGGCTGGTGGATGCGATTACCGATGCGGCCGAGCTCGGCTTTGTGGTGCTGGGGGCCGCATACGCCTGAGGCGGGAACAAAATAATGGAGCTTGAGCGCATCACTTGCCGTTGCAATCCGCGACCCTGCGACGGGCATCGTGTGGTCAGCTCCCGGCGCGATCCATGCGGATCTGATGAAAGAGGTCGCGCCAAATACTTTGATTGATGAAGGCTTCACGACTTTGGTGCCACATGCATTGGGACAACGCGTAACGTTCGAGCAAGGCGAGGGACCACGGCTCGACGCACTTGAAGATGCCGCGGGCGTTGAACGGTCTTCGTCGGGAGATTGACCACAAACGCGGAGCGTGCGAGTCCGGCCCGGCGGGTAGCATGGGCGCGCGGGTTGGCGGGGGATTCCTATTCGCTTCGATCTGGGCTATGATTCGTGCGCGCCCCGAGCGGCCGTTGATCGCGACCGCCCGGGACGACTTCCCAACCGACGCCTTGGAGGGCATCGGATGAGCGCGAAACGCATAACACCCGAATCGCCCTCCGGCGTCTTTTCAGCCATCAACAGGAGGGTTCTATGTCGCTCGAAAATCTAAGCCGGCGCGCACTTATGGCCGGCGCCCGGGTATTCGCTGTTGCCGCTTCGCTTCCTCCAACGATTGCTGCGGCAAGCGTGTTGCCGCATTCCGGTCCAGCGCTCTCTGAGGATGCAAACCTGCTCGCACTTGGAGAGAAAATCGATCCTCTTCTCAGCACCTATCGTGCCGCTGCGGAGCGAAAGCGCCAAGCTCGCGTCATGGCGGAAGCTCTCTGCCCGCCGTTGCCCGATGAGCTCGTGGTGAAGCCCAAATATCGACTTCCATGGGCTGGATGCGCTGAGCGCGAGATCGACGTTGAGGGGAAGGATGTATGGCCGCCCAACTACACCGGTGCGGACGGCAAAACATATGCGCGCCGGCCTCGGGAAATCCTCAAGGGCAACCTGATAAAGGAGGCCATTGCGAGAGGCAACATCTATGCATCGCGCCGCACAAAGCACGGCAAGGAAATTTGGAGGCTGATCGGGATCTCCGAGAAGTATGAGGCCGAACGCGCGGCGGCGATCGAGCGCTCTGGCGTGCTGGAAGCAGCTAACGAACTCCGTCACTCGGCTGTCGATATCGAAATGCTGGCATACGAAGTGCGCAAGCACGAGCCCGTAACGATGATCGGCATTATGATCCAGGCGCGCGCGCTCGCAGCTCATGCGGAGGCCGAACTTGATGCGCACGGCTTCGTCGGGCGATCGGGCACTGTGCTCGGGCGCGAATTGGCGGCCTCCGTGCTGCGGATCGCCGGCGGATCGCGAGGCGTGTCATGACGCGCGTTGCTTCCATTGCACGCGACGCAAAGTTGATCGCCCTCGGCAAACGACTTGAGGATCTTCAAAAAAGACTTGCGCCCGTGCGTGCCGAACATTGGCGTCTCAACTATGAGGCCTATGAATACGCTTTTGTCCCAAACTGGATATGAACCTGGTCAGGACAATCCGCCCGGGCTCTTCGATCAATACGGCGCTGCAAACGAAGAAATGGGTAAGCGCAATGGCTTGTGCGCTTGCGACGAGAAAGAACAGGCGCTGCATCGCGAGCTGGACCCACTTATGCGCGAAATTTTTCGCACGCCGGCGGTGTCCGTTGCCGGGCTTCGCGTCAAGACGCTGGCAGCAATAGAAGCGTGTAAAAATTTTTGGGATCAGGCGCCTGGCGATCTCGATTACGATGACGAAGCCGTGCGCTCATTGATCGAGGCGGCGTGCGCGGTGGCCGACATTCCGGTGCCGAACGAGACGCAGGCCGTCATGGATGATGACGAGGATGCCCAACTATGTCCGCGCTCGGCGGCGCTCAACTGATGAGCGATCATCGACCCGGCAGAAGGTTCCCCGCATCCTGCCGGGGCTACGGGCGTCCTCCGCATTGCTCGATTGATGCTGGGCGTCACCGAGGGAGAGGCCGCGCCGCGCGGCGGCCGAGGCTGCCGCGCGTCGGGAGGCGTTTTCACGCAGGCTGGCCGAGGTGGATGGCTTGGCCGCACCTTGATTGTTGTGGACATGAACGAAATCTGTGGATGCGATTGCCGCACGAACTCGACACCCGCGTCTGCCGCGACTGAAATAGCGCAACCGCGCCGGTTGGCGCAGAAAAAAGGAAGAAAGCACCATGAAAACATATGTTGCAGTGATCGGAGGCGAAGCAATCGTCGCGTTCCGCGCCGAGGATGAAATTTTGGCTGCTATGGAAGTTGGGATAAAAACGGTGGGGTGGTCCTTGGTTTGACCGGGTATTCGGGACTATTGCGCGCCGCCGGAAGTGAGCTGTGGGACGAAGAATCCGAAATAAAGGTGCGACCCGCTTCGGCCGAAGAGCATGAGCGATGGCTTGCGGCTCGCGATTCTGAGATTGGCCCCGCCGCGGAGGGCAAATTAATCGATCCTGAGATGCACGACGACGTGGATGATCTCGCCGTGTACCTGATCCCGGTCCGTCCCGTCGACGAGGACGAGGGGGACGAGGAAGCGGCTTGATCACACGCCGCTAGGGGTAGGAGCGGGGTGGGGAAATAAAGCGCCAGCGGAGCCGCCCGCCCGGCTGGCGCTGGCCACTCAAGGAGGTCGAGATTATGGCGACAACTATTTACTTCGAACCGACGAAGATCAAAGACAAAAAACGGGAGTCGAGATCGAACTTTGAGTTCGGCCGATTTTCCAATGGTGATGTGTATTGTGAGGTCGACGGGAAAATGTTCGTCGTCGACAAGGTGATCGGAAGGAAAATTTACGATGGCATGATGGAACTCGGAGCCTCTCGTCAGTGGGGCTGGTAAGGGCGGCCCCCGGCCCGGCCGCGCCGGCCGCGTATCGGCTATTGCTTACCGGAACCTCCTTGGGGACCTTCGCGAAAGATGGCCTTAGTCGGGGGAGCTAGGCCGGCGATCACATTGCGAAGATATTGGATAAAGCTCCCCGATACCTCGGCAAGATCGTAATTGCCGTCGACTTGGCGTTTAATCACACCGAGACCGAGAAGTTCCTCGAACTCCTCTTTTTCCACGAGGATAAAGCGCGCAGCCTCATTTGCCGTTGCCATTTTGCGGTTCTCATTTTCAAAGCTCCCTGTGACACTTTCGGCCTTTTTGGGGCATGTTATCGCCGGTGGCAAGTGTCACAGCCCATTGAGATCATGTGCATTTCGTCGCGGCAGGCCGGCCTGTCACGCCGAAGGTCGCGGGTTCGAGTCCCGTCGCTCCCGCCATTAAATCAACATCTTAGCCTTCATTCGGCGATCGCGTTTCGACTTCGTGGCAGGCCCGCCCGCGGCCTACGCACAGGCTCGGCTTGCGCCTTTTTGTGCACTGCGCTAAGGGTCAAAAGATCAGTTTTCCAGCGTGAATCCGCAGAGATTTGGGGCAAATCGGCGCGGTCCCGGCTTGCGCGGAATCGTCGTATGGGGGGCATGTTCCTGCGCTAGGGACGAAGGCTGTCCGGTGATGGCCGACCAAGGGGCTGCCAATGACGCAATCGCTCCATGACTTGCTCCTCGCTTACCTTCCGCTTGTTGTTTTTATCGCGGTGGCGGCTGCGATCGGGCTGGCGCTACTCCTCTCCGCCTTCCTGCTCGCTTACAAGAATCCCGATCCGGAAAAGCTCTCGGCCTACGAGTGCGGCTTCAACGCCTTCGACGACGCGCGCATGAAATTCGACGTGCGTTTCTATCTGGTCGCCATCCTGTTCATCATTTTCGACCTCGAAGTAAGCTTTCTGTTTCCGTGGGCGGTGGCGTTCGGCAAGCTCGGGCTGTTCGGTTTCTGGTCGATGATGCTGTTCCTTGCGGTGCTCACCGTCGGGTTTATCTATGAGTGGAAGAAGGGAGCGCTCGAATGGAGTTGAGCGGACCCGCGATCCTTACCCCGCGTCAGGAATTGGTCGCCGCGCGCGCCGGACATCCGGGCGGCGCCAACGATCCGTTTTTTACCGGTTTGAGCGGCGAGCTTTCCGACAAGGGATTCCTGGTCGCGGCGGCGGACGACTTGATCGCCTGGGCGCGCGCCGGCTCGCTTATGTGGATGACATTCGGTCTCGCCTGCTGCGCGGTCGAGATGATGCAGATGTCGATGCCGCGCTATGACGCGGAGCGATTCGGCTTCGCGCCGCGCGCGTCACCCCGCCAATCGGACGTGATGATCGTGGCTGGCACCCTGACTAACAAAATGGCTCCAGCCCTGCGAAAAGTCTACGACCAGATGCCGGAACCGCGCTACGTGATCTCTATGGGATCGTGCGCCAACGGCGGCGGCTACTACCATTACTCATATTCGGTGGTGCGCGGCTGCGATCGTATCGTGCCGGTCGATATCTACGTGCCCGGCTGCCCGCCGACCGCCGAGGCGCTCCTCTATGGTGTGCTCCTGCTGCAGAAAAAAATCCGGCGCACCTCCACGATCGAACGCTGAAGATGGATGAGATACTCGACACTCTCGGCCGAACCATCGCCGATGCGCTGACGGCTTCGGTGAAGGGCTATTCGGTCGCACATCGTGAACTGACGGTGCAGGCCGAGGCTCGCGATATCGTTTCGGTGATGCGCTTTTTGCGCGATGATCCGCGCTGTCTGTTTTGGAACATTGTCGACGTGACTGCGGTCGACTGGCCGGGCCGGGAGCGGCGTTTCGACGTGGTCTATCACCTGCTTTCGCCCAAACATAACGTGCGCGTGCGCGTGAAGATCGAGGTCGACGAGGCGACGCCGGTCGCTTCGATCATCGAAGTTTTTCCTGGCACCGATTGGTTCGAGCGCGAGGCTTACGATCTTTACGGGGTGGTGTTCACGGGCCATCCCGACATGCGGCGGCTGTTGACGGACTACGGCTTCGACGGCCATCCGCTACGGAAGGATTTTCCGCTCACCGGCTTCGTCGAGGTACGCTACGACGACGAGCTCAAGCGAGTCGTTTACGCGCCGGTGCGGCTGGCGCAGGAGTTCCGCAACTTCGATTTTTTGTCGCCCTGGGAAGGCACGGACTATGTGCTGCCGGGTGACGAGAAGGCGGGCAAGATCGGCGGAAGCGGGCAGGGGTCTTGAGATGAAAGCAACTCTCAAACCTGGGCTCAGCCACCGTCTTGTCTACACCGTTCCCGAGAACAAGACTGTTCCCTACACATTCCCTGAGTCTCCCGTTATCGCGTCCATGCCCAAGGTATTCGCCACGGGCTTCATGATCGTGCTGATGGAGTGGGCCTGCACGGAACTCCTCGCTGCTCACCTTGCGCCGGGCGAAGGCAGTGTCGGCGTCCACGTCGACGTGAGCCACCTTGCTGCGACGCCGCCCGGCATGGTGGTGACGGTCGATACGGAATGTGTGGAAATTGCGGGCCCGCGCGTGACCTTTCACGTCAAAGCGCATGATGGTGTCGACCTCATCGGCGAAGGCCGACATGAGCGCTTCGTGGTTGCGTGGGACAAATTCAATGCCGGCGTCGCCGCCAAGGCGGCGAAGCTTGCGCAGGTTGCATGATGGCTGAAACCAAAGAGCGCAACTTCACCATCAATTTCGGGCCGCAGCATCCGGCCGCGCATGGCGTTCTACGCCTTGTCCTCGAACTTGACGGCGAGGTGGTCGAGCGGGTCGATCCGCATATCGGGCTTCTCCACCGCGGTACCGAGAAACTGATCGAGCACAAGACCTATCTGCAGGCGATCCCGTATTTCGACCGGCTCGATTACGTCGCGCCGATCAACCAGGAGCATGCGTTCTGCCTGGCGGTGGAGAAGCTGCTCGACCTCACCGTTCCAAGACGCGCGCAGCTTATCCGCGTGCTTTATTGCGAGATCGGCAGGCTGCTTTCGCACCTTCTCAACGTCACCACGCAAGCAATGGACGTCGGCGCGCTCACCCCGCCGCTTTGGGGTTTTGAGGAACGCGAGAAGCTGATGGGTTTTTATGAACGCGCTTCGGGCTCACGCATGCACGCGGCCTATTTCCGCGTCGGCGGCGTTCATCAGGATCTGCCGCCGAAACTGATCGACGACATCGGGGCGTTCTGCGATCCATTTCTGAAAGTCTGCGACGATCTCGAGGAACTGCTCACCGAGAACCGCATCTTCAAACAGCGCAACGTCGATATCGGGGTGGTGAAGCTGGAAGATGCCTGGGCCTGGGGCTTCTCCGGAGTGATGGTGCGCGGCTCGGGCGCGGTGTGGGACTTGCGCAAGGCGCAGCCCTACGAATGCTATTCCGAGTTCGATTTCGATATTCCCGTGGGTAAGAACGGCGACAATTACGACCGTTATTGCATCCGCATGGAAGAGATGCGCCAGTCGATCCGCATCATGAAGCAATGCGTGGAGAAATTGCGCGGGGTTGAGGCACAGGGTCCGGTCGTGGTCGACGACAACAAGATCGCACCGCCGCGCCGCGCGCAGATGAAGCGCTCGATGGAGTCGCTCATCCACCACTTCAAGCTTTACACCGAAGGCTTCCACGTGCCGGCCGGCGAAGTTTACGCCGCGGTCGAAGCGCCCAAGGGCGAGTTCGGCGTTTATCTCATCGCCGACGGCAGCAACAAACCCTACAAGTGCAAAATTCGTGCGCCGAGCTTCGCCCACCTTCAGGCTATGGATTTCCTCTCGCGCGGCCACATGCTCGCCGACGTCTCGGCGATACTCGGCTCCATCGACATCGTGTTCGGCGAGGTCGACCGATGAGCGTGCGCCGCCTCGCCGAAAAGCAGCCGCCGAGCTTTGCGTTCACGCCGGAAAATCTCGATTGGGCTAAAGCGCAGATCGCCAAATATCCGCCGGGCCGGCAGCAATCTGCGGTGATCCCGTTGCTGTGGCGCGCGCAGGAGCAGTCCGGCGGCTGGCTGCCGCGGAAGGCGATGGAGGCGGTGGCGGAATTGCTTGGCATGGCGAAAATCCGCGTGCTCGAAGTCGCGACCTTCTACACGATGTTCAATCTCAGCCCGGTCGGACGTTTCCACGTGCAATTCTGCGGCACGACGCCGTGCATGCTGCGGGGCGCCGATCAGCTCAAGAAAGTGCTGCACCGGATGGTCGGCCACGAGAACGAAGTGACCGCCGACGGCACGTTCTCCTGGACCGAAGTCGAGTGCCTGGGCGCCTGCGTCAACGCGCCGATGGTCCAGATCAATGCCGACTATTACGAGGACCTCACGCCGGAGACGCTGACTCGCATCCTCAATGAGCTTGCAGCGGGCAAGACGCCGAAGCCGGGTCCGCAAATCGACCGTCAAAACTCCGCGCCGATTGGCGGCGCGAATACGCTGACCGACCCATCGATCTACAAGGTAACTGCGCCCGCCGCTGCGCTGCGAGACAGTGATGCGAAGAAGCCGGGCGAAGCAGCCAACGTCCATGAAGTGGTGGCGCCGAAGCCGCCTATCGCCGATTCGACCGATCCGAGACGCGGATAAGACAATGCTTGCCGACAAGGACCGTATCTTCAAAAATCTCTACGGCCATCACGGCTGGGGCCTTGATGGCGCGTGTGCGCGCGGCAGCTGGGACGGCACCAAGGCGATTCTGGAAAAAGGCCGCGACGCCATCGTCAACGAAGTGAAAGCTTCGGGCCAACGCGGCCGTGGTGGGGCGGGATTTCCGACTGGGCTCAAATGGTCGTTCATGCCCAAGCAGTCCGACGGTCGGCCGACCTATCTCGTCATCAACGCCGACGAGTCGGAGCCCGGCACCTGCAAAGACCGCGAGATCATGCGGCACGATCCGCATCTGCTGATCGAGGGCTGTTTGATCGCCGGCTGCGCCATGGGCGTGCACAATTGCTACGTCTACATCCGCGGCGAATTCATCCGCGAGCGCGAGCGCCTGCAGGCCGCGGTCGATCAGGCCTACGAAGCAAAACTTATCGGCAAGAACAACGTCCACGGATGGGACTTCGACATCGTCGTCCACCACGGCGCCGGCGCGTATATCTGCGGCGAAGAGACGGCACTGCTCGAAAGCCTCGAAGGCAAGAAGGGCCAGCCGCGCTTAAAGCCGCCGTTTCCAGCCAATATGGGCCTCTATGGCTGCCCGACGACGGTCAACAACGTCGAGACCATCGCGCAAGTGCCGGACATCATGCGGCGTGGTGCCGCTTGGTTCGCCGGCATCGGCCGGGCGAACAACACCGGCACCAAGCTCTATTGCATCTCCGGCCACGTCGAGCGCCCGTGCAATGTGGAAGAGCAAATGGGGATTCCCCTGCGCGAACTGATCGAAAAGCACGCCGGGGGTGTGCGCGGCGGTTGGGACAATCTGCTTGCGGTCATTCCGGGCGGCTCGTCGATGCCGCTGGTGCCCGCTGGGCCCGATCAGGCCGACACGCTACTGATGGATTTCGACGGCTGCCGCGATAAAAAATCGGCGCTCGGCACGGCTGCGGTCATCGTCATGGACAAGACCGCCGACATCGTACGGGCGATGGCGCGCATCTCCTATTTTTACAAACACGAGAGTTGCGGCCAATGCACGCCATGCCGCGAAGGCATGGGCTGGATGTGGCGGTTGCTCACGCGCATGGCCGAAGGCCGCGCGCAGAAGCGCGAGATCGACATGCTGTGGCAAGTCACCACGCAGATCGAAGGCCATACCATCTGCGCGTTCGGCGACGGTGCCGCCTGGCCGGTGCAGGGCCTGCTGCGGCATTTCCGGCCGGAGATCGAGCGCCGCATCGACGAATACACCGCGAATGTAGACGCGGAGGGCGTGCTCAATCCGCCGGTGCCTGAGGCGGCGGAGTAGGGGAGGTTACGGTGGCAAATATGACCATTTCCCCACGGTTCTGGCGCGCCGTTACACTGCTGATGCGGCTGGACATCGCCGGCTCCATCGTCATGACCGCGGGATTGTTGTTCTGGCCGACGTGGCACGCATGACCAAGCTCATCGTCGACGGCAAAGAGATCGACGTCCCGCCGGAATACACGCTGCTGCAGGCGTGCGAGGCCGCAGGCGCGGAAATCCCGCGCTTCTGCTATCACGAGCGCCTGTCGGTGGCCGGCAATTGCCGCATGTGCCTTGTCGAGGTCGTGGGCATGCCGAAACCGATGGCCTCTTGCGCCACCGGCGTGAACGATCTGCGCCCGAACCGCGATGGCACGCCGCCCGC
>Ga0187864_10001198_pt1 | contig 25857 bp, 19 predicted proteins | sample June2016WEW_11_4_FD_132985 | JGI IMG/M metagenome (GOLD analysis project Ga0187864, IMG submission 132985) | Peatland microbial communities from SPRUCE experiment site at the Marcell Experimental Forest, Minnesota, USA - June2016WEW_11_40 | ecosystem: Environmental > Terrestrial > Soil >...
CAGGGAGCAGGGAGCAGGGAGCAGGGAGCAGGGAGCAGGGAGCAGTTTACAGTTTGTTGCCGGGGGGTGAAGCCCTGAAAGCCCGTTCGTGGGTCAAGGATCTCACCGTTAACTGCTCACCCGTGACTGAGATACCCCCGGCCTGCTGCGCCGCCTCTTCCACTGATTTGCAGGAGAGCGAGGCGCTCGAGGCGCGGGGCGGCGGGGCTGCCAGCGGGCCGGGCCGGGCCGGTCCGACCCCTCGGCCAACGGGCAATGCCGGGCCTTGGAGACTATCCATTCGGCTTTGAGGCCGAAGCGCGGGCGGGTAGGCCGGCCGGAAGAGTGCTGCCGGTGTGGGACCCGGCTTACGCCGCGATCAAACCGGCAAGCCTGTTGTGCCGGCTGTTCCGCAAAAGGAAGAAGGATCAAGCAGTGCCTGTAGTTAAAGAGCTTCCGGGCGAAAGCATTTTGATAATGATTGGGCCACACGGGGAGAACGGCCCCCTCCCGGGGACCCTGTGGAGATTTTCCTGTAGGGCAGCCAAGATTGTTTTTCTGGAACTGGACACTTTTGATATAATTTGTACAGTTATGGAGGTAGAAAGCAACGACCGGAAGACGGGAGGAGCTTGCCCCATTGAATGAAAGAAACGAGGGAGATGGAAATGTCAGACAAGAAAAGCAAGACTTCAAGGTCAGGCTTGGCCAAAGGAGCAAGAATACATGCTGCGGGCTACGGGGCCGGCGTGTCACAGCTTCTGCGCAGCGGGTTATTATGTGCGAATTGTCGTGAGCCGATCACAGACGAATTCGTTGTTGGCGAACCCATGCTGGTTGCTCCAGGCAAGTACGATGTGTTTTTTCACAAAAACAGGCCGGAATGCCGAAATGCGAGCGGCGAAAAAATAGCATATGTTCCATTGTGCACTAACTGCAAGACGCCGGCTTACCAGTCATTTACAAGAGAGACATTATCCGCGCTGCTTCGATCGAGTGCAGTAAAGTTTCATTGCACTCAATGTGATAATAGCTGGCCTGCCACATTGGAAGACGCGGGAAAGCTTTCACTATTGCTTAAAGACTAGACATCGGAGTCCCTGGAATGAAGCGGAGAGAAAAGGGGCGGCGGGAGTCATCATAAAGCAGATTCCAGAGGGGTCAGAGAGCAGTGCAGAGCGCGGTGCAGAGCGCGAAAGAAAGTACGATCGGCGTTATTCAGTTTTCAAAGAGCCGGAAGGGTTTCGCATAACCTATCGATTTAACTTATAAATGGAGCTTATCCCTGTAAATACAGGTCAAATGCAGGTGCTGGTCCAGCAACCAACTGATATTATTGGTAATTTTAATTTCATTTTCTGTGAAAACAGCGGGAAATCCAGCCAGTAATTCAGTGAGCAGTTAAGAACAATTCCTCTTGGTTCTATCGCCACGCGACGAGCAGGAAAAAATAATTCCTCTTGGTTCTATCGCTTCGCGACGAGCGGTAAAATACTTAAATTCATAAATCAATTTGTTTTGATCCCGCAATATTGTACTACACTGTGATTTCGCCTTGCCAAACGGCAACCAGAAGCGGCAATAGAAGCGGCAAAAGGCATAAAAAACCGTGAATCGCGAATCGTGAATCGCGCATCGTAACCCGTAACCCGCAACCCGTAGCTCCGAAGGCTGGCAACCAGAAGCGGCAACCAGAAGCGGCAACCAGAAGCGGCAACCAGAAGCGGCAACCAGAAGCGGCAACCAGAAGCGGCAAAAAACGGGCCGGCCGGGGCCGGGCAATGTTGTTGAATTGAGGAATTGAGAGATAAGGTTGCGGACCCCGCCACATACGAACAGACAGTGGCTCGCTGGACCTCCTATCAATTCGAAATAGCTCTCCGACATCGAGGAGACGCTTTCCGCGTGCTCTATGCTGTTAAAATCGGCGCTGATATTTGGGTCATTCACGCCTTTCAGAAAAAATCCAAGGCCGGAATTAAAACGCCCAAGATGGAGGTTCATCTTATACGCGACCGCCTGAAACGGTTTAAGGAGGCTTTACAATGAACGACGACTTAGAACTCATTCACGGCAGCGGCAATGCGTTTCGTGACTTTGGCCGCGTTAATGCCGGAGTTGAACAGGCTCGCGCCATTCTTGCAGCGAAGATCATACGCACACTTGACGAGCGCGGTCTATCAACACGCGAGGCCGAAAGACTGACAGGCGTAGCTCATTCGGAGTTTTCGCGCATCCGCAACGCGAGGCTTGGACGCTTTACGCTTGATCGTATGATTACGATACTCGGAAAACTTGATGAAGACGTTGAGGTTAATGTTACCTTCCGGACGCGCCCTCCTTTGCAAGGTGAATTACACACCTGAACACGAGGGCGTGCCCATGCGTTGTGGGCTGACAACATGAGCGAGAAAAACCAACATTGGGGATCGACGCTCGACGACTTTCTGCACGAGGAGGGCATTTACGAAGCGGTGAAGGGGGAAGCGGTTACGCGCGTGATTTCGTGGCAGATTGCCGAGGGAATTCAGATCATCCCGAAATGCCATGAGGTGACGCAACGACCGGCATATACATAATTCCTTGTGTAGCGTTGCTAAGATCCTCCGCAAGGCCACCACCGGCGGCAGGGCAGCAGAGAAGCCCGCAGCGGTCCGAAGCGACAAGTCCAAAGCAGCAAAAGCATAACTGGACAAGAGCGTTTTGTCTCATGTCGGTTTTCGGCCTTGAGATTTGGCGAGGGTTTGCGTGGGGCTTTAAAAGGTAAACATGAGACAAAACGATGAGGGGCCTTAATTAACTTGCAATTACACCATAATGGTGTATATTCTTGACATGACGGAAAAGCGAAAGCCAACTTACGACCTTGACGCCTTTAAGACCGCGTTTAACAACGTGGGGAAGCTTACAGCTACGGGTACGGCACTGCGGAGCGCCGCCGCTCTGGGATTTGGGCGCGCCGAAATTGTGGAGACGCTCCAAACCATGCAGCGGGAGCACTTCTACAAGTCCATGACGGCTTTTGCCGACCAGCGGTTTTGGCAGGACGTTTACCACGTCCCCTCACCGGCGGGCATGCTGTATGTGAAGTTCACCGCTGATGCCGTCACTGAGTTTTTGCTGCTGTCGTTCAAGGAGAAAGACAATGACTAATCCTGTCTGTCCAGAAACGGGGGCGCCGATGCACCGCGAGGTGCGCCCGATGACTCTTACCTACAAGGATGAGAGTATTACGTTTGATATGCCCGGCTGGTACTGCGACCAGTCGGAAGAAAGCATTCATACCGGCGAAGATATGAAAACATCCGACCGGATGTTGAACCGTCTTAAGGCCCGTAGTGAGGGGTTGCTTGAGCCGGAGGAAATCCGGCGCATTCGCAAAAAACTGCGCCTGACTCAGGAGGCTGCCGGGCTGGTGATCGGCGGCGGGCCGCGCGCGTTCCAGAAGTATGAAAGCGGTGACCTGCTGCCAAGCAGGGCCATTAGCAGCGCCCTGGTTTTGCTCGATCATGATCCCAAGGCGCTGACGGTGCTAAGGGGACGGCAGAGCAAGGCATCCGGCCTGTATGGCGAACCGCGGCCATGAACGACCGAAAGCACCTTACATCCGTCGGAAGTGGACAAGCTCAACCGCAACGGCCCTATGGGGCTTCGTGCCGCTTAAAGCGGCACAATGACGAACGACCGAGAACATATCACCGTGCGCGAGGTTGAAAAGCTGATGGCCGCCGGCAGGGGCACCCGCTTTGAAGCCCGCGACCGTTGCTTATTGCTGATGATGTTCCGGCATGGCTTGCGCGTTTCAGCGGCTTGCGCCTTGCAGCTTGACCATGCCTCCCGTGAACGCCCAACGCGCCAGATAGACGTGTCGCGCGATCGGCCTGCCCGCTACGCGCTCGCACGACGCAGAGTGGTTATTTCTTTTCGGTAGGGTACTATATAAGTCTTTCATACGAGGTGGACGCCGAAAGCCGCGTGTTGCACGTCGCGCGGCTTAAAAAAGGACTGTCCACCACGCACCCGCTACGCGGCGACGAGCTACGCGTTATCAAAGCATGGCTGGCTGACCGCGCCACCATGAAGGCGACCGGCAGAGCTTTTTTTGTAAGCCGGCGCCGCAAGCCCCTTAACCGGCGCACCGCATGGCTTACCATTCGGAAATATGGCGACCTTGCAGGGTTGGAACCACCCACGTACGGGCACCAGTTCCGCCACGTTTGCTGCTTCGCCCTAGCCGACCGGGGTGCGGTTACAGGGCTAATTCAGGACAATCCGGGACACCGCGACATTCGACATATAGTGATCTATACGGCGACAAATCCGGCAAGGTTTGAAAGGCTTTGGTGGTAGGGTTGGCTTTAGATTGTCCCTTGACTTATGCCTCCATCCGGGCTACATTGTAGCTCAAAGGAGTTAATGCCATGATGACAACTCAGAACACCGTTGTTCGTGCGCGGATTGACGGGCGAACCAAAGCCGAAGCCGAGGCGGTGCTTGCCTCTATCGGACTCACTGTCTCCGATGCTTTCCGCTTGATGATGGTGCGCATTGCAAAAGAAAAGGCCCTTCCTTTTGAACCGCTCGTTCCCAATGACGAAACCATTGAGGCGATGAAAGCGGCGCGGCGTGGCAAACTGGTCAATGTTGGTTCGGTTGATAACCTGTTTGTGGAATTAAATGCGGGCGATTAGACGCACCAAACGTTTTAAGCGCGACTACAAGCGGGAAAAATCAGGACGGCACGGCAAAACGCTCGATGCCGTTCTGAGAGAAATTCTCGAACTGCTTGTTGCCGATACATCCCTACCATATAGCAACTTCGATCATCCCTTTAAGGGGGATTGGGTCGATCATCGAGACTGCCACATCAAGCCTGATTAGGTTCTGATTTACCGTAAACCGGATGATGAACACCTCGATTTGGTTCGCCTTGGCTCGCACAGCGAGATCGGTTTGTGAGCTTAAATTGTAATGGGGCCGCCTTTGATAGATGCCAAAAATCCTGATTTATGTCAAGCTTGCGGCTTCCTGAAAAGCGCGACCGTATTCATGCCATACGCCTTAGGGAGTTGAGGGCGCAAATCCGCAAGGGACTTGACAGCGGCGAAGCGACGTCCTTGAATATTGGGGATATCAAGGCGCGTGGCCGCAGACGGCTTGCAGCCGAACAGGCCTTCCGCGAACGCCCAACACGACGGATAGACGTGTCGCGCGGTCGGCCTGCCCGCTACGCGCTCGCACGGCGCAGAGTGGTTATTTTTTTGGGTTGGGATGGATCAGCAATCGCGAGTTAACATATTCAAATCATTTTCGTTCTGCACTCCGGCCACATCGGGATTTCTCACATTGGCAAGCTCCTTTAACATTCTCAAGCGGCTCAGCCGGGTACAGCCTGGTTGCCTTCCCACCGGTGCAAATCTCCACTTCAGATGGGAAGAGCTGATGTATTACTCCTGCAATCTGTTTTAAATATACATGCGCTAACTTTTCCTGTAGGCTGAGATTGATTGGGGGCATTTAGCCTTGTATCATCGCGATACGACGGCTCAGTGCGTCTTAAGATCACCCGCTCGACTTCTTAGCTGAGAAAGAACGTGCTGCTGCACTCTCCATTCGCCTGCTCGACCACAACGGATACGAGCCGCCTTTCAGTTCTCGGGGGCTTTGCCAGACCGCTGTCGCATAGTCGATCATAGACTGTCAACATTTTTAAGGAACAGGGCGAACCTGTTCAGGCTCCACTTTTAAGTTATCCTAAAGGCTCTTCATGGCAGGCTCGCGATCCGAAGTGCTGCCGGGTTGCAAATGGAGGTTGATGCATTATCCATGGCGACCACGATTAATGAGCTGCTTCCCCAAATTCAGATAAACGTGCTCGGAAAATTTCAGCTCCTTCGAGGCGAAACTCCTGTCACAAATAAAGAATGGAGCGCGGCAAAGAAGCCTCAGATGCTCCTGAAGGCCCTTATAACTAGGAGTGCGGAAAATGTGTTGCTGGATCAACTTATAGACGACCTGTGGCCTGACGCTTCACCGGATAAGGGGAAGCATAATTTTAAAACGGTGCTGTACAGGCTAAGAAAAGTCCTGGGGCATCCAGCGGAATCAAGATCCCCTTATATATCCTTTGAGAGGAATACGGTTTCTCTTAATAGAAGTCTGGTTCGCCTGGATATCGACGAGTTTTTGTATCTTTGCAAGCGCGCAGGGAGAGCAGAGCAGGCCGGAGACATCAAGTCCTCCATTAATCTCGGCAACTCCGCGATTGAACTGTACAAGGGGGACTATCTGGAAGACGATTTATATACCCCCTGGACCATGCTGAAAAGAGAGGAAACCCGAGTCCTTTATGTAGATGTACTGCGGCGCACGGCTTCACTTTACGAGAGGCAGGGCAATTCGCGAAAGGCAATCGAAATATATAAATTGCTCAGAAGGGCCGACCCGGTCGTGGAAGAAGCCTACCGGAAGCTGATGCTGCTCTATTCCAACATTGGAATGAGAACTGAGGCTATTCGGGTCTATGACGAATGCAAACGGTCGCTTAGCCGGGAACTGGATGTTGATCCTGACGAGCTGACTACCTCGATATACAGGCGCATTGTCGAGAGCGGTCGGCCGGACGGGGAAAGAAAACACCTGGATTTGGACCGGCCCCGTTCCTACACCCCCAAATATCTTGCGGACAAGATCCTGACCAATCGCAGCGCCATAGAGGGCGAGCGCAAAACCATCACCGTCATGTTTGCGGAAGTTGACAAGTCTGCCGCGGCTTTCGGCAAGCTCGATCCCGAGGCCGTTCACGAGATCATGGACGGGTGTTTCCGTATCCTGCTGGACGAGGTCCACAGGTTTGAAGGGACAGTCAACCAGTTTTTGGGCAATGACGTGATGGTTCTTTTCGGCGCGCCCGTTGCCCATGAGGACCACGCACAGCGCGCCTGTCACGCCGCGCTGGCCATACGGAATGCCATGGCGCCATACGCCGAAAGCCTCAAAAACCGTTATGGAATCGAATTCAAGATGCGTATCGGCCTCAATTCCGGTCCAGTTGTAGTCGGATCTATCGGAAACGACCTGCGTATGGACTACACGGCGCAGGGCGACACGGTAGACCTCGCTGCCGGTATGAAGAACGACGCCGAACCCGGCGCAATACTCGCTTCAGAAAACCTGTACAAGCTGGCCAGGGATTTCTTCGATTTCGAACCGGCCGGCTGCATAGAATTCAAGGCGAAAGAACCCGTCGAGGCCCACCGGCTAATAAAGTCCACGGGTATTGAGACGAAGTTTGCCGCCTCGGTTGCCAGGGGCCTTACCAGGTTCATAGGCCGCGTGCGTGAAATGAAAGCCTTAAATGAGGCGTTCGAACGGGCCGGATCGGGAGAAGGCCGGGTTGTCGGCATCTCAGGCGAAGCGGGAGTGGGCAAATCGAGGCTTCTGCTGGAGTTTAAAAAATTCCTGCCTAGGGACGGCTGCCGCTATTTCGAGGGCCGATGCTTCCACTACGGCGAGTCGATGCCCTACCTGCCTTTACTGGACGTTCTCAGGTCATTTATCGGAGCGAAGGAAGGCGAAAAGGAAGAAATAATTAAGCACAAGTTGGAGAAGAAAGTCCTTGGCCTTGACAGGAAGCTTCGAAGCATCCTCCCGCCGCTCCAGGGGCTTTTGTCCCTTGAGGTGGAGGATAAGGAATACGAGAAACTCGATCCAAAACAAAAGAGGGATAGGACCTTCGAGGCCATTCGGGACCTGCTCGTTCGAATCAGCAGGGTCCGGCCTCTGGTTCTGGCAATCGAAGACCTCCACTGGATCGACAGGACCACGGAAGAGTTCCTGGATCACATGATCGGCTGGGTGCCGGAGGCCCGCATTCTTCTCATCCTTTTGTATAGAAACGAATATTCCCATCATTGGGGATCGAAGCCCTGTTGCAGTCAGATCGCGCTCGGGCAGCTTTCCGTTACCAGGAGCGCGGAACTGGTTGCAGCGATTTTGGAAGGTGGAGAAATATCGCCGGAACTGACGGAACTGATCTTAGGCAAGTCCGGTGGAAACCCGTTTTTCCTCGAAGAGCTCACCTTCTCCATGATCGATAACGGCTCTATAAAAAAAACCGGGGAGAGCTTCGTCCTGGCCGGAGATGCATCCGGCATGGAAATCCCCGATACTATCCAGGGGGTAATAGCCGGCCGCATGGACCGCCTGGAAGAAAGCCCCAAGCGGATAATTCAGGTGGCGGCGGTAATAGGGCGTGAGTTCGCTTTCCGCATCCTGGAGACGATCTCGGAAATGAAAGGGGGGCTCAAACCGGGGCTCGTCAACCTGCAAAGGCTGGAATTTATCTTGAGGAAGAGCCTTTTTACGGAACTCGAATATATCTTCCGGCATGCCCTGACCCAGGAGGTGGCTTATAACAGCCTGCTCGTGCAAAGAAGAAAGGCGATTCACGAAAAGATAGGCCAGGCAATTGAGGAGCTCTATCCCCAGAGGCTTGAGGAATTCTATGAGAAGCTCGCTTGGCATTATTCTAAAAGCAATAACAAGATCAAGGCTTATGAGTATCTAAAACTATCTGCCTGGAAAGCCCTTGAACGGGAAGCCCACTGGGAGGCGTTTCGCTTATACCGGGATGCAGTGGACACTCTGAGCCAATTTCCCGAGACGCTGGGGAACAAACGGGAGTTGGTACAAATTCTAATATCGATGGCTGCTCCCATTAGGATGATTGGTTATCCTGAACATTCGATGAAGTACCTTCAAATGTGTGCGGACTCGGCCAAGGAGATCAACGATGAGAAGGCCAGCGCCAACATTCTGAGCTCGATAGGAATTTATCACTGTACAAAAGGCGATCCCGGCATGGGATCGGTATGCCTTGAGAATGCTTTTCTGGAAGCCCAAAAATCTGAAGACTTAGATCTTATTGTTCCAGTCGGATATGATCTTACTCTTTTATATTCGACCAGGAGGGAATTTGCGCCCGCGCTTGAGGCGGCCGACAAGATCTTGCCCGTCATGCAAACGTACGGGCAGAGGGAAATGTTCGGGCGGGCCGTTTATGTGTATCCAATGACTCTAGGCTGCAAAGGCTTCGCAATGTCGCACCTTGGGGGGACTTCGCCGGGGCGGAATTCATAATAGCTGAAGGCTTGTCTCTGGCCACTGAGATTAATCACACCTTTACGATTGGTCATATTGAAATTACATACGCATGGTCCTATGCAGCGAAGGGAGACGGGCATGCTTGCATGGATCATTATCGGCAGGCAGTGTATTTCATGGAACCACTCAAGGCGGTAAACTGGCTCGGGCAGGCATATACCGGAATTGGTCAAGCATGCTATTTTCTTGGCAGGTATGAAGAAGCGGTAGGCTATATCGAAAAGGGCATGGAAATCCAGAGCAGAGCCGGCAGCCTCACGTGGAGGGCTCGCCAATATTTGTACCTTGGTTTGGTCTATTTAGAGATGGGTGACATGACAAAAGCAAGCCGGAACGCAGAAGAAGCTCTGGCCCTGGCGCGGAAGATCGCCGAGAAGGATCATGAGGCCTACTCGAAAATCCTGCTTGGCCGCGTGGCGGTAAGAGAGGAAAAATCCCGCCTGGACGAAGCCGAGCGAAACGTGCTCGACGGAATCAGGATATTGAAGGACCAAAGGCAGAAACCAGACGTGGCGGTCGGTTATTTGAGTCTCGCCGAACTGTATCTCGACGCCGGTCAGAACGAAAAAGCGCTCCAACCCGTGAGGAAGGCAGAGGCCATGTTCCGGGAAATGGGTATGGACCAATGGCTGAAAAAGGCGCAGGAGGTCTTGGCGAAGCTGTGAGATGTTACCGCCGAAAGGCGTCAAAGAGGACTGAAATTAACTGCCCGCCTGAATTCATCGGCGCCGGCTGCTTCCCATATTACCTGCCAATTCGGCATCAGACGACAACATTAACATTATCTCCGAACTGGCAAAGGCAGAGACCCTCCAGCCCAAAGCCTTCTGCGCGATTACTCAAGCAATTTCAAAAAGCCAGCAATTCTTCCTGCAAGATCCAGTCATAACGCCATTTCGAGATTCATTTGAGTTCGGCCGCCATGTGTCCGCCATGTGACTTTCATTTGATATCAAGGGGACAACGAGGTAACGGGCCGTTTTCATTTTGAGTTGCGGCGGGCAGGGCACCGCAAAGGAAAACGCTCATAGAACATGGAGGTAAAAGACATGAGTGAGCTAATAGAGAAGATTTCTGCAGAAGCACGGTGGCAAATAGCTACCAAAGGATTGACCGGCGCCTGGATGGCCTGTGCTAACGCGCTGAAACAGGCGGTAGGCGAGGCGAAATACAATGAATTCAACGGGGAGTTTTGGTCCCAGGCCGGAAAGGGCGTGAAGGAATTCGTGGATGCTTTCGGACTGCCCGTTGGCGACGCCAGAGAGATAGAGGAAGCAATCGAGCTCGCAGTTCGTGCGGTCATGGGGCCAGAGTGGGAATTCGAAGTTGTGGAAGCCACTCGCGACAGGTGTGCGGCACGCGTATCGAAATGTCCCTACCATGAGAGGTGGAAGGAGCAGGGCCTTGGCTGGGATTTTTGTAAAATCGGGCATCGAAGGTGGGGTGACGGGGTTGTTGAGAGCTTGAACCCAGATTTTGCCCACAGCCTTCCCAAGACCATGCCGGGCGGCGACCCATACTGCGAATTTATCGTAGAGCGGAAAAAGTAAATCGGAAAGGCCCGTGGCTTTTATGTGTGTTCCTGCTCAACGTGGCAACGGCGGGAGCATATTTCATTGTTTGGATTCCCTCCAGTCTTCCAAGGTTCGCAGGGAACATCAATTAAGAGGAGGTATTGCCAAGAAAAAGTATTTTTTGATTTCGTTGATAGTCCTTGTTTCGGTTGGTACTTTCGCTCCGGTTGGATCTTTAGCCGCGGAAGATCAGGCGTCAAAGGTGATAGTGGTTGGCGCAAAGCAGATGATGGATGGAAGCCAGAAAATAACGGCCATAATGGAGAACAAGGGGATTAAAGACCCCGAGTTGACCAATGCCTAAAGGCAGATCGCGGAAGGCTACGACCTGATAATGAAGGGCCATGGCATGATGACGACCAAAGGGCCGTATCCTGGCATATGGTGAGCTTAACACTAATTCGTAAGGGTGGGCAAAAGCGCAGCCCAGTGAGTGAAACCGTGCCCACCCGCTACCGTACCTAAAGGAAGGTTCTCTGCCATGTGGTAAACACTTAGCAACGGGGTTCTTTCCCAAGAGGAGTACTTCGATGAAGTGTCTCAAATGTGAATCAGAGCAACCAGAGGATGCAAGGTTTTGTAACAAATGCGGCAATAAGTTTCAGCCCTTGGGGCCAGCTTCTGATGGTCAATTCGAACAGTCAAAGACTCACGCCACCCTTGCGCCGGAGAGAAAACATGTAACGGTACTTTTCTCAGATATCACCGGGTACACATCAATCGCCGAAAAACTCGATCCCGAACAGGTAAAACAGATCACTGGAAGCATCTTTGCCGGGGTGAAAGAGATCGTAGCCAGGTATGACGGATTTATCGAGCGGGTGATGGGTGACGGCGTGGTGGTATTTTTTGGTGTGCCGCATGTGCGTGAGGACGATTCCGTCCGTGCCGTTCACACCGCGATGGAGATCCACGACCTGGTCAAAGGGATAAGCCCTAAGTATGAAAACTGGGTCGGGTCTCCCCTTTCCATGCACACCGGAATCAACACCGGCCTTGTGGTGACAGCAGACGTCGATACTGAAAGGGGTACACACGGGATAGCGGGCGACGCTGTCAATGTGGCCGCCCGCTTGAGCGGCCTGGCGGCTCCCGGTGAAATACTGATCGGCGAAGAGACCCTTCGGCGAACCAGGGAGCGCTTCAACTTTCATGACATGGGCCTTAAACAGGTGAAGGGCAAAGCCGAGCCGATCCCGGTGTTCAAGATTATCGCCCCCAAACCCTCGAAGCCTTCAATCAGCACAGACCGTCAGATATCTTCGGAGATGGTGGGAAGGGACGCGGAGCTGGCCCGGCTCGAACTGCAGGTCATGAAGCTGGCCAACGGCGAAGGCTCGGTCGTAAACGTTTTTGGCGAAGCGGGAATCGGAAAATCCCGCCTCATTGTCGAGCTTCGAAAACGCGAAGTGATGAAGAGGGTCACACTTCTCGAAGGCCGGGCCATGTCCATGGGCAAAAACCTCAGTTTTCATCCCGTAATCGACCTGATGAAACAGTGGGCCGGGATAGGCGAAGGCGATTCGGAGTCCGCAGGATTTGACAAGCTGGAGAGAACCGTTCGCGCGGTCCATCCGGATGAGGCGAACGAAATCCTGCCCTTCCTGGGCACGCTGATGGGGATGAAACTAAAGGGAAAATATGCCGAGACGATGAAGGGAATCGAAGGGGAGGCGCTGGAGAAGCTCATCATCAAAAATGTCCGCGAGCTACTTGTAAAAGGAAGCCAGCTTAGGCCGATGGTTATGGTTTTAGAGGACCTTCACTGGGCGGATGAAAGTTCGCTGGGGCTCCTGGAATCACTATATCGCCTCGCGGAAAAGAACCGCCTTCTTTTTATAAACGTGTTCCGTCCCGGCTACTGGCGCGGGGAAACCAAAAGGGTTGTGGAAAAGGTCGGCGAGGTCCTGGACGACCGATATGTAGAAATAGCCCTCCAGCCCCTGGATAAGCAGATGAGCGATGCTCTCATTGGCAACATGCTCGATTTAAAAGGACTACCACACTCCCTGCGCGCGCAGATCGGCGAGCGGACAGGAGGGAATCCTTTCTTCATCGAAGAAATTGTCCGTTCCCTGGTCGACCAGGGGGCCATTGTCAGGCGGAACGGTTCGTTCGATGTCACCGAAAAAATACATTCCGTCGTCGTCCCTCACACCATAAACGATGTGCTCATGGCCAGGATTGACCGCCTGGAAGAGAGGACACGGGAGCTGGTGAAGTGCGCATCGGTCATTGGCAGGAGTTTCTTTGACCGCATCCTGAAGGATGTCGCCACATCCATTGAAAACATCGATTCCAGGCTCTCGTATCTAAAGGACCTGCAGCTCATTCGGGACCGGATCAGACTCGAGGAACTGGAGTACCTTTTCAAACACGCCCTGACCCAGGAGGCGGCCTACGAATCGACCCTTCTTCAGCAGCGAAAAGAACTTCATCGCAGGGTCGCCGAATCCATAGAGAAGCTTTTTGAGAAACGGCTGCACGAGTTCTACGGCACGCTGGCCTGGCATTACAGCAAGGCAGACGACCCGGGGAAAGCCGAAGATTGGATGGTGAAAGCAGGCGAGGAGGCGCTTAGGACTTCGGCATCCAGTGAAGCCCTGCACTATTACAAGGAAGCCTTGAGGCTATATCTCGAAAAGTATGGTGATGCGGCGGACCAGGCAAAGCTGGCGCAGTTCGAAAAGAACATAGCAGTGGCCCATTACAACAAATGTCAGTATGAGGACGCGGTAGAATATATCGACAAAGTTTTCATTCGAATGGGAAAGCGGTCGCCGAAGCGCAAAATCACCAGGGCCATAAAGTTGCTATACGATAAATACATCATCATCCTCAGAATTTACCTGCCGTGGCTGGGGCGCAAAAGAACTCCCGACGATTCTGTAAACTCATATTTCGACCTGACTGTCAAGAAGAGCAACGCCTTGGTCCATGTGGACCCGCAAAGGGGATTCGTAGAACACATCGGTGAAATGAGGGAGAGTTTCCGGTACGATCTCTCAAAATTAGAGGCCGCGGGAGAGATACATGGCACCGTGCAGCAGTGTGCAGCCTGGATCAGGTACGTATCGGGGAACTGGGATGAAGTTCAGGGGCCTGACCGGGATTTGATCGATGCCGGAATAAAGAGCGGGATTTACTGGGTTGTGGGAACCTGGATCTTTACACTTGCTGCGGCAAGAATCTGCCAGGGCAGATTCGGCGAGGCCAAAGAATCTATAGAGAATTTGGCCAGGCTTGGGGACCTTTATGATTTCGATCTGTTCAGAATCTATGCGTATCTATATTCAACCGAGCTTCTCCTGGCTTCCGGCAAGTATTACCTGGCTCGGTCGGAAGCGGAAAGGTTGGCGTCCCATTGTGCGGGAAAGGGGTTGGAAAATCATGAACTTCATGCCTTCGGGTATAAAGCTTCAGCGGAGGTTTCGATTGGGGAGATCAAAGCGGCGGAGGATTCCCTTGCTCACGCCAGGCAAATCATGGGCGGGCAAAGTTTCTGGCCTCCATGGTACGTGACTCCTTATCTGCTTGCGCAGTTCAAGTTCGACGTTTACCTGCTCCGGGATGCAGTCCATTCCAAAGATGGAAGCGCGGTTCAAAAATTAGCGAAGCAAGCCCTTAAGAGCGGCAAAGAAGCGGTGGGAATTTCGGCGAAATACGCAGCCATCCGCACCGAGAGCTACCGATTGATGGGGGTATACTACTGGTTGACTGGAAAGCAGGGCAAGGCCCTTAAGTGGTTCGATAAATCGATCAAGGAAGGAGAGCGGCTCGGGGCACGTCCCGACCTTGCACGCGCCTACATGGAGATAGGAAAGCGCCTGATGGAACCTGGAAGCAAATACAAAGAGCTAAACGGGTTAAGCGCAGGTGAGTACTTGAAGAAAGCACGCGCCATCTTCGAGGAGATGGACCTCCAGTGGGATCTGGAAGAACTGGAAAAGTTTCAGAGCGGAACTTAACTGGAAGTTCTGGATCTTATGATAGGGACATCATACATCGCTTGAGCGAGGTAATCCATCCACAACATCGATGAAAATGAAAAGTAAAGGCAGCTCTCCTATATGGCGTTCTGCTTTGGGTTAGCCGGGACCTTTGAATATTTGGATCATACCTGCAGTTCTCATCATTGCTGCTGCACGGGTTGCTTGATATGGGCCGGGCTTGCGTTGGATGGTTTGAGCAAATTGGAGGTTAAAATACTTAGTTAGATCCTGCCCAGGAAGTGTCTGATCCCGGTGGCAGGGGGCGAGTGTCTTTCGCTTTAAAATCGATTAGCTGGCAAAAAGCCTGGATTCCGGCCTCCGCCGGCATAGCCGTCAACTTTAGCGGATGTGTCCGGGCAATCTCTTCACCCTGCTGCGCTCTCTCTTTGTGCCTCTTTTGTGTTCTTCGAGGCTGGCTGGGGCTGTCCTTATCACGAAGACCACGAAGAGTCCACGAAGAGGACGAAGAAAATGAAATGGATTGGGAGGATTAAAAAAATTGAAAGCGCATAGGCCGAGGCAATCTCTTCACCCTGCTACGCTTGCTCTTCGTGAATCCTTCACTCCGCTTCACTCCGCTGCGCTCCCTCTTCGTGATTGACTAAGGCCATCGTTATCACGAAGAGGAGTGAAGGACACGAAGAAAGGGTGGTACAGGCGAATGTTTTGCCTGCCAACTCTTAAGTTGACGGGCATGGACCTCCGCCGGAATGATCAAATCATTAGTAATGTTCCGGCGTTTCTCCCACCTGAGAACCTTTTTCATCCTCATGTCAGGGGCTTGCATTCCTGCATTCCGATGCACACTATTGGGGCCGGGGAGTATGTTTTCTTCAGCCTCTGCGGTCGGCGATTTGCCCCCGGCTGCCGGGTTCTTGCGGCATTTGTATTTATTAGCGGCGTCTATTCATATCCATCGATGGTTCTGATTACCGGAGACTTAAGGTCATGATTGAAAACCTCGACCCGGTCCTGCTCTCTCGCATTCAGTTCGCATTCACTCTTTCTTTTCACATCTTTTTCCCGGCCTTCACAATCGGTCTTGCGAGCTGGCTGGCCGTGCTCGAATGGCGATGGCTGAAAACCGGCGACACGGTCTATGCAGTCATATACCGCATGTGGGTCAAGATCTTTGCCGTCACATTCGGCATGGGCGTCGTATCGGGCGTGGTCATGTCATTCGAGTTCGGGACCAACTGGTCCGCATTCGCAGACAGGGCAGGAAACATTATCGGGCCCTTGCTGGGCTACGAAGTGCTGGCCGCGTTCTTTCTGGAGGCATCATTTCTTGGGGTCATGCTGTTTGGCTGGAACCGCGTCAGCCGCCGGATTCATTTTGCTGCAACAGTGATTGTGGCGATGGGGACCCTGATTTCCGCATTCTGGATCCTGGCGGCCAATAGCTGGATGCAGACTCCGCAGGGGTTCCGGATTGCCGAAAACGGCCTGTTGTATCCCACGAGCTGGCTGCAGATTATTTTCAGCCCGTCTTTTCCCTACCGCTTCGTCCATATGGTCACCGCCGCATACCTGACCACAGCTTTTGTGGCCGGGGGCGTCGGGGCATTTTACCTGTGGGGCGGCCGCCATATAAGGGAGGCGCGCGTGATGTTGGGCATGGCCGTGATAATGGCGATTTTCGTAGCCCCGATGCAACTGCTGTTCGGCGATATGCACGGTCTTAACACGTTAAAACATCAGCCTGCCAAGGTGGCCGCAATCGAAGGACTGTGGGAAACCCGGCGCGGCGCGCCGTTGATTCTCTTCGGCTGGCCGGACCAGCAAGAGGAAACCACAAAATATGCGGTCGAAATCCCCAGGCTGTCGAGCCTGATTCTCACCCATGACCTCAATGGCGAGGTCAAGGGCTTGAAGAACTGGCCTAAAGACGAACGCCCCCCGGCGCTGTGGGTATTCTGGTCTTTCCGCGTCATGGTGGGGATCGGCATTTTGATGATCCTGACCGGCGTGACGGCCCTGGTTCTTCATTTCAGGAAGCGCTTATTTGATACAAAATGGTTTCAGCACTGGTGCATGGTCATGACCCCGGCAGGATTTGCCGCAGTTTTGGCGGGATGGTTCGTTTCTGAAATCGGCAGGCAGCCCTATATAATTCAGGGTGTGATGCGGACCAAAGAGGCCGTCTCTCCTGTGCAGGGCATTCCCATCCTCGTATCCATCGGCGCTTTTGTGCTCACCTATGCGGTCGTGTTCGGCGCCGGGAGCTATTACATTATAAAACTGATCAGAAAAGGTCCCGAGACCGAGGCGGATGTTTATGGTTCGCACGGCGTCAAAGGGCCTCCTCTGATCACCGAGCTTGTTTCAGAAGAGGAGGGACGGCATGTTTAGCCTCGAAGGCGCCCTGGATCTTCCGCTCATATGGTTTGGCCTGCTCGTCACGGCGCTTTTCCTGTATGTACTTCTGGATGGCTTCGACCTGGGGGTGGGCATTTTGTTTCCCTTTGCGCCGTCGGATGAATGCAGGGACCGCATGATGAACTCCGTCGCACCCTTCTGGGACGGCAACGAGACCTGGCTGGTGCTGAGCGGCGGCGGGCTTTTTGCGGCGTTTCCGCTTGCTTATGCGATCCTGATGCCGGCGCTCTACATGCCTGTCATCCTGATGCTTTTGGGTCTGATCTTTCGCGGTGTGGCATTCGAGTTTCGCTTCAAGGCCGTCAAATCCCGCTTTGTCTGGGACTACTCTTTCCACTTTGGGTCGATAACGGCCGCTTTCATGCAGGGCATGATCCTTGGGGCCTTTGTCAAAGGGGTGCAGGTCGAGGGGCGAAGCTTTGCGGGCCAGCCTTTTGACTGGCTCAATGCATACAGTTTCATGACGGGGGTGGCCCTACTGTTCGGCTATGCTCTGCTGGGCGCCACCTGGCTGGTGATGAAAACCGACGGAATCACCCATGACTGGGCGCGAAAATGCGCCTCTTATGTCCTTGGCTATGTGGGAGTGTTCATGGGGATCGTGAGTATCAGCATGCCGATAATGAACACGGGTGTAAGAGACTTGTGGTTTACTCTTCCCAATTTTTACTGCCTTTTGCCGGTACCCCTGGCGACCGCAGCTCTTTTTATCTTTATATGGCGGGATTTGCGCAGGGGTGTGGAGAATCGTCCCTTTTTCCTCAGCATCGGCGTTTTTCTCATGGGTTACCTGGGGCTGGGCATCAGCCTCTGGCCATGGCTGGTCCCGTTTGCCGTGACCTTCCGCCAGGCAGCGGCAGCGGCTTCCTCACAGTCATTTTTGCTCGTCGGAACTGTCGTTATCCTGCCGGTAGTTCTCACCTATACCGCTTATTGCTATTATGTGTTCAGAGGGAAAGCATCGCGTGAAGGCTACTACTGAATCCCGCCGATCCGTTTGCGTTCACTGGAGTGCGGTGTGTGTGGTGGTTGGGCTGCGCCTCGCAGAGGCGCAGCCGTCATGTTTGCGGATCTAAGTGCACTTATTTCCCAAGCGGACACAGATTCCCAAGTGGAATTACGAGGCGGGCGTTGAGCGCTTCGCCGCCGACATCGTTCTTGGTTAAAAGGTCCCAGCCGTACGTAAGCATCAGACTGCACGGGCCGAAATTGTAACCGAGAAGAGGGCCTATGGAATAGTTCGTCACCCTGGAGCCGGGAACGGATACGCCGTATTGCTTATCGGCGGCTATCTGATTTTGCTGAGCTGCCCCAAGACCAAGCGTCCATCTCTTCCAGGTATAGCTAACAGTGTAGTCGATCATTATCTCGTCCGCGCTCTGGTAGTCGGTGACGGTGTCCTTAGTGTTGATAGAGTACATAATATCGGCGCTGATGTTCCAACCGGCGTGCAGCCAGCTTATCCCAATTACCGGCACAAAGGTATAGTATCCGTTGCTGGATTCAGCGTAAATGCCGCCATCATGCTGAAAGCGTTGCCCTTTGACTCTATTCTCGGGCGAGGTCGTACCATCGTCAAAAGAAACCGCAAATTCGCCCTTTACGCGGAAATCACAGGGGAGTTTCCACGACAAAATGATCGGAACAATAACAGTGTTGTATGCGCCCCACTGAGCGCCGCCATTCCACTGATTGAGGCCGGGAACGCCGATCGAGGCGCCCTGGTTCTGTATTCTCAAGTTCGTGTAGTCGAACGGCTGAGCTACGGCAACGGCATAGTCGGCGCACAGAAACTTGAGTCCGGTGGACCACAACAGGATGGGAATATCGACGTAGGCGAAAAGCTCGACATTGGTTATTGAGTGTCCAAGGTCGTTAAAAGCATGGTAGGTCGGCACAAAAACGGAGTCGTTAATGAAATAAAAGCCTTGAGGCGGCAAGGCCCCGGAGGCCAATCCTTCGTCTGTGCCGCGCAGGTGCCAATCCCACAGCTCCGTGGCGTAGGCAGGGGCAACCACCATCACCACTGCCATGGATAAACACATTGCCAAAAGAAGTTTCTTCATCTCTTCCCCCTCGAATTGCAAAAAGTTAACACTTTCCAAAACAGGGCCAGTAAATCTGATACCTCCAACTGGTTCTGCTTTGCGCCCCGATACGGGGCAGCCTCGTTTCTACCACCTCCTTTCAGCCCCGGTATCAGCCAGACCCCGGCAAAACCGAAGGATGCCTCGTGAAGATTGCCTTCGAGCTGGAGCCGAGCTAAGATGCGAAACGACAGCACGCTAAACTCAAAGTGCTGCCCCTTCGGCAAAAGCGGCCGCACAGGCTTGCTATAATACTTTCACCAAACCAGCAGAAAAATTCCAATTCCCCTACATTTTTTCATTGGGGTCCTCCTGCTGATGCAAGTTTTTGAAGGGAGTCACCCTTTTTGAGCCTAACGACGATTGGGGACAGATCACAAGGTGATGGCGCTTTAGTGTCAGGGGAGTGGGAAGCAGAAGAGCAATGAGCTAGCGACGATTGGGGACAGATCACAAGGAGATGGGGCAGCCACATTGATCCCGTGTGTTTTCAACAGACACAGGAACTGACAAATGTCAAGAAGATTTTAGAAGCAGGAATTGGGTAACAGTCTATGGGCATATCCATTTGTATACTGATGTTTCAGGGTGTTGGCAGCGATCAAATAGCCAATACTAAATAATGGAATTTTTATTTTGACAGGAGAGCATGGCAATCGGATCTCACCTGGATAACCCTCCTCCCCGGTAGGGCTGAATGAATTTTCCCAGTGGGGTGGCCTGACCGCAGCGAAATTTCAACTGACATGACCCGAGGGACCCGATTTACACTTGGGCGGGGGTTTTTGGAAATTGGGAAACACTGATAATCATAATGATAGATCGGCGATTATCCGTGTCCCCAAGCATAAATAAGCCAGGACCCCTCTAGAATGCCCCGTCCCGGATTTTGGGTATTCACCATTCTATTTTGTAATTTGGCAAGCTCTGCTTTCCCGTGAGATTGCCTAGGGTGAGCGTAACGCATTGTCATTGCAAGCTTGGAGTAGCGCATCAGTTTCTGACTGGCTTTAACTCGCTCCTGTTCTAGCCCAATGTGTTTTCAGCGGCCTTTTCGTGCTGACCACAGGTGCGAAAAAAATTCGAGAGCCGAATTAAACGTGGATATTCCGGGTTAAAGACACGGACAGGATTACCAACAGGCGGTTCAGCCGTCGGATGATTAGTTCATGAAGGCATCCCGCCAACGCCCAAAGCGGATGACTTCCGCCTAAAGGCGGTAAGAGGAATGACCAGATTAGACCCATCGAGGGGATGCCTTCCGGGCTATGCATCACACGTCGATAAGGGATGCCCGCCAGAGCATTTCACTATATAATCGTTTAGTGTAGTTAACAAGTCTGTCATACGAGGTGAGTTTACAGATCGAGATTGGAAGTCGGAAAGCAGACAGCGCCAAGGCAGCGAGCGCCCCAGCAAAATTTCCGCTTCTTGTCTTTCTGCGCTGGTACCTGAATTCCAACTGGACCGGTTTTGCACAACGCCGGTCCATGCCTGGCCGATGCGGAGGAACTTTCCTCCTGTAAAGCCGCTTAGCGACTCAGCGCTTTAGCCATTTTTCTGATCTCTTTTTTGTCCAGCTTGCCCACACTGGTCTTTGGAATGGATTCGACCACGTCGATCGTGTCGGGAATGGCCCACTTCGAAAGGACGCCCCGGTCGACAAAACCTTGCAAAAAGGATTTCAAGTCCTCTTCGGAAACCTTTCCCCTTTGCTCTTCTTTTATCGTCACAATGGCGTAGGGCCGCTCACCCCAGGTTTCATCGGGCACCCCGATAACGGCCGCTTCGCTCACTGCCTGGTGCTGGCTTAGGGCATCCTCGATCAGCAGCGAAGAGATCCATTCTCCCCCGCTTTTTATCACGTCCTTCAAACGGTCGGTCAGATGGAGATAACCCTCTGCGTCGACGAAGCCTGCATCGCCGGTTCGCATATAGCCGCCGGCCCAAAGGTCCTCAGACCCGTCGGGGTCCTTAAAATAGCCCACTGTCAGCCACGGGGCCCTCACCACGACCTCTCCCACACTGGCGCCATCATGTGGAAGTTTGCGCCCGGCGAGATCGACTACTCGAAGGTCGACCAAAGGAACGGGAAGCCCGGTCCGGCAGCGAATGTCCGTTTGCTCTTCCTCGTTCCATTGCGTCATGTGTGGCTTCAGGTGAGCAATTGTGAGGACCGGACATGTCTCGGACATCCCATAGCCGGCATAAATATTGACTCCCCTTCGCATGGCCGCGTTGCACAATCCCCTGGAGAGGGCGGAGCCGCCTACAATCATCTTGAACCCGGAAAAGTCCACGGCGGCGGAAGCCGGGCAGCCGAGCACCATCTGCAGAATTGTCGGAACGCAGTGGGAAAATGTTACTCTTTCCTTTACGATAAGCCCCAGGATCGTCTCGGGTACGTAGCGTCCCGGATAGACCTGTTTCAGGCCGAGCAGGGAAGCCAGGTAAGGCATTCCCCACGCGTGGACGTGAAACATGGGGGTAAGGGGCATGTAGACATCCTTTGAAGAAAGGCCCCCCTGGGCGGCCTGGCCCTGAGAAGCCGCCAGCCCCAGAGTGTGGAGCACCAGTTGGCGGTGGCTGAAGCAGACACCCTTGGGCGCGCCCGTGGTTCCCGTGGTGTAAAATGTGGTAGCCTTGGAGTTCTCGTTGAAATCCGGAAAATCATAATCGCCAGGGCTTTTTTCCAGAAGCGCCTCGTATTCTCCCGCTGCTTCGAAACTCGTTTCAGGAACCGGCCCTTGATCGGTAAGAACGATAATACTCTTTACCGTTGTCATCGCGCCCCGCAGTTTTTCCAAGAGGGGCAGAAAATCAGAGTGAACGAGAAGCGCGTCGTCTTCAGCGTGGTTTATGGTGTAGAGGACCTGTTCGGGGGAAAGCCGCACGTTCACCGTATGAAGGATAGCGCCCATCATGGGGACGGCGTAAAAGCATTCCAGGTACCTGTGGCTGTCCCAATCCATCACGCCTACGGTATCGCCGGCTTTTACACCCAGGTTTTCCAGGACGTTCGCCAGTTGGCCGATTCTCTTATAAAGCGTCACATAATCGTAGCGTTTTACATCTTTGTAGACAATTTCCTGCCCTGGAGCGCATGCAAGTGGAGTGTGCAGAATGTGCCTGATTAGAAGGGGGTAGTCGTAAGCTGACGGGGTGCGGTCAATCAGCTTCGTAGCCATAGCTGTTACTCCTTTTCAAGACAATCATCAACCCGGGTTCCGTTTTTCCTCGTATGATAGACTTATATAGTACCAACCGAAAAAAATAACCACTCTGCGTCGTGCGAGCGCGTAGCGGGCAGGCCGACCGCCGCCATTCTCGACGCTCTTCCTGACCTGTCTATGATCACTGTCCATGACCAGAGACGGGGCGTTCTCGGGAGGCCTTGTAAGCGTCCACCATGACCCGCTCAAATCCACCAGGCACAGAGTAAAGTCAACTTCGCTGGACAAGATTAACAGGATTAACAGGAAAAAAACACGACAAAGACGGAACACTCCAGGGTCTTTCAATCCTGTAAATCCTGTCTGAAAAAGATTTTCTCTGCGTCCTCTGCGGTGAACGGGTACTTTTCTTGTGCGACCGGGGACCGTCCCTACGAACCGTAAAAGACCTTCTGGAGCGTCTTCGGGGTCACGCCAGCCAGGTCAAGATACATTGTGAGCCCTCCCATGAAAAAGGGCCAACCCGCACCCATGATCATGGCAAGATCGACCTCTTTTGGCCCTGCCACGATCTTTTCCTTCAAAATGAGGTCCGTTTCCCGAGCCAGGTTGCTCAGCGTAATCTCGCGAATTTCCTCAGCGTGGAAAGTCCTGTTTTGCTCCTTTACCCAGAGCCGTTCCACATCCTTGTCAACCATCCTGCTCTTGCCGCCTTGCGCATAGATCCTGGGCTGCCCGGCTTCGATCAGCCTCTTGAAATTCCGGCTCAACGGAAACCGCTCGGTCCCGAAAGCACGAGACAGGGTCTCGTTTACGTGAAAGGCGACCGGGAGGCCGACCATGTCCAGCAATTCGAACGGCGCCATCGGCAATCCCAATTCAATCAGGGCATCATCGACCTGCTCGAAGCCTGCCCCCTGGTCGACCAGGGCGATGCAGTCGCAAAGGTTTCGCACAAGAACGCGGTTAACCAGAAACCCTGGGGAATCCTTCACCAAGATAGCGGTCTTCCTCAGCTTTTTGGCCAGATCGAAAGCGGTGGCCAGGGCGATGTCGCTCGTTTTCTCCCCATTTATTACCTCAACCAGGGGCATGACCGCAACAGGATTAAAAAAGTGAAATCCAACGACGCGCTCAGGGTTTTTAAGGTCTGCGGCCATTTCGGTCACGCTGAGCGATGAGGTGTTGGTGCCAAGAACGGCATCCGCCGATATTACGGACTCCGCTTCGGCAAAGACCTTTTTCTTGACCGCCATCTCTTCGAAGACTGCCTCGATTACGAAATCGCATTCGGCAAAATCTCCCATATCCAGCGTGCCTTGAGCCAGTCCTCCCAGATAGCTCGCATGGGTATCCGAGATTCTGCCTTTCTGCGCGCTTTTTTCAAATTGCCTGCGAACGTAGGCGACTCCCTTGTCCACGAACTCCTGCCGTACGTCCTTCATTACGACAGGCAAGCCAAGGCGGTGGATAAAAAAATGTGCGAGCTGTGAAGCCATAAGGCCGGCGCCGATTAAGCCCACCTTGCCGATTGGCCGGGGCTTCGCCTCGGGAACGCCTTTGGGTTTTTTTGCGTGCCGGTTCACGAGGTCGAAAGAATAGATCGAAGCCTTGCATTGGCGGGTCTTTATGAGGTCGCCGAGCGCCCTGTTTTCTTCTTCAAAACCGCGTTCGACATCCCAGGAACAGGCGCCCTGGATCAGCTCCAAAGCGCGGTAGGGCGCCGGAGCGGCCCCGTGCACCTTCCCGTCCACAAAAGCCCGCGCCTTGCTTATGATCGCGCCGGTTTGTTCAGTCGAAACAGGCGTTCGTTCCACTTTTGTCTCGCCCGCCACGATGCTCAGAAGAAAGCTCAGGGATTCGTCCAGGAACTCGGCGCCGTCGAACAGCCGGTCGGTAAGTCCCAGTTCGAAAGCTTCGGGACCGCTCAACATCCGGTTCTGGCTCAAGGCGTTGAATATTATGAGCTGGGCGGCCTTTTCCGGCCCGAGCAGCTTTGAGGCAAGTGTGCAGCCTCCCCAACCGGGCACGAGCCCAATAAAGCACTCGGGAAACCCGATGGCGGCCACGCTCCGGGCAACCGTGCGGTACTTGCAGTAGAGCGAAATCTCCAGACCTCCACCGAGCGCCACCCCATTGATGGCGGCCAGAGTCGGAAACTCCAGTTCCATAATCCGCTTCATTGCCGTATGACCTGCCTTGCCTATTGCGTACCCCTGCTCGAAGGTAGTGATGAAGGGTACAGCGCCAAGATCGGCGCCGGCCGCAAAAATGTAGGGTTTTCCGGTCAGCATCAGGCCCTTTACCCCATCTTCGGCCGCCACACGATCCATCGCCTTATTAAGAGAGGCCATTGAGGCCTCGCTGAAGGTATTGGGCTTTTTGTGGTCCTGAGCGTTGTCCATCGTCATGATGGCGATCTTTCCCACCGGTGAATCGTAGAATCGCGTATGAAAAATGGTAATCGGTTCGGCCATAAAAACTCCTTGATGAATAGTGAATAGTGAATAGTGAAAGCGTTTTTACCAATCACGAATCACGAGTTACGAGTTTAAATTCTCCCAGATGGCCGTCGCCCCCTGCCCGAGGCCGACACAAAGGCTCGTAATTCCGTAGCGCACATCCGGACGTTTGGAGAAGGTGCTCATAAGATGAATGACCAGCCGGGGTCCGGAGCCTGCGAGAGGATGGCCGAAAGCTATCGCTCCTCCCATTGGATTGAGTCGTTCGTCATCGGGAAACTTCAACCCGAATTCCTTCATAAATACGATACACTGGACAGCGAAAGCTTCGTTGAGCTCTATAGCCCCAATGTCATCCATGGTGAGTCCGGCTCTTGCCAGGGCCTTCCGGGTAGAGGGAATAGGCCCGTAGCCCATGATTTCAGGCTTCACACCCGCATAGGCGTAACCCTTGAGACGCATGCGGGGGACCACGCCGATTTCGGCGGCCTTATCGGCGCTCATGAGAAGAACTCCCGCGGCCCCGTCATTGAGACCTGAAGCGTTGCCCGGCGTCACTTTCCCCTGCACCCGAAAAGGCGTCTTGAGGTCCCTGAGCCCTTCGATGCTCGTATCCGGGCGCGGCTGCTGGTCCCGGTCGGCAACTATCCAGCCTTCCCTGGTATAGACGGTCATTGGAACTATCATCTTCTGAATCTTGCCTTCCGCATTAGCCATGGCGGTTTTCTTCTGCGAAAGCATGGCGTATTCGTCCGCCATCTCCCTGGTTATATCGGGGAACATGTCGTGAAGGCATTCCGCTGTCCTGCCCATCACAAGGGCGTCTTCGGATACGAGCCGGTCGGTGAGAAACCGGGGATTGGGGTCACTGGTCGCCCCCATGGGATGGTGTCCCATGTGTTCGACACCCCCCGCAATGACAACGTCGCATGCTCCGACGGCAATTTCGGAAGCAGCGGCCGTAATTGCTGTCAATCCCCCTGCGCACATCCTGTCCACTGAGAATCCGGCGCAGCTTTCCGGCAAACCGGAAAGGATTACGCTCG
>Ga0187864_10001207_pt1 | contig 25743 bp, 24 predicted proteins | sample June2016WEW_11_4_FD_132985 | JGI IMG/M metagenome (GOLD analysis project Ga0187864, IMG submission 132985) | Peatland microbial communities from SPRUCE experiment site at the Marcell Experimental Forest, Minnesota, USA - June2016WEW_11_40 | ecosystem: Environmental > Terrestrial > Soil >...
AGCGCTAGCGCGGTGCGGAATCACCGGGTGCCGATCGTGGCGATGACGGCGCACGCCATGGCCGGCGACCGGGCGCGTTGTCTCGACGCCGGAATGGACGACTACATTGCCAAACCGGTGCACTCCAAGATCCTGAGAGGAGTACTCGAAAGGTGGCTGCCCGCGCCCGGTATCGCCTCCACGGCTGAAGATTCCCCCCGTTTGGAGCCGGTGCGCGCGCAGGGGCCGTCGCCGGATCAAGAGGCCGGCAGCGGCGGACAGCCTTCGCAGGGTGCTGCCGGGACTGTGCCGGCCCCGGCGGAGGTTGCGCGAATGGTTTCTCCGCCGCGGCAGGACGGTGGAAGCGCGCCCAGCCATGAGTGGAGCAACATGCTGGCGGCTGCTTTGGACCAAATCGCCGAAGGCGTCGTGATCACCGACGCCGAAGCGCACATCCAATATGTCAACCGGTCCTTCACCAAGCTGACGGGCTACGGCGCGGAAGAAATGATCGGACAACACCCACCTGTGCTCCAGTCTGGCCCGCAAGGCCCCAAATCCCACCAGCGGGTGTGGCGGAGTATCCGGAAGGGAAACGTCTATGCCGGCGAAATCACCAACCGGCGCAAGGACGGCAGCGAGTACCCCGAAGAAATTACCATCGCTCCGCTGCGGAACTCTCTCGGCGCGATCACCAATTACATTGCCGTCAAACAGGATGTGACCGCGCGCCGGGCGGCTAAGAACATACAGGAAATTCTGGCGGCCATTGTGGAATCGTCCGAGGACGCCATATTAAGCCACACGCCCGAGGGCACGATTACCAGTTGGAACCGCGCCGCGGAAAGAGTGTACGGGTACTCGGCCCAGGAGGCCCTGGGCAAGTCCGTCTCCATCCTTGTCCCTCCCGGCCTGACCGGCAACTTATGGCGGGCGCTGAAGCTTCTCCAAGCCGGTGAAACGATCTCGCAATTGGATGGCATGGGATTCACTAAGGACGGCCGGAGAATCAATGTCAGCGTGTCGTCGTCTCCGATTTATGACGCCGGCGGGCATCTGATGTCCATCGCCGCGGTCGTCCGGGATATCACCGGGCGCATGCGCACCCAGGATGCTTTGCGGGAAAACGAAGAACAATTCAGAACGCTCTTCGCGGATGCTCCGGTCGGCATCGCGCGAGTCTCGCCCGACGGTTTTTTCCTGCAAGCGAATGCGGCACTCTGCCGCATCCTGGGTTATTCCGAGGAGGAATTGAAAGCGAAAAGCTGGCTGGAGTTGACACACCCGGACGACTTGGACCTCAGCCGGCTATTCCATCGATCCCTGCCCGAGGCGAACTACCCGGTAGCTTACGAGAAGCGCTATGTCGATAAGCAAGGCAACTTGATACCGGTGCGCATCCGCGCCTCCCTGGTGAGGGACGCCGAAGCCAGTCCCCGCTACTTCATCATCCACGTGGAGGACATCAGCGAATCCAGGCAAGCCAAAGAGGCGCTGCAGCTTTCCGAAGAACGGTGGCGCATGCTCTTCGCGCGGAATCTCGCCGGCGTCCTTCGCACTTCGGCGACCGGGCGAATCCTGGACTGCAACCAGGCGACGGCCCTTATTCTCTGGGTTGCAATTCGCCCGCGGAATTGATCGGCAAGAGCCTCGTCGAATTTTACTTTTCCGCGCAGGACCGGGAACGGTTCGCGCAAACGTTGATGAGGGAAAAGGCGCTGACGGGCTTCGAAGTGAAGTACCGGCGGCGCGATGGCCAGCCCGTATGGGTGCTCACGAATGCCAATTATTTTGTAGACGCAGAGGACGGCGGGGTGCTGGAGGGCACCCTCATCGATATCACAGACCGGAAGCGGGCGGAGGAGCAACTCCGGGAAGCCAAGGAGATCGCCGAGCGGGCCAACCGCGCCAAAAGCGCATTCCTCGCCAACATGAGTCACGAAATCCGCACTCCCATGAACGGCATTCTCGGAATGGCCGGGCTCCTGCTGGAGGATAATTTGGATCCGCGGCAGCGCAGCCGCGCCAAAACCGTTCGCGACAGCGCCGAAGCGTTGCTGGCTATCCTGAACGACATCCTCGATCTCTCCAAGATGGAGGCCAGCAAACTGGAGCTGGAGAAGCAGCCATTCGACCTGCGCAACCTGGTCGAAGGGGTGGCTGACCTTATGGCCGTGAAGGCCCAGGAAAAGGGTGTGGAATTGTTAGCTTTTATCGAGCCGGACGTGTCTACCGAACTGTGCGGCGACTCGAGCCGCCTGCGCCAGGTTCTGGTCAATCTCACCGGAAACGCCGTTAAGTTTACCAGCGCGGGCGAGGTTTCGATTCGGGTCAAGCAGGCTGGCGCCGGCGATCCGGCCCGGATCCGCTTCGAAGTGAAGGACACTGGCGTCGGAATTTCCGAGGATAAAAGGCACCTGTTGTTTCAACCGTTCTCCCAGGTCGATTCTTCCACCGCCCGGCAGTATGGAGGGACCGGTCTGGGTCTATCGATCGTGCGCATGCTGGTGGAGCTCATGGGTGGCGAGGTGGGCGTCCGGAGCGAGGAGGGCAAAGGCTCCGAGTTCTGGTTCACGGTCCCGGTGGAACGGCAGCTCGCCGTGGAGCGACCGCGCTCTCTTTCCCTGGCTGGTTGGCAAATCCTCGTCGTGGACGCCAACCCGGCCAGCCGTGGCCTGATCATGGAATTGATGGCGTTGTGGAAGGCTGGCGCGGAACAGGCTGGCGATGTCGAAACCGCGCTGGATGCGCTGCGGAGCGCGGCGGATCGTCCTTTCGATGCCATCTTGGTGGATCTACAGATGCCGGGGCTCGACTGCGAACGGTTCCCGGCTCTGGTGCATCGGGCGCTCCAGGCGGAGCGCACCGCCGTTGTGCTGATGGTTCCCCTCAGCCAAGCGGGGGATGCCGAGCGCTGGCGCCGGCTGGGGTTCGCCGGACACGTCGGCAAACCGGTGAAGCAGGGCGAGCTAGGCACTTGCCTGGCTTCGATTCTGGGCTATGGCCCCGCACCCGCGCGCTCCGGACCAAAGCGGAGGAAGTCGCCAACGGATCGCGCAGCGCGGGCGCAAATACGTCTGTTGGTTGTCGAAGACAACAGCGTGAACCAGGAGGTGGCATTGGGGATCCTCGAGAACCTCGGGTACCGCGCCGATGTGGCCGCCGATGGCGCCGGCGCCTTAAACGCCTTGGGCCGCCAGGACTACGATTTAGTCTTGATGGATTGCCAGTTGCCGGGCATGGATGGCTACGAGACCTCGCGGCTGATTCGTAAGCCAGAAACGCCCGTCCGCAACCATGACATACCGGTCGTTGCCACCACGGCGAACGCCATGAGCGGCGATCGCGAAAAGTGTCTCGCCGCCGGGATGAACGGATATCTCTCTAAACCGCTTAGAGCCGACACGCTGGAACAGGCGATCGAGGAATGGACTTGCGGCCCGCGGGCCGCAATCGAGCCTTCCCTCCCTCCGCCTCTCCCCGAAACCGTCTCTACCGCGGCAGGGTTCGACCGTGAGGGTCTTCTCGAGCGGGTGATGGGCAACCGGGAATTGGCCTGCCGGATTGTCCGCGGATTTGTGAAAGACATGCCCGGGCAGATCGCGCTGCTGGCCCAAGCCGTGAGCGAAGGCGATTCCAAACAGGTACGGCTGCTCGCCCACTCCATCAAGGGGGCAGCCGCCAGTGTGGGCGGGCTGGATATGCGACAGGCCGCCTGGAAGCTGGAACAGCAGGGCAGCGCCGGCGACCTGACAACCGCTGCCGACGCTTTGCCCGAATTGTCAGCTAGCTTCGAAAGTGTCAGGCCGCTTATGGAGCGATTCTGTCATGAGGATCCGGCCACTCTTTAATAACTTACAGGCTGTAAGTGCCTGAAAGCGGCGCATAGCAGGAGAGTCCAACGAGCGGAATCCTACGTCCTCGTCGTGTCAATGGTTTGACCGATGGACGCCGGTCCGCTTGGAATGGTCACGACTCCGAAGATCTCCCCCGAAAACGAGGCTTGCCAGAACTCGCTCGCCACTCTTGCAGAGGAAGGCGTCGAGATCGCGATTCCTGGTAACGTGGTGAACTAGGAGTCTCAATCATGCGCTCGAATGTGTGCCTGCTCGCTACGATCATCCTTGCTTTGCCGGCTGCCTATAGCCAGTCCTCGGGACAGAACCAGGCCCATCCGGACCACATGGAGCACCGCTTTGACCGTCCGGAGCTTTCCGCGAAAAGCTTTGACGACCCGGCGCGGGATGCGTGGCAGTTGCCGGACCGCGTGATCGCGGCGCTGGCGCTGAAGCCTGGGCAAATCGTCGCTGACATCGGCTCAGGGACCGGCTACTTCACTGTTCGGCTGGCGAAATCCGCGGCGGCGCCGAAAGTCTACGGCGCGGATATCGAGCCTGCCATGGTGACATACCTGCGCGAGCGCGCGGCCAAGGAAGGTCTCGGCAATATAGTGGCCGTCGAAGCCGCCGCCGATACCCCGAATCTGCCGGAGCCCGTGGACTTGGTTCTGATCGTAGACACCTATCACCATATCGGTAGCCGCGAAATGTATTTCAGTAAGCTGCGGTCGTCGCTCAAACCCGGCGGCCGGGTGGCGATCGTCGACTTCCGGCCCGATTCGCCGGAGGGCCCGCCGAAAGAGTTTCGCTTCTCTCCGGAAAAGTTCCAGGCGGAAATGTCCAAAGCGGGATACAAGCTGGCGCGGCAGTATGACTTTCTGCCGCGGCAGAACTTTCTGATCTTCGAACTTGCGGGCAAGACACCGCGCTAGCGCCCGCCGCGGACGAGGGCGTCCAGCCGGCGCAGGGGGCCTTCCCCACCGAATTCTGATATCGTCATTTGGGTACGCTATGACACTGCGAAGAGAATTCTTGAAGCGCGCAGGCTTGGGTTTGGCCGGCGGCGCGCTGGCCGTTGGAATCGACGGAAGATTGGCGAAAGCGGCAGCCCCCGGTGCGGCGTTCGACGTCAAGGCGTTCGGCGCCACCGGCGACGGCAAGGCCCTGGACACGCCCTCGATCAACAAGGCCATCGAAGCCGCTGCCGCGGCGGGCGGCGGCACGGTCAGCTTTCCGGCCGGCAGTTATCTCTGCTTCTCCATCCGTCTCAAGAGCAACGTGGCTCTGTACCTGGATGACGGCGCCACCATCATCGCCGCCGACACCCCGGAAGGCGGCGCCGGCGGATACGACGCCGCCGAGCCCAATTCGTGGGATAAGTACCAGGATTTCGGCCACAGTCATTTTCATAACAGTCTCATTTGGGGCGAGGGCATCGAGAATGTCGGCATCACCGGCAGCGGCCGCATCTGGGGTAAAGGGCTGAGCCGCGGCCAAGGCGCGATGAATCCCGGAGTGGGGAACAAGTCGATCGGCCTGAGAAGCTGCCACAACGTGCTGCTGCGCGATTTCTCCATTCTTCATGGCGGCCACTTCGGCGTCTTGGCCACGGGTGTGGACAACCTGACCATCGACAATTTGAAAATCGACACCAATCGCGACGGCATGGACGTGGATTCGTGCCGCAACGTACGGATTTCGAACTGTTACGTCAACTCGCCCTGGGACGACGGCATCTGCTTAAAGGCCGATTACGCGCTGGGCTCGGCGCGGCAAACCGAATTCGTCACCATCGCCAATTGCTACGTAAGCGGCTGTTGGGAAGAGGGGACGCTGCTCGACGGCGCCTACAAGAAGTTTGGGCCTGAAGCGCGGGTGCCGCATACCGGACGCATCAAGTTCGGCACCGAATCGGCCGGCGGATTCCGCAATATCACGATTTCCAACTGCGTCTTCGAAGGTTGCCAGGGGCTGGCGCTCGAGACCGTGGACGGCGCTCTGCTCGAAGATGTCACCGTGACTAACATCTCGATGCGCGACATCATGAGCGCGCCGATCTTTATGCGCCTCGGCAGGCGGCTCCGTGCGCCGGCCGGCCGGCCGGTGGGAACGCTGAAGCGGGTGATCATCGACAACCTGGTGTGCTCGAATTCGGTTTCCGAGTTGGGATCGATCATCAGCGGAATTCCCGGCCACTACGTTGAGGACGTCAAAATCAGCAACGTCGAAATCCAACATCAGGGTGGCGGAACTAAAGAAGACGCGGCCTACCAGCCGCCGGAGGAAGAGGACATCTATCCCGAGCCCGACATGTTCACCGCGCCGCCACGGCCAGGGCGCAATGGGCGCGGTCCGAATGGCGATTTTGTCCCGGAAGGCCAGGGACGCGGCGGTGCGGGAAGAGGTGGCCCGCCGCAGGCTGGACGCGGCACCCGCGGTCCAATGCCCCAGCCCGAGCGGCACAAGATGCCGTCGCAGGCGTTCTACGTCCGGCACGTGAAAGGCATCCAGTTCGACAATATCCTGATCCAGGCCGAGAAAGAAGACGACCGGCCGGCGTTTGTGCTCGATGACGTCCAGGACGCCGATTTCTTCCGCATCAAGACGCCGAAAGTGGCCGGCGTGCCGGTGTTTGCGCTGCACGACGTCACCGATTTCAGCGTGCACATGTGCAGCGGCGTGCAGGACACCGAGATGAAAAAGGTGGGAGGGACCACGCTTTAGTTCCGCGGTAGCCTCTTGACGCGGACCGCGTATAGGCCGATACTCGGGACGGGAGGGGGTCTTATGTCTCGCGGCCCCGTGTACGCATTATCGATCGTGGCGGCAGGCGCCGCTTTGGCATTGCCTGCTCGTGGGCAGGCCGTAGTCTCAACGCGTTCCGGCTTGGTCCACTTTTTCGAAGGAACGGTTACCGTGGCTGGGCAGCCGCTGGAAACGCGCCTCGGTAAGTTCACCAGCATACCCGAGGGCGCCGAACTGCGCACCGAGCAGGGCCGGGCGGAAGTGCTGCTCACCCCGGGAGTTTTCCTTCGCGTCGGCGAAAAAAGCGCGATTCGTATGATTGCGGCCGCTCTGTCCGACACGCGCGTGGAATTGCTGGCCGGCTCGGCCATCCTGGATTCGCGGGAACCGGGTCCCGGCACCTCAGTAACGTTGGTGTATCGGAGCTGGAACATACAACAGCCGGGGAAGGGAATATACCGCATCGATTGCGACCCGCCGCGATTGCGGGTCCGCGAGGGCGACGTAGCGGTGTCCACAACCGGCGGCGCTCCGGTTTCGGTCGGACAGGGAATGGATCTGCCGTTGGCTGCCGTGCTGGTGCCGGAAAAATCGTATAGCGAGACTCACGACGGGCTCAGCGATTGGGCCGACGGCCGTGCCGATTCGGTTTCCGCCGACAACGCCATCGCGGCAGACATCCAAGATCCCGCTTCGATGACCGGGCCGGACTTTCCCGCCGACAGCTTCACCTACTTTCCCATGCTCGATCTTTACTCACCGGTTGTGAGCCTGTCGGGCCCGTACGGCTCGTTGAGCGCGTATCCGTCGATGTATGGGCCGTTTTCGTCCGGATTTTCTTCCATCTACTTGCCGGGTTACACGCGGTCGCCGTTGTTCTGGAGGCTGCCGTCGGGCGGAATCGGGCGATCGATTTATCCGCCATCCCGAATTGGTCTTCCCGGATCGCCCATCGTGCATACGCCGATCGGGGTGCATTCCCCGGCGCCCCGTCCGATAGCGCCACGCCCAGTTCCAGGCGTAGGAGTTCACGGAGTGGCCGGGCACCGGTAGTTCGGAAGCCGGAGACAGAAGGCGCGCTAGTTATCCATCGGAGCGTAGTATCCCTGCCTCCAATGCATTCTTAGCGAAGGCATGCCGGGCGGCTGAGAGACTTTCACTTCGACGCTATGATACTTGCCGTCTCTAACCTGGTCCTTTGGGTAATAGCCGAGAACATACTGATTGCGAAGTTCGATCGCAATCCTCGCCGCCACGCTGGGCAAATCGCTCGGGAGCGTTGCCGCAACCGCCCGGCCGCCGGTTTGAATGGCAATTTCAGAAAGCAACTTCGGCCCGGATATTTCCTCCGGAGTCAACGCCAGCGAGAACACCGGATCGAACACTCCCATCGCGTAAACTTCCACGTCGGCTTGGCGAACCAGCGTCTCGATCTGGGCCGCGGTGTATGTGCTGTGGTTGTCTCCGCCATCGGAAACAATCACAATCGCCTTGCGCGCATTCTTCGCCTTCTTCATCTCGCCCAAGGCAAACTTGACCGCGTCGAGCAACGCCGTCAGACCCGCGGGCTGCACGTTCTGAAGCGCGCCGCGAATCTCCTGGGTCTGGCCCGTGAATCCGACCGAGAGCTCGGCTTTCTCGTTGAATTCAACCAGAAAAGCCTCGTCGTTCGGATTCAAGACCTTCAGAAAGACCTCGGCAGCGTCCCGCGAGGTACTTAGTTTATATTCCATGCTGCCGCTGGTATCGAACGCCAGACCTATGGAGAGCGGGACGTCCTCGCCCGAGAAATGGGCGATCGGCTGTTCCGCGCCGTTATCGAAGAGCCGGAAGTCTCCCTTCTGAAGGCCCAGAACGAAGCGATTCCCTTTGTCGGTTACCGACACCGGGATAACTACGAGATTGGAATCCGCCCGGAAACTCGGCTGCACGCCTTGGATTGGCGTTTGTGGAGCGACCCCCGGCGGAGAGGATTGTACTCCGCCATTTGTCTGACTTAGTACAAAACTGGAAAGTAAGACAGCGATAGCCGCGGCACGCACCAAACAGACGAAATATGACGGGCATCTGGCCGGCCGCACGATCCAACTCCCGAGCACTGTAAGTGTATCACGAGCCGAGCGGTCTTATGCCCAACCATTCCTGGTGCTGCGACTATGTGGCCGTTTGCAACGTGTATTCGCTCAAGTTCGGCATCCCCGAGGACGGTCCCAAAACGGAAGCCTCCCTGGACCTGATGGAACACGACCGGCCGCCTTTCGATGCCACCTATTCGCACTATCCGGAATATAGCCGCGTAGCCTGTAACCGGTTTCCCGACGCCCTGCGACAGGTAAACAGATCGGCCGGGCCGGGCTCCGATGAGCAAGCGGGAAAATCCGGCGCAGGGGTTACTGTCCCTCGTTTACCGGTGGCGAGGGCCGCTACATGATCCGGCTGAAGGGTGGCGCCGTAGCGGAGAAACCGAGCGCCAAACCCGAGCAGGCGATTCCCTTGCTGCGCGACGTGCTGGAAACGCACCGGCTCGAAGTGGACAGCGGCGCCCATGTGGACGACCTGGCCGAATGGGTGCGCGAGGAACAGCCCAATTTCGATTGGCGCCAGTTCGGGTTCCAGGAATTCACCGAGCTGCTCAACTTCGCGCAGGACAAGGGACTGGTGCGGGTTCAGGCCGATGAAGAACAGGGACTCAGCGTGTATCTGGGCGCCGAGTTCCATCCGCCCGCTCCGCCGCCGGCCCCCGAGCCCGAAACCCTGCCGGAAGAGGAAGAAGTGGACGAGCCGCAACCGATCGTGCCCGGCCAGCCCACTGCCACCGGCGAAATCCCCGAGCCCCTCCCGCCGCCGAAACCGCAGCGCCGCCCCCGCGCTCCGCGAAAAAGCTCCGGCGACGGCCAGGCGAAGAAGCGTAGCGTCCGCCCGCGCAAGAAACCGCCGGCCCAGTAGGACAGACCTCCCGGTCTGTCCATCACAGGTTGAAGCCCATGCCACCAGTCGCCGGCTGGTGGTACGGACCTGTCGAACGGGCACGAAGCACAAAGGCTCGGTGGCTAAATACTCCGCTGCGTCTAATCGCAGGAGCGCAACAGCAGTCGCATGACCGTCGGGTTAGCGCAGGGGTCCTCGTGGTGGCAAGATAGGAACGTCCTGGGGGCATTCGAACGGCGGGCTGGCGATCTTCGTGCTCGGTCTGCCGCTCTTCATAGATTCTTCGTCAGGCCAGAGGTCGACGATTACGCGCAACAGCTGGCCGGGCTCGACCTGGAAATATCGCCTGCTGAATTCGTATTCAAAGGACAGTTCGCTCCCAGGGGCAATCAGGACGCCGTCCGCCAGATCCAGCGGGAGCCGGCCCAGGATTCCGAAGGTTGTTCTCGCACCAGCGGGAACCCATTCGGCTCCGCTCCGAACTTGCAAGTGCGTTCCAGCCGTGCACAGAATTCGTGTCGTATTCGCTACGGCCTGTGACTGGTACGGGGCGAACAGTGATTTGTCCCAGGTTCCGATCTTTGATTGGCCGCAATACGGGACGAATATTTGTTTGTCCGGGGCGCGCAGCCGTAGGGAGACGTATATCTGAGGAATTGCCCCAACGTTCCCAAGATCCAGCCTGGGCCCTTCCTTCGGCTCGCTCTGACCGCGTAGCGCTTGCCCGATTCCAAAAAGCGCAACTACTGCCAGGCAAAGCATAGGCTGTCCGTTCATAATCGTCCTTCCAATACACAATCTCAGTCGCGCGCGCGGCGCCATCGTGCGTAGCGCTGGACACCTTCCCTCAATTCATCGAGGCTTCGCGCCTCCGGAGGGGCAGCGCCGAATAGCCTTCGATGAATATCCTCGGAACTGAGGCTGCCCGCGCGGCGGACCACGATTCTGCCATCCTCTTCGTCCCAGTCCAGAACGGAGCCCGCCCCGACGCCGAGCTTCCGGCGCACGTCCGCCGGGACGGAAACCCGACCTTGTGCCGTGACCTTCGACCGCGCAATCGCCACGCGTTCATATTACCGCGGTAATGGACTGTCAGCGTCCTACAACCTCTGCGCCGCAAACCGGCACATCGCCAGTCCGTCCATCCAGTTAAACGGGAACCGGCCGGTAGTGTAATGCCCGCAGGGCAGAGTGAAGACTTTGTGCGGCAGGGCCATCTCCCGGTACGAGCGCAATACCTGCCGGGAGTACACCGGCAGAAAGCTCGAATCGTGGCGAGCCCACACCAGCAGGCTGTGGATGTGCCGGCCCCGCATTCGTTCCAGGTACACGCCGGGGCTGATTGCCGACCAGTAGCGCCGCAGGTCGTCCTGCGTCACCGTTTCGCCGAAGCCTTTGCGCACGTGTTGCGTGGAAAGGCCGGTCCACACCACGTCGGACGTGTACAGCGAGACGTGGTTGAAAATGCCGGTGCGCACACGCGCGTCGTGCGCGGTAGCGATGAACGCCACGCACGAGCCCAAACTCGTTCCCAGAATCCCAAGGCGTGCGTAGCCCCGCTGCTCCAGCCAGTCCAGGCAGGCGCGCACGTCGATAATCGACTGCCGAAAGGCATGCACCGTGCGGCCGATGTTGCTTGACATGTGGTAATCGGCGCGCTCGAGTTCCTTCGGCATGCGCTCGGCATGATACGCCATGGTCATACGCAACGCGCTGATTCCGAATTTGTTCAGCAACTTGCACAGACCCAGGTGGCCGTCCGGCCCCGCGTTCCATTGGGGCAGCACAACTAACGCCCTGCCATTGTCCTGCCGCGCCGGAAACCACCGCGCATGGACGGTATTATTTGCGGGTTCGAACGAGCGTACCGGGCTGGTAAACGTCAACTCGCCGTCAGCCAGCCGGCAATCGGACGGCGTCCGGTAACGATAGAAGCGCTCGCTGTCGGCCAGGGCTTGAGCGGTAAACCCATCGAGGGCGGTGGCCGGGTCATCGGGATCGGCGGAAATGGCGGGAAAACCTATCGCATTCAGCCAGTCCGTACCCCATTCAAAAGGGCGCACAACCCGGTTCGTGTCGCGGGTGGCGAGCTTACGCTCCCAGCGGTCAATCCATCGAGCGTAGTGTCCCGTCATTGTTTGGAGAATATCGAGTGTACCAAAAGAAAAAAGCCCCGCGGCCGGCACAAACGGCGCGGGGCTGGCAGCCTACTAAGGAGGCAACTCACCCAAAGCGGAAAACTCTCAAATAGCCCTGTCGATAACTATGCAAGTCGCCTGCCAGTCCGATGAGCCTCATCCCAATGAGGGCCTGACCCCATTTATCGCCTTGTAAATCGTTGATTTCCCAATCCCACCGCCTAAGAAACGGGGACTGTCCCCATTTACCCGGAAAGCGCTCGATTCCCGAAATCCGAATCGCCCGCTCCGGATTTCCACAGAACGCCCTACCGGGCACATTCATAAAATCGAACGCGTTACAATCGAAGGCTGTGAGTTCGGCGCCCGCTAACCCGGTACCCGCAGCGTCTACCCGGCGCTCCGACTGCGAACGGGCTTTGGCCGGATTCATGCTCTCGGGCTTCTTGATGGCGCTCTTAGGCGCCATTCTTCCCGCTTGGGGGTATCATCGAGACCCGCCCGATTTCGTCGCCGTGGGAAACGATTTTCTCAGCCTGGCCGTGGGAGTCGTCGCGCCGCTGGTTTGGGCACGTAAGCTGATTGCGGCCCGGGGATTGCCAGTGGTTCTCTCGCTCGCTAGCGCCTTAGCTTCCGTCGCCCTTCTCTACCTGGCCCTGGTTCCCCCTCCCCTTTCCAATTGGCTGCGCGCGATTGGCTTATTGGTTCTGGGCGCGGCGGCCGGCTCGCTCAACCTCGGACTGTTCCGCGCCATCTCTCCGGCGTATCAAGAAGATCCGGCCGGCACGGCGGTGCGCGGCGGCATCTGGTATGGTCTCGGTTGTCTCACCGCCACTCTGCTGGTGGCGGGGACCTTCTATGCCTACTCGGTCCGCACCATTCTGGTGTTTATGGCAGCCATCCCGGCGTTGTTCGCCATTCTCTACGCCCGCTGCAACTTCGCCCCGTGGCCGGAGAATTCACAGCCCACGCTCCGCCAGGCCGTCCGGGATTTTCGCAGTTTCGGCGCCATTCTGATGGCGCTATTGCTTTTCTTTCAGTTCGGCAACGAGTGGGCGGTAGCCGGTTGGATGCCCATCTTCCTGATTCGGCGTGTGGGAATGAGCCCCGAGGAAGCCCTATTTCTGCTGGCGTTCTACTGGCTCTGCCTGCTGGTGGGGCGGTCTATCGCGGTCGCGCTGCTGCCGCGGGTTCGCCACCGAATGCTGCTGTTGGTCAGTGTGGCGGCGGCGCTTTTCGGCTGTCTGCTTCTCTATGCCGCTCCCAACGGGTTCGGCGCCGGCTCGGGAGCCTTTTTCCTGGGTTCCGGTTTCGCCAGCATTTACCCGCTGATGGCCGAGACCATCGGGCGCCGGTTTCCCTATTATCATCCCGGGTTCTTCAACGGCATTTTTTCGCTGGCGCAGGTGGGCGGCTTGTTGGCGCCGGCTTCGCTGGGCTACATCGCCTATTTCAGCGGCGTCGGCGTGGTCATTGGTATCCCGTTGCTGGGAACCTTCGTGGTGGCGGCACTGCTGGCGTTAATCTGGCTGGAATCGAAGGTGACCGGAAGATGAGAACAACCGGTGGGACAGACGATCGGTTTTCGTCGTCTGTCATGTTTCGCTCAGGGGCAGCCTGCCTGACAGACGACAAGCGGCGATGGTCTGTCCCACCGTATCTCGCAGCACTTCTTCTTCCCCTCGCCCTGGCCTTCAGCCCGGCTCTTTCGGCCGCCAATCTCGCCGCCCGCATCGATAAGCTGCTGAACGGTTCCCCTGCCGCCAACGCAGCCTTTTGGGGCATCGAGATTCGCGACCTGAAGAGTGGCCAAGTGGTGTACTCGAAAAACCAAGACAAGCTCTTCGTTCCGGCTTCCAACACCAAACTCTTCACCATCGCGCTCGCTCTCAACCGGCTGGGGCCGGATTACACCTTCGAGACTCGCGTCGTGGCCCAGGCGCTGGCCGATCCGGACGGGCGCATCGCCGGCGATCTTCGCCTGGTAGGCGGCGGCGACCCCGACCTATCCGCGCGCACCGTCCCCTACACACCCGGTCCGGTGACCGGCAATCCCCTGGCCGCCATCGAAGATCTGGCCGACCAGATCGTGGCGCGCGGCATCCGGCGCGTTTCGGGCGGCATCGTCGGCGACGACACCCGCTATGTTTGGGAGCCATACGTCGAGAACTGGTCCATCGGCGACCCGCAATTCGAATACGGCGCGCCGGTTTCCGCGCTCACCGTGAACGACAACGCCTTCCTGCTGCGCGTCCGGCCCGGCGCGGAGGTTGGCGCCGCCGCCGCGCTCGAGCTGAACCCGCCGCTGGAGTATTACACCATCGATAATCGCGTGCAAACCATTGCCCCGGGCGGCGAGCGAAGGGTGCGCTTCGAGCGCCTCGCCGGCAGCTTTCATATCGACCTCCGGGGCGCCCTGCCCGTAGCCTCCCCTCCGGACGATTTGGAACTGGGCATTGAAGATCCGGCGCTCTACGCCGCTCTGGCATTCCGCAAGGCGCTCGAAGAGCGCGGCGTTACCGTCGATGGCGAAGCTCGCGCCGAGCATCGATACCCCACCCGCAGTGGGCCGATAGGGAACGGCCCGCCCGTGGCGCCGGCGCTCCCGGTCTCCGCCGTCGAGCTCGCACGGCACACCTCGCCGGCGTTGGCGGAAGATCTGAAGATCACCGCCAAGGTCAGCCAGAATCTGCACGCCGAGATGGCCTTGCGCGCCGTCGGCCTGGCGCGTCGCGGCGAGGGCAGCCGCGAAGCCGGGCTTGAGGAGTTGAAAGACTTTCTCGCCTCGGTGGGAATCTCGCCCGAAGGTTATTCGCTCAGCGACGGATCGGGCCTGTCGCGATCGAACCTGGTCACGCCTGCCACCGTGGTGCGATTGTTGCGCTACATGAACGATTCCCCATGGCGCGACGCGTGGCGCGACCTGCTACCGCTCGCTGGTGAGGACGGCACGCTGATGTCGCGTTTTATCGACGGCCCAGCCAAAAGCCGCATCCACGCCAAGACGGGCTCGCTGGCCCACGTCAATGCCCTTTCCGGTTACGCGCAGCGGCGGTCCGGCCAATGGCTGGTGTTTTCGATCATCGTCAACAACGCCGGCGCGCCCGCCTCCCAGGTTCGTAGCATTATGGACCGCATTTGTACTCTAATAGTGGAATAGAGCCATGCCAATCTACGAATATCTTTGCCAGGATTGCGGAACGAAATTCGAAAAGCTGGTGCGCCGCCAGGCCGAAACCGCGGAGCTCGAATGCCCCCAGTGCGGCCAAAAGCATCTCAAGCAGGAACTCTCCACCTTCGCCGCCCATGCCGGCGGCGACAAGACCCGGGACGTCCCGGCGTGCCCGAGCGGCGGCCCGTGCAGCAACCCCGGCATGTGCGGCATGAATTTTAACTGAGCCATCGGCTCCGGCCCGCGGCAGTTTCGGCGAAGCGGAAAGCTCAATTCAAAAAATACGTCCGATACAACGTGTCCCGCTGCTTAGGCACAAACCCAGCATCCCGGATCAGCCGGCGTAATTCCTCCTCGCTGGCGCGGTGGTGCGCGCCGGCGGCCGAAACCACGTTTTCCTCGATCATGATGCTGCCCACGTCGTTGCCCCCGAAGCGCAGGCCAAGCTGGCAGGTTTTAAGACCTTGCGTCACCCACGAGGACTGGACGTTTTCGATGTTGTCCAAGTAAATCCGCGAGATCGCCAGCGTCTGCAAGTATTCCACCGCGGTAGCTTCTTCCTTGACGAATCGGCCCAGGGAGGTGTTCTCGCGCTGGAATGTCCACGGGATGAAGGCGGTGAATCCGCCGGTCTCCTCTTGCAGATTTCGGACCAGCTCCAGATGGTTCATGCGCTGCTCGATTGTTTCGCCGCAGCCGAACATCATGGTGGCGGTGGTGCGCATGCCCAGTTGGTGTGCGGTGCGGTGCACGTCCACCCATTCGTTGACTGAGCACTTCAGGCGGCTGACGCGATGGCGCACGTCGTCGTCCAGGATCTCGGCGCCGCCGCCGGGAATCGAATCCAGACCTGAATCCTGTAGCCGCCGGATGGTCTCACGCAGGCTCAAACCGCTAACCTCGGCGATGTTGGTGACCTCGGGGGCCGACAGGCAATGCAGGTGAATGCGAAACCTTTGCTTGATGCCGCGAAACAGGTCCTCGTACCACTCGATTTTCAAATCAGGGTGCAGACCGCCTTGCATCAGCACACCGGTGCCGCCCAGATCGATGGTCTCCTGGATCTTCTGGTAGATCGTCTCCTTCGCCAGCACGTAACCTTCGGCGTGCCCCATGGGCCGGTAGAACGCACAGAAAGAACAATATTCAGTGCAGAAATTTGTGTAATTAATATTGCGGTCGATTATGTAAGAAACAATGCCTTCGGGATGCCATTTGTGGCGGATGGCGTCGGCTTCCATCCCAACGGCAATCAGATCGCCGGAGCGAAATAGGTCTAGCGCTTCTTCACGCGTGATCATGGCAGTCTTCGAGTGCGATCACCTCAAAGAATACCAGACTTGCCGTGGTTACCGCAGGCTTCCGCGCGACAGGCCTTGCGAACCTATGCGGGAGCGCCGACCGTGAGCGCTACGGCTTGCGAGGCAAACAAATAGAGCGTAAACAGGGGCTTGGAATCCCCTTTTCCCCAACGGTTCAACTGCCACTTGGCGCGCAAGTAACGAACTTCGGGGAAATCGGATAAATCGAGCTGAATCTGATAGTTGCCGCAATAAAACTTCTGCGAAAAGGAAACCAAAGGCTTGGCGGACCAGACGGCGCCGTCGCTCGATCCCCAAATCGAGATGTCAACGCTCTCCTGCTCAATGATGCGGGTGATGCCAAGGTTGAGATGCAACGTCTCACCCTCATGGCTCCCAATGTAAATTTCCGGCCCCGTGCCGGATTCGCGCACGGTTGACTCGGGTATCAGAAATTCGGGGAGCATACATGCCTCCTTGCCCAGCAATTAAAGCTGTGTGGTGATACTCATCAATTGCTGGCTAGCTAGTTTTAGAGTCTCATACTTCTTGCAAAAACAAAAGCGAATTTGTTGCCTACCACCTTCCGATCATGCGTAGAAACTCGAACCAGGGACCGCAGCAACCCCAATTTTTTCAATTAGAAATCGGGCAAAGGAAAGGTTATCGCTAAAGCCAAATACTGAGATATCCGTCATCACGTAGTACGCACCGCTCGGGCGGAAGCAGCGAAAACCGGCGTTTGAGAGCGCGCTGAGGATCTGGGAGCGGCGCTCGGCGTAATCCGCTGCAAGACCTTCATAGTAAGAATCCGGCAGGGAGAGTGCCAGCGCCCCCGCATGCTGCAGCGGGGCCGCCGCGCCAACCGTAAGAAAATCATGGACTTTCCGGATGGAGTCGGTCAATTGCGGGGCGGCCAGCACCCAGCCTACCCGCCAGCCGGTGACGGCATAAGTTTTGCTCATACTGTTCACCAGAATGGTCCGCTCGCGCATGCCCTCGATGGACATCATTGGGCAGTGAACCGCTCCGTCGTAGAGAATGTGCTCGTAGATTTCATCTGTTATGGCAATCGCATCGAATTCTTGGCAAAGACCGGCGATCACGCCTAATTCAATGTGGGTGAATACTTTTCCGGTGGGATTGTTGGGCGAATTCAATATAATTGCTTTCGTGCGCGGCGAGAAGGCGCGGCGCAACTCATCCGGGTCGAAGGCCCAGTCGGGCTCGTGGAGGGTCACGTAGCGGGTAGTCGCGCCGCAGAGTTGCGCGTCCGGGCCGTAGTTCTCATAGAAGGGCTCGAACACGATGATTTCATCCCCAGGGTCGACAATCGCCAGCATGGAGGCAATCATGCCCTCGGTAGCGCCGCAGCAAACCGTGATTTCGCGCTCCGGATCGAACTCTAAGTTATAGTGCCGCAAATATTTGGCTGCAATAGCCTGACGCAGGCCCCGGCTTCCCCAGGTGATCGCATATTGATTGATATCGGCCCCGATCGCCTCCATCGCCGCCAGTTTCACCACTTCCGGGGCCGGAAAGTCGGGAAACCCCTGGGCCAGGTTGGTGGCGCCGTGCTGCAAAGCCTGGCGGGTCATCTCGCGGATGACGGATTCGGTGAAATTGGCTGTTCGCCGGCTGCGAAAGCGGGCATTTCGGGCGGATACGGTAGAACCCATTCTAAGAGCTTACGGTACCGGTCGGGAAAATTCAAAGAGGGAGGAAATTCCGGGAGGGCCAACCGGTGAGTCGCCGACCGATTGGCCCCTAGTCAGTTAAGAAAGGAACGTTATGTAACAAGCTATCAGTGGCTTCCGGATCGTTCAATCCTGTCGATCGTTAGCAGAAGGTTACTATCGGGTCACCCGACCGGCTCACAAGCTGTGTCGAGCAGGTGGAGCAGGCGTTTCCGCCTGCACCCGTCGCCTTGCGAATTCATTCCTTTAAATACCAAGGCACGCTCACCACCACGATCCTCGGATTGCCCCGCAACATCAGCAAGGCTTTCAGCACCTCGGCGCGCTGGTTATGCAGCATGTAATGGTACCAGTGCCGTTCGAACAGCTCCGGCACCACCACGGAAACGTAGCGGTCGGGGTTCTCCTCGGCCACTCTGCACACATAGTCCACGATGGGCCGCAAGACGAAGCGGTAGGGTGAAACCGCGCGATCCAGTTTCGGCGGCGGCAAACCCGCCCTTCGGGCCGGCGCCTCGGCGTATTCCGCCCACCAATCGCAAGAGCGGTTCTCGTCCTCTTGTTCGGAGTCCACATGCACGGCGCGAACGTCGTGCGAGGCGGTGTAGGCAAAGCGCAGCGCCTTTTCCGTCACCTTGGTCCAGGATTGAACCGGGATAATCACAATGGGCGCGGTCAGTCTGGAAAGATCGGCCGGGTTGCGGCTGGCGATTTCGGTGGACACTCGCCCGTAATGCCTCTTCACCGAGACCATGGCGATCAGCAGGAGCGGAATCAGCGCCAGCGTTACCCAGGCGCCCGCTACGAACTTTGCCACCAGAACGACGAGCACGGTGATTCCGGTGGCTACCGCGCCCAGCCCGTTCAGCGCCACCGAGTGCCAAGCAAGCGGACGGCGGCGGCGCCAGTGCATCACCATTCCCGCCTGCGAAAGCGTGAAGGCCATGAATGCGCCGATCGCAAACAGCGGAATGAGCCGGTCCGTCACGCCCCCAAACAGGACCAGCAGCGCCGCCGTCAGCCCCGCCAGCACCCAGATGCCTTGCGAATAGACCAGCCGGCGCCCAGTAGTGGCAAAAGATCGCGGAAGGTATCCATCGCCGGCCACAATCCGGCAAAGCCGTGGAAAATCGGCGAAGGCGGTATTGGCGGAGAGCGCCAGTACCAGCAGAATGGAGCCGATCGCGATGTAATAAAAGGGCCCGTTGCCGATGATGGCGCCGAGCATCATCGCCAGCACGCTTCGGTAGCCCGGGACGCCGGGGTCGGTGGCCGCGATGTGGTACGCCGAATCCAGATAGGCGATCCCCGCCAGCAGAATCACCAGAATGGCGATGATCAATGTCAGGGTGATGCGCGCATTCTTCGCGGTGGGCTCGCGGAAGGCTCTCACCCCGTTGCTCACCGCCTCCACCCCGGTCATGGCCGTGCAGCCGCTCGCGAACACCTGCAGCAACAACCAGGTACTCACGGCCGCTTTGGCTGGGCTCGGCAGCGGAGGCGCCACCACCGCGACCGGATGGCCGCCGGAGAGCAGCGTCTTCACTAGGCCGATGGCGATCATCGCCAACAGGCTAGCCACAAAAAGGTAGGTCGGCGCCATGAAGATGCCGCCGGTCTCGCGCACTCCGCGCAGGTTGACCAGCGTAATCGCTACCAGAATGCCCAGGCACAGGCTCAAAATGTGCGGCTGCAAGCCCGGCGCCGCCGATACCAATGCACCCACGCCCGCGGAGATTCCCACCGCGGCCGTCAAAACATAGTCGATCATCAACGCCGCCGCGCCCAGCAAGCCGGCCCCCGCGCCGATGTTCTCGCGAGCCACCGTGTAGGAGCCGCCCCCGCCCGGATAGGCCGCAATGGTCTGTAGATAGGAGAAGTAAACAATCCCGAGCAGCACGATGATGCTGAAGCTGACCGGAACGATGTAGGCGATTCCCGCCGCTCCCAGCGGAATCAGCAGCGTCAGCGCGGCCTCGGGACCGTACGCCGCCGAGCTCAGCGCATCCAGCCCGAAAATCGAAACTCCCGCCGCCGGCCCGATCTTCTCTCCTCGTTCCTCGGTCGAAGACAACGGCCGTCCTAAAATCACGTCCAGCAAAGCCATTGCGGGTATTGTAGCGGAAGCCCCGCCAGATCGCCTGGTGACACCGAGCGCACTTCTGTGAACCCTCGTGGCGTGGGCCGTAGCGCCGGCGATCTTGTCGCCGGTGTCCTCCTCCCATCGGCCAGACCCTTTTGCGCCGCTATTCCGCCAATCCCGTCTGCTTTCCAGTGCTTGCGCCGAATTTCGCAGAAAAGTCGCGATTGGCCGCTTTACGGTCACAAAACTTCCGAATATTTCTTACTCCCGCCGTTTCATCGTGCTACCGCCAATCCGCCCGTTCTGCCCACCCCGTTTCCGCCTGCTCGTCCGCTATCGTAAGGCCGACGACTGGTTCTTATATGACCGATTCCGAGCTGAACAAAGAACAACTTAAGGTCCTCGACGCCCTGTCCAGCGGCGCCAACCTCAACGATGCCGCCGTCGTAGCCACCCAAGAACCCGAAAATATGCACAAGAATGCACAAAAGCAGGAGCCCTACCGCCGCCCCGCGCCCAAAATCGGCCGCAACCAGGCGTGCCCCTGCGGCAGCGGCAAAAAGCACAAACGCTGCTGCCTCGGAAAACCCCAAGCCGCCGCTGCCTGAGAGTGACAATGCGATTGATCCGGCCCGCTCCCAACCAAGTTTTCACGATCGGCGCCGTGCCCGAATGGCCCCCTATTGTCTTCACCACGGACGCCGGCGGCCCGCATGTCTGGCAGTGGACAATTGCGTGGGGTCTTTTCCAGGCATCCGGCCAAGCGGAGACCTCGGGCAACGCGTGGGACGCTGCAGACGCCATCCGCAATTATGGCGGCGCCCTCGCGGTCCGTGCTGGCGCCGGGCAGGAGTCCGCTTCCGTCACGGTCCGAGTCGCCGGGACGAATCCCACCGAAGATCAAGTTGCCGCCTACCTGGCCGCGCAGCCCGGTTCCGATGGCTTCGTCCGCATTCTCCAACACGAGACCGGCTGCCGGCATTTCAATTCCGAAGGCGAACCCGTGCGCGCCTTCGACGTGGGCTACGGCATCTGCCAACTCACCACGCCGCCTCCCACCTTCGATCGGGTATGGAACTGGCAGCGCAACCTGGATGCGGGTCTGAAACTGTTTGCCGCCAAGCGCGCCGCCGCCCTCCAATACCTGTCCTCCAACCGCCGCGATTACACCCCCGAGCAGCTCACCTACGAAGCCGTTTGCCGCTGGAACGGCGGCTGCTATCACATCTGGGATGCGAAGGCTAGCGCCTGGGTTCGGAACCCGCATATTCTGCGCGATTCCGAGACTGGCAACATTGGCTGGGACCTGACCGACCCGGCCAACCAAAACCAAACCGAAGCCGTGCTTCACCGCCGCGATTGCGCCCAATACGCCAAACCACGCCCCGCCGGCGCCCATTGGAACTACTTCGGGGTGTGTTACGCCGACAGCATTCTGGGATAGCAAGAACACAACCCGGAGTGCCAGCGCGCTATCATGCCCCTCAGAGGGCGAAAAAGGGTTGGACAGTCTGTACGCCAAAGCGGTGGGCCTGGCGGTGCCGGTTTTCGTGGGCCTCATCGCCATGGAATTCGTGGCCGATCGCACCATGCTAGCGCTCTGGCTGGCATCGCGCAGCCCAAGCCCGGTCCCAGCCGAAGTTTCGTGAACGTCTTACCGGAGTTCCAACCAGAGTTGGCGCCCTACGGCCGTGGCGGCCTTTCTGAGTGTGCTCAAGGTCACCGCGTCATATTCCGGATCCAGCAGCCTATCAAGCGCTGCCCGGCTGGTTTGCATCCTTCGCGCCATCTCCGCTTTCGAGAAGTTCTTCTCGCGCATGGCCGCTTCCACCTGTCGGGCGAGAACACGCTTGACGGCGGTCGCGGTGACTTCCTCCCGAATGCCCTCCTCGCTGAGCCAGCTATCGAAGGATGTCCCGACGTTTGCTTTTTTCATGCTACACTCCCCCTCATCCGCTTGAGCGCCAGGTCAATCTCGTGCTCCGGGGTCTTCTGCGTCTTTTTGATGAAGCCGTGGAGCAGCACCATACTCCCTTGCGCTACACAGAAGAGAACCCGCGCAGTCCGCCCGCGCGGCAAGTAGCTTCTGACCTCCCACAACTCCCGGCCCAAGGGCCGAACAACCGGCAGGCCGATCAGCCATGAAAACTCAACGTCCTTGATATCCTTCGCCAAGGATCTTCCGTTCCTCCGGCTCAAGCCGTTTCAGCCACTCACGCACCGGCTCGCGCCCGCTGTCGGAGCGGTAGAAGCGCGCAGGAAGGCGTTTCAGGCCCCGATCCATGTATTACTGTACCAATTTTGGTGCAGGCAGGCAACCACCCTTACTTGGCTTGCCCGTACGTCGCCCCCGGTCCGTGCTTGCGGAAGAAATGCTTGTCCCGTTGGGCGGCTGACAGCGGTTGCGCGTTGGGGTTGATGGCGAGGGTTTCCAGTGCCATCGTGGCCAACTCTTCCACGATGATGGCATTGTGCGCGGCGTCGGCCACGTCTTTGCCCCAGGCGAAGGGAGCGTGGCCGTGCACCAGCATGGCGGGGCAATCGAGCGGCTTCGTGCCCGCCAGCCGGCGAATGATGGCGACCCCGGTATTGGCTTCGTAGCCCGCTTCGATTTCTTCCGCGGTGAGCGGCGCGGAAACCGGTATGGGGCCGTGGAAGTAATCCGCGTGGGTGGTGCCGAAACAGGGGATCTCCCTGCCCGCCTGCGCCCAGGCCGTCGCGTGGCGCGAGTGGGTATGCACCACGCCGCCTATCTCCGGAAAGGCCCGGTACAGCGCCACGTGGGTCTCCAGATCCGACGACGGCCGCAGCCGCCCTTCCACAATGCGGCCGTCGAGATCGGTGACGACCATGTCCGCCGGCTTCATCTTGTCGTACGGCACGCCGCTCGGCTTGATCACGCACAGGCCTTCTTCGCGCGCCAACCCGCTGGCATTGCCGAAAGTGAAGATGACCAGGCCGCGCCGCACCAACTCGAGATTGGCTTCCAGAACTTCCTCACGCAGTTTTTCCAGCATTCTTTCCATTTTCGTCTCGGCCGCAGCGCTACGCAATTGCCGCCCGGCGCCACCCAACGCTTTGGGCATTGCTCCCGAGCCTGCTTTGGCGAGTTTATCGAAGAGGAAGAAATGGACGCGCGGCTTGAGGCTATGTGCAAACCCTTATCCGCATCCAGTAGGCGACCGCAAACACACGGCACCCGTAATCGAGCCGCGACCGTAAGAACCGCGAAAAGATATAGCCACGGATGAACGCAGATAAACACAGATGAGACCGAGGCAAGTCTTAGTTGTTTTCTTGTCTTATCCGTGTTTATCTGTGTTCATCCGTGGCTCAGATTTGATTTTTCACCGCCGCTGCGATGCGCCGCAATTCGGGTAGTACGGCTCCGATCTCAACCGCCTTCGACTGCCGCTGCCCCAAAGCAAAATATAGCTTGCGGTACAGGGGGTAGAGCTCGCGATAGGTTCGGACCGCGGCCATTTCCGGTTCAATCGTCCGGAACGGCGGGCAAAGCGCGGCCTGCGCCGCCTCGACGGTGGGAAACGCGCCCGCCGCCAGAAATGCGAAAATCGCCGAACCCAGGCTGGTGACGTCGCCATCGGGCACCAGGATCGGTTTGCCCAGCACGTTGGCGTACACCTGGTTGAGCACCTGGTTCTTGCGTGGAATGCCGCCGCCGTTGATCACCCTCCGCACCGGCACGCCGTGTTCTTCCATCCGCTCCAGAATTACGCGCGTGTGAAACGCCGTGCCTTCGATGGCGGCGAACAGTTCGTCCTGCGCGGTGTGGGTCAGCCGCCAGCCCAGCGTCACACCGCTCAGCTCGGGGTTCACCAGCACGGTGCGGTCGCCATTGTCCCACGTCAGCCGCAACAGGCCGGTCTGGCCGGCGCGATAGGTCTCCAAGCCTTCGGAGAGCTTTGGCGCGGTGGTTCCGGCGCGGCGCGCCACCGCATCGAAGATGTCGCCGGTCGCCGAAAGCCCGGCTTCGATGCCGGTGCGCGCCGGATCGATCGACCCGGGCACCACGCCGCAAACGCCCGGAACCAGTTGGGCTTCGTCGCTGATGGCCATGATGCAGGTCGAGGTGCCGACCACGTTCACTACGTCGCCTAACTTCACGCCTGCGCCGATGGCGTCCCAATGCGCATCGAACGCGCCGGTAGGAATCGGGATGCCCGCGCGCAAGCCTAGCTTCGCCGCCCATTCCGGCGCAAGATGACCGGCGATTTTGTCGCTGGTGCGGTAATGGCCGTCGAGCTTGCGGCGAACGCCGGCCAGCAACGGATCCACCGCGGTGAGAAACTCTTCCGGGGGAAAGCCGCCCAGCCCGGCATTCCACATCCACTTATGCCCCATGGCGCAAATGCTGCGGGAAACCGCGGCGGGATTGGCGACCCCGCACAGTACGGCCGCCACCATGTCGCAATGTTCCAGCGCGGTGGCAAAGCGTGCCCGCTTCTCCGGATTGTGGCGCAGCCAGTGCAGCAGCTTCGAGAAACCCCACTCGGAAGAATACGTGCCGCCGCACCATTCGATGGCAGGCAGGCGCTGCGCATGCGCCACCGCGGTGATCTCGGCGGCTTCCTTCCAGGCGCGGTGGTCGCACCAGAGGTAGTAATCGTCGATGGGCGTCAGCGTCTCGTCCACCGGAATCACGCTGGAGCCGGTGGTATCGAGCGCCAGCGCTTCCACCTCCTGGCCATCGATACCGGCCTGCGCGATGGCGCTCCGCATGGCTTCGGCCAGCGCCCGCATGTGATCGGCGTGGCTCTGGGTGGCGTGATCCGGATCATCCGGTTTGCGCAACAGTGGATACTCGGCGGTACCCGCGCCCAAACGCCCGCGCGCGCTATCGAACAGGGAAGCGCGCACGCTCAGAGTTCCAAAATCGACACCCGCTACGATGCTCATTTCAGGCTGATTTTAGCAGCACGGGATTGCGCCGGTTGGCAGCCGGCAAAGGAAAGGGCGACCTGCTAAAATTGTCTCTTGGCATGCGTTACATTACGCGTTACGGTCCGGGATGATTCGGTCGATCCGTCACAAGGGCCTAAGACGCCTTCACGAAGACGACGATCCGCGCGGCGTATTTGGCGAACACGTCGTAGAGCTTCGCGATATTCTCGCGAGGCTGGACGCCGCCAGATGTCGATTATGTGGACTACCACTGAAAGGAGATTGCACCATGCCTATGAAAAATCCCCCTCACCCGGGCGGCTTTGTGTTGCGCCAGTGTATCGAGCCGTTGGGCTTGAGCATCACGAACGCCGCTGCCGCCCTTGGAGTGACGCGCACCACGCTATCGGAGCTGGTGAACGAGAAGCGCGGCATATCGCCCGAAATGGCCGTGAGGCTGTCCAAGGTTTTCGGCGGAAGCGCCGAAAGCTGGCTTGCGCAACAAGCGCAGTACGATCTTGCCCGCGTCCACGCCGACCAGATAAAGCTGAAAAGGTTGGAACTGGTTTAAAGCTAGCCCACCTTATCGCCGCTAAACTTGCGTCCGGCAGACCGCAAGACCTTGCAGACGTGAGCGCCATTCAAAAGGCACTTGAGAGCCAACAGCCGGGGCCCTCAAGAAAAGATCCCGAAAACGAAACCGGGCGGCCCTGGTCAGTAGCCCTCTCGGTGTTTCTTGGCGGCGCGAGGAGAAGGCAGGCACGGAAACCCGGCGCAGGGGTTACTGTCCCCGATTCCCCGAGGCTTGCAAATTACAGTTACGGATGGCCTGAGGCTGTGGGGCAGGTTGGTAACCTGCAGCGGGTTGGCAACCCGCTTTCGGCAGTTTCCCAGCGGCCCGCGAAACGCCGATTCACAATCGGCGGCAGGACACCATCCTGCCCCACAACGCATCGGGG
>Ga0187864_10001209_pt1 | contig 25707 bp, 29 predicted proteins | sample June2016WEW_11_4_FD_132985 | JGI IMG/M metagenome (GOLD analysis project Ga0187864, IMG submission 132985) | Peatland microbial communities from SPRUCE experiment site at the Marcell Experimental Forest, Minnesota, USA - June2016WEW_11_40 | ecosystem: Environmental > Terrestrial > Soil >...
GACGTGGCTTCAGTCGAGGTTTACCACCTCCGCTGGGGCCGCATTGGTCGGCTAGAATCAACTGAGTTTCCAAAACCACCCTTGCCCCCGCCTGTTCGTTAGCTTATCGACGGATTAGGGTGCGGCACCTATACTTCTCGCTTATGATCCGGGCGGGAGTATTTCCAGCAACTTGTATTTGCCAAACGATACCAGGAATGATGCCTTCTTCGATAATACTTTTGGTAAGCGGCTCTTTGGGCTGGCCGACAACGCTTGCAAGCACCCAAGCGCGATCTGCGTCCATTTGGGCGTTGGCTTGCTTTTCAATAGCCTTGAGTGTGCGTAGCGCAAGACAGACACCGCCCACGCCCACTGTGGCAAGAATTAGCGAAAAAAGCCAGCTCGTGTAATCTATCCAGTTCTTCGGAATGTCGGCACGCACATCGAGAGGCTTGGCGGCGGAAACAGCGACACTTGTCTCTTTGGGCGCTTGCGCGGACAACTGCGCGACCGACAGAAGCAGAGCCAATATCAGCGTTCTCATAGCGAGGAAATCTTAGCAGGATTCGTTAAACCGCGTGATTCAACGGTAAGAGCGTCAAACTGGGACACTACCCGGTTTCGCGCAAACTTACCTCACGGACTTTGTCAGTGGCCGGGCTCGTGGTCGATGCGAGCAAGCCGGATATTCAGAGTGCCCCAAAAGAGCCGCGTTCTCACCTGTACCAGGGTGTGATTGGGATCATCGGAATACCAAATCCACACCTTGCCGCGGTTTTTGAGCACGCCCGCGTCAGCCGAAAGCTGTACGCGCACCGTTCGGAACGTCCCCGCGTCGGTTTTGATTTCTTCGCGAGCCTCGACCTCGGCGCGCACGTTCACCGTCTGTCCACCGTCGTTCAGCGGGAACATGGAGGCGCTGCCCGGTTCCAGCGGCAGCGATGCCAGGTAGTACATGCCCGAGAGCACATCGGTCACGCAGCCGGGAATATCCTGTTCGGTATGCTTGGTTTGCCCGTTACGCAGGTTGCGTTCGTCGAGAATGGACTTCCGCCGCACCTGATCGAAGCGGATGATGGTGTGGCGCTGATGCAGGCCTTCCTCGGATCGCTTGGTGAGACTCAGCGAACAGAAACTACGGCGGTCAAAGTAAGATTCGAATCGGTCCTGAACGCGGTAGAGCATGGCAACTACGCCAATTGCGTCGGCGCTGGCGGTGACCCGCTCTTCCGGACCGGCTGCATCGATCCGCATGGTAGCCGTGCCCGCCTTCCACAACCTCCACTCGGCGTCGTAGTGCAGAACCGTACCGTGAGGGAAACTGTGGCCCTCGGGGACCGGCCGGATCATGGATGCCGGGCCGATGGTGTCTACAGCACCGGGGTGCTGCGTATCAGGCGCGCTGGCAAGCAGCGCACTCACCATCAGGAGGATCAGGATCAGGACGTGCAGGCATCTATGTCGCATGTATCAGTTAACGCGGATACCAAATGAGCTTTGCGATCAGGACAACGATAACCAGCAACGCTCCTAGAATGGCATTGTACTCGCGGTGCCGAAGATAAAGCTCCGGTGAAAAGCCTGAGCCAGGATTCGAAACGCTGCTGAGACGCGGAATGAGTCGCGGTACGCGGGCAGCGTAGGCGGCGTATTCCGGAAACTTCGATTGTAAATACGCTTCTTCGGCGCGAATCACTGGCACGTAGATGGCGGCAAACATCGCGAGGATCAGCACCACGATCCAGACGTTCTGGGCGGCGACGGCAAAACCAGCCGCGATGATGACGGAACCGAGATACAGAGGATTGCGGGTGTAAGCATAGGGTCCGGTGGTGGTCAGCTCCTGGTTCTTCTTAACGTGGCCCGAAGCCAAGGCACGCAGGATGATGCCGATGCTCGCCATGGCAGCTCCTACAACGATCGAACCCCAATTCGGCCGCGCGAGCCAAAGATACACGACAGCCAAGACGAATCCGAGAGGCACTCGGGTTCGCCGCGCAATTTTGCTCCAGCCTGTCGAGCCGTTTCCGCTCAAGACGTTTCCTGTACTGCCGCGCAACTTTGCTGCTGCAGCAGCGCGAGCGCGGCATGCGCCACCGCGGCAGGCGATATCGATTGCAGAGCCAGGTCCGGGCGGGCGGTATGGTGGTAACTGGTCGCGCTCTGCTGGCTGCGCAAAACGATACTGCGCGTGCCCCAGGGACCATTACGCTCCGGATTCGTGGGTCCGAACAGACCCACCACCGGCACGGCAAGCGCTGCCGCAAGGTGCATGGGACCGGTATCGCCGCCGATAAAAAGCTCGGCCCAGCGCGTGAGTTCGATGAGCTGCGAAACGGTGCAGGAAATCGCTTCCGCGGCGCCGCCGCTGGTCTCCGCGACCTCCTGCGCCAGGTGCTCCTCGCTGGGGCCGAAATTCACCAGCGAGCGAACGCCAACCTCAGCAAGCCGGCGAGCGACTTCCGCGAAAGAAGATGGCGGCCAACACTTTGCTCCCCAACCTGCGCCGGGGTTAAGGATGCAGAAACGCGGCCCACTGGGGTCCCCAATACGCGCCGTAGTCGCGCGCGTTGGGGTGGAACGCTCGATCAGCAACTGCTCACACCACTTCGCCGAGCCGCTGTCGTGGGGAAGCAAGGGCGCACAAGAGTCAAGTGGAATGCCGGCCACGGCGGAGATGAGAGCAAGATTCTGTTGCGCAACGTGGCTGCCCGAAACCGGCACTGCGTGCTGGTAAAAAATCGCGGCGGAAGCCTCTCGCGGGTTGCTTTCGCCCCAGCTTTCAGCAGCGCCGCTGAGGCGCGCAATAAGAGCTGAACGGACCGCGCCTTGAATGTCGACAACGTGGTCGTAGCCGGCGGATCTCAGCTCGGCAAAGCAGGTGCACATTTTCTTCCAGATCGCCGGCGAAATGGGATTCGAGCGTAAAGCGCGAATGTCGAGGGTAAACAGGTCGTCGACCAGCGGCCGCTGCTGGCTGCGCTCGCCACGGCGGGCAAACCCCGGAGCGCACAGCAGCTCCGACCAGCGTTTCTCAATGACCCACCCTATTCTGCACTCGGGCAACGCGGCGCGCAGAGCGCTGACGGCGGCAATGGCATGTATGAGGTCACCCATTGCGCCGAGACGCACAACGAGAATACTGCGAACCGGATCCCGCCGGGTCACCGGCACATGCTGGGACAGGGAAGAGTTCATCACTGCTTAACGCTTCTCCTCCACATTACCAAACTCGCCGGCAGGAACACTTCTCGAAACCGCGGCAACAATCTTGCGCAGCAACGCCGAGCTCGAGTGGTCTTTGGGGTCGCCAACAATCTCGACGCGTCCACCGCACGCGACAACCTCGTCGCGCTCGGGAACGCTATCGACGCTGTAATCGGTGCCTTTAGCCTGCACGTCAGGGCGCAGTTCTCGGATCAAAGCGCGCACATCCGGTTCGGAAAAGATGACGACGGCGTCGACATCAGCCAGGGCGGCAATGATTTCCGCCCGCTCGTTCTCGGACATGAGCGGCCGTCCCGGGCCCTTCACCGCGCGCACGCTTTCGTCGGCATTGATGGCGACCACCAGCCGCCCGCCAAGCTGCTTGGCGGCATGCAGGTAGCGTATGTGCCCCACATGCAGCACGTCGAAACATCCATTGGCCAGGATCACCGGCTCGCCGGCACGCTTCCAGGCTTGCACTTTTTCACCCAGCGCCTGGCGCGAAAAGATCTTGGAACCTGTGTGCTGACTACCGGACATGGACTGCCTTGCTGCTCTCTTCCAGGGCCTTGAGCAATTCGGCCTGGGTAACGGTGGCTGTGCCCCGCTTCATGACGACGATGCCGCCCGCCAGGTTTGCCAGGCGGGCCGCCGACTCGGTGTCGGCACCGGCGGCGATGGAGGCGGTAAACGTCGCAATCACCGTGTCTCCCGCCCCGGTCACGTCGGTTACTTCCTTGGAGCCGTAGATTGGAATTTCGACGGGCTTTTTGCCGCCATCGAAGGCGATCATGCCATCGCTGCCGCGAGTGATGACCAGCGACTCCAGCTTCATGCGCTTTATCAATTCGCGTCCGGCGGAGCAAAGTCGCTGACTATCGTTGCCGAGGTCAATCTCCAGCTCGGCCTCGACTTCCTGCTGGTTCGGTGTCGCGGCCGTCAGTCCGCTGTACTCGAGCAGGCGGTAGCGCGAGTCGAGGGTGACGGGTAAGTGGTCGAGAGCGCCCTTGGACCGGATGAACGTGAGCAGGCGGGGAGTCGCCGCGCCGTAACCATAGTCGGAAATGAGCAGGGCGTCGGAGGCCTTGGCATATTCGCGCACCGAGGAGACCAGATTCAAAAGCGCTGGATGCGTCTCGCCGAGCGGCTCCGGTTCACGGTCGAGACGCACCACCTGTTGCCGCGACGAGTGCGGCATTCCCGCCAGAATACGCGTCTTGGTCGGCGTCGTGTGGCCTTTGAGACGATTCACTCCACTCAACGATACCTTCTTTGCCCGCAAAGCCTGAAGCAGCAAGCGCCCCGGCTCATCATCGCCGACGACGCCCACCGGAAGCACATTCACTTTGAGATCGGCCAAGTTCATGATCGCGTTTCCGCCGCCACCCGGCACAACGGTGCGCTCGCGGTGCTTCAGAATGAGCACCGGGGCCTCGCGCGATACCCGCGAAATCTCGCCATAAATAAATTCGTCGGCCACCAGGTCGGCGAGCACCGTTACGGTAATGTTCGGAAATGACTGCACAATCGACCGGAGGCGTTCGTGTTGACTATCGTTTCGCTTCATCGAGAGGTTCTCAGATTTGAAATTGTCTCACACTGCACGCCGTAAGTCGCCCGGACCTGTTTGTGATACGTATCCCACGAAGTTGATAACTCCTGGGGCATGCCTATTCTGAAACACTGTAGTGTGGGATCGGGCGCCAGTTTGGCGCCACTCGCCACGATTCCTCGCACCGGTTCACCCTGTCTTCACCTTGTCGAGGATCGTCGCGAGAACTTGCTGTGCATTTTCCAATTCCAGCGAGAGCCTGGCGACGGCCAAGTTCGGTAATTGCGCGCCCAAGGCCTCAAGCTTGACCGCATCTTTCTCCGTCGTCAGGAAGCCATTGGCTCCGGCGTGGCTGGCCTCGCGGCAAAGCTCGCGGATGTCAACCTCGGTGTAGACATGATGATCGCGAAACCAGTGATGGCCGGCGGCTTGAACGCCGGCGCTTTCAAGATCGCGCAAAAAGCGTTGCGGCCCGGCAATCGCGCAAAGTACGAAAGGTTTCGAGGGAGATTGCGGTGCAAGCTCAAGCTGCCTCCGCACCCTCCAGACAGGTATTGACGCCGGCAGCGAGGGGATATCCCCCGGCTCGGACCAGACCACGGCGTCGGCGCGAGCGAGCGAGGACAGCGGTTCGCGCAGCCGTCCCGAAGGCAGCAGGCGATCCTGAAGATCGCGCCGCGAAACCAGCACGATGTCGAAGTCGCGCGCCAACTGCCGGTGCTGAAAAGCGTCGTCCAGCAGATGAACGTCGGACTCGAAACGCCGCTCGGCCTCCAGCCCTGCCTGGTACCGGCTTTCGCCGACAATCACGGGCACGCCCGGAAGCCGCCGCGCAATCAACAGCGGCTCATCTCCGAAGCGCAGCGGACTGCCATTGGCATCGACAACCAACACTCCTGACGTCTTGCGTCCGTAGCCGCGCGATAGGACATCAGCGCGCAGCCCGTGCTGCCGCAGCAGTTCGGCCAGCAGAATCACAAATGGAGTCTTGCCGGCGCCGCCGACGGAGATGTTGCCGACGCTGACAACCGGGCGGCGAAGCCGCTGCTGCTTCAACACGCCACGGTCGTAAAGTGTATTGCGCGCAGCCACCACGGCCGAGAACAGGGCGGACATCAGTTTGTCCTCCCGGCCAGCAGCTTTTCCAGTTCGGCGAGTGTGCGCTCGGTAGCTCCCTGGTCCGCCTTCAGGATCTCCAGCGCGCGTTCGCCGAGCTGCTTACGTTCCACCGGATCAGACAACAGGCGGAGCAGCGCGGATTGAAGTTCGTGCTGATCGCGCACTACCAGGACTCCGCCGCCGTCGGCGAACTTTTGCACGATGTCGCGGAAATTTTCGGTGTGCGGTCCAACGATGATCGGGATGCCGAACCCAGCCGGTTCCAGAATGTTGTGTCCGCCACGCGGGGCCAGGCTGCCGCCGACAAAGGCAACATATGCCAACGAGTAGATCGACGCTAATTCTCCGATGGTATCGAGCAGGAGAATGCTCCCGGAAGTCACGTTCCGCGGCCACTCCGGATACGAGCGCCGGGTGAAAGGAATGCCGTAATTGCTCAGCAGCCCGGCAACCGCGTCGAAGCGCTCTTTATGCCGTGGAGCAAGTATGACGAGGGCCCGCGGATGCCGCCCGAGGATGGCGCGGAGAGTGGCAACCAGCATCTGCTCTTCGCCTTCCACCGTGCTGCCGAGCACGGCGATGGGTCCGACGCTGATTTCCTGCAGCCGCGCGAGCAATTGTCCGACTTCAGGCTTGGCAGCCGGGGCAGCGGCGTCGAACTTGAGATTGCCCGCCACCTGGATGCGGCCTTGTTCGGCGCCAATGCCGGCAAGGCGGCGTGCATCTTCTTCGGTCTGCGCGAGGAAACGGTCCACGCTCCGCAATACGACGCGCAGCAGAGAAGCAAACCTTCTGTAGCGCGGATAGGAACGGTCCGAAATGCGCGCATTCACAACGGCAACAGCCGCACCGGAGCGGCGCGCGACCCGCAGAAAATTGGGCCAGAACTCGGTTTCGGCAATTACAACCAGCTTTGGCCGAAGCAGGCGCATGTAACGGCGAACGGCAAAGCTGAGATCGAGCGGGAAGAAAAAAACATTCTCCAGACCGAAGCGGTCTCCCGCCAGCTTGTGGCCCGTGCTGGTGGTGGTGGAGATGGCAATGGCGTAGCCCGCGAAACGCTTCCGCATTTCCTGTATGAGTCCAGCCACGGCAAGAATTTCGCCAACCGATACCGCATGCACCCAGATCACCGGCTTGCCGGCCGCGGCCAAGGAACGCAAATGAGGCGGCAGCATTCCGAGCCGGTTACCGACTCCCTCACGGTACTTCCCCTGCCGCAGCAGGCGAACGAACCAATAAGGAGCGCTGGCCAGCAACGCAACCGCCAGCAGCAGGTTGTAGATGACGTACACTGCTTCCATTGTATTGCGAGCAGGGTTGCGCCAAAAGGCCTGTGTGCTTCGCGGCCGGATTGAGCAGCCGGAACTGCTCAGTGGCTGAGAATTTTCGAGAGGAACAACTGCGCCCGTTCCGAGTGCGGCGCGCCGAAAAAGTGGTCTGTGGCGGCGTCCTCCACAATTGATCCATGATCCATGAAGATGACGCGATGCGCGACTTTCCTGGCGAATCCCATCTCGTGAGTCACGACCATCATGGTCATGCCTTCGAGAGCGAGCTTGACCATGACATCGAGCACTTCGTTGATCATTTCCGGATCGAGAGCCGAGGTGGGCTCGTCGAACAGCATGCATATGGGGTCCATGGCCAAGGCTCGGGCAATGGCCACACGCTGCTGCTGTCCGCCCGAAAGTTCGCCCGGATGCTTGTGGGCCTGGTCCCTGAGCCCAACACGGTCCAGCAGTTTGAAGCCTCGTTCCACTGCTTCCTCTTTGCCCCGCTTGAGCACCTTGATCTGGGCGATCGTCAGGTTTTCCAAGACCGTCATGTGGGGAAACAGTTCGAAGTGCTGGAAGACCATTCCGACGTGCGCACGCAGCTTGGGAAGGTCGGTCTTGCGATCGCCGACGGAAGTACTGTTGACAATGATCTCGCCCTTTTGAAACGGCTCAAGACCGTTGACGCACTTGATCAGCGTGCTTTTGCCGGAGCCGGAAGGGCCGCAGACGACCACGACCTCTCCCTTCTTAACTTCAGTGCTGCAATCCTTGAGAACCTGGAAGCTGCCGTACCACTTGGAAACGTCGCGAATCGATATCATGCCGTCACCTTCTGCTCTTGCAGCCGTTTGACCAGGTAAGACAGCGCCGAGCAGATTACGAAATAAATAGCGCCCGCAAACAACAATAGCTCCACCAGCCGGCCGTCGCGCTCGCCCACTTTCTGGGCGCTGCCGAAGAAATCCGCCAGCCCGATCACGTACACCAGCGAGGTGTCCTGAAACAAAATGATGGTCTGCGTCAACAACAGCGGGACCATGTTGCGAAAGGCCTGGGGCAGCACGATCAGGCCCATGACTTGGCCATAACCCATGCCGAGCGCATAGCCGGCCTGGGCCTAGCCCTTGGGGACGCTCTGGATTCCCGCGCGGATGATCTCCGAATAGTAGGCCGCCTGAAACAGCGAGAAGGCCACCAGAGCGGAAGTCAGCCGGATATCCCGCGTAGCCCCGCCAAATACTGCCTGTATGGCCTGGGGCACGATCAGGAAGAACCAGAGAATCACCATGACGAACGGGATGGAGCGAAGCAGGTTGACGTAGGCCGCGGCGGGTTTCGCCAGGAAACCCCAGGAGGAGAGCCGCGCCACCGCCAGCAGTGTGCCCCAAATAACACCGAAAACTACCGCCGTCAGCGTTATCTGGAGCGTAATAACTGCGCCCTTTACCAGAAAGGGGAGCGCGCCGGGAATGGAACTCCAGTCGAATTCGTACATCGTTTGCCTTTACTTGGCTACCATGAATCCCGGAACGCGCGTGCGCCGCTCGAGCCAACGCATGAAGTACATCACGATGCTGTTGACGACCAGATAGAGCAAGGTGACGGAGATGAACGCCTCGAACGGCTGCGCCGTGTAATCCACCAACTGCTGAGCCTGGCGGGAGAGTTCAACGAACCCGATCGTGGTTGCGACCGCCGAGTTCTTAATGCAGTTGAGAAACTCTGACGTGAGCGGAGGCAGAATGATGCGAAACCCCATCGGCAATAGAACATGGCGATAGGTCTGCCCGAGAGTCAAGCCCATGGCGAGTCCCGCGCCCCTTTGTCCCCGGCCCAGCGAGTCAATTCCGGCGCGGACCTGCTCGACAATACGTGCGGAGGTAAACAGCCCCAGGCACAGCCACGCCGCGACAAATTCCTGCAAAACGGGATTCAACTGTTTGAACCAGTCACCGATTTTTACCGGCACCAGCTCGGGGATGACAAAGTACCAAATGAACAACTGCACCAACAGCGGAATGTTCCGAAAGACCGCCACGTACGCCCCCGCCAACCCTGACAGGAAACGGTTGGGCAACGTGCGCATGACACCGAGAGGGGTACCGATGATGAGAGCGGTGAACCAGGAGCAGAGAGACAACGCCACCGTCCATTGCAGGCCGACCAGCAGCCAGCCAAGGTACGTTGTCTCTCCGGACGGGACCGGTTGCAGAAAAATCGACCAGTTCCAGTGATAGTTCATCCCCAGCTACACTCCTATCCCCACATTGACGATGCGGCGCAATGTGCCTCGTTCTACCTGGCTTTCATCGGCCGCCGCCCACGTACACAACCGCCCTTGGCGCTGACGACGTTCATCCCACGCTTTTTGTGGTGTTCATCTGGCTCAGAAGAACTTCCGAAGTCGGGCCGTTTGTTACGCTTGCACACTTTCTGGGGCTGCGAAGAAATTCGCCAGCCCTAATCGAACCACCATGGCCCTTTCGGGCACAAACTAATGACTCGATCTCAGAGGCACGATGGATCTCGCGCACGGACAACGTTAAAGACATGAGTTGACCGGGCGAGAATTGTCACAGACCCTGGCACGGCACCTTCATCTGTTTGTTCGTTCTTGTAAATACCACAATTTCTGCCGATGCGCACGTCATTTCCGCCGTTACCGGCGCAGCATTCATCGGCCCCAGTACGCCGCCAACCCGCGAGCCGGGCTGATGTGCGCACGCTTTCGGTATGATCGGAGTAACCGTGGCAACGGCGACGGCGTACCTGCTTTCGCGCGTGCTGCTGTGATCGGCGGGCGGCAACGGTGCGCGTGGCGGTTTTTGTTCAGCTATGTAAGAAACAGGCCGTCAGGGCCAACCACCGGCACCTACACGGGCGGCAGCCCTTCCCCAATGACCGTCATCCACTTCCGCACCCGCCACGATTTGATGAGACCGTTGATGACATAGGGGTCCCCCTTGGCGAACGCCTCGGCGAATTGCGGTGTTGGACCGCGGAACACAAGCACGGCGCCGTCTACCGGGTCCGCCAATGCGCCGGCCAGAACCAGTTCTCCGCGTTCGAACGCCTGCATGGCATGTTTCATGTGTGGTTCGCGGAACTGCGCCCGCTTCTCGACATAACCTTCCACAACTTCGTAAAAGAGGAGGTAATGCATCGTTGGCATCTCCAGGCTAGAAGCTTTTTCACAACTCGGCTTGAAGGGGAGCGGCTTCAGATGAAGCCGCTCCCCTTCAAAAACCGCGCCCCTTCAAGCCGAGTTGTGAAACAGCTTGTACACGGCCGCGGATTCCGGCTCAGCTCCGCCTGATGGCCAGCGTCAGCGCGCCGGCTCCGATCAACGTGCAGCCGCCCGCATAGCTCACCTTTCGCTGCGCGGATGCGGCCGTCAGCCTGCCGCCGATCAGGCTTGCCATGAGGCTGTACATCGATGAATTCAGCATGCTGAGGCAGGTGAAGGTGGCGAGCAGCAATCCGCTTTGCGCCAGGAAGGACCCCTGCGCCGACATGAATTGCGGCACGAAGGCGACGAAGAAAAGAATGCTCTTCGGATTCAGGACGGTTACGGCGTACGCACGGCCAAAGCGCGCCAGCATGGTTGGCCCGGAATCACCCGCAACCACCTCGCCCGCGTGCGCCGCGGCGCTGCGCGCGCCTAGAATCGACTTTACCCCGAGGTAGATGAGATACAAGCCCCCGAGTGTCTTCATGAAGGTAAAGGCGGCGGCGGAGGCTTGCAGCAAGGCTCCTGCACCGGCTAAGGATAGGGTCATCGCCGTGGCGTCGGCCATGACGACGCCGGCAACCGTGGCCCAGGCACGCCGGGAACGGTTTGCCAAGGCGTCGCCCACCACCATCAGCACCGTTGGGCCTGGAATTAACAGCATAATGACGCTGGCCGCCACGAACGCCAACCACACCTCGAAGGTCATCGAAGTCACTCCTGAAAGATCAATGAATACAGTCGCGTGAACGCAGCCGCGAACTAAGAACTACCCCACTCTAGCCAACAGCGGGCTAGAATGGGCCACCCGCCTGCCAGAATGGGCACCCTTACTATGGGGCACCCTTGCTATTGTTGCAGCTTGGCCTCGAGTTGGGCGCGGGCAACCGCAACCTGCTCTCCGCTGCCAAGGTTTTTGACCGCAAAAGTATCGCTGGCAACTTCGTTTTCGCCCACCAGGACGGCATATTTCGCCCCCAGCTTGCCGGCGGCCTCAAAGCCTTTCTTCAGGCGAAAGCTCTCGTCTCCGACATCGACGATCAGACCATTGCGGCGGAGTTCGCGCGCCAACTTGAGGGCGTGGCGGTTCATGCCCGCGCCGAGCGGAATGATGTAGGCCGCGGGCGCTTGTGGAGGCGGCGGCGACTGGGCCTGCAACGCCAGCACCAGGCGGTCCTCGCCGATGGCGAAGCCGGTTGCCGGAGCTCTGGGTCCTCCGAGCAACTCCGATAGTCCGTCGTAGCGGCCGCCGCCGAGCACGGCGCTCTGCGCGCCGAGTTCGCCGTGGGTGAACTCGAATGTGGTACGCGTGTAATAGTCCAGGCCGCGAACCATGCGCTCATTGATGGTGTAGGCGATCGCCATGCTGTCGAGGATGGCGCGGACTTCGGCAAAATTCTTGCGGCAGTCTTCGTCGAGGTACTGGCTGATCTTGGGCAGCGCATCGATGATGGGCTGGTCTTCCGGCACTTTGCAGTCGAGAACGCGCAGCGGATTGGTTTCGGCGCGGCGCCGGCAATCGACACACATCTTGTCCTTCACATTGGCCAGGGCCTCACGCAAAGCCTGGTTATACAGCGGACGACACTTGGGGCAGCCGACCGAGTTCAGTTCGAGCGACCAGCCTGTGAGACCGACGGCATCGAGAATCGCGGTGAGCATGTCGATGATTTCGGCATCGCGCACCGGCAGCTCGCTGCCCGACGAAGGCGGTCCGATGACCTCGGCGTCAATCTGGAAAAACTGTCGGTAGCGGCCTTTCTGCGGGCGCTCGCGACGGAACATCGGCCCCATCATGTAAAGCTTCTGCAACAGACCCGTGCGGTTCAGATCGTGCTCAATGTAGGCGCGAACGATGCCTGAAGTCGCTTCCGGCCGCAGGGACAAGGACTGCGGCTTCTCGCTGGCGGCACGGGCGCGGTCTTCCCAGGTGAACATCTCCTTGGAGACGATGTCGGTCTCTTCACCGACGCCGCGGGCGAATAGCTCTGTACTTTCGAAGACGGGGGTGCGGATTTCGCGGAAGTTGTAGTTGCGGAAGACCTCGCGCACACGGGCCTCGACAAAGTTCCAGAGATCGGTGTCAGGAGGCAGGAGATCGCGGGTACCGCGAACGGCTTTAATCATTTCGATTCAGTTCTCAATGTCAGTTTGGGTCTGGCCGGAGTTCGTCTCCCACCTTAGCGTCGAACTGCGCGACGCGGAAGGTGGGGCACCCTCGGCAAAATATGATCTTAACAGGCGCGAGAAGAATGGAGACCCTCGTTTGTGCGGACTGCGCCGAAAGAAAGGACTGGGGGTACGGATCAGAAAAACCTAGAAAGCGCGGATCAGTAAAGTTGGATGGGACCCTTCGCTACGCTCAGGATGACACGATTGATATTGCTGTGGCGTCGCTTCCCTACACCAGCGAGCAACTACCCCACTCTAGCCAACAGCGGGCTAGAATGGGCCACCCGACCGCCTCAGCCTCTTCGATTCCCACATTCGCGGATGTGGGCCACCCGACCGCTCAGGATGACATTCTGGGGTGAGGGCTGGTTAACGTCCCTTGGTGGCCGCGAGTTCTTGCAGGTACTTCTCGCGAAGGCCGAAGTAGTTGCGTGCGTTCCAGAGAATTCTTTCGCGGTCCTTGTCATTGATAGCATGGCGGAACTTGCCCGGCGAACCCATCCACAGCGAACCCGGTTCGACAACCGCATTCTCCGGGATCAGGGTACCGGCGGCAAGGATCGAGTCGTGACCGACGCGGGCGCCGTTCAGAACGATGGCGCCAATCCCAATCACGCAGCGATCTTCGATGGTGCAGCCGTGCAGCGTGGCTCTATGCCCGACCGTGACCCATTCGCCAAGTTCGACGCGATACAGGTCAGTCTGTCCATGCAGAACCGAGCAGTCCTGAATATTGCTGTTGGCGCCAACGCGAATCGAATTGACGTCGCCGCGCAGCACGGCGCACGGCCAGACGCTGACGTTCTCGGCCAGCACCACGTCGCCAATCACCTGGGCCGATTCGTCCACGTAGCAGGACGGCGGAATGGTTGGCGTGATTCCTCTGTAGGAACGGATCATACGTGCTCTCTCCTTCCCACATCTGCTAACGGCAGCAGATATGGGGCACCAACCTCTCTCCTTCCCACATCTGCTAACGGCGGCAGATGTGGGGCACCAACGGCCGTAGCGAGGACCCGGATCAGTCGTCAATCCGAGGCGGGTTCGGTTGCCAGCGCCGCAACCGGCTCCGGCTCCTGCGCAGTGCACGGCGGAACGTGCTTGGCTCCGGTGACGAGAATGACGCTGACTACGACAATCACGCTTCCGGCAAGAATATAGGGTGTGATTCGCTCGTGGAGCACGAGCCATCCCAGGAAAACGGCGACAATCGGATTCACGTAAGCATAGGTCGCGACCTTGGAGGTCGAAACGTTATGCAGAAGCCAGACATAGGCGGTAAAGCCGATCCAAGATCCGGCTACGATCAGGTAGCCGATGGCAAAGACAGCCGGACGCGTCCAGTGTGCCGCCTTGAAGCTGCCCAGCAACAGGCCGACAAGACCATTCACGAGCCCCGCCATCAGCATTTGCCAGGCGCTGGCGCTATAGACATCTACTGCCAAATGCCATCGTTTGGAAATAATCGACCCGCTAGCCCAACTGATGCTGGAGATCAAAATCAAGCCGGCTCCAATCAGTTCGCGGCGGCCGAGGTGCAAACCGGCGCTCAGAGCGGGCCACATCAGTACAACTACGCCGCACAGCCCGAGCAGGATTCCCACCAGGCCGCGCCTGCCGATGCGTTCGCCGCGGCTGCTAAGGCGCTCCAGAAGAAGGAACCAGAGCGGGGTGATGGCAAGCAGCAGAGACGCCAGGCCAGTCGGGATATAGGTTTCAGAGATACCCAGCAAAACGTTGCTGATGCTCAACAACACAACGCCGAGGAGGGTCAGTCGCAGAAATTCATGCAGGCTCAGCCGAACGCGCCTGCCGCGAAGCGCACACCAAAGCAGCAGGGCGGCGCCCGCGATGGAGAATCGCGTAGCCCCCATCACCACGGACGGCACATGCTCCACGGCAATTCCTATGCCCAGGTAAGTCGATCCCCAGAAGACATAGACCAGCGCAAACGCAATGATGACCTGCAACCGAAATCTGCGATTTCTGTGAGGCATGGATAGGCGAACCGTACTGCTAGCTTACCAGAGGCTTGCTGGATTCCGCACTCACCGCGACGCGATCCAACGGGGCGGGTTGAAGGATTGGCCGCTGCCAGAGGCTTGCTGGATTCCGCACTCAGCGCGAGGGAGGCGCCGGTGGACCGGTTGCGCCGCTGGCGTGCAACTTGCGGCCAGTGGTCAGGATGTAATGAAATGCCGACAGGCAGGTGAGGATCAACGTGGCAACCAGAAAGCCCCGGCGTGCGGCGCCAATCCACGGCGCGGGATTGATGCGCCACGACAGCACAAAGAAGATGGCGCCGATTTGCGCCGCCGTATTCAACTTGCCGAAGATGCTGGGCCTGAAATCGCGAATATTGGTGGTTATGTACAGCACAGCCGTAATCAGCATAATGGAAATGTCGCGGCTGAACACCAGTACGGTGTATTTCCAGGGGATTTGTTTGGTGAACGACAACACCAGAAATGCCGAACTGAGCAGCAGCTTGTCGGCAATCGGGTCCAGGTACTGGCCCAGGATCGACTGCTGATTCAGCCAGCGCGCCAACAGGCCGTCAAGGGCATCGCTAAATCCGGCGAGCACGAAGAGCAGGAGCGCCGATTTGAAATTACGATCCAGAATATTGATGACCACGAAGGGAACGAAGATAAGCCGTAAGAGCGTGATCTGATTGGGCGCGGTCCAGAACTGGGATCTCACGGCCGCACCTCATCCGCCGGGGCGCGGAAAACCGTCTCCGGGTCGGCGCCCGTCTCTTGCCGAAAACGCTCCAGCAGCGAGGGCACAGGCCCGCCGGAGCGCTCTAGCTCCACCGACTGGACGCGATGCATCGGAAAGAAGATCGTGACCGGGACAGCCACTTCGCCGTTCCGTAATTGGCGGACAAAATCGTCGAAAGAATCGAGCAGAACTCCGCAAAGCACCATGCCGCGCAGGTCGAGGTCAAGCAGACGACCCCAGAATTTTTCGCGCGGGCCGCTGAGCGTGGCCAATACGAACGCCGACGGCGGAAATCCCTTCGCTAGTGACAGAGCGTCCAAAATTTGCCTTCCAGAGTGCAAGCGCCATTCTACAAGCTGAGTTGCACATATCAGAAGGGCACCAATTGGCCGGGCGAGTGCTTTTTCCCACGTCAGCCCAAAGTTCACCCCAGCGAGCAACTACCCCACGTCAGTCCAAAAGCGGGACGGGACGTGGGGCACCCAAACTCGCCGGGACCCCGAATCAATCGCCCCATGGGCGGGACGTGGGGCACCCATCCGCGCGACGGCAGCGGTGCCTACAGCCGATTGATCAGAGTGCCGACATAGGCCGCACCAAAGCCATTGTCGATGTTAACCACCGAGACGTTCGAGGCACAGGAGTTCAGCATTGCCAGCAAAGCCGTAAGTCCGCCAAAAGAGGCACCGTAGCCGACACTGGTGGGAACGGCGATGACGGGAACTCCGACCAGGCCGCCGACGACGCTGGGCAGCGCACCCTCCATGCCGGCGCAGACAATGAGCACGCGAGCATGCTGCAAAGACTCGCGGTGGGTGAGCAGGCGATGCAGGCCGGCGACTCCGACATCGTAGATGCGCTCAACGCAATTCCCCATGATTTCGGCGGTCACGGCGGCTTCTTCGGCAACGGGTGTGTCGCTGGTGCCGGCGGATACAATGACGATCGTGCCCTTTCCCGGCAGGTTGTGGTTTTGCCTGAGCACAAGGGTGCGGGCCAATTGATTGTGCGATGTTTCGGGAATCCGCTCCTGAACGGCCGCGACCTGCTCAGGCGAAACCCGCGTGGCAAGCACGTTGTTGTTGCCCCGCGAAGCAAGACGGCAGAAAATCTCGGAAAATTGCGCCGCCGATTTGCCGGGACCAAAAATCACTTCCGGCATTCCCGAGCGCAGAGCACGATGATGGTCGATCTTGGCAAATCCGAGGTCCTCAAAAGGGAGGCCCTTGAGTTGCTCCAGCGCGTCGTCGGGAGAGGTCTGGCCTGAGCGAATTTGTTCTAGCAGCTCTCTAAGACTGTCGACATTCACTGTTTCAATTTATCATTCCGTGCGCCCGGATGCTCAAGGACGCCGCATTTCCGGGCAGGTCAGGAAAAACGGCGTTTACCGCCAGCGCTCAAGGCAACGGCGATAGCTCTCATATTTTTCCAGCGGAGTCGCGTTGAAGACACAGAAAACATCGTCGCTGACGCGCACGGCCTTAACCCGGGCTCCGGGCTCTCCCTCGGCCTTCCAGTAGAGAGAATCGACGTTTTGCAGCAAGGTCAGGACGCGAGTCTCCGGCAGCTTGCGCTTTACCGCCGCCGGGAGGTGCTGCGGAGCCATGTGGCTTTCTCCAAAGAGCACGACGAGGCGGCCATCCGGCACCTCGCGGGCAATCGTCGCGATCCGCTCCGCCGCGAGTTCATCGCGCAGGGCGACGCGGCGAAGGTCGCCACGCGGTGCGGCATCGAGGCCGTACAGGCGGGCTCCGCGCCGGCGGGCAGCGGTAAGCAGGTGAAAGAACGGGTTCCAGTCGAATCCCCAGTCCAAGTCGAAGCGAATGCGGCTGCGCAACTCGCGTTCGGCTATCTGGCCGTTGCGCCATTCATCCAAAACGCGCTGATCGCGGGCATAAATCGCCTCCAGGGCCAAAACCAGCGGCCGCTGCGGCGCAGCCGAAAGCTGCTCAATCAAGCTTGCCGTGTAGTGCTGCGAAGCCGGCAGGGCATGATAGTCGGCCACCAGCAAAACGTCGGCCTGAAGCAGCTCATCCAGCAAGCCGGAGCAGGAAAGCCGCGAACGATAGGTCTGGAAGGCTTCGGCGAATACACGGATGTATTTGCCCCCGCTATGGGGGTCAGCGGCCCTGACTTCCCGCTCGACTTGCAAAACTGCGTAATGCTGCGCCGCGCTTCTCTGCTGGCGCAAATGCGAAGAGGTTCCCACTGTTAGTTAGTTTGATGATCGCAAGTGCCAATTCGGAGCGGCAAAACCGGACGACTGCGAGATCCTGGTTCCGCTGTCCGGATTGAGAAATCTCGGAATTCTTTGTTGCCGATTTTGACAACCTCGGCGGGCCGCGCTAGCATGGGCCTAACACTGGAAAGGAGGTGGTCCGATGCAAAAAAGTTCCGACTGTAGCATACATCTGACTAGTGAGGTGGCTGAGGCTTAGGGCGGTTTCGCTCTAACTGAAGCAGTTTCCGGGCCAGTGTATCCGGCAGCTAACAACGTTGTTGGAGATACCTGACGCGGAATTGGTACTCGCCAGATTCCCAGGTTTCCATTCCCACGAACGTTGCTGGGAAGTCCACCCCAACAAACGTAACAGCGCGTTTGCTGGGGACCCCGGAAGGGAGTCTGTCGCAGGGTCGAAAGGTTCGGTTCTGGTGCATTGGGTCATCGGGACCGGAGCTGAGAGCGCGACCTGCCTCAGGCCAAACCAAACAGCTAACCGGCGCCCCACCAGCTACAGGGTGGGGCGTGTTGTTTGTGGCGATTTCAGAATGAGTCGTAAAAAACTACTCCCAGGTTAGCGCCGAACAGCCGAAGGAGCTTTTCGCTACAGGCGGTATGGCCAGCCAGGCTGCGCGTATTGTCTCAAAGGAGCTTCTTGGCGGCGCGGAACCTGGGGCACCCACCGGGCAAGTTTGCAACAACTAAAAGACCCCACCCTAGTCGCAAAAGAGGCGACTAGAATGGGGCACCCGCAGTTCTTCTTCTTAATACACAAACACTACATGCCCGGCATCTTCATGCCCGCCATGCGCCGGGCGAAATTCGGCTTCGACATGCTCTTGAACATTTTGCGCATTTGGACGTACTGGCGGAGCAGGTTGTTGACCTCCTGCACGGTGGTGCCCGAGCCGCGCGCGATGCGCTTGCGGCGCGAGCCGTTGATGACTTCGTGGTGCTCGCGCTCATGGGCGGTCATGGAGTTGATAATCGCCTCGACGCGCCCGATTTGCCCCTCGTCCACCTTATCGGCCACCTGGTGCATGTTGGCCAGCGGCCCAATCTTGGGAAGCTTGCTGACAATCGACTGCAGAGATCCCATCTTCTTGACCTGCAGAAGCTGATCGCGAAAGTCCGCCAGCGAGAAGCCGCCGCCGCTGAGCGCTTTTTGGGCAAACTCTTCCGACTTCTTCCTGTCGATCTTTTCTTCGGCCTGCTCGATGAGCGAGAGGATGTCGCCCATGCCGAGGATGCGGCCCACGATTCGATCGGGATGGAAGGGCTCGATGGCATCGTACTTTTCGCCGACGCCGAGGAACTTGATGGGCTGCCCGGTGACTTTGCGAATGGACAAAGCGGCGCCACCGCGGGCATCGCCGTCCATCTTGGTGAGCACGACGCCGGTAAGCGAGAGCTTGTCGTGGAACTCCTTGGCGGAGTTGACGGCATCCTGACCGGTCATGGAATCGGCTATGAAGAGGATTTCCTGCGGATTCAGCAGCCGTTTCAACGACTGCATCTCTTCCATCAACTGCTCGTCGATGTGCAGACGGCCGGCGGTGTCGACAATGAGCACGTCGCAGCCGTTGTTGATGGCTTCGCGGCGCGCTTCTTTCGCCAGGCGCTCGACCGAGGCGGTATTGGGTTCCGCCACCGCTCCTTCATAAATCAGGGCGCTGACGGCCTTGGCCACGATCTTCAACTGCTCGCGCGCGGCGGGCCGATAGACGTCGACCGAGACCAGCATGGGGCGGCGGCCGTTCTTTTTGAGCCATGATGCGAGCTTGCCGGAGGTGGTGGTTTTGCCCGAGCCCTGCAGGCCGGCCATGAGTATGACCGAGGGCGGCTGCGAGGCGAACTTGAGCTTGGCCGTATCGTGTCCAAGCAATTCGATGAGTTCGTCGCGAACGATCTTCACGACCTGCTCGGCCGGCGACAGAGCGGTCATGACTTCCTGGCCGACCGCCTTCTCGCGAATGTGGTCGATCAATTCCTTGACGACCTTGAAGTTGACATCGGCCTCAAGCAGCGCCAGGCGGATTTCACGCAGGGCTTCGCCGATGTTCTCTTCGCTCAGCTTGCCTTGGCCGCGGAGATTCTTGAAGGCGCGTTGCAGTTTGTCGGTAAGGTTATCGAACATAGGGATGCTCTAGGATTCCCAATAAGATTTTAGCAGTCCTCGAAGGCGGGGGCAGGGCTGGAATAGTTCCCTGTAGGCATATCCCGCCGTAAACTCAATTGTCGTGGCGAGCGAAGTCGAGCCACCTTTTGTTTCTGCTGCCAAAACAAAGGGTGGCTCCGCTCCGCTTCGCTCCGGTCGCCATGACATCCTCTTGGGAATTTGGACACACCAACAAGAGGGACTGCGGCTAGTCGGCGGCCTTGTTGCCTTGAGCGCCAGTCACTTGGGAGGGGCGCGCTTTCGCCCCTATGCCGGTGAACACTTTGGCCGCGGCGAGAACCGTATTGGCGTGAATGGCAACGGTATCCTCCAACTTCTCGGCATATCCGCCGGCGTAGGTGACCATCACCGGCACGCCCCAGTCGCGAGCAAAGCTGAGGACCATTTCGTCCCGCTGCTGAAGACCTTCGATGGTGAGGCCCAAGCCCCCAAGCTGATCGCGGCAATAGGGATCGGCGCCGGCGACGTAGGAGATCAGCTCCGGCTCAAACAGCCGGCGCGCCGAGATCAGCGCTCTTTCAAGCCAGTACAGATACTCGCTGTCGGTGACTCCATCGGGCAAGTTGATGTCCATCGAGGACGCCGGTTTCCAGACAGGGTAGTTGTTCAACTGGTGCAGGGAGATGGTGAACACGTCGCCCGCGTGGCCCTGAACCATAGTCTCGGAAGCAGGCGGCGGAGCCGTGTAGGAAGCGGACCAACCTGCAGGAAGCGGAAATGGCTCGGCATGTCCGCCAAAAATAACCGCCGTGCCGTTGCCCTGGTGGACATCGCAATCGACGGTCATGGCGCGCTTGATTCGTCCATCCTTCTGCATTTTGCGGATGGCGATGGCGATATCGTTGACGACGCAAAACCCCTCGCCGTGGTCAGGAAAAGCATGGTGGAAGCCGCCGCCGAGGTTTATACTCACGCCGTCCCGAAGCGCCAGGTCAGCCGCGAGAATGGAGCCGCCGGCCATCAGCCAAAACGCCTCGACCAGCAGTTTGCTGTAGGGCACCTCGAGTTCGAGTTCCTCGCGGACCGAGAGAGTCCCGGTTTTCAGCTTCTGCACGTACACAGGGGTGTGCACCAGAAGGATGTCCTCATCGGCGGCGGGCTTGGGCTCGACGAAATCCCACGGGACGGCTGCTCCGAGTTCGAGCAAACGGTCGCGAACAAGCCTATACTTCTGACTTGGAAAGACGTGATGCCCCATGGGGAGCAGATATCGGTCGCTGTAGACGAGCCTGAAAGACAGCATAGAAGGCAATGCCCTCAACCCCAAAACATCTATTCTCCTATTCTCTGGGAAACCAGCTTCGAAACGCAACTGTTTGCGTCAGAAATGGTTAATACGAGTAGTGGGACTACGGAAATGTTGTCCTCCAGGAGTTTCTAACGTGATGAAACGAGCAACGTGGATCGCTTTGTTTGTCGGTGTCATCGTCCTCGGCGCGGCAATCGCCGGCGTCGCCGCCTATGAGCATGGCCGGCCCGGGATGGGCATGCACATGCGGTTTGAAAGGATGGCAGTGCGCCTCAAGCTGACGTCCGAACAGGAATCGCAGATCAAGGCGGACTTGAAGCAGGCGCGAACCAACGCCAGACCTGATGTCGATTCGATGAGGAACTTGCGCGCCACGCTGGCCAAGCAAATCTTTACGGACCGGCCGGACCAGGCGGCAATTCAGAAGAATGCCGACCAGTTGAAGCAACAGCTCTCGGCAATGATCGATCAATATGTCAAGGCCGGCCTGCAAATCAATGGCGTGCTTACGTCCGATCAGCGTGTCGAGGTGCAGAAGATCATAACCGAGCATCAGCAACTGGCAGAGCGGCGACGAGCGAGATGGCAGCAGCACAGGGCGCATCCGTCTGGCGGGCAGCCATCCGCGACCCCGGATAAGCCGTCGCACGAGTAGGACAGCGCGGAAGAACTACCCCACGTTAGCCAAAAGCGGGCGACCGTGGGGCACCAACCAACTGCCCCACTCAAGCCAACAGATGGCTTGAATGGGCCACCCAACAGAATGAGTTGGGTCTCAGAGCCGCCGATGAAAATCATCAGGCGGCTTTGCTGTCTTTGCTCTCGTTGGCCAATTGTGCTTCTCGCGCCGCACTGCGCGGCCGCTCGAAGGTGCACTCCCATGGCTCCTTATCGTTTCTCAGCCCGAGGAAGACTGGTGCTCGCATCTTGATCGCCCCGCTTTGGCCTTCGTGCGTCCATTCGGTGAACTTGATCCGCGCCACCAACTCAGGCCGCACGAAGTGCACGGTACGGGTCGCTTCGACGCCGTTGGCAAAGGGATTCTTTGCGGTCTTGCGGGCCGCCAGCAGCTTCCAGACCTGCTGCTGCGTGCCGGCATTGAAGCCGCTCCCCGCCTGTCCGACGTGGATCAGCCGGCCGCCTTCGTAGAGCCCAAGCACAAGCGAGCCGAAGTGCTCGCGTGAACCGCGCGGGTCTGTGTAGCCGCCGATTACGCACTCCTGCTCATGCGTGAGTTTTATCTTGAGCCAATCGCGCGAGCGCTTGGTCAGGTAGCAGGACGAGCTTCGCTTGGCGATGATTCCTTCCAACTGGCGCTCGCGGGCCGCACGGTAGAGTTGAATTCCGTCGTCGAAATGTTCGGAATAACGCACCCACTGGTTTTCCGCGAGAACTTCGCGCAGCAGATGTTTGCGGGTTTTCAAAGCGACGCGAAAGAGGCTGTAGCCGTCCAGGTAAAGCAGGTCGAAGACGTAATAAAGGATGGGAATGTCGCTGCGGCTGACGCGCAGGCGGCGTCCGCCGGAGCCGGTTCCGGTGCGCTGCTGCATCAGGCTGAAGCTGGAGCGGCCTTGCTCGTCGAGAGCGACGATTTCTCCGTCAAGAATTGCGCTCCTGGCATGCACGCAGCGTGGAATGACCGACAGCTCCGGATAGGCGCCGGTGAGATCGTTCTGATTGCGTGAAAGCAGGCGGACTCTGGCATCCTCTACGAAGGCAAGCGCGCGAAAGCCATCCCACTTTACCTCGTACAGCCACTCAGGGCTGTTGAACGGACCATCCACAAGGGTCGCCAGCATGGGACGAATCGAGCTCGGCATGGGCTCGCGAACGGCTCCCGGCAACGAGCTCAGGCGGTAGTCTGCCGGCTCGCTCTCTTTCTTGCCCGAAGATTTCTTGGCTGAAGATTTTGAGGCTGTCTGGTTTTTGCCCGCAGATTTTGAGGCTGTCTGGCTGGTTGGCGTCGAGCTCTGCCTGGGCTTCGCAGGCTTGCCGGCCGGCCGTTTTTGCCGCACGCCGCGAGACGGGGCATCAACCGGGGCCTGTTGCCGGTCATGAGCGGCAATCGAGGAAGCGAGCCATGCATTCTTTCCGGCTCGGGCAGCGGGGCGGCTGCTCTTCCACTCGGCGCTGGCGGCGTCGCCTGCGATCTCGTCAAGCGAACGGCCGGTCAGGACCGAACCGTCAAACTTGTCGATGTCATAACCGGCGGCGGCGGTGGAGTCGCGATGCTTGATCAGCAGCCATTCGGTGCCTTTGCTACCGGGCCGGCGCGAGCGCATCTTGGCCAGCACGAATTCACCATTCAGCTTCTTGCCGTAAAGCCGGAACTTGAGATCGCCCTTTTCCAGCATGGCGGCCGCCAGCGCATCGGCTTGGGCGGCTGTGGCAGGCGGCTTGGCACCGGGGGGCGGCGAGGGCTCCCAAGTTCCCTTGTCCCACACCATCACGACGCCCGCGCCGTAATTGCCCTGCGGGATGGTGCCCTCAAAATCGATGTACTCGACCGGGTGATCCTCCACCTGCATGGCAAGCCGTTTGTCGGCGGGATCAAGCGACGGCCCCTTGGGAACGGCCCAGGACTTCAGCACGCCTTGCATTTCGAGGCGAAAGTCGTAATGCAGATGCGATGCACGATGTTTCTGCACGACGAACCGATGTTGGGAGCGGCGAGCAAGTTTGGCCGGAGGCTCCGGCGTCTGGTCGAAGTGCCGTTTTCGGTTGTATTCCTCAAGAGCCATAGGCGGTTGGATGCCGTCAAGACGGGCGCGCGCCAGCCGGACAGGTTTAAGTCGGCGTATACTTCATTGTTTTGGTAGAGCTCGTTTCATAAATCGATGCAAGGAAACGGCGAATTCCCTCTGGGGCTAAAGCCCGTATCCTTTTTGTCTCTGGACGGCGCGGCTAAAGCTAAAGCCACGCCCCTTCAAAAAAGTTATTTCTGAAACAAGCTTTAGCGGTGTTCCGGGCTTCTGTGCGTAACCAATCTCTTGAAAGGACTGCCATATGGAAACGCGAACTGCCGAAAAGCCATTGAGCGAAGCGATTAAGTATCGGCGCGCCACGCCGAGCTTTGACGGCACTCCGGTGCCTGACGGAGACCTGAAGAAGATTCTGCAGGCCGGTTTGGAAGCGCCAAGCGGCTATAACCTGCAACCCTGGAGGTTCGTCGTGGTGCGCGATCCGGAGGCGCGCAAGCGGCTGCGGGCGGCAGCCATGGGTCAACCGAAGGTGGAGGAAGCTCCGGTGGTGATCGTGGCATGCGGAGATCCGGAGGGCTGGAAGGGCGGCGACATGGAGGAGATGCTGCAACTGGCAGAGTTGAACGAAGGCACGCGGAACGTGATTCGACAGAACCTGAATAATTTTCTGGGAGCGCAGGCCGGAGACAAGGGCGGCGTGGCACCCGATTTCGGCCTGTGGGTGAACCGGCACACGATGATCGCCCTGACCACAATGATGTGGACGGCTGAAACGCTCGGATACGACACGGCTCCCATGGAAGGTTTTTCCGAAGCGGCAGTCAGGCAAACACTCGGCATACCTGACCGCGTGCGGGTCGTTGCCCTGCTGGCCATTGGACATCTGAAGGGTCCGGACAAACCCTACGGTAAACGCTTTGCCATGGAGAGGGTTGTGTTCAATAACAAGTGGGGCAGCGGGTTGAAGCTATGAACGGGTTCAGATGGGTGACGGTAATGGTGTTGCTGGCGTGTTCCATGCTGCTGGCGTCTGCCGCGCCACCGCAAGACAGCACGGGAACGGGGGACGCGCCGCCGGATGCTTTCTCTGCAAATCAGATTGAACAGAAGCTGCTGAACCAGGTCCGCGACGGATTCGAAACCCACAATTCGCGGCGGATGCTCGGCGCTTTTGACCGCGAAGGCATGCCGGGATACTTGGCGTTCCAGGACCAGGTGGAAGCCTTTTTTGCGCAATATGAATCCTTTCGCGCGTCCGTGCGGCTGGAGGGGAGTTCATTCGAGCAGGATAAATTGACGGCCACGGCGATTTTCAAACTGGAGGGGATTCCGCGTTCCGGCGGCCCCGCGATGCGCCGGGAAGCAGAGCTGACTTTTGAATTCAGCCGGACTGGAAGCGGCTGGAAGATACGCGACGTGAGTCCGCGAAATTTCTTCTCATGACCAATACCTCGACAGGAACAGAAAGCGTAAAGCGCGAGTACCCGGATCGCCCGATTGTGGGCGTGGGAGGCGTGGTCGTACAGAATGGACGCGTGGTGCTGGTGCGCCGCGCCAAAGCTCCACGCATGGGAGAGTGGTCGATTCCGGGCGGAATGCTGGAGCTGGGCGAGACGTTGCGCGACGGTGTCGCGCGCGAGATCGAAGAGGAAACCGGATTAAGGGTGAAGAGCGAAGAGGTGCTCGACGTCTTCGACAGTATCGTCACGGACGCGGAAGGGAAGACGCAGTACCACTATGTGCTGGTTGACTACCTCTGTTCGGTAACCGGAGGCGAACTCAGGGCCGCCAGCGACGTGAGCGAGGCGCGATGGGCCACGCTCGATGAAGCCTTGAGCCTGGTGAAACGGGAAATCACGGTCGGAGTCATCCGCAAAGGACTCGGCACGGCTCGCGATGAGAAGCGCGGCTGAAGGTGAGGACGTGCCAAGGCAGTTGCCCACCGCATAGGCGACGGCAGTGCAAGACAACTACCCCAGGTTAGCGCCGAACTGCCGAATGAGCCGTTTGCTACGAATGACGCAGCTCTAACAAACCGCGCGGTGTGTCTCAAAGGAGTGCTCGTCGGCGCGGAACCTGGGGCACCCGACA
>Ga0187864_10001210_pt1 | contig 25689 bp, 23 predicted proteins | sample June2016WEW_11_4_FD_132985 | JGI IMG/M metagenome (GOLD analysis project Ga0187864, IMG submission 132985) | Peatland microbial communities from SPRUCE experiment site at the Marcell Experimental Forest, Minnesota, USA - June2016WEW_11_40 | ecosystem: Environmental > Terrestrial > Soil >...
CTCAACAACGCTCACCTTCCCCGCCAGAAAACGCCGCATCGCCCCCAGTCTCCGACTTCTTCACTATTACCACTTCAAACCGAGTTGTGCAACAAGAAAAACAAAAATGTGGATAACAGGAAGAAGTTATCACGCAACCTCACCACATCAAGCGAAGAATAATATGCTGAGGATCCAGGCAAGCACGATTCCCACGGCAATACCGATTCCCCCAATAATTGGCAGGATCGAGAAAGCATGATCCCTCACCCAACGACGCCAGCTCGTCCGACGCCTAAGCGGTAGCATCGTGAATATGCCGCCTCTCCTCAACCACTCGATGATGGCGGCCTGTACAATCTGGTACAACACGCGACACGCCTCATCGAAGGTCGGGTCCTGAAAGCTGGACATCATCGCGTGTTGGATGAACTCGGAGCCGCGAAACTCGCCACGGTGGAGGTGGGCGCTCCGGACATCTTGCGGCCGAAACCACTGCTCTTGCATTTGATTGGTGATCGTCTTGCCCAACAAAGCATCTACCACATGGTAGATATTGTGGTCCCTAAACTGAGGGTCCCGGGGTTTGAGGGCTTCGCACGCAGCGACCATCCAAGCGAACCGAGCCGTCTGGTAATCGTGGCTGAGCGAGAGAGATAGCTGCCACATGCTGGCCACCTGCAGAAACTGCCGCCGTCGGTCGGGAGGCAATCCCGTAAAGGCCCTCCACAAGTCGAGGATGTTCTCGGGCAGATGTAATTCAAGCTGCATCCCGTCGACGCCCCGCAGGGAAAAGTCGGGCCGGGAAACTGGTTCGAGCGGAATTGCTTGGATTTCATTTCTATCCGGCATCTCCTTCGGCCAGTCCTTCTCCCAGTAACCAAGGTTCCGGATGTCGCATTCCACCTGACCACTGCAGTTGGTACCCCAAGTCCAGCCACGGCCACCGTTGGGCGATACCCGGACATTCGTGCCCATCACGACGGTAAGAAACACAGACAACTCGCAGAGTGTCAGCTCAAAGGTGGAGGACGCATGCAACTCGTCAATGCCGTTAATCAACGCGTTGACTAGGATGATCCGCGGACCGATCAACGCCCGGTCGTCTTGCTGGGAAGGTGGGCCAAGCCTTAGCGTGTCCTCTAACCACAGCTCGCCACGCCAGGGAAGGCCTTCGTAGTAAAGATGCCATCCGCGATGGAATCGCTCCGTGGCACGTGCTGCGCTGCGCTCGTTGATCTGTCGGAAAAAATCCTTGGCTCGGTCAAGAGGTAATTCTGGCGTTCCGGCAGATCGAGCCCTCGTATTAGTCTGAGGACGGGAAAGCCGTCCACATGGCGAAGGGGGGCAGGAGGCCGAGGCGTTTTGAAGCCGGGAGAATACTCTGTGGACACAGAGAAAGGGCTGCTATGGTCCTATCCCCAGCGTGCAGAGAGACGTTCTCAGCGGTGTAGCTGAGGCATGCCGTGGCCTCTGGAGACCCGGATACATAGGGAAACGTGTACGTCCGGTTCGGTGAGGGGCTACGGGAGACCGGCGGTTGAAAGACCCCACGGCGCCCGTAGTCTACTCTACTCATCCGGTTTGGTTCTCCATGTGATTGACTGAAGTGGGTGACCACTCGTACTTGAAGCCATGCAAGGCACGTAAGCTGCCTACGGAATGCCTGGTAATTGTTGGAATGCTGGAGGCCGGTGATGATACTTACTCATGAGACACTTTGAGTCGAAGGAAATCCTATGAGCAGATCCGAATCCGAACAGATGGGGGAAATTCGCGAGCGGTTGATCAAAAAACGTGACGAAGTCTTCGAGGCCCATAGCTTAGCGATGAAGCACGGCTTATCTTGTCAGAACACGATATCGAGGCTGAAGAAACAGCGCAGAAGGAGGCTATGGCTGATGTTCTGGCAATACTGGACGAAACAGAGCAGAAAGAGATCCAGGCCATAAACAGGGCACTGGCAAGGATCGAACTCGGGGAATTCGGCGCCTGTGAGGTCTGTGAAAAAGAAATCGAGGCGGAACGCCTTGAGGCAATTCCCTGGACAACTGTCTGCAGCAAACATGCAAGAACAGAATGAAGGGGCCGGCTGTTACTTTACCCTATTCTTTGCCGAAAGAGGAACCCCAAATTTGCCGAAATTGCCAACACGTCATTCACCGAAGCTCGATCGTCCTTTGTCTGTTCTCCTCTCGTATCCTTTGTTATTGCTGAGACCTGCTGGGAATCGTCATGGCATCGCTGGTGCGGGTCTTTGGGCTTGGCTTCCGCCTTACGACGTCACTGAGATGCGAGTCGGGTGGAATCTCGACGTTATATCCCATCTTCCGGTAGGTGGCCAGCCTTTTCCGGAACATGGTGATGCAGAGGCCTAGGTTGACATCGACGTAGTCGTAGATTCGGACATCATGCTTCCCTGCGCTCTCACGGTGGAGACGACCAGCGTATTGCACAAGGCGCCCCTTGAACGACAGCGGCATGGCCAGAACTAACGTGCACAGTTCCGGCAGGTCGAATCCTTCGCCTATCAGAGAGCCAGTTGAAAGCAGGAAGGGGAACTCTCCCCTCTCCCTCATCGTCCTGATCTCCTCCAGCATCTGGTTTCTCATGCGCTTTCCGGTATCACTGGTGATGAGGAAGCCCGGGACTTGCTTCTCGGCCTGCATCGTGGTGATCTCAGCCAGAAGCAATTCCAGATGGTCCTTTCTATCGGATAGAATGAGGGGAAATCTCTCTTCTCTCAGGGCGGCGATGACATCGGATGCGATGAGGCGGAGGCGGTCTCTATCGGTTACCAGGGCCTGCCAGATTTCGTAGAGCGCCGGTTGCGGACTATCCTCGGGGCTCATCCGGAATCCCGTCTCTCTCGCGACGACCTGCCGAGAAAGCAGCGACTGGGCCTTGGTTTCTTCCATGGTGTGCAACACCTGGCCGCATTGCATGGTGATTATCCTTTCGAGGCCGTCCTTGCGGTAGGGGGTGGCAGTGAGGCCGAGAAAGTGGTGTGCCTGAATGTGCTTAAGCACCGACTCGAAAGAGACCGCAGGAACATGATGGCACTCGTCTATGACGATGTGGTCATACCCATCCAGTAGCCGGTCAGGGTCGCGGTCCCGGGCAAGGGTTTGCAGCATGCCGATGTCCACGAAGCCCTTCCGTTTCGTCTCTTTGATACCGAAAGTCCCGATCTGGTTTTTCTCCAGGTCCGTGAACTGGAGCAGCTGTTCCTTCCACTGGTCCGCAAGCTGCTTTCGGTGTACGAGAATGAGGGTCGGGAGTCTTCGCTTTCCGATCAGGGCACAGGCAATGACGGTCTTCCCCGAGCCTGGAGGAGCGACGAACACCCCCGACTCTTGGGATGAGAGGGCACGTAAGGCTGCTTTCTGGGGAGGCAGAAGAACGCCCGTGAACCTGATGGGGATACGCCTCGTTACGGGGCGGAGATCTGTAAACTCTATTCTTGCCCCGGCCACTTCGGCAAGCTGTGTGCAAGGCGACAGCAAGCCCCGCGGCAATATCATTGAGTCCCCGTCGTCAGACAGCTCGGCGGAACAGATGTAACGGGGCGTATTCCAGGTGGAGAAACGCATGCGCTGTAACTCGAAGAATTTCGGGTTGGCGAAAGTCGCCGTCCGCTTGAATGCCGAGATCAGGCTGGAAGGCAATCCATGGATCCCTATCTCAAGATGGCGGGAATAGCGGAAGGCGATAGCTCCGGGGTAAATGCCCCTGATCTTCTCCTCCGTCATGTCTATTGACGCTTCGGCCTCGACGATGTCGGCATCTGCCTGGTCGGCTTTGCGTTTCGGTGCCGGTGCGTTGTTACGGAGCACAGTAGCAACATCCTCGGCCGAAAGGAGCCGCACACTGCTCAAGAACTCCCATTGGTCCGGATAGGGGCTGAGATCGTCGTCAACAAAGACGCTGTTGCCGGCTCTCCGGGGGATTCTCTGCAGGGGTAAGGCGATGAGGTTGCCGAAGCCTCCGCTCGGCATCGTGTCCTGGCTGGGAAAGAACCGGTCGTAGCTGTCGAATCCGATGTGGTGGCGCCGGTCCATGGCGTGGGTGAGGATGAGTGTTCCGAGCTGTCGGGTAAGACGCGCCTTGATCGACTCCTGGAAGAATATCCAGGCGTGGCCGCCACTTCCTGATCGGGACCGTTCGACATATACCTCGACGCCCATATCTCTTGCGGCGGCCTTGTATGTCAGTGCATCGACACCCCAGCGCTCTTTGTCGAAATCGGCCGCAAGGAATATGCATGTATCATCTTCGCGAATAGTGTAGGTCCCAACGGTAAAGGCGCCTTCCAGGTGACCGCGGATAACCGTCTCGTCGAAGGGAGTGAAGGCGCGCATCCGGCATACGCTGCATCTGGTCCTTGGCTTGTCGCAGACGCCTCGAACCCACTCAGAGCTGCAAGCCGGTGAATATCCTCTTGTCCCTTTTTTCTGGTTCTCCCACATTTTCGGGAAGACGTCGTCGCGGCAGCGGAACAGCCGCATGAAAAGGGCGATACGCTCTTCGGAGGTTGTCAGCGGCTGTTCCGCTGCCGGAACCCCGAACAAGCCACACGATGGGCTGGCTGCCGACAAAGTCTCCATCTCCTGCAGGAGGGAGGCTCTTTCCTGCTCAAGTTCGGTAAGGCGGGCCTTGATGTCGTCGATGCGGGAATTCATGCACTGCTATACCAGATTGATCTGAATCCGTTTGCCCAACGCCTTGGTGACGCGCTTCAGGGTCGAGACCTTGATGTCCTCGGCGTGATTCTCGATCCTCGATATGGCCGTCTTCTTGGTATGAACTCGACTGGCTAGTTGTTCCTGCGTCAAGTCGGCAGCCTCGCGGGCCTGGCGGAGAACTTCCCCGATTTTGAACTGTTCGTAGCCCTCGTCGAACCCTTCGGCGAATCCCTTGTCTTTCTTCTTCCTCTCCTCGATGTAGTTATCCAGGTCGCTCATGGTTTGGACCTCCTCATAAAATCCTTCTTGTATGTTTCCGCTCGCTCTATCTCATTTCTGGGTGTCTTTTGGCTCTTTTTCGAGAAGCCGTGGGTGAGGACGACAACGCCCTTCTCCGAAATAAAACCGAGAAGGCGATACGTGTCGGACCCCAATTGCACCCGGCACTCCCATATGTCGTCCGTCGCCTCAAGTTTCTTAAAGTAGGTCGAGGGGACCACCTCCAGTTCCTGTATCAGCTTAAGAACCCAGACGACCTTTTGGCCGGCCTTTGCCGGGAGGGCATCAAGGAACTCCCCCATCGGACATCTGCCCTCTTCGGTTCGATAGAAATCGATCCTTCACTGATCCATATCAATAGGTTAACACGTCTGTTAACTTATTTCAAGGGGTGCTCTTTCGCGAGTATCCGCCTGCAGAGGGGCACGCAAGGAAAAGGATCTCGGACACCGTGGATCATTCGTAGTACTTAGAGATTCGTTTGTGGCCCCGCCTGGCGTATCTGCCGGTGAGGGTATCGCGGTCCGCTTTGTACGGAATCTTGGAGACAATTCCCAGTGCACGCAGCTCGTCCCGGATGCGGCTTACATCTGCCTTGTCTGTCCAATCGTACGTGTAGACGCAAATCACTTTCGTGACGGGATCGGAAGCATTCGGGTTCGGTTTTGCAGTGGCGACCTTGGCACTATCACCTAAACGACCATGCTCGGTTGCGTGCTTGATCCTGATCCACACCTCATCGATTTGTGAGATTGGTGCGAATATGAGCCATTTCCCTGAGTTCGGGGTGGCTGCCGGGTAATCACCATTTTTTCGTTCTGCATATAGCCAGTACTTGTCAGTAACTTGAGACGGTCTGGGCTCGGATGGGTCGACCGAAGCTTTTCGCCCAGATTTCATCATCAGACCTCCCGATCAGTTTCGGCAAAAGTGCTTTCGGGCTCTTCTCAGCGCCGACCTTGGCGTCCAGCAACTGCTCTTGACGCGCCCTTCTTTCTACAGGAAGAGTGTACCAGACATTCGTCAGGTTTCCAGCATAATTTCGACTCGACGATATGAATCTAGCCTGATCTCGGCCAGGTTTCCATAACCATAAGCAGGAGGTTATGTTCGCTGACGGGAACAGTGCGAGGATGAATAGGCAAAGGAACATCCGCTGAAGACGATATCAGGCACGAGATGCCATCTGGCTCGCATGAACAGTGGAAATGGGCGCGAGCCGAAGAAGCCACATTACTCAAACAAAAGAAGTAGAGGAGACGAACCATTCCATAAAAAGTTTAGCGCTGCATGCTTTGTTGTGGTAATCTTCACCGTTTAGCGTTAGTTGTGCATACGCTCTTTGTAGGTGTAACGAGGTCCGTACGCCCACCAGAACGGGGAGCACATTCAAGCCGCCATGGAAAAACTCGAAAATAGGTTGGAATTTACCGAATAGGGAAAATGGAAGCCCGGACCCTTGACACAATTACACCAGAATTACACCAGGCAAAAAAAGGCTTGGCGGAAAACCGCTAAGCCCTTGATATCATTAGTGCCCCCGGCGTGACTCGAACACGCGGCACCAGGATTAGGAATTGCTTTGTCTTTTCCTAATCCTTTTTATTTGCCATACTTTGAGGTTTGTACCCACTGCATTGACTGTCTCAAAACACTTGTAAATTTGTGGGGTGTTTTTGGGCATTCCCCCAAAATCTCCCCAGCGCCCAGGGGGGAGGCGCCGAAAAGACAAAAAAACAACCACAAATTCATAAATCCCCTTTTGAGCCATGTTTCATTCGCCCTTTTGTGGTATAAATCAATAAAATGCCGTAGAAACATAGCGGGATTCTCGACTTATTTTTGAGCTACGTGGCTCGCAATCGGATTTTTGGGTGATTCGTGCATAAGGATCCAATAGTCTCACGAAATGGAGGATACCATGGCTTCTCCGACGCTCTGGGCACAACATGGAACTTATCCGCCTCGACAGGGCAATGAGGTTCAGATTCTGATTGACGGGCAGGTAGCCTACCGTGAGGTGGCCGCCGCTTTTCACTGTGCGAAGGAATTCATCTATTTAACGCTTTCCTATGGCGATCAGGATTTTCTACTGGTTCCGGAAAGTAACAAAACCATGTTCGACATTCTGAGGTCTCGCCGAAAGGATGGGGTTGATGTTCGCATGGTAGTGGCCTGACCCCCTGAAATTGGTCCAGATGATGCGTTATACTCTGGGCTCAAATCAAGGGAGACAGGATATGAAGAAAAAACGGTTCGCGGCTGAAGGGAAAAATTATGTAGAGAAACAGTGAGCCCGTGGATAAGGAGGTAGTTATGATGCAGGAACTTGTCACAAAGAGCAGGAGCTACAGGCGGTTTCAGGAGAACAGATCGGTTTCGCACGAAACGTTGAAGGAACTGGTCGCCCTTGCCCGGCTGACTCCTTCTGCCACCAACAAACAGCCACTCAAATACATCCTCTCATGGAACCGAGAAAAAAATGATGTCATATTCCCGTGCCTAGGTTGGGCGAGATTCCTGAAAGAGTGGCCGGGTCCCGCCGAGGGTGAGCGCCCCGCCGCATATATTGTCATTCTTGGAGACACTGAGATTACGGAGACGGTGCAATGGGACCATGGGATAGTCGCTCAAACGATAATGTTGGGTGCAGTAGAACAGGATTTAAGGGGATGCATTATTGCAACCATCGATCGCGACCGTTTGAGGAAGGGCCTCAAAATCCCGATCCGGTACCAGATCTTGCTCGTGATTGCCCTAGGCTACCCCAACGAAACGATCGTGATCGAAGAGATGAAAGGCGGGGATTTTAAGTACTGGCGTGACGAAGAGAGCCGTCACCATGTCCCGAAAAGGTCTCTTTCGGAGCTTATTCTCGACTTGTGACCGCTAAACTCGTAGAAGGACCCAAAAGGAAGCCGGTAAGAATGAGGCCTTTCACCTCTTTGCTTCTCTGGGCAAAGCCTTCAAGAATTCTATGGGGCCCTACGTCCTTGTTCTTAAAGAACAAGGTCTCCAATCTTGGCGAGGAGGTGTCGTCCTGGGAGCCCGGTGAGTCGAGAGATTCACGCCGGGTTCTGAGAGAGCGCAGGGGGGAGGCTCCTCTGCGCCACTCGCCTCAAGGACCGCGAGGTCGCAGCTAACTTCCTCCTATGATGAAAGTCAACAAATTAAAAAAGATAATGACGAAAGATAGGGGGCATGGTAAAGTAGACCCATCTCTTTAGGGGGTGTAGGGCCCAATGGAAAAGTTCTGACCAAAGAGTTACTGTCGGACCAAGAGGGCATAGTTTATGCGGATATAAATTTGGAGAGCATTATACTTAGCAAGTATTTGGCTGATCCAGCGGGACATTATTCCAACCCCAGCCTCAGCATGACTTTTAACCAGAATCGCTCACAGTCCGTGAGAAAAGTAGGGATAAACAAAGCCAAAGCGTTGTCTTATGAACAAATCAATGTTGAATTAGCAAAATAAGGTAGATTCCACAACCAAAAGGGTGGCAGGAGCTACCCGGTTTGTTTGTCATACTTCCATCTCTGGAAGAGGGTTTACGTGTTGTAGAGGCGAACGTTAAAGGAGGTGAGAGGCTGGCTTTGTCTTTGAGCAAAGGACGGAAATCATAAAGGAGGGATAGCAGGAACAGTGGGAAAAAGATGGAGGGAGACATATGCTTCTTTTAGACTTGATTACATTCATTGTGGGTTTTGTTGTTTTCGGGGCCTGCAGCGGAGAAGCGGCGGAGAAGAAAGTTTCTAAAGCGACAGAGAGCATGACCCAGGATCAGATGGTTCGTCTCTCTGCGGCTGAAGCGGCCCGTCTGATAAAGTGTGGGGCCCTTTCGAGCACTGCGCTGACTAAAGCGCTATTGGCCCGGGTTGAACAATATAGCGACCTTCACGCCTTCATCACTGTAAACGCTAAAGAGGCGCTCGCTGCAGCTGCCGCGGCAGACCGGCGTGGGAAGGGCCAGAGGAAGGGGCTATTATACGGCGTCCCGTTGGTGATCAAAGACAACACGCATGTGGCGAAGTTGCCCAATACTGCGGGAACGCCTGGTCTCAAAAATTATGTGCCTAAGAAGAATGCACCGGTGATTCAAGCTCTCGTTGATGAAGGCGCAATTATCCTGGGCAAGACAAACATGCACGAGCTTGCTTTTGGCATCAGGAGTAACAATGCAGGTTTTGGCGTAGTGGCCAACCCTTACGACACAACTCTTTCTCCCGGCGGAAGCAGTGGGGGAACGGGGAGCGCTGTAGCAGCACTACTGGCACCGGCAGGTCTGGGTACAGACACCGGGGGTTCGGTGCGCGTTCCCGCTGCCTTGTGCGGCCTCGCCGGTTTACGGCCCACACTGAAGCGCTACTCGCAGGAAGCCATCACGCCGATTGCAAGCACCCGCGACACGGCAGGACCAATGGCGCGAACCGTGGAGGATCTGGTTCTCTTGGATAGCGCAATTACCAAGGATCGGTCAAGTGTTGTTCCCGCCGATCTTCGCGAAGTGAAGCTGGGGATTCCAAAGGATTATTGGGCCGATGTTGACAATGAAAGCGCAGCGCTGGCGCGTAGTGCCCTTGAGAGACTGAGGAAAGCGGGCGTCATACTGGTCGATGTAAATATGGACTCCATCCGTAGCCTCAATGACCAGGTCGGTTTTCCTGTCGCCTTCTTCGAAGGGAACAAGGACATTAAGGCTTACCTCGCAAAATACGTTCCCGGTCTAACCCTTGATGCGCTCGCAAAACAGATTGCGAGCCCGGATGTCTTTGGCACTTTCCGGGATTTCATCGTTGATGGCGCACCCAAAGCAACACCGGCGGCTGTCTATGAGAAGGCTGTGAACGCCCTGAGGCCGCAGCTCAAGCAGCAGTTTGCCGACCTCTTCAAGCAGAATGGCATAGACGCGATTATCTTCCCAACCACACCTTTGCCCGCTACAAAAATCATTGGTTCTGACGAGACCGTGGATGTAAACGGTAAGCCCTTCCCGACCTTCCCGACCTATATCCGTAATGAGGATCCGGGAAGCAATGCGGGGATTCCCGGCATCACCGTTCCTCTTGCACTAACAGCTGTCGGTCTCCCGGTTGGCTTGGGACTGGATGGACCGGAGGGCAGTGATCGGCGCTTGCTCTCCTTGGGATTAGCCTTAGAGCGTGTGTTCGGCAGAATACCTGAGCCATTACTACCCTGAATGAAATTCACACAGGATATGCTGGAGACTTAGAGCATTTCTCAAAACAAAGCAGTAACGATTCACATACCGCCACCCCGGTAATTCCCCCGGAACCTGGCGCGCACTCGCATGTCGCGCGCTTCCCTTGACATCTCCCGCATGTCGGGGAAGGAAAGGCGCAAGCCGCCAAGCTCCTCAATGATCGTCCTGATGATTGTTTGTCCCGATGCCTCGCCGAAGTCGGTGCAGAGGCGATGGAACAGCCTGTCGAGGGCGTCCTGCGTCTCCGATTTCATTCTGCCCCTCCCCACAGCCCTGTGACATCCCGCCAGTACGCCGCGAGGCTCGCATACGTCTTGTGGATTCTCCCCCTCGTGGGGATATATCTGTCCGTGGTGGCGATGCTGCGGTGGCCGAGGCGTTCTGCTATGGCCGGGGTATCGTACCCCTCGATGTGCCGGAGATCGGATGCATGGGTGGCCCGAAACATATGCATGGAGATTTTAGGTTTCTCGACGCCTATCACCCTGGCGTAGGTCTTAACCATCTTGTCAAGGTCGTGGATCGTCAGCCGGTTGCGCTGATGATGGTTCCCTCGGCGGTATGTAACGAAGAGCGGATGAGCAGAGCGGGCGCCATGAGAGATCCTGACGGACCGCCAAAGGAAGAGCAGACGCGACGGCGCCTTCCAGAGATAGATTTGGCGGTGCTTCGAGAATTTCCCTACGATGTGAATATCCAGACTGCCCGCACTTTCCTCGATCAGGCTCTGAAGAGTCAACCCCACGATCTCCCCTGCGCGCAGGCCCCTGAAGGCGGCCAGGATGAAGACGCAGGCATCGCGCAGCCCCTTCTCCCTGGTGATGTCGGCGGCGGCGAAGAACCGCTGTACCTCCCCATGCGTGAACTTCTCGACGGCGCTGTAGTCGACCTTGGGCCTGGGTATCAGGGCCGTGATGTCCTCCGCGACCACCCTCTCGCGGAGCAGGTATTTGAAATAATGACCGAGCGCCGTTTGCTTGGCGTTCCTGGTGGCATTGGAATTGCCCTCGGCCATGGCGTTCGGCGTGGCGTGCCGGTAGAAGTTGTGCTCGAAGAAATCCTCCACGTCCTCGCGCCTCATCGCGGCCGGATCCATGGTGCAGCCGTCCTTCTCCATCCAGAAGAGAAAGGCCTCGACCTGCCTGGTATAGAGGCTCGCACTCTTGGGCGACACCCCCCGCAGGATGGTGAGATAGCGTGAGAACCTCTCCAGGTAGTCCGTCATTGATTGACCCGCTCGAACTTCATGTTATTTCTCCTCTCCCCATCCGGCCATTACCGCTTCTGCCCCCTCGTTCAACTCCGAAAAGGATTTCCAGCACGTCTCCGTAAGCGCCCGCGGGCGCATTTCGGACACCATAAGGAATATCGGCGTATACGGCGGGAAGAGGATCATTGTGCCGCCATCCACCATTCTGCCTCTGCAATCCTTCCGAAGGCCACTACGCCCCCCTTCTACGACATCAACGCCCCTTGACCGTCACTTGTGTCTCCGAGGGCTTCTTATGCTTCCGGTATGGCATCCACGGGTACAACGAACAGTCGGGCATCTCGCAGGAATAACGGCCGTCAGAATATCCGCAACAGCAGGAACAGCACATCGCAAGAATCGCCTGCCGTTGCGTCAGCTTCTCGCCTTTGAGGTGGGCGATAAGATGGGTCTTGCCGCTCGATGTACCCCAGGTGGAAACGTCTGAAACTTTCATTACCCCTTCCCCCCACCATCCCGCCCAGGACCTTATTCGTGGCCCCGGTGACGCCTTCAATGGTTACCCCCTCCTATTCGTGATGTCGTCGATAGGTGCAATCGACGTGAAACTTTGTATTTTTTGCATGGTTGCCGACACCTCCACGCTCTGGGCGCCGAAAATAACAACAGTGAGCAAAACCGCCAACTTTCACCGTGGAACGCTTTTTCCCTAAAACCGTGGAAACCGTAAAATCGGTTTTCGTTTTCTCCGCAATTTTTTGAGCGTAGTGGGGGGGGCGCGGCGCTCTGGAACTGGAAGTTTTCGATAGGGGGAGTGGGGCCATAAACATTGGTAATGTTTAAGAGTAAGTACAATACAAATGATTTTAATATGTTATGAATAGACACCCTTGCCGGGAAGTAAACATAAAAAGAGATTATCAGTACCTCCATAAAATTGACCCCTCTTTTTCTTCCTGTCCTGGTATAAATTTCGCATTTCTACTGTTTTTTATTCCCTCGCGTATATAACGATACAAGCGAGCGGGGTGGCAGGGGTCAAAACACAGGTCAGAACCCTGCCTGATCCCCTTGAATGGTAAGAAAGCCAAACCCCTTGTGAAATCACAACTTTTTACCATTTTAACCCCTTGCAAAATCGCAAAATGGGAAGAAAATCCGACCCGCTTGTGAAAGACAAATAAATAGGGACAAAGAATATATTTTTTCTGTGCCTATTCCATAACATTCGATCATGCACCATGGTGTCGCCCCCCGCAGTTCCTGCTCCTTCCAGCGCGCATGTTTCGCCGCGTGCGTGCCAAAGCGCAGGAGAACGGCAGAGTACCCCCCCCAACGCGATGCGTGGTGGCTGAAACTAAAAATATGTGAAGGATGCGCCTTTTCGCGGGAAAAAAAAGAAACAGATCCTGCGTTCACGTGACCCTCACGTGACCCATTTTCAGAGATCTGTTTTACGGTTTTACAAGGGAAAACAGCGGGACATATGGCGGAGGGAGAGGGATTCGAACCCCCGGTCCGCTTATCAGGCGAACAACCGATTTCGAGTCGGCCCCGTTACGACCACTTCGGTATCCCTCCGTAGTTGAAAGAACTTCTTGAGCAGGCTTTCGCTTTTCTCTCTGAGGATCCCGCCGCGGACCTCGACTTTGTGGTTCGAGGGAAGGGTATTGACGTCTGCCCCCGAGCCGAAGGCGCCTCTTTTTGTGTCGAAACACCCGAAGACGACCCTTTTTATGCGGGCTTCCTGGATGGCGCCGGCGCACATGAGGCACGGCTCCTTTGACACGAAAAGGCTACAGCCGGTCAAACGATGATTTCCCAGCACCTCTGCCGCGTGGGCGATTGCGAGAAGCTCCGCGTGGGCGAGCGGCGAGCGGCGCCGGATCGTGAGGTTGTGCGCCCTGGCTATCACCCTTTGGTCTCTCGCAACGATGAGAGCGCCTACCGGCACCTCCTCCTCCTCGAAGGCCCTGGCTGCCTCGTTCAGGCACATCTCCATAAAAAGCTCATCCTGCATTTCTTTACTATACCTGCGGCTGGACGGAAAATCAAATAAACGCGGAAACGTCGTCGAAAAGGGGGTGGCGTGACGCGATAATCCGCTCCTTCATACCGGTCACGTAGTCGGGTCTTATCCCCGCCTTCCAGGTAGGATAGCCTCCGGCCCACAGGTATCGCAGCAGGTTGTGGAACTGCTCCCTGCTGAACAGATAATCGCCGATCTCTATGGTAGAGCCCGCGCCGTCAACGGCAACGGTGATGCGCCCGGCCCCTGCATACCGCTCGATCATCCCCCTGACGACAGCGTGAGTCTCTGCGCCCTCGGGGTTTTGCCGAAACGCCTTCATATCTCCGGGGAAGGGGAATCTGCGGTATACGTCGCTCATGAAGCCGCGCGAATCCAGCCCATGCACCGCCCCCGTCAGGTTCCCTATCTCCTCTTCCTTGAGTGTATAAACCTCCCATTCCATCTGAACGCGCTCTCCCGCCCGCCCTTCTGCCAGGTTCGCGACGTGGCTACAGAAATCGGACGCGAACATAAAATAGGAATCGAGTATGAGGAGGTCTGTTTCTACGTTGAAAAAACCGAAGGCGATCTCGCCGTGACTGAGGGAATTGAACGCGAGAGGCATGCTTCCATTATAGCGCCGGCGGGGTGTCGAACACAACCGGGATATGTGGTATAGTACCCACATGGACGTTTTACAAGACTACGAGCGCCTTTTGGCGGTGTTACGGGGCCTAGGCCGGGTTGTCGTCTGCTATTCAGGCGGCGTGGACAGCACACTGCTGCTTAAGGCCGCCCTCGATGCCCTTGGAAAAGCACGTGTCCTTGCCCTCATTGCAAGGTCGGAGACGTATCCGGAGCGCGAGATTGACGAGGCGGTCGCCTTTGCCGCGTCCGTTGAAGCGCCATACGAGGTAATCGAAACCGACGAGATGGGCGACGACCGTTTCCTCCGGAATACAACTGAGCGGTGCTATTACTGTAAGCGGCACCTTTTTGGCCGGGCCCGGGAGATCGCGAGGGCCCGCGGCTTCGATCACGTCGTGGAAGGGTCGAATGTCGACGACCAGGGAGATTACCGGCCGGGGCGCCGTGCGGGTAAAGAGCTGGTGGTCGGGAGTCCCCTGCTGGAGGCGGGCTTGACGAAAAGAAAGATACGGCAGATCTCGGAGGCACTGGGGCTTCCAACCCACGATAAGCCGTCCCTCGCCTGCCTCGCTTCCAGGATACCCTATGGGACCAGGGTGGAAGCGGACATACTGCAAAAAATAGAGCGCTCTGAGGAGTTCCTGCGCGGCCTTGGAATAGGACAGGTGAGGGTCAGGTACCACGGACAGGTTGCCCGGATCGAGGTGCTGGAAGAAGACTTCGATAAGGTGACGGCCTTGAAGGACGATATTGCCGATGCCCTCAACAAGGCGGGTTTTCTCTACGTGACCCTTGACCTGAAGGGCTACCGGACAGGGAGCATGAACGAAGGTTTGGCAGACCTGGTGGACGGGTAGAAGAGAAGGCGCCTGACAGCCGGCGTGGGATATAGTGGTGCCGAAGAGGGGACTCGAACCCCTACAGGCGTTCGCCTACCAGACCCTGAACCTGGCGCGTCTGCCAATTCCGCCACTTCGGCGCTTCGTTACATTATAGAGAAAAGGCGTCCAATGTCAAGAGGTGACAATGCAGGTTCTTGAATCATTCGATATCCGGGAGAAATTCGAGAACCCGGTACTGACGGTCGGCAACTATGACGGAATCCACCTGGGCCACAGGCGGATCATCGACAGGGTAAAGGAAAGGGCGCGGGAGCTTTCCGGCACCTCGATGCTGATGACCTTTCGCCCGCATCCCCTCCACGTGTTGCGGCCCGACAGGGAATTGGCCCCCATCACACCCCTTGCGGAGAAAAAGCGCCTTATTGAGGATGCGGGCATCGATGTGCTCTTTATCGCGCCCTTTACGGTCGCATTTGCCCGCATCGAACCCGGCGTTTTTATCACCTCCATCCTCGTGGACAAGCTGGCAGTAAAGGGACTTGTGATCGGCTACGACTTCAGGTTTGGACATCGCGGCAAGGGGGACATTCCATCCCTTCAGGAGGCGGGACGCAGGTGGGGCTTCTTTGTCGAAGTCGTCGATGCGGTCACCCTGGAGGGTGAAAAGGTCGGCAGCAATCGCATCAGGGGCTTGCTTGGCGCCGGGGATGTTGCGAAGGCTGCGAAGCTCCTGGGGAGGCACTTTGCCATTGAGGGTACGGTGATCAAGGCCCGGGGAAGGGGTAAGAGGATAGGCTATCCGACGATCAACCTCAAGACCGACTATGCCCTCATCCCGAAGAATGGGGTCTATGTGACCGAGGCCGAGGTCGACGGGCGCAGGTGGGGCGCCGTTACCAATATCGGCCACAATCCCACATTCGAGGAGGGTCAGGAACGGTCGATAGAGACATTTATTCTCGATTTTGAAGGTGACCTCTACGACAAGAAGGTGCGGCTTTATTTTCTGGAAAGGATCAGGGACGAGATGAAGTTCGGCAACGCGGAAGAGCTGGCCGCCCGAATCGCGGAAGACGTGGAGAGGGGGAGGGCCTGCTTCCGGCAACGGGGGAAATAACGCCGGCACGCCCGCCTCCGGCGGGGAGACAAAGTCCGCAAGATACCGCGGAAGGGGTGCGCGACAGGGAAAGTTTTCCTTGACATAACGCGCTTGTCCAATATAAATTGTCCTGACAACATTGTGTCGACAACGATCAGGGAAGGTAGATGCAGATGCGGTTTTTCCCCCTCGATGAGTCGCCCTCCTTCTGGGTATACCGCGCCCATACCCAGGGGATCAACCTTTTTCGAAAGACGCTCCTGGCCGCCGGACACGATTTGACGCCGGAGCAATGCGGCGTGCTGGTGAGGCTCCGTGACTTCCAGGGGATAAACCAGAGTCAACTGGGGAAAAACCTCTACAAGGACCGCCACAGCATCACACGGATCCTTAACCTCCTCGAAGAACGCGGTTACATAGAGCGGCGGCCGGATGGAACGGACAGGCGCGTCTACCGGATTTTTCTTACCAAGGAAGGGGGCGCCCTGGGCGACACACTGATACCTCTCATTGCGGATCACCTTGATCGCGTTTTCTCGGGTCTCACCGACGAGGACCTCCTCTCGATGCGAAAGGCCCTGGGGCAGATAATCAGGAACATCGAAAGGAAAGAATGATGCGTGGAGGAACACCGGCCCGTCTTGGGGGATATCCGGATAAACTCGCTGTCTTGCAGAAAAACATGCATGTGGTCGGTCTCTTCCCTTGGGCGGCCATCCTCCTGTTCTGCGGGATTGTCCTTCTCCTCCCCGGATGTAAGAAGGCGCAGACCACGGAAAGCCCCTCACCCCCCCTCGTGGAGGTGGCAAAGGTGCTACAGAGGGACGTGCCCGTCTGTTCGGAATGGACTGCCTCTACCGACGGGTTCGTCAATGCCACAATCCGCGCCCAGGTCCAGGGCTATCTTATCTCCCGCGACTACGGTGAGGGCGACGTCGTCAGAAAAGGACAGGTCCTTTTCAAGATCGACCCGCGGCCCTTTCAGGCGGCGCTGGAGCAGGCAAGGGGGCAGCTCAGCGAACAGCGGGCCCGGTGGGAGACCGCGAGGGCCAATCTTGAGCGTATAAAACCTCTGGTCGAACAGAATGCCGTGAGCAAGAAAGACCTCGACGACGCTGTCGGCGCGGAGCAGGCAACCAATGCCTCCATGGCGGCCAGCCAGGCGGCGTTCGACAAGGTCGCCCTGGACCTCGGGTTCACACGGATCGTTTCACCCATCGACGGCATAGCCGGTATCGCACGGGCCCAGTTGGGCGATCTCGTCGGTCCCGGCTCCATAGAGGAGTTGACCACCGTCTCGACCGTAAACCCCATCAAGGTCTACATCTCCATGGGCGAGCAGGACTACGTGCACTACGTACAGAACGGCCAAGGGCACACACAGTGGATGCCTCTCGAGATGATTCTTGCCGACGGGCGTACGTACCCTCACAAAGGGACTTTTGCCTTTGCAGACCGCCAGGTGGATGTGCGGACGGGCACGATCAAAATTGCCGCCCTCTTCCCTAATCCGGGGAACATACTGCGGCCCGGACAGTTCGCCAGGGTCCGCGCGCAAACCACCCTCAAGAAGGGCGCCCTCCTCGTGCCGCAGCGGTCGGTGACCGAGCTTCAAGGAAGCTACCAGGTTGCGGTGGTCGGTCCGGACAACAAAGTCGACATCAGGCAGGTCTCGGCAGCGGAGCGGATCGATAACCTCTGGGTGATAGACCAGGGCCTGAAAGCCGGCGAGCAGGTGATAGCCGAAGGACTTCAGAAGGTCAGGCAGGGGTCGGTCGTGACCGTAACGCCTTTTGTCGCCCCCCTGCCGGGGGTTTCCGGCCTGCCCCGGGCGGAGGCAAAACCCACGCAGGTCTCCCTGTCCGTCAAGGCCGGCGCCAGGTAGGAGGGACTTCTCGCGTGTCAAAGTTTTTCATAAACCGCCCCATCGTTGCCATGGTCATCTCCATCATGTTCGTCATCCTGGGGCTCGTTGCCATGGCCGGATTGCCCGTGGCCCAGTTCCCGGAGATCGTGCCGCCCGAGGTCCAGATCCTGACCACCTACACGGGCGCGGACGCGGAGACGGTCGAGCAGTCGGTCGCCACACCGATCGAGCAGCAGATGAGCGGCGTGGACAACATGAACTACATGTACTCGGTCAACTCCAGCAACGGCACGATGCGCATATTCGTCAACTTCGACGTCAAGACCGACCCGAACACCGACCTCGTCCTCAGCCAGATACGCCAGACCCTGGCCCAGCCCCAGCTTCCGGTGGACGTCAGAAATTACGGCGTGACCATGCAGAAAGCGCGCTCCTCGCCCCTGATGCTCATCGCCCTTTACTCGCCGAAGGGCACCTACGATTCGACCTTCCTGGCAAACTATGCCAACATCAACCTGATCGACCCGCTCCTGCGCGTACCCGGCATCGCCATGATCAACGTCTTCGGCGCGGGCCAGTATGCCATCCGTATATGGGTCAAGCCCGACACCCTCGGCAAGCTCGGCATCACGGTCACTGACATAGTCAACGCCGTGCAGAAGCAGAACACGGTCAATCCGGCCGGGCAGATCGGCAGCGAGCCCGTTCCCCCGGGACAGGAATTCACCTACACGGTCCGCACCCAGAGCCGCCTTGTCTCCCCGGAGGAATTCGGCTCCATCGTGATCCGGGCGAACTCCGACGGCTCGATAGTACGGCTGAAAGACGTGGCGCGGATCGAGCTGGGGGCGCAGACCTACAACGTCGTGGGCCGGGAAGACGGCGAGCCTGCAGGCGTTCTTGCCCTCTACCAGTTGCCCGGCACGAACGCGCTCAAGACCGTGGAGGGCGCGAAAAAGGCTATGGAGCAGGCCAAAAAACGGTTTCCCACCGGCATCGATTATGCCGTCGGCCTCGATACCACGAGATCGATCAGCGAAGGCATCCACGAGATTCTTATTACGCTCCTGGAGGCCCTCGCCCTCGTCATCCTCGTAGTCTTCGTCTTCCTTCAGGGATGGAGGGCGACCCTTATCCCGGCCCTTGCCGTCCCCGTCTCCCTTATCGGCACCTTTGCCGTTTTCCCCCTGCTCGGGTTTTCGATCAATACCCTCTCGCTCTTCGGTCTTGTCCTGGCCATCGGACTGGTCGTGGATGACGCCATCATCGTCGTGGAGGCGGTAGAGCGTCACATCGAGGAGGGCCTCTCGCCGAGGGAGGCGTCGATCAAAGCCATGGGCGAGGTCGCGGGCCCTGTTATGGCCATTGCCCTGATCCTTGCGGCAGTCTTCGTCCCCACGATCTTCATCCCCGGCATCACGGGCAGGCTCTACCAGCAGTTCGCGGTGACCATCGCCATCTCTGTCCTTATCTCCGCCTTCAACGCCCTGTCCCTCAGCCCCGCCCTTTGCGCCCTCCTTTTGAAGCCGAGGAAAGAGACGCGGGGACCGCTCGGCATTTTTTTCAGATCCTTCAATCGTCTTTTCGGCCGGGCCTCCAGGGGTTATATCTCCGTGTGCGGGGCCCTCATCCGTAAGAGCGCCCTGAGCCTCGGCCTTCTCGCGGCGATAGCGCTTCTTGCCGGTCTTCTCGGCCAGAGAATCCCCCAGGGATTCCTTCCCGAGGAAGACCAGGGATATCTCTTCATCAATGTGGCCCTGCCCGACGCCGCCTCCCTCCAGCGCACCCAGGAGACGTGCAGAAAGATCGAGGAGATCCTCAAGGAGACGCCAGGGGTCGAGCACTTCCAGGCCGTGCCGGGCATCAGCCTGCTGAGCAACGCTCAGAACACCTACAGCGGTTTTTTCTTTGTCACCTTAAAGGAGTGGAAGGAGAGGAAAAGGCCGGAGGAACACTACGAAGCCATCATGGCCCATCTGAACCGGGAGATGAAAAAGCTGCCCGAGGCAATTGCCTTTGCCTTCCCTCCCCCGGCTATTCAGGGCATCGGGATGGCCGGGGGCGCCACCCTTGTCATCGAGGACCGGGCGGGCAAGAGCATTGGCTTTCTCGCCGAGAACCTGAACAAGTTTGTCGAGGCTGCCCGCAAGAGGCCGGAGATCGAACGGGTGACCACTACCTTTGTCCCGAGCGTCCCCCAGCTCTGGATCGATGTGGACCGCGACAAAGTGCTCAAACAGCGTGTCGACGTCGGGCAGGTCTACCAGACCCTCCAGGCCTTTATGGGCGGCTATTTCATCAACTATTTCAATCGCTTCGGCCGGCAGTGGCAGGTCTATGTGCAGGCTGAGGGGAAATACCGGACAAAGGCCGAGGATGTGAGCCGGTTTTACGTATCGAATGACCAGGGGAGCCCCGTGCCGCTCTCAGCGGTGACTACCATCCAATCCCGCCCGGGCCCCGAGTTCACCATGCGCTACAACCTTTACCGCGCGGCCCAGGTGAACGTGGCGGGCAAGCCGGGCTACAGCTCCGGGCAGGTGATGAAGACCCTCGAAGACGTCTTCCACCGGACCATGCCCCCTGAGATGGGCCTCGACTACATCGGTATGAGCTTTCAGGAAAAGAAGGCACAGGAAGGAATACCCGCCACAGCCATCTTCGCTTTCTCGCTTCTCTGTGTCTTTCTCATCCTTGCGGCCCAGTATGAGAGCTGGTCCCTCCCGTTCAGCGTGCTCCTCTGCACCCCGGTGGCCGTCTTCGGGGCCTTCGCCGCCATAGCCATGCGCGGCCTCGTGAACAACGTCTACGCTCAGATAGGACTCATCGTCCTCGTCGGTCTCGGCGCAAAGAATGCCATCCTCATCGTCGAGTTCGCCAAAACCCGGTACGAGCGGGGGCGGCGGCTCGAGGACGCGGCCCTCGAAGGCGCCCGCCTCCGTCTGAGGCCGATCCTCATGACATCCTTTGCCTTCCTCCTCGGCGTGCTCCCCCTCGCCTTCTCCAGCGGGGCCGGGGCTGTGGCGCGGCGGGTGATGGGGACCGCGGTCATGGGGGGAACGGCCGCCGCATCGCTGATCGCCGTCTTCCTTATCCCTGTGACCTTCTATGTGGTAGGAAAAATCTCAGGCCGCTCAAAGAGAAGAGACGGGGAGAAAGAAACGGGGAGCGACCATGCGTAGGGCCCTCGCCGCGCTCCTTTTCGCCGTCGCACTGTCGTCCTGCATGATAGGTCCCAACTACCGGCGGCCGCCCGTCCGGACCCCCGAGGCCTGGCGTTTTGAAGATACCCGGGTAAAGGACGTGATCAACACGGCGTGGTGGAAACAGTTCGGCGACCCTGTCCTGGACGGACTTATAGAGACCGCCCTGAAAGAGAATAAAGATGTGTTGATCGCGGCAGCGCGGGTCGAGAAGTTCATGGGTAGTTATGCCGTGGTCAGGGCGGCCCAGTTCCCCCAGGTTTCCGGCGCCGCCCTTCCCCTCCGTGAGGGCGCGACGAAATATACCAGCCCCGCGTGGCCCCCCGGCACGCCGCACACCTTTTGGGACCTCCGGGCATTCCTTTCCGCGAGCTGGCAGATGGACCTGTGGGGACAGTTGAGGCGCGCCTCGGAAGCCGCCCGGGCGGACCTTCTGGCAACCGACGAGGGGCGGCTGGGGGTCATCCTGACGGTGGTGACGACGGTAGCGAGTGCGTACACCGATCTATTGGACCTCGACAAACAGCTCGACATCGCACGGCGAACAGCCGCGAGCCGCGAGCACACCCTCAGATTGTTCACGCTTCGCTTCGACCGGGGCCTCGTTTCCGAGTTGGAGCTGCGCCAGGTGGAATCGGAGTATAGGGCGGCCCTCGCCACCATCCCCTTTCTGGAGAAGCTGATCGCCCAGCAGGAAGACGCCCTCAGCGTGCTTCTCGGACGGAACCCCGGTCCCATTCCCCGGGGCAGGTCCCTCGATCAGCTCGTGCTCCCCGCAGTCCCCGCGGGCCTGCCTTCGGAGCTCCTGAAGAGGAGGCCCGACATCCGCCAGGCCGAACAAGGCCTCATCGCCGCGAACGCGAGGATCGGCGTTGCCAGGGCCCTCTACTTTCCCACCCTTACCCTCACGGGGACATACGGCGTGGAGAGCACGGGCCTCACGAGCCTGTTCAGCGGCCCCGCCCGCATGTGGAGCTACCCGGGCTCGGTGACTGTCCCCCTCTTCACGGCGGGCGCCATAGCGGGCCAGGTGAAGGTGGCCGAATCGGTTCAGAAGGAGAGCCTTTTCCGGTACCAGCAGGTGATCCAGCAGGCGTTCAGGGAGGTGGAGGACGGCCTGATCGATCAGGCCAAGTCGAGGGAGCAGTTCCAGGCGCAACGGCAGCAGGTGGTGGCCCTGCAGGGATACGCGCGCCTTGCGCGGCTCCGTTACGACAACGGCTATACAAGCTATATTGAGGTACTCGACGCCGAACGCAGTCTTTTCAACGCCGAGCTGAGCTACGCCCAGACCCAGGGCGTGCTCTTCCGCGCCCTCGTGAACCTCTACAAGTCCATGGGGGGCGGTTGGGTCACCGAGGCCGAGCGGATGGCCGGCCAGCAATAGGTTTGTTTCTCGTTACTTCCCTGCTTCGAGCCGTCTTCCTATGTCTTCCCTGAGGCTCTTTTTGTCGATCTTGCCGACTTTCGTCACCGGCAGCTCGCTGACGAACTCGATTCTTTCCGGAAGCTGCTGCACCGACGCCCCGCCGGATTTCAGGAAAGCGACGACCTCCTCGAAGGAGAGAGCGGCATCCGGCCTCATTCTGACATAGGCGCATATCCTCTCACCCAGGACCGCATCCGGCATGCCGACCACGGCGGCCTCCTCAATCTCCTGGTGCGCCGTCAGGCGGTTCTCTATGTCGAGGGCGCTGATCTTCTCACCGCCCCTGTTGATGATGTCCTTGATCCTGCCCGTGATCGTGATATTCCCGGCCCTGTCTTTTCTCGCCCTGTCACCGGTCTTGAAAAAACCGTTTTTCGTGAAAATCTGGCTGTTCTCTTCAGGGGATTTGAAATAGCCGGTAAAAACGCCGGGGCCCTTGGAGACGAGCTCGCCTTCCACTTCCGGCGGCATTTCGTTTCCGGCCTCATCGATGATCGTGATCGTATCGTAGGGGCAGGCGGGCCTGCCCACGCTGCCCAGGATGAGATCGAGGCTGTCGTTGAGCCTCGTGGAGATATTCGTGCCCTCAGAAGAGCCGAAGGCGTTGATGACGAGGCATTTCAGTTTGTCACGGGCGGCAATGAGCATCTCCCTGGTACTGGGTGCGCCGCCCAGGGAAATTTTCTTCAAAGAGCTTAAATCATATTTTTCGAGGTACTCCAGGCTGAGCATCCTGGCGATAAGGGCGGGAACGGAAGGAATTGCCGTGACCCGCTCTTTCTGTATCCACTCGCAGATATCCTCGGCCCCGGTGGAATCAAGCAGAACAAGGGTGGCGTAATTGAGAAACGCGGCGCCGATCCCCCAGTGCATCGCCATGCTGTGTCCCACGGGGGTGACGACCATGAGCGTATCGTTGCTGGTGATCTCCCAAACCTTTGAGTGGTATTCCACGTTCGTGATATAGGAGTTGTGGGTACGGACACTCGCCTTCGGGAGACCCGTCGTGCCGCCGGTCGGCATGATGTGCGACACCTCGCCGGGGTCGGGCCTCCGTTCCTCCAGCGCCTTGAGATTCTCCTCTGTCGGCTCCCCGGCCTCGATCAACTCCTCAACGGTAGCATACCTGCCGTCTCTCGCCCCCCTTACCTGGATGATGTGCTCGATCTGCGGATTCTCCCGAACCACTGCGTCGATGACCGGCTGGTAGTCGACCTTGCCGAACTGCTTTGGCAGGACCCACGCGACGGGCTTTGTGAGCGCCGCAATATGGTTGATTTCCGACTCGCTGTGGCGGGGGATGAGTAGAGCCGTCAGGGCGCCTATTTTCTGCATGGCGAAGAAAGACAGGACATATTCATGCCAGTTGGGAAACTGGAGAAGCACCCAGTCGCGGGGCTTGATACCGAGCTTCATCAGGCTGATCGCGAGGCGGTCCACCTTTTCCCTCAACTCGGCGTAGGTCCAGCGACCCGCACCATCGACCAGGCCGATCTTATCGGGATAGACGTCCGTGGCCTTGTCGAATAGATCACCCCACGTCAACCCGAGCCACCAGCGCCTCCTGGTGTACTTCTCCCTGTCTTCCTTCGCATACTCGGTAAAGCCCTCTACGGCCACGTATCGCACCTCTTCATGAGGAAAAAGACGCCCGGCGCTAACCTAATACTGGTACGCGGTCGGCACCTTCTTCACCTTTTCCTGACCCTTCCAGTACTCGATGCGCTCCTTGATAAAGCTTATCCAACCGTCAACCTCCGCAGGCTTGTAGCCCTTGGCAACCATATCCTTTTTGTAGTCGCCTATCACGGGATCCGCGGCCTTTACCCACCTGGCGCTTTCAGCGTCGGAAAGAGGCAGCACCTGGCCGCCCTGCTTCAGGAACCACTCCCGGCCCTCGATGTCTATCGCGTTCCATTCCAGTAGCCAGCGATCGAGAAAATCTTTGGAATACTCGGTAATGGTCTTCTGCACATCGGCGGGGAGGCTGTTCCATTTAGCTTTGTTCATCACGAGGTAGAAGGAGAAGACGCTCCCTATGTGCCACGAGGCGGTCACGTATTTTTCGATCTCACCTATCTTGAAGCCCTTGAGCTGCTCCAGGGGACCGAAGTTGCCTTCCACGACGCCTCTCCTCAGGGCCTCGTAGGTGTCGACTATCTCAATGGGCATGGGCACGGCGCCCAGGGCCTTCGCGATGTCCCCGATTCTCCCGGTGCCCCTGATCTTCATGCCTTTAAGGTCTTCCAGGGTCTTCACGGGCTTGCTGAGCGTCTGGAGGACGTTTACCGGACTCGTGCAGAACACGATGAGGTGATAGCCGTCCCACTCCTTCGGCTTGAACTTGTCATAAAAATCGTTCGACACGTGGCCTGCTATCCAGGGGCTCGGAAAACCGAGGGGCAGCTCCATGATCTCCATGACCGGGAATCGCCCTCTCGTGTAGGAGCAATGGGAGAAGCCGAGATCGGCGATACCCGTTGCAACACCTGCCGCCATCTTCGGGGCCGTAAGAAGCGTGCCGCCCGTGTACTGGGTAATCTCCACTTTGCCCGCCAGCTTCTTGTTCAGCTCTTCACAGAACTTGCCCAGCATTACCGAGTTCATATGCGTGGTCGGAAAATAGTTCGCGAGCTTCAGCTTGATCACGTCCGCACACGTCACGGAAGAGACGGAAAAGAGAAAAGCAAGGACGAACATGAGGACAACCAATTTCCTTTGCATAGCAGACCCCCTTTTTATACGTTTACGTTTATGTCTGAAGTGCACGCATGTACCCACTTATCCGGAGTGACCGAAAGCACGTCTCACAATAAGCCTCTCCGCCCACGCCCGCCCGGCTCCTATTTGTAAAACACCGAGGGAAGCCAGAGCGCGAGCTGGGGAAAAACGAACATGAGGCCCCACACCAGGACGAGAGAGAGCAGGAAGGGCATGACGCCCCTATATATCCTGCCCATCGGCTCCTTAGTGATGTTCTTTACCACGAACACACACACTGCGACCGGCGGGATGACCACGCCGATCATCACGACCACGCCGATCACTATGCCGAACCAGAGCGGATTGAAGCCCAGTTTGAGGACCGCGGGGTAAAAGATAGGGGTGGCAAGGATCATGAAAGCAAGGTCGTCGATGAACGAGCCGCCCAGCTCGTAGACGAAGCAGATCAATATCATGATGACGTAACGGTTCAGGGGCAGCGCTACTAC
>Ga0187864_10001219_pt1 | contig 25591 bp, 27 predicted proteins | sample June2016WEW_11_4_FD_132985 | JGI IMG/M metagenome (GOLD analysis project Ga0187864, IMG submission 132985) | Peatland microbial communities from SPRUCE experiment site at the Marcell Experimental Forest, Minnesota, USA - June2016WEW_11_40 | ecosystem: Environmental > Terrestrial > Soil >...
ACCGAACGGCATAATCCATCCTCGATTGCCACCCTGCGCCGCCTGATCGCCACCCACTTGGCCCGCTCCCTGCCCAGGTGTCCCTGCTGCCGGCGAGGCTTCTTATAACACAGTAGTACTAGGCTCCCGGCGTTACTCGCGGCATAGAGGAAATAAGGGTCATTCGCCGCTGGGTCGCCGGAATAAGAGAACCACTCTTGCAAGATCGGGGTGCTTGCGGAAAGTACGAAAAAAGGTAAACCAACTGAAACTGAGAGCAATGCCAGCAACCAAAGCGCCGGATTCTGTGAAACGGGCGGCACCCATGCAGCAAGAATATGAAGGGGCAGCACAACCAAGGCTATGAGCAGCACAGACAAGTGAAAAACGATTTGACGCCGGTGACTGAGTAGTTGTGCAGATACATGAGCGTAGAAATACCCAGCCAGCAGCACGGCTTGAAAGAAGACAAGGCAGGTGTTCCACACCGCCGGAGCGCCGCCGAGAAGGGGCAGGATCATCTTGGCGACCATGGGCTCCATCGAAAACAGTAAGAATGCACTCAGGAACATGGTGGCGGCGAACAGCACCAGGCAAAATGTTCCAAGTCCAGTTGCCTTCCGATCTGGGGCTGAGACAACGACCGAGATCACGTTGGGCGTGCCTTGGTCAATCACAAAACCGACCTGAATCTTGGATTGGCCATACCGAAAGGTAACACGGCCCGGAGTTTCACCTAGTTCTGATTGCGCGCCCAGGTCCGAACGGGTTGAGCTGGGTAACTAGAGGGGTGCAACTTTGCGAGCCCCTACCTCCTATCCCGTCAAACGCTCTTCCCCTCAAGCAAGAGCTGGGTGGGATGCGCAATCCACCTGCTAGCATAGAAGTGTGTCCCCCCTGCTCGAGGTCCGAAATCTCACCGTTGAATTCGCCACCGTTCAGGGAAACGTGACCGCCGTCCGCGATGTGAGCTTTCAGATTGCGCCGGGCGAGGTGCTGGGACTGGTGGGCGAATCAGGCTCGGGGAAGTCGGTCAGCGCCCTGGCCATCCTGCGCCTGCTGCCGCCGCAGGCGCGCATTCACGGCCTCATTCAGTTTCGCGGCGAAGATCTGCTTGCCATTCCCGAACCGCAGATGCGGCACATCCGCGGCGCCGGGATCAGCATGATCTTTCAGGAGCCGATGACCGCGCTCAATCCGGTGATGCGCGTGGGCGATCAGATTGCCGAAGCGGTGCTGGCGCATGTGAATAATGGAGCCTCAGGGGCTAAAGCCCCACAAGAAATAGGGCCTGTTTCGGCGCAGCTAAAGCTCCTCACCCCAAGCAGCGCAAAAACAGCGCTGCTTGGGGACCCCGAGCTGCGCCCCTTCCCAAACGGATCCAGCCCTCAGGTCCAGAGAATCAGCAAGCAGGAGGCCTGGCGGCTTGCGGTCGAGGCCTTGCGCACTGTCGCCGTTGCCGAGCCCGACCGGCGCGCGCGCGACTATCCCCATCAACTCTCCGGCGGGCAGCGCCAGCGCGTGATGATTGCCATAGCCGTGGTGAACCGGCCGTCGCTGCTGATTGCTGACGAGCCTACGACCGCGCTCGATGTCACCATCCAGGCGCAAGTGCTCGACCTGCTTAGCGAGCTGCGCGTGAAATTCTCCCTGGCGATGCTGTTCATCTCCCACGACCTTGCCGTCGTTTCGCAAGTGTCGCACCGCATCGGAGTGATGTACGCCGGCAGCCTGGTCGAAATGGGAACAGCGCAGGAAGTTTTCACGCATCCTGCGCATCCCTACACCCGCGGGCTGTTACACTCTGTGCCGACGCTGCGCACGGAGCGCGGCCAACCACTCCAGACTATCGAGGGAACTGTGCCTGCCATTACGGGCCTGCCACCGGGCTGCGCTTTCGAGCCTCGCTGCTCCTGGCGCATTGCCGCTTGCTCGATCGAACTGCCGCTGCTGGTCGAAGTTGCGCCCGGCCATCTGGCCCGCTGCCCGGTTGTCTCCGCGGAGGTCCGCTGACCGATGCGCCTTCTCCTGCTCAGCGACGTTCATGCCAACCTGGAAGCGATGGAAGCGTGCCTCGCTGCCGCTCCTGCGTACGATCGGGTCGTGAACCTGGGGGACGTGGTCGGCTACAACGCGTCGCCGAATGAAGTGTGTGAGCTTGTGCGCGCCATGGGCGGTCTGGTGGTGCGGGGCAATCATGATCGCGCCTGCACTGGGCTGACCGACCTGTCCGAGTTCAACCTGGTGGCGGCCATGTCGGCGCGTTGGACCCAAATCGCGCTGGCGCGCGAACATCGGAACTGGCTGCGGAGCTTGCCGCAGGGGCCGGTCCGCGTCGACGAATTACCCGGACTCGAGTTCGTGCACGGCTCCCCGCGCGATGAAGATGAGTACCTGTTGAACGCTTCCACCGCTAGCGCCAATTTTCGGGAACCCGACCATGCCGATGTCATGATGTTTGGGCACACCCATGTGCAGGGGGGCTTCGTAGACCAGGAGGGCAGCACGCAATACTTCGAGCCTGATTACGACAGCATGGAGGGCGTTGCGGAGTTTACCCTCACGCTTACGCCGGGTGAGCGTTACCTCATCAATCCCGGCTCCGTCGGCCAACCTCGTGATGGTGACTGGCGGGCGGCCTTCGCTCTCTATGAGAAGGACGGGAATGCACCCGCGCGGGTCACCTTCTACCGCGTTCCTTACAACGTAAAGGAGGCGCAGGATAGGATTTTTGCCGCCTCACTGCCTGAGCGGTTGGCACTACGGCTAGCGACCGGACATTAGTATCGCGCAATTCCACGGTCAGAACGGGGTACGCGACGGCAGGGTAGGTCACCACATCCAATAAATTAGGGGTAAACTACACGTCATGCCCGTTCGCCCATTTCCTACAAAATCCCGGTATCGCTCGCAGGAGTTCGACGGTGGCGCAATTGATCGTTCGGACGAAGGTTATCTCGTCGCCTACATTGATGGCGGCGCCCGCGGCAATCCCGGCCCTGCGGGATATGGCGTTGTCATCGAGGACGAGATTGGCCGCCCGGTCGCCGAACTCAGCGAGTTTCTCGGCCGCCAGACCAACAATTACGCCGAATATTCGGGCCTGCTGGCTGTCCTCAACTACACCCTCAGGCATGGTTTCAAGGCCCTGAAGGTGGTCAGCGATTCCGAGCTGATGGTGAAGCAGCTAAGCGGCGAGTACAAAGTCAGCAATGCCACGCTGAAGGAGTTGCACGCCCGGGCGATGAAGATGATCGAGCAGCTTGACTACTTCGAGATCAAGCACGTGCTGCGCGAAAAGAACCGCGACGCCGACCGTCTGGCGAACTTAGCCATGGACGGCGGCATCGCCAAGAAAACGCCTGCGGTAAGCGCCACGGATGTCGGCGGGGTTGCGTCGGTGATACCCGAACTCAATGGGGTGGTGCGCCACGGCGTAGTCGAATTCCTGGGGAATCCGCTCCCCGATGGGACTCTGGTCAAGGTCCGCGCTGCTTCACCTACGGTAAAGAAATAGTCATCTGGCTGAAGCCTTGGCTTGGGTCATCGCTCTTATCGCTTTTTCCGGGTGAATATGTACATGCCGGCGTCATTATGATTCTGTCATGATTCTGTCGCTGGTATGCCAGTTGCTGGCCCATGCCGGCCTGCTTCCAGACTGGCTTTCCCATGTTCGTTGACGAAGCAAGAATCCGGGTGAAGGCGGGCGATGGCGGCAACGGCTGCATGGCCTTCCGGCGCGAGAAGTTCGTGCCGCGCGGCGGTCCCTCCGGCGGCGATGGCGGTCATGGTGGCGACGTGGTGATGGAGTCGAGCGAACGCCACAATACCCTCGTTCACTTCCGCTTCAATCCCGAATACAAGGCCCAGCGCGGACGCCATGGCGAGGGCTCCAACAAGACCGGCCGCGAGGGCGAAAGCGTGGTGCTGAAGGTGCCCGTCGGGACCATCGTTTACGACGAAATGACCGGCGAAGTGGTGCATGACTTCTCCCATCCCGACGAGCGCCTCGTGGTGGCGCGCGGCGGTCGCGGCGGCCGCGGCAATGCCCGCTTCGCTACCTCGACTCATCAGGCCCCTCGCGAGCACGAGGAGGGACACCCCGGAGAAGAGCGCGCGTTGCGTCTGGAATTGAAGCTGCTTGCCGACGTCGGGCTGGTTGGCTATCCCAATGCCGGCAAGAGCACGCTGATCTCGCGCATCTCGGCGGCGCGGCCCAAGATTGCCGATTATCCCTTCACCACGTTGCAGCCCAATCTCGGCGTAGTGGCTGTCGGGGAAGCGCCCGAAGACATGAGTTTTGTGGTGGCCGACATACCTGGACTCATCGAAGGCGCCAGCCAAGGCGCGGGGCTGGGCACACAGTTTCTGCGGCACATCGAGCGCACCCGCTTGCTCGCGCACCTGGTGGACGTCTCCGATGCCAGCGGCCGCCCTGACCCGGTGCAGGATTATCAGGTGATCACCCGCGAACTGGCAAACTTCGGTGCGGGACTGGACTCGAAACCGACGATCGTGATTGCGTCGAAAATGGATGTGGTCAACAAAGAAAAACTGGCCAAGCTGAAACGCTACTGCAAGCGCAAGAAGCTGGAGCTGTTTCCCATCTCGGCGGTGACCGGCGCGGGGATTGACGACCTGAAGTGGGCGATGGCCGAACGGGTGGAGAAACTGCGGCGGGTTAGGGATTAGGGGTTAGGAGCTAGGGGTAACGGACGCGTACTGTGCCCTGTCCAGAACTTCTGGGCTGCTCGCGGGTTCATAAGCATTCCAGCTAAACAGGTTTCATAAGAATCCAAATCCCAGGAAGTGAGCTACCTTGTCGACTCAATCGCGAGCGCACGCGCCAAGACGCCGGATTCTATTGGCGACACTGACATCTCTCCTGGTGTTATATCTGCCTTTGCGGGGCCAGCAGACGCCGACCTTCTCTTCCGACGTCAAGGTAGTCAATGTGCTGGCCACGGTGAGAGACAAACACGGCCAAATTGTAAACAACCTGACCAAGGACGATTTCAAGCTGGAAGAGGACGGCCGTCCGCAGACGATTCGCTACTTTGCCAAAGAAACCGACCTCCCGCTCACGCTCGGTCTGCTGGTGGACACCAGCCTGAGTCAGCGGCGCGTGCTGGAGCAGGAGCGCATCGCCAGCTATGCCTTCCTGGAACACCTGATGCGCGAAGACAAGGACAAGGCATTCGTCATCCATTTCGACTGGGAGATCGAACTGCTGCAGGACCTGACCTCTTCGCGCAAGAAGCTGAACGCCGCTCTGGAGAAGCTGGACAATCCGGAGTTCGAACAGAGCGGTGGAGGCGGTTCACCCGGTTCGGGCGGCCATCACCGGGGCGGAGGCACCACACTTTATGACGCGGTCTTCCTTGCCTCGGACGAGCTGATGCAGAAGCAGCAAGGCCGTAAGGCGCTCATCATCCTCTCCGACGGCGTGGACACCGGAAGCAAGCTGACGCTGACCCGAGCCATCGAGGCGGCGCAGCGTGCCAACACGCTGGTTTACTCTATCCTGTTTTCCGACAAGGATGCCTATGGAAACAGGGGCTACGGCGGCCACATGGGCGGGCTAGGGGGAGGAATGGGTCGCCCCGGCGGAGGCGGCATGGGCCGCGGCGGACCCGGGGGATATCCCCAGCAATCCCATCCCGATGGCAAGAAAGTTATGGAGCAGATTTCCAGGGAAACTGGCGGCCGCTTCTTTGAAGTTTCCAAGAAGCAATCGATCGATCAAATCTACGCCAGCATTGAAGAAGAGCTGCGCAATCAGTACAGCCTGGGCTACTCCCCCGACAAGGCCGATGCCGCCCCCGGCTATCACAAGATCCATCTGACAACCACGCAGAAAGACCTGGTGGTACAAGCCAGAGATGGATACTACAGCAGCGGCAGTGCGGCTCAGCCTTAGCAAACCTGGAGGCGCGGGTGCGAATCGAACCCACGCATAAAGGTTTCGCAGATCTCTCCCTTACCACTTGGGTATCGCGCCGTATGGATACTTTACCGTGACGCGTTCGACAGTCTAAAATCCAGTTTGCTCTCCACTGCTGGACAACGCCCGGCCTGCATTTACAATCCACACACTTTCCTGTGGTCGAGGCAATCGCAAGTTGCCATCGTGAGCGTCGTTAAGATTCCATGAACGTCCTTGAATTCAGCGCGCTGATCGCCCTTGGTTCGCTGCTCGCCGGATTTCTCGGAGCGCTGACCGGCTTGGGCGGCGGGGTCGTGGTAGTGCCCATGCTGGCGCTGCTGTTCCACGTGGACATCCGCTACGCCATCGGCGCATCGCTCGTTTCGGTGATCGCGACCTCTTCCGGCGCGGCGGCCGCCTACGTGCGCGAAGGCTACTCCAACATTCGCATCGGCATGTTTCTGGAAACCGCCACCACGGTTGGCGCGCTCGCCGGAGTCGCCATCGCTCTTTATGTTTCCAGCAGCGCGATAGCGATTGTGTTTGGAGTCGTGCTGCTGTACTCCGCATATCTGTCAAGCCGCCACTATGTGGATGTCGCTCATCTGCCTTCCTCGAAGCTGGCGGCGCGCCTGCGCCTGAATGGTTCCTATCCCGGTCTAGAGGGAAAGGAGTCCTACAACGTCACCGGTGTTCCCGCCGGATACGGTCTGATGTTCGTGGCGGGCGCGCTCTCCGGGCTGCTGGGCATTGGCTCGGGCGCGGTCAAGGTGCTGGCCATGGATCGGGCGATGAAGATTCCGTTCAAAGTTTCGACCACGACCAGCAACTTCATGATCGGCGTGACCGCGGCCGCCAGCGCGGGACTGTATCTGCACCGCGGCTACATTGCACCCGGATTGGCAATGCCGGTGATGCTGGGGGTGCTGGCGGGCTCGCTCATCGGGGCGCGGGTGCTGGTGAAGGCCAGAGTCAAGGTGCTGCGATACTTGTTCGCCACGGTGGTCGTGGTGTTGGGACTGGAAATGATCTACAAGGGGATCAGCGGGCGTATATGAGCGCGCAAGATTGGGGCGATCAACGCATTGAAATCATTATCGGCGCGCTGCTGCGTACGGGAGTGACGCTGGCCGCTGCTGTCGTTTTCTGCGGCGCAGTAGTGTACTTCGCTCGCCATGGGGGCGGGGTGCCGAACTACGCCGTGTTCCACGGCGAACCTGAAAACCTGAAGAGCGTGAGCGCCATCGTTCACGGCGCGCTGGGCATGAGCGGCAGCGCGATCATTCAACTCGGATTGCTGCTGCTGATCGCCACCCCGGTGGCGCGGGTGCTGTTCTCCGCCATCGCCTTCGCCCTCGAGCGCGATTACCTGTACACCTTCATCACCTTGATCGTCCTGGGAATTCTGCTGTACAGCCTCTTCCTAGCGAGTGGGTGAGCTTCGGAAAGGGCACGCTTGCCAAAGGCGCTGTCACCCGCTATTGTCGAAAGCCGCCACATATGACAGTGAGTAATGAGTCGGCGCCATCGGCGTGAGCGGTGGTTCCGGCGAACAGGACCACGCTGTTGCCGAAGCCGGAGCTGCGGCGTTTTGAGCGGGAGGCTGAGATGGAAGAAGACGTGTTTGCTGCGATTACCGCCAACGACAAAGGGCGCATCGCCCAGTTGATGGCGGCAGGACCAGGTGCGGCGCATGCCCGCAATGCGGGCGGTATTTCTGCGCTGATGCAGGCGCGTTACGAAAACAGAATGGAGATCGTCGATCTGTTGCGTAAGGCGGCGGGTGACCTCGACATCTTCGAGTCCTCGGCCTTAGGTGATGTCGCGCGGCTCAAGAAGCTGCTGGCGAACGATGGCGAGCTGGTCAAGGCGCGCAGCGCCGATGGCTTTACGCCGCTGCATCTGGCGTGCTTCTTCGGGCAGCTGGAAGCGGCGGAAATCCTGGTCCAGCACGGCGCTGACGCCAATGCAGTGTCTCCCAGCCGGATTGCGGTCATCCATAGCGCAGCTGCGTCACGCAATGCGGCGCTCCTGAAGCTTGTCTTACGCGCCGGAGCGGACCCGACTCGCAACAACAGCGTGGCTACACCGCGTTGCACGAGGCGGCCATGCACAACAGTGTGGAGCGGGCGCAGGCGCTGTTGGATACGGGCGCCGATTTGGCCATCAAGAGCGATGCGGGCCAGACTGCGGCCGATATGGCAGCGCAAAATGGCAGCAGGGAAGTGGTCGAGTTGCTGACATCACGGAAATAGAACGGGCGGCACCGACTGGCTATCGTGCTTCGACTTGACCGGTTTCAACGGCGGAGTGGTTGCGCAGTATTACGGCACCAGTGAGCACGGCGCAAAACAGCAACAGCACGCGCGCCACGTTAGCGTGGAGCACGGGGTCGCCCAGCAGGATTCGCACCAGTCCGAAGGCTGCGCCGGCTGCGCAGAAAGCGAAATAAAGCTTTTCCTTCGCGCAATGGGAGAAGTGCAGCAGAACCAGAAGGATGGTCGTAACGAGCACATAAATAGCCAGCAGAATGATGCTGCCTGCTATCTTCTCGCGGTGAATCGAAAATGCCTCGGCGTGGGAAACGGCAAGTTGCAGCCCAGCCACACCCAGAAAAAAGACAGAATGTACCAGCGCGACGATCGCCCGCTTGCGGTTGGTGATGATGGCAAATCGATCCATAAACACTCTTACAGTGTGTCGCGCCGATTGAACAACTGGCTGTGACCGAAATCACACGGAGGAATAGTTTTCTCCTGACGGCGTGACTGAGAGCTGAAGGCTGAAAGCTGAGATTTGGAGGCGCGGGTGGGAATCGAACCCACGCATAAAGGTTTTGCAGACCTCTCCCTTACCACTTGGGTACCGCGCCTCGAGGATAGGTGGTGCGAAAAACCCTCGCGCACGGCGAGGGCGACATATCCTGGAGCGGGAGACGGGATTTGAACCCGCGACTTCGACCTTGGCAAGGTCGCACTCTACCACTGAGTTACTCCCGCTCGCCGCTTTGAATTATAGCGAAAGCCTGAACCACCGGGCAAATGAGAGAGGACTAGGAGAGCGAAGGCCATCAGTCATGGGCGCGTCTCCATTGCGGGTCCTTCTCGGGTGGCACGATAGAACCGTCGCGCATGTGAATGATGCGATCGCCATAGGTCGCGGCTTCGGGATTGTGCGTAATCATCAACACCGTTTGTCCCAGCTCCTGGTTCGATTGCCGCAGCATCTTCAGCACAATTTCGGAATTCTGCGAATCGAGATTGCCGGTGGGCTCGTCGGCCAGCACGATAGCGGGCTGATTCACCAGCGCGCGCGCCAATGCCACTCGTTGTTGCTCACCGCCGCTCAACTCGGAAGGGCGATGCTCCAGACGCTGGTCAATGCCCAGCAGTCGCGTGATTCGATTGATGTATTCGTGGTGGCCGCTCCCGTTGCTCTTGCCGGCTATGTCGCGGGCGATGTCGATGTTGCCTTTCGCGGTCAGGGTCGGCAGCAGGTTGAACTTCTGGAAGACGAAGCCAATTTTCGATTTGCGCATTCGCGTGCGCGCCGAGTCGGATAAGGCCGTGAAATCTGTGCCGTCGATCAGCACCCGCCCGGAGTCGGCGTGGGTCAGTCCGCCCAGGATGTAGAACAGGGTGGACTTCCCGCTGCCAGACGGGCCGACAATGCTGACGAATTCACCCTTCTCGACCTCGAGGAAAACGCCGCGCAAGGCCGGCACATCCACTTTGCCGATGTGGTAGGTTTTGCGGACATTCTCAGCTTGGATCATCCACGCCATGCGAATCCTTGATCTTACACGAAACGATTGCGGGGCCGGCGGTTAGCGAACCACCCCAATCCACGCAAAGGCGGCGTGGCTTGGGGACCCCGGCAGGTCGCTGAACTCACGCTCCCCGCCACTCCTCCGATACTCCCCAAGCCGCCGAATTCGAGTTACAACAGCAGCATGATGAGAGCATCTTCCGAGGCCAAACATGCGCAGTTGGTTGAGCGAGCAGTGGAGTGGCTGCGCTATACATGCCGATGCGGCATAATCCTCTCCGAGCAGTCTTGCGCCAGCGGCGAAGTTCCTGACGTGATCGGCTGGAAAGGCTTCTGCCAGTCGGTGCTGGTGGAGTGCAAAGTGTCACACAGCGATTTTCTCGCCGATGCCAACAAGCCGTTTCGCCTGAAGCCGGAAGATGGTTTAGGAAGCCGGCGGTTCTACATGGCTCCGGCGGGCTTGATTGCGCACGAAGAGTTGCCCAAGTATTGGGGCCTGCTCGAATGCAAAGGCCGGCAGGTGCAAATGTCGGTAAAGCCCGGGAAGCAGGACCTGAGAAGCGCCGTGGGTCTGATGAAAGAGATGAACCTGTTATTGGCGAGCCTGCGGCGAGTGGAAGTGCGCATCGAACCGCAGACCATTACTGAGTTCCTGAAGTGGAAGAACCGTTTGGCGGAATACAACGGTGGGCGCCTGCCCGAGGGCATTACTGCGCCGGACGAAGAGCAGAACCATTATCTTGTCACGTGAGGCTGGAACAACCGCCGGCCGCAGATGCCAGAGTCCGGGTATGGGTAAGCATCGTGGCTGCGACCATCACGATCCCTAAGGAAACTCAAGCGGAAAAACGGAATTATGCACTTGAGCCGGAGAAGAAACGGCGAGCGAAATGGCCTAAGAAAACGTAAAGCCCGATAGTTGTCACGGTTGACACGGTGCTTTCTTGCTAAGGAGTTTGGCATCCGCATTACTCAGGTTGATCTTGCGTCGAAGCGTTTGCTGTAACTTGCGAAGATCGGGTGATTTGACCTTGAAACATCCCACTGCCTCCCAAACGTCACCATTGCTACGGTTGACTGAGAAGTGGGCCAGCACTGGGCTGGCATCGTCCGGCACTGCAGCCGTAATTTCGAAGGTGTAAAAGTCTGGCGAGTCCGTTTCATTAAACAGGCCGAACTTCATTTGCGGGTAGTCGCGAGCGTTTGGCGCCAACTGTTTCGCTTCATCCAAAGTCAGTTCCCGAGACGGCGATGTTCCCAGCACCTGCAGCGCAAACAAATTCACGCCAAGGGCGATTGTCAACAGACCCCTTTTCATGACGACAATCGTACCTCACTGATGCAAGAATGCGATCTGCCGAGTGGCGGCTAGATTTACCGGGGTTTGTCAAAGGCGCAATTCCGGGAAAAACCTGTTGTCACAGAACACTGCAAAAGGTTTAAGCTCACCCTAGTTGGCTCCTCGCGACATCAGACATTGCGGAGGCGACCATGAACGATTCCACCAGCTTTGATCTCTATCTCGAACCCTGGCTTACGGCGCGCGTACCGCGCATGGCTGAGTACAGTCGGCAACTCGCCGACTTCTACGACTGGGTGTGCACCGACGTGGACGCGCAGGCGAACTATACCGACCGCTACGCGCCTCCGGCGCTGGAGACCTACGACCGCAATGGCGAAGTGGTGAACCGGGTTGTCGCGAACCGCTGGTACGACCAGCAACATCAGGAACTCTATCGTCGCGGCATCATCGGATTGCCCTATGCGGAGCAGGCGCCTCATCTGCTGACCTTCGCCATGGGCTATGTGTTATCGCAAGCCGACATCAGCTTGCATTGTCCGGTCACGCTCACCGGGGCCGTGGCGTACGTACTCAGCGCGCACGCGCCGGACGCGGTGCGGCAGCAATTTCTCTACGATGTGGCGCGCATGGATGGTCTAGCCAAGACCGGCGGCACCTGGGCGACCGAGCAACACGGTGGCAGCGATGTGGGGGCGACCACTACGACGGCTGTTCGGCACGGCGACCGCTTTGCGCTGCACGGATTGAAGTGGTTTACCAGTAACGCCAACAGCGGTCTTGCGTTGGCCACGGCGCGGCCCGAGGGAGCTGCAAGCGGGACCGCTGGACTTGGTCTCTACCTCGTGCCCAGTCATCTGGAAGATGGGCGGCCCAACCACTATTCCATCCGCCGCTTGAAAGACAAGCTGGGCACCAAGGGGCTTCCGACCGGAGAGATCGATTTGTTGGGCGCAGAGGCTGTCGAAGTGGCTGCGCCGCCCGATGGCTTCCGGCTGATGATGGAGGCGCTGGAGTACAGCCGCGTCCACAACGCCGTTGGCTCCGCAGGCGTACAACGCAGGGCACTGCGCGAGGCCCTTGCCTGGGCGAAGTCCCGCCATGCCTTCGGCCACGTGCTGATGGATTACCCCATGGTGCAGGATGAGCTGTTGCGCATGCGCGTGCAGTTCGAGGCAGGCGCGTTGCTCGCCTTCGAGGCTGCCATCGCTTTCGACGAGACGCAGCAAAACGGGGAACGCCGCACCTGGTTGCGATTGGTTACCGCGCTGGCAAAATACTTGACCGCGGAGTATGCCATCACCGCGGCCCGGGCGGCGCTGGAGTTGATCGGCGGCAACGGCTACACCAGCGACTATCCCGTGGCCCGCCTGTTGCGCGACGCGCAAGTGCTGACGGTGTGGGAAGGCCCGGCCAATATTCAGGCGCTGGAGTTGCTGCGCTTGCTCGCCCCTCGCTATCGAGGCTGGGAGCAATACCAATCGCGAATGCAAGCGATCCAAGAGAAGCTTCCGCAGGCGAAAGACAAACTGCGCGAGGCCATGCAAGCCAGGCTCGACGGCGACCGCGAGGCAGTTGCGGTCGCCATGCGCGACGAGCAGAGTGCACAACGCTACGCGAGGAAATTATTGCATCGCTTGAGCCAGAGCCTGGCGTTTGCCCTGTTATGCGAAGCGGCCAGCGACGCACAGGCGAGCGGCAACCCGCTGCCGGGGCACAGCGCCTGGCGCTACTTTGAGGAGATTGAACCGCAGGCCTTCGGGATGGAAGACGACAACGCGCGCCTGGGTGTTCTGGAACTATTAAGAGACGAGGCGTTGCACTCCGCGAATGTGATTTAGGCGCCTTCGCTGGAGATTTCCGTTGCGCGCAGGCGGGCGGCTCTGATCTCGTCCCAGCGCACCCAGGCGATGTAAAGAACAACCAGGATGTTAATCCCGAGGACCGTCCAGTGGAGTTGGTTGGCGCGGCGAATTACTTTGTAGATTTCGAATGGGATGTACACGCATCCGGACACGATGGCCAGCCATTCGGCCCACGCGCGTTGCCTCCACAAGCCGTAGCCTTCCGCGAAGCGCAGAATGGCGTAAGTAATCGCGATCGCACCGATCATCGCAATGCTCGTGCTGGAAATATTGTTCGCTGCGTGGAGAAATTCCTGCGACCAATGGCGACTGGGATTGATATGCAGCGAGAAGAGAATATGCTCTGCTGCCTCCTCGAAATCCACATCACGCCGAATCATGACGATCAAGAAGTAGGCGCTAGCCAGGGCCAAAGCTCCCTTACACGCCTCGAACACCGCGACCGTGCGCAGCCCTCCCTTGTGGGAGTGCTCACCCGTGGTACGCCGGAGGTGGGTTCGAGTGGCGATGCTGTTCATATCCTGAGGGGCTTCGCTGACGTTAGTGCTCAGCGTAGCTTACCAGACGTTGCGTGCTCCAGAATTCTGCCTCATTTTGAGATATAAGCCCAGCGCGTTGGGTTGGTTTGCAGCCGATTCTGAATTCTGCGGTGTGGGTCAGGCCGTTGCGCTCGGGCAACTAAGGCTCTGGCCAACCTGTGCGGCTTCGAGCATCTTGGTCACGGTGGTGAATTTTTCCCGGCAACGTCCGTCACCGGCGCGGGCGAGTTCTGCTGCATCCATTCGCCGCCATCCAGAATAGTCCACCCAGCCGACCTGCCGTTGCGACAGCAGTGGGAGGACCCCCGCTCTCCCCGGTCGTGAGCTGTCCGGCACTTCTTGCGCAATCTTCTGGGCTACTAGCTGAGCTTCGGTGCGATTGGTCGGAATCGTTCCCGAAGGGCCTCGCTTTGCCCATCCCACCACGTACAGCCTGTTTTTGATTCTTCCTTCTTCGTTGGTGAATACACCATTAGCGGGAGTGGCAGTGCAGCACGGGCGCGTCTCATATCCGATGCAGGTGATGGCGAGTTGCGCGGGAATTTCGCTGAGCGCTCCGTCGGCAGAGCGAAACTGTACGGCGCTGAGCCGGCCATCACCGAGGAAGGCGATGGGCGTCAAGTTGAAGTGAAAGTAGATCGTCACCGAAGCCCTGCGCGATTTGTTCTGCGCGAAACTGCGTAAGGTTTCAACCATTGCGCTGTTTCCGGCGAGGGCGGTCGAATCCTGCACGATGACACACGCGCGCTGCAAAGTGCCCAGTTCGGCGACTTCATGCTGGGTGAACTTCGCATCGGCGGCACTGCGCCGGCCGACGACGTGGATGGTCTCGAGCGGCTGCGTTTCCAGCCACGATGTCACTTCGGGTGAAAGATCGGAACCGGCCAACTCGGCCGCACTCTTGGCCAGGACGCGGGCCACATCGACAGCCACATTTCCGTTGCCGATGATGACTGCCGACTGCACACCGTCGATTGCCGGCGGGTGGCTGTCCGGATGGCCGTTGTACCAGCCGGTGAACGCGCCCGAGCCGAGAACGCCGGGAAGTTCCTCGCCTGGAATGTTGAGACGTCGATCGCGCGCGGCGCCGGTTGCCAGCGCGACCACATCGTAGAGCGACATCAACTCCTCAAGCCTAAGGTCACGGCCAACTTCGACATTGCCGAAGAAGCTGACGCGGTCGCGGGACAGCACGCGGTCCAGCACGCGCGCAACCGCCTTCGTGCCCTGATGATCTGGAGCTACCCCGTACCGCACGAGTCCGAATGGCACAGGCAGCCGTTCGAAGATGTCGATGGAAGCATCGGGAATCAGGCGAAGCAGGCTGTCCGCCAGGTAACAACCCGCCGGACCGCTGCCGATAATTGCGATGTGTTTCATGAATGCCGCTGGCGTGTAAGCCGTTAGCTCTTAGCTTTAGCTCTTAGCTCTTAGCCGCGTGCTGGGCTAAACTATGCCGCGCCTACAGCGCTGGATTTTGTCGAGCCCCGGCAGGTACCCACTGACAACTGACCACTGACAACTGGCCTCTGGCCCCTGCTTTAGTGCAGCTTCACATACTCGTAGTCCACCGGGTTGTTGTTGATGCCGCGATCGGGAGGCGCAATCCATGCGGCCATCTTGCCCTGCTCGTGTACGCCGTGCATAAGGCTGAGGATGTACGCCCGGTCGCTCTCGCTCGGCAGCCATTCGCCGATCTGGGCGTTGAACTGTTCCGCGCTTATCGGCCGTCCGGTCAGATCGGTGGGAACGCCGGCCCAGCTTCCGATATTGCGCCGGAAACGCGTGCTGGGCAGGGACAACCGAAATGAATAGCCGGCCTTCTCGATCAGCCGGTTCCAGCGTTTCACGCCCAGCTCACAGTCGCGGACGTAGGAGCCTCGCGTGACTTCGTTCATGGCATTGCGCATCGGGATTTGCTCGACCTTCGTACTTCCGTTCCCGTCCGGCAGTTCCAGCGAAAAGGTCTGTTCGACAGCTCTGTGATCTTCGTATTGCGCCTCGTCCGGCCGGCCCTTCAATCCGTTCGCGAAATAGGAAGCGGCATTCGAGGAAGTTTCCGAGCCGAACAGGTCGAGCGACGAACTGAACCAGAAATTCAGATACTTCTGCACGGTGGGCAGATCGATGGCGCCGGCGTTGCGGACAGCCAGCGGATCTTCGGTGCCTAACTCCTTCATCACTTCCAGCGTGCGCCGCACCACGCGATTGATGCCGGTATCGCCAACAAACATGTGGTGCGCTTCTTCGGTCAGCATGAACGAGCAGGTACGGGCCAGCGGATCGAAGCTGGATTCCGCCAGTGACTTCAACTGGAATTTGCCATCGCGATCGGTGAAGTAGGTGAACATGAAGAAGCTCAGCCAGTCGTTGATGGGCTCGTTGAAGGTGCCGAGAATGCGCGGCTTGTTGGCGTCTCCGGAGTGGCGTTCGAGCAACTCTTCGGCTTCTTCGCGGCCGTCGCGCCCAAAGTAGGCATGCAGCAGATAAACCATCGCCCACAGATGGCGGCCTTCCTCGACGTTCACCTGGAACAGATTGCGCAAGTCATAAAGCGAGGGCGCGGTGTGGCCGAGCATGCGCTGTTGCTCGACTGACGCAGGCTCGGTATCGCCCTGGGTAACGATTAGACGGCGCAATATGGCGCGGAATTCACCGGGAATCTGCTGCCAGACTTCCTGCCCATAGCTATCGCCGAAGCCAACCTTGCGGTTGGGATCGCGGTCAGCGAGAAAGATTCCCCAGCGATAATCCGGCATTCGGACGAATCCATAAGTGGCCCAACCTTTCGCGTCCACCGAGGTCGCGGTGCGAAGATAAACGTCCGCCACCTGAAAATCGCGCGGACCGAGGTCCTGCCACCACTTCAGAAATTCCGGCTGCCAGTGTTCCAGTGCGCGCTGCAAAGTGCGGTTGGAGCCAAGATCTACGTTGTTCGGAATGCGGTCCTGGTAGTTGATCGACATGAAGACTCCCAAATATTGGTGTTTGTCCAGGGCCCGATTTCACCCGGGGTCCCCGACCGACGCCGCCTTTGCGTCGGTTGGGGTGGTCACACTCTCTCCCAATTGAAGCGCGCCTTCGATCCGGTACCGAAAAGCTTGAGTGCGCCCTGCTCGCCGGTCGAGTTCGGCCGGATGAATACCCAGTTCTGCCATGCGGAGAGGCGGCCAAACACCTTGGTCTCCATGGTCTCCGCGCCAGGGAATCGCAGGCTGGCTTCCATGCCGGTGAGCGCGTCGGGCGAGAGCGCGGCACGCTCTTCGAGGGCCATACGGACCTCGTCTTCCCAGTCGAGATCGTCAGGCGCCAAGGTAATAAGGCCGAGTTCAAGAGCTTCCTTGGGGCCAAGCAGTTTGCCCTTGGCTTTCACCGCTCCAGCCATGCATCGTGCATTGCCACTGAATCGTGTTTCGAGCCGGCCGCGAGCGTTAACGGCGGGCAGCAAGCCGAAATTCATTTCGTCCACTGCGATCTTCGAAATGGGCGCGTCGCCTTCTTCTTCCGGGAGCGCCAGCATGTAGCTGCGATCGGCTGCCAAAGCCAATTCGAAGAGTACGCCAGCGAAACATGAATCCGGCTCGAGGATGGCGTACATGCTGCGCGAAGAAACATCCAGCCGCGCCAAGGTTCGGCGCAACACGCCGATGGTTTCACGCACCAGCCAATCGTTGCGATGCTGGAGCATGACGCGATCTGACGCCAGCACCGCGTCGATACTGCCGGTCGTCTTGAGCAGCAGAAGCCCCAACTCCGGTTCGTTGACGCGGAGCATGAGGATGGCGTCGTCAAGTTCGCGCGCCATTGCCAGCGGCCACCACTGATCGCCTGCGGCGTGAATCGCATCGGGCTCGAGAGGCTGTGTTCCTTCGGGAGCGCGCACCGTCAGCGTGGCGGTTCGCGCAGTGCGATCGAACGCGACATCAACGTGCTTGTAGTGGTAGCCATTGTCGTCGAGCTTGCGCTTCAGCGGAGTCAGCTTGATGCCCTTGGCGCCAGCAGGACGGGTCGAGTCGTTTACCAGTGCCTGCGCGTGGGTGCGCACCACTTCCTGGAATTTCTCCGGGACTGCAATGTCATCCACCAGGCCCCACTCTTTTGCGCGCTCGCCCTTGACGCCGTCGGGATTGGTGCAGAACATATCAGCCAGGTCGCGACGAACTTTGCGCTTGTCCACCACACGAGTGAGACCGCCAGTGCCGGGCAAAACTCCGAGCAGCGGAACTTCGGGCAAGCTCACGGCGCTGGAACGATCATCGACCAGCAGAATCTCGTCGCAGGCCAGCGCGAGTTCGTAGCCGCCGCCGGCAGTGGTGCCGTTCAGTGCGGCCAGAAACTTCAGGCCGTCGTGGCGGCTGGAGTCCTCCATGCCGTTGCGCGTCTCGTTGGTGAACTTGCAGAAGTTCACCTTCCAGGCGTGCGAGGAGGTGCCCAGCATGTAGATGTTGGCGCCGGCGCAGAACATGCGCTCGCGCGCGCTGGTGAGAACGACGCACGCCACCTCCGGGTGCTCGAAGCGAATACGCTGCAGTATGTCGTGCAGTTCAATGTCAACGCCGAGATCGTAGGAGTTGAGCTTTAGCTTGTAGCCGGGCCTCAGACCGCAATCTTCGTTGACGTCCATGGCCAGAGTGGCCACGCGGCCATTAAATGTTAGCCGCCAATGGCGATGCTCTCCCGGAGTCACGTCAAATGTGACCAGTTCCTTCTGGTTTACGGTTGGCATACAGGTCGAACTCTCCTCAAGGCAGTGCTGGGTTGGCGCGCGTACGTCCCCACCCGAATAGATGCATTATAGTGCATTTATGTGAACCACGGAGAGGAAATATGATGCAGATCGGCAGCGAGAGCCAGCAGCTAGAAGAAAATTTCCGGCGAGACATGGAAACGCTGGCTCAGGCGCCTGATCTGTTCTTTCGTCAACTCTCGCTTGCTGCTAATCACTTCGGAAACGATGCTGCGTGCTCCGAAGATGTCCAGCAGGCCTTTCTGTTTGAGGCCGTGCTGCTCCATTAAGAAGGACAATGCTTGCCGCGGTGTGGCGCGCGGCAACTGGTACCGCTTTGCCTCAAAATCTTCGATCAACAGCGTAAGCAGGTCAGCCAGTTCTTTCTCTTCTCTCTTTAGCGATCGCTTTTGCTCAAGTGCATAAAGCGCATTGCTATAGTGCTCGTTCTCAGCTTCACTGCGGATGACCTTGGGAGGAATTTTTGCCAGCAGCTTGGCGTACGCTAGGGTGACAGTAACACCGCTCATGCACTCCATCCTCAGCCTTCTCGAATCGCCTGTGCCAGCATCTCCACACTCTCTTCTACCGAACCGCCGCTCGTGTCAATGGTGGCGTCCGCCTTGCGATAGAGCGGCTCGCGCACGTCGAGAATGCGCCGCAGGTCCGACATGGATTCGCGATTGTCGGCCATGGGCCGCATGTCGCCCTGGGCGATCACGCGCTGCATATGCTGCTCCGGCGTGGCCCGCAGCCAGACCGTGAAGCACATGGTGAGCAGCCGCTCGAAGGTTGCGGGCTCAGAGACCAGGCTGCCGCCGGTGGCCAGCACAAACCGCGGATAGCGCTCGATGACCTGGTCCAAAACCCGGCGCTCCAACCGCCGAAAGCCGCTCTGCCCATAAAGATCGAAGAGGACGCTGAGGCTGACGCCGCTCTCCTGCTCGATCAGGCGATCCAGCTCGAGAAACGGCGCCTCCAAACGATCCGCGAGCATGGCCCCTAACGTGGACTTGCCGGTGCCGCGCAGGCCGACCAGGGCGATGCGGCCGCGCCTCGCATCGAGGTCAACGCCGCCGAAGTGCTCCACCAGCAGTCGGCGGGCCGCGACTAGTTCCGTCGCCGGCAGCCGCCGCAGAAATTCGGTGGTATGCACCAGGTCAACAGGAGGCTCGGGGCCGTCGAGTACCAGGGCTTGCAGAGGAGTGTCCAGTGCCTGTGCGATTTGTCGCAGCAGGAGGATAGAAATGTTGCCCTGTCCGCTTTCCAGTTGCGCCAGATAGCGTTCGGAAACTCCCGAATCATGCGCGAGGATCCTGCGGGTCATGCCTCGCCGAGCGCGCATCTGGCGCACTCGCTCACCGAGCAACCGGAGGTAATCGGATTCGCAGCCGGGACCGGCGCCAGCGGAAATCGCCGCGGCGGAGCTCTCCGCTGTCTCGTTCTCCACAACATGCACTATGTCGCGCTTTCGGCTCACTGTGGATGCATTATACTTCCATAGCCGCACGTATAATAGCGCCTAGGGTGAGAAACGCAAGCATGGGCCGCGACATCACGATCCTGGTGGGTACCATGACCGGCACGGCCGAGATGGTGGCCCAGGAGGTGCAGCAAGCGCTGGAGGTGGCTGGCCATCAAGCGACGATCAGGGTGATGGACGGCCTTGACGCCAGCGTCTTTCAGAGCGGGGGCGCCTTCCTGATTTGCACGTCCACCTACGGACAGGGCGATGTCCCCGACAACGCACAAGCATTGTTCAGCAGTCTTGAAAGTGAGAAGCCGGACCTCACCGGCGTAACCTACGGGGTGATCGCGCTCGGTGACCACACCTACAAAGACACCTACTGTCATGGGGGAATTCGCTTTGACAAGCTGCTAACCGAACTCGGCGCCAAACGGGCCGGCGAAATCCTGACCCACGACGCAAGTTCGGGCACCTTGCCCGAAGAGGTAGCAGCGCAATGGGTCGTGCCCTGGGCCGAGCAGCACCTCGCATCCTCCTCGGAGATGGCATAGATATGGCTGCTGCAGCACCTCACCAACGCGGCGAAGTTCTGGTTGACGGCAAGCGGCTCGAGACACTATGGATCGAGCCGGCAGACAAGGACCGCCCGACGCTCGTCATGCTGCACGAAGGTCTGGGCTCGGTCGCGCTGTGGAAGGACTTTCCGCAACGCCTCGCGTCGCGCACGGGCTGCGGCATACTTGCCTATTCGCGTTATGGACATGGGAATTCCGACAGGCTGCTGGAAAAGCGTCCGGTGGAATTCATGCACCACGAAGGCGAAGTGGTGCTGCCAGAGTTGCTCGACAAGCTGAGCATCGTGAAGCCCATTTTGCTCGCCCACAGCGATGGCGGATCAATCGCGCTGATCTTTGCGGGTAAATATCCCGACCAGCCGCGTGCGCTGATCCTGGAAGCGCCGCACGTCTTTGTGGAAGACCTAAGTGTCGCAAGCATCACACAGGCAAGAGTGGCCTACCTGACGACCGATCTGCCGCGGAAACTTGGGCGCTACCATGAGCACGTGGATGCGACCTTTTGGGGCTGGAACGACATCTGGCTCGACCCGCAATTTCGCTCGTGGAACATCGAAGAATATTTGCCGGCGATATGCTGCCCGGTCCTCTGCATTCAGGGCGAAGAGGACGAATACGGAACCATCGCCCAACTAAAGGCAATCCAGGCGCGCGTACCCGCGACAGAGATTCTGATGTTGCCGAATTGCAAGCACTCACCGCACCGCGATCAGCCGGAAGCGACGTTGGATTGTATGGCGGAGTTTGTAGCAAAAGTTGCCAGGAGTGAGGAAGCGTTGAGCAGAATAAACGCCGTCAGGAGCAACAAGCAGGATTGCCAGAATAGGCGTCCTTCGACTCGGTCGCCGCGGCGACCTCGCTCAGGATGACAGAGGTGGAGGTGGTAACTGATAGCTGACGGCTGATAGCTGATAGCACGCCGCACGGGACGACAAGAACTTGCTTGCTAAAAGCTAAAGGCTAAGAGCCAAGGGCTGTTAGCGAAAAGCGAATCGCGAATCGCGAAGGGCGAAAAGCGTTCTTCCAGAAAGGGCGAAAACATGGCTGAATGGGTGCACACCTTCAAAGGCGCGGTTCTGGCGTCGGAGTACGATTTCGCGAGCCACATGAACTCGCACATGTATGTCTCGCGCTTCGACCAGGCCACCTGGTTTTTGCTGCACGCGATCGGAATGACCCCGGCTTCGATGAAACAGAAGAATCTGCGGGTGGCCATCGTTCGCCAGAACTATCAATTCCTGGAAGAGTTGCGGGGAGGGGAACTAGTGGAAATCAAGAGCGGCTTCCTGGCCATCGGCGAAAAGTATTTTCGCTTCATCCATCAGATGTACAACGACGAGACCGGCAAGATGGTCGCAACCTGCGACAGCGTCGCCGTGCAGGCCAGCCTGGAGTCCGGCAAGAGCGTGCCCATGACCGAGGAACTACAAGAAAAGGCCAAACGGCATTTGGTGACGGCCAATGTCCCAATGGACGAGGTGGTAGGCTAGTTGAAATGGTTAGGGTTGTGGGTTTTCAACGGCTTGGCTAGCGGGTAAGATGTTCCTCAGGTGATTCCATGAGCCCCGAGTCTTCAGAAGAAAAAACTACCCCTACCCGAGACCACGAAGCGGTCGAGCACGTTGCCGAGGCGCATCGCATCCTGAGTGGACTGAGGCAGCAACTCGACAAACATCCCGACTTGGATAAAGCCATCGCCAAGCTGGAGATGGCGCTCAATGTTCTGACCACGAAAACCGGCGGAATGTTGTAGATCAGATTGAAGGCGGCCCATGCGCGCGAGCATCAACCTGCACGGGTCGTTCCCCCTGCCCGGATCAAAACACTCCATGAACTCCAGCGAGATAGACTACAACCCTGTGCAGACCGTTTGGCATCACCCGCAGAGGCGGGCGGAGGTAAATAAGCGATGAGCCGTACCGGTGTGGCCGTTTTGCTGTTTTCGTTGCTTCAGTTGGGGAGCGCAGCCAACAATCCCGAGCCCATGGATGGTTACTCGCCCGCGCATGCAGTTGTGGAGAGCGATTGGGAGTCTAAGTTCCGCAACCTCCCCAATCCTGACGCGATGCGGGAATCCATGCAGCATCTGAGCGCTCGGCCTCACAATGTCGGTTCCCCATATGACAAGGAAAATGCCGAGTGGATCCTGTCGAAGTTCCAGCAGTACGGTTTCGATGCCCACATCGAGACCTTCGATGTGCTGTTTCCCACGCCGAAGGAACGTCACGTCGAACTGCTGTCTCCCACGCACTTTGTGGCCAAACTACAAGAGCCGGCGCTCAGCATCGATCCGACCTCACAACAAACTTCCGAGCAACTGCCCACTTACAATGCTTACTCCGCCGATGGAGACGTTACGGCGCCGCTGGTGTACGTGAACTATGGCATGCGGGACGATTACGAGCAGTTGGAGCGGCTGGGAGTTTCCGTGAAGGGCGCGATCGTGATCGCTCGCTACGGCGGCGGCTGGCGCGGGATCAAACCCAAAGTCGCTGCCGAGCACGGCGCCGTCGGCTGCATCATCTACTCCGATCCGCGAGATGACGGCTACTTTGAGGGACAGAATTATCCGGCTGGGCCGTACCGTCCCGAGGAAGGTGTGCAGCGCGGCAGCGTAATGGACACCGAGTATCCCGGCGATCCCTTGACTCCGGGAGTGGGGGCCACCAAGGACGCGAAGCGCTTGAGTTTGAAAGAAGCGAAAACCATCACCACCATTCCGGTGCTGCCAATTTCGTACGGAGACGCGCAACCCTTGCTGGCGGCCATTGCTGGGCCGACTGCGCCCGACACTTGGCGGGGAGCGCTTCCCATCACCTACCGGATTGGCCCCGGTCCGGCCAAGGTCCATCTGGTAGTGAAATCGAACTGGGACCTGAAGACCATCTACGACGTGATCGCCAAGATGCCGGGCAGTGATACTCCCGAGCAGTGGGTGATCCGAGGCAATCATCACGATGCCTGGGTCAACGGAGCTGACGATCCAATTTCGGGCATGGTGGTCGAATTGGAAGAGGCAAGAGCGCTGGGCGAGTTGGTGAAGCAGGGCTGGCGCCCGAAGCGGACCATTATCTACTGCGCGTGGGACGGCGAAGAGCCCGGCCTGCTGGGTTCCACCGAGTGGGTCGAGCAGCACCAGGATGAATTGCGCCAGCACGCGGTGATGTATCTGAACTCCGATTCCAGCGCCCGCGGTTACCTGAATGTCTCCGGCTCTCATACGTTGGAGCGCGCGATCAACCAGGTTGCGCGTGAGATTCAGGACCCGGAGAAGCACATTTCCGTGTGGAAACGCGCCTATCTTCGGCGTGTAGGACGCGCCGCCACCCCGGAGGACCGCGAGGAGTTGCGCAATCGTGCCGACCTGCGCCTGGGAGCGCTGGGTGATGGTTCCGACTACACGGCCTTTCTCGATTATGCCGGCGTGGCCGCGCTGAACATGGGATTCGGCGGCGAAGGCGGCGGCGGTGTTTATCACTCCATTTACGACGACTTCTACTGGTACACGCACTTCGGCGATCCGAAGTTCGTTTATGAGCGGGCGTTGGCCCAGGTGGCCGGGAGCACGGTCATGCGTTTTGCCGATGCTGACCTGCTGCCGTTCGATCCCGCGGGATCGGCCGATACCATCAAGCGCTACGTTGCGGAGCTGAAAAAGGAGTTGAAGCAACAACAGGACCAGGCGCGCGAGCGCAACCGCGAGGTTGAGGAAGGAGTCTTCACCGCAACCGCCGATCCGGAGAAACAGTACGTTCCTCCTCCAATAGAGCCGGTGCCGCCCTACTTAAACTTCGCCCCGCTGGACAATGGGGTGGAAGCGTATGCTCGCGTGGCGCAGCGCTACCGCCAGGCTGTCGCGAAATTGAGTGACAACGAGGGCGTCGCGTGGCAGTCTCCCGCGTTGCCGGCAATCAACGCCAAGCTCCTGTTGACCGAGAGGACCTTCACCCTCAGCCAGGGTCTCAAGGAGCGTCCCTGGTTCAAGCATCAGATCTATGCTCCTGGCGCGTACACAGGCTATGGAGCCAAGACGATTCCCGCAGTGCGCGAGGCCATGGAAGAACACAAATGGAAAGACGCCGATGACGGCGCCGTCATCGTTGGTCAGGTGCTGATGAGTGAGGCCAGCCTGGTGGATTCCATCGCGCAGGAATTGGAAGAAGCGGAAGGCCAGCGGCCTGCGATGTAGCAGGCGAAGCGAACCAATACCAAAGGACTGCCAGCGCAGAAGCAGCAGAGCGGAAGGTGAACCACCGAATCGTGCACACCGAAGATGCAGACCGTTAGACAGCACCTACCACTTTTCCAAAAGCGAAAAGCGAATTGCGGCAGTTTTACGCCGTCCCCAGTCTCTTCAGCACGTTCCCCCGGAAGCCGCGGCTCAGCGTGAGCTTGGTGCCGTCGCGCAGCAGGATGGAATAATCGCCATACAGCGAGGGCCGCAAGGTCTTGATGCGGTCCACATTCACCAGCGTGGAACGGTGCACGCGCAGGAATTGCCGGTGTCCCAATCGTGATTCCAGCGAGGTGATTGTCTCCCGCAGAATGTGTGTGTTGCCTGCCACGTGCAGGCAGACATAATTGCCTGCCGATTCGGCCCAATCAATCTCGTTGGGTTTCAGGCAGACGATCTCTCCGTCCGCCTTGATGACAATGCGCTGCGGGGTTTGCTGCCGCGATTCCAGATCGGCCAAAAGATCGAGCAGCTTGCGCTGAAATGTCGCCTCCGAGGGATGCGACAATTGCTTGCGGGCATGGCCCAAGGCCTCGGACAGGCGGTCTTTTCCCACTGGCTTCAGCAGATAATCGAGCGCGTGCACCTCGAACGCCTTCATCGCATACTGGTCGTATGCGGTGACAAAGATGGTAAGCGGTACGTGGCCTTCTTGCAGGGCCGCAATCACGCCGAAGCCATCCACCTCCGGCATCTGAACATCGAGGAAGACGAGGTCAGGCTTCTCCTGTTTGATCAGCGCGATGGCCGATTTGCCGTCGCCACACTCGGCCACGATTTGCAGGTCGGATTCATCTTCCAACATTCTGCGCAAGCGCTCGCGCGCCAGCGATTCATCGTCACTAAGCAACACTCGAATGGGCATCGGTGGTCACGACCTCCTCGGAACTTTCGCGGAACGGTAGGTGGATCTTGACGACGCAGCCTCCGCCGGGCTGGTCCTCCAGGGTCATCCTGTGATCGTGGTTGTACAGTTGTTCCAGGCGGGCGCGCGTGTTGCGCAGCCCCACGCCTTCCGGTGGAACGCCGCCCCGATGCCGACTTAGCCCCTGGCCATTGTCACTGATCTCCATCCACAGCTCATCGAAGACTAGTACTTAGTTGCGTAGATTAGCGTAAGATAAATGGGGATGCACATTGCGAATCTCGCGTTTCGTCCACTCGAAGGGCGTGGCGGTTTTGTTGTATGCGGCTATGAATCGGTCAATCGC
>Ga0187864_10001222_pt1 | contig 25565 bp, 24 predicted proteins | sample June2016WEW_11_4_FD_132985 | JGI IMG/M metagenome (GOLD analysis project Ga0187864, IMG submission 132985) | Peatland microbial communities from SPRUCE experiment site at the Marcell Experimental Forest, Minnesota, USA - June2016WEW_11_40 | ecosystem: Environmental > Terrestrial > Soil >...
ACCCCAGCCTCAACACCATAGGCATAGACCAGTACGACGACACCGTGTTCTCGGCCGAGGAGGGCATTCAGATGGAATCGTCCGGTCATTCCTTCATAGTGGACATCGATCCGGGTTTTCCGGGCGTCTTCGACGCGGAGCTCAACCTGGATGGTTTCGTCGTTCGCATGGGCCCCGCGAATTCGAGTTACATGTATTTCAACGCGGACGGTGATTTCAGCGTGACCGCCAACATCTACGAGGGGGGCAAACTCGTGCTGCATTCGCTGGCGCGGCCGTCCCCCGGCGGGGATGCCGGCACGGGCACGCTGCCCGTCCGCGAGATCCTTGAAAAGGTGGCTACCCTGCCGATTGACCGATGGACGAGCCCGCGTTCGCCCGATGTCGGGCACATCAGCCCCTCCGCCGAAGATTTCCACACCGCCCTCAAGGTCGGTCCGGACGCGCAGCACATCAGCGCCCTGGATGTCGGCGGCGTGGCGCTGGCGGCGTTGCAGGGGTTGAACCAAAAGTTGGAGCAAGCTCTCGCTGCCAGGGACACTGAAATCCGTGCTCTCAAACAACGGTTGGACCGTCTGGACCAAGCGTTGACGGAACGAAACCGCGCGCCCACGGCAGTGGAGCCAGTCTCCGCGGCCCTTCCCCCGGTTCCGGGAGTGGATTCGGAAGGGCCCTGAAGCCGCGGCAGTCCAGGGCGGGGCGGCTTGGCACGGCGTAGCGGTGCTCTGGAGTTTGGACATTCCTGCGGGGCAAGCCGGAGGCTTGCGAGAGAGTGGCCGGAGGTCGCCCCTTGTTGCCCTCGGCGACCTCCGGCCACTGTCTTGCAACCCTCCGGGTTGCCCTTGAACGCCCGGTATCAGCGCCGTGATTCACCCAAGTCGAACGAAAAATGTCCAAACTCCAGGGCACCGCGTAGCGGTGCGCGGTGGTAGCCGTGGACTTCCAGCCGAATGGCACGTAGTCAATCGAACAGCAGCTCTCTAAAGAGCTTCATCCCCAGGGCAGCCCGGACCTCTTCCTTTATGATGTGACCAGCAGCTATCTGGAAGGCGACCACAACGCCCTGGCTGCCTGGGGCTACTGCCGTGATGGCAAATCAGGCAAAAAGCAAGATCAAGGAATTGGGCCAAGAGGATTTTCACTATATTACCGCCCTCACCGAACCGCAGATCGTTCACTTTGTCCCGTCGGGCTGATCTCAAATGACTTGAATGACAATGTCGTCATGCGTGTTGGTTCGGATTCATCGCCGCCGGCAGGCCCACGATGGCGGTCGTCAGCCCGCCGGGTTCGGAAGCAATCCAGATCGTGCCGCCATGCGCGCTGACGATCCAACGCGCGATGCTCAGGCCCAGACCGCAACCCTCGACGGCCTGGCTGTGGCTGGCATCGCCGCGGAAAAAGGGATCGAAGACCTTGGGCAGAACGTCGGCAGGAATTCCCGGGCCTGTATTGCTGATTCTCACCTGCGCGCGGGCGCCCGCGCGATGCAAATTCAAGGTCACCTTGCCTCCGGGTTGGTTGTACTTCACCGCGTTGTCGCAGAGGTTGAGCAGCAATTGCCGGAGGCGGTGGCGGTCTCCCAGGATGGTCACCTCGTCGCAAACTCCCAGGCTGGCCGTCACGCCGGCGGGCCGGCCGAGGCTCTCGGCGTCAGCCAGAGCCTCGCGCAGCAATTCGTCCAAGCGCACGGCCTCGCGGCCAAGGACGACCTGCCCCGCATCGGCCTTGGTCAGCAAAGTCAAGGAGTCCACGATTTTGGCCAGGCGCTGGACCTCGTCCAGTTGGCTCTCGAGGCGCTCCCGTTGCTCGGCGGCAAGCCCGCCGTCCCGCAGCCAATTCTCCAACTCTCCATGCATCACCGTCAGCGGTGTCTTCAACTCGTGCGACGCATGGAGCGTGAATTCCCGCTGCCGCGTGAAGGCCGAATCGAGCCGTGCCGTCATGGCGTTGAACACCTCGGTCAACCGGTCCAGTTCATCGCCGCTGCCGGTGCGAGCCAGGGGGGCGCCCAGGTTATGCTCGTTCATCTGCTCGGCGGCCTGGGTCAGGGCGGTCACGGGAGCGATGGTCCGGCGCATCACCCACCAACCCCCGGCCAGGGCCAAGGCCACGACAGGGACGATGCTGCAGAACATGCCGATCTCGACCAGGTCCGTTGGGGCGGGTTCCTGCCGGCTCTTCCCCGCGGCCTGCGCTCCCCGGGTCTGGCTCCGCGGCTCGATGACCAGCTCATAGCAGGCCAGGGCGCCGGTGGCCACGAGCGCCACGAGCAGCAGCGAGGCATTCCAGAGGGTCAGCCGGGTTCGAATCGTCACGAAGGCTCCTTGATGACGTAGCCCAGACCGCGCACGGTGTGCAGCAGCTTCGGTTCGAAATCGGCGTCGATCTTTTCCCGCAACCGCATCACGTTCACATCCACCAAGTTGCTGCCCGGGTCGAAACTGTAGTCCCACACCTTCTCGAGGATGGCCATCCGGCCGCAGATGTGCCCGGCGGAGCGCATCAGGAATTCAAGCAAACGATATTCACGGGCCGTCAGTTCGATCACGACGTTCCTCCGTTCAGCCCGGCGCGTCTGGGTGTCCAACCTCAAGTCCGCCACCTGAAGGACCGCGGGTTTGGATTCGCCTCCACGCCGGCCCAAGGCGCGCACGCGGGCCACCAGCTCCGCCAGGACAAAGGGCTTTGGCAGATAGTCGTCCGCTCCGGCATTTAACCCGTCCACGCGCTCATTGACCTCGCCCCGGGCCGAGAGCAGCAGAACCGGGGTTGCTATGCCGCGCTCGCGGAGTTGCCGGAGCAAGCTCAGCCCATCGCGCCCCGGCAGCATGATGTCGAGGACCATAGCGTCAAAGGGCGTTGTAAGCGCCGCCGCCCAAGCCTCTTCCCCATTGTGGCACACGTCCACGGCGAACCCCTCAGCCTGGAGAGCTTTCCGCACAAAGGCCGCCGTTTTCTTCTCGTCCTCTACCAGAAGCACGCGCATAAGCCTCAAACTAGCCAAAGCTGCCTTGGAATCCAACCCGCACCCCAATTCTTTTAGGTTTTTTCGTGGTCTTCGCCTGCCCTGTTTTAGTGTGATTGGGGCCGAACCTGCTTCTGTCTCAACTGCTCCAGGCAGGCCCGGATGAGTTTAGTATCCGGTGAATTGGCCGGAGCGGAGGCGAGGTAGAGTTCGCAGTTCCTGATGGCAGCCGGGATGTCGTTCTTGCGTTGAGCAATCTCGGCCAGGCCGAAATAGGCCTGGTAGGCCTTGGGGTCGGCCTGGACGACCGATTGATAATCCTGGAGCGCGGCCGCCAGCTTTCCCGATTGCAGATAAGCATAGGCCCGGGCGGTTCTGGCGATGCTATTGGTGCTCTGGAAGGCCAGGACCTCCGTCAGGGGCGAGATGGCCTGGTCATAGGCCTTGAGCTGGGCCAGCGAAGCCCCTTTGAGCAACAACGCCGGCGGATGGCGCGGTTGGAGTTGAAGGACATGATCGGCTTGCGCCAACGCCCTGGGATAGTCCTCGGCCAGGAAGAACCATCGGGCCAACTGGAGGGCGGCATTGGTGAAAGAGGGCGCCAATGCCTGGGCGCGTTCGAGTTGCTGGATGGCGAGCCGAAGCAAGCGCGCTTCGTAAAAAGAGGTCCCGAGTTTAAAGCAACAGTTGGGCTCATCTATGGCGCCGTCGGCCCAAAGGGTCTCGAGCCAGGACCGGCGATTGCCGAGCCATTTGTCGAGTTCTTCGCCGGAGAGGAGAACCGGTGTTTTGTGGGCCTGCAAATCGGCGTTGAACCGCTGATTGATGCGCGCGGCCGCATTATCGGGGTTCAACTGCCGGGCCTCCTCGAAACACCGGCCGGCCTCCTTGAGGCGGCCGGCCTTCTGGAGTTCGACGCCCCAGCAGTCCAAGGCCTGTGCATAACTGCTGGCGGCCAGCAGCGCCCGGCGGTCTTCCTCCGGTCGCGCCAGAGCGGCCCGCCAAAGGCGGAGCAAGGGATTGGGACTGCCCTGGAGGTGCTCCGGGGAGTTCAGGCGGCGAATCAGACGTGGCAAATGCTCGGCCTCAAGGGCTTGCCAAAAGCGCTGGTTTTCTGTGATCGCGGCCGGGGGCATCGGCCCGGCGTCGGGCCGGTCGGCTGGAGAAGGTTTGAGCTGGTAGAGCAACCCGTGTGGCAGGGCCTGAAGGGCCTCAGCCAGGTATCCATGGACAGGGGTTGGGCTGTAGAGTTCACGAGTTTGGGCCAGATTCAGCAGCAGAGTAACGAGAACGACCGGATTGGTAATATCGGAGGGCTGATTCGTGGAGGGCAACGCCAAGTTGAACCCGGGGTTGCGCCGCTGCGCGAATTGGAAATAGGCCGGGTCTTCCGACAACAAGCGCGCATCGAGCACCAGATAAGCGGGCCGCTTGCCGCTGCGGACGAGAATACTCTCGAAAAAGAGCAGGCGCCAGGGTTGGTCGTCACTCAAGATGACCGCCCCGGTGGAGGGCAGGGAGCGTTCGATGCCGGCGGCATATTCAACGAGCGGGCCGGCCCTGTTCTGGGCGATAGCAGGCAAGTTCTTATAGACCAGCAACGCCGGCCCGGCCAAGAGCAGCAGCCAGATGGCGGTCGGCACACAAGCACGAACGCACCGCACGAGCGGGGGGGAACGCAGCGGAGCATTTGGGGGCCTGGTGCCGAAGACAAGCAGGAAATACCCGCTGAAGTAGCCGATGCTCAGGGCGCCCAGGAAGTACAAAGGCAGGCAGGGAAAAGCGAGCTCGAGCCGGCGCGGGCTGAACGGGGCGTCAAGGGCCGTCCAAAGGCAAACTGCCAGGAAACACGCGTGGGCCAGATGCAACAGCCCAATGCCACAAGAGCGGGCCAGGGAGAAGTGACCCCCGGGGAAACGGCCCCAGTAGATCCCCATGAACACGACCGGCGCCAGCGAGGTCAGAGAGAGGATGAGGACCCTGGAGACAGGGAGAAAAGTCAACCCGCTCTTGTAAACGCGAAGCAGAAACCGCATCGCCGGCCAGAAATCCGTATGCGCCTGCCGGGAGAGGCTGGCGATGAGGGGCAGCAGGAGAAACAACGCCGAGCCGGCCAGCAGACAACCCAGGGCGCGCGCCAGGAAGCGTAGGTTCACGAGCGAGTCGAGGGCCTGAAGAATCCGGGGCCACCAAGGCAGCGTGGAGGTCTTGAAACGCTCCAGGACGCGATCAAGGAAGGGCACATCCGGAAAACGCAGGCCTTTCATCCACACCACGGCCGCCAGGAAAAGGGGACCGTAAGCGGCCACGGCCCAGTTGTTGGCCAGCGCCAGCCCGTAGGCCAGCGCCAAACGCAAAAGCCACGAATCCTCCCGGCTGGCCCTGTATTCCATCAGGCACCATACCAGGCAGGCGAAGAGCAGCAGGTCGAGCATTTCGCCCGTGGCGACAATCGCGTGCTCCCAAAAGGCAAGCCCCAGGCCACAGAGCAGCACCGCCAAGACCGGCGGCAGCCACGCCGTCCGAATGGTCAGAAAAGAGGCTCCGCCCGTCATTCGTTTACGCTCGGCTTCCGTTCGGTCGTGTGGCAGCAAGGCCGTCGAGCGTGCCAGCAACGCCAAGGCAAGCGCCGCACAAACCGCGGTGAGCAAGTTCAGCCCAAAGGGAATCCATGCCGCCGGCAGCCACCGGAAGGGATACGTCACTAACCATGTGACCGGTTGGAGCAGTTGGGGACCCCAACTCGATCCGTCGATGCTTCCTACAAGTTGGAGACTGTCCGGCGAAACCCAGGGGTTGAGGGTTAGGGCATAAACCACCAGCATGCCCGCCGCCAGCGCCCAGGGCAGCCGGTCGAGCACAAAACCAAGCTCGAGGCGGCTGGAACTGGAAGTCTTCCCGGAGGGTGGGGTCGTGGACATCATTGAGGGACAAGCCCATCGCAGGCGCTGGCCCCAAATGGCGGCTGACCCCCGGATGATTTCCCCGTCCCGGATTTGATCAACCTTCTTCCGGACGTGCAGGCTTCCTTCCGGGCGTGCGCGCAGAGCCGACGAGGGAAAGCCTCCCGGCAAGTGGTCAGGAGCGGCTGCGCCGGAGGATGAGCAGACCGAAGCCCAGGACTGCGAGAGCTAGCGTTGACGGTTCAGGAACCACCGTAACCGAAAGGTCGGCGAAATTCGGGTTCCCCACGGTGGAGCGCCATCCGGCATAAGCCATTAGTCCGGAGGCCGAAGAGGCGAAACTCGGAACCGTGACCGACCCCGTGGCGGTTGCAGGATTCACCAGGATCGTGGGTGTCGCTGTGCCGGTAGGGCCAATGTCCCACACGCCGACGGAATAATTGTATGCTCCTGTGGCTCCGTCCACCGCCGTCAGGGTCAGCGACGCCTTCACCCAATCTGTGAACGTTACCGCCCCCGCTGCCGCAATCGAGGTGCTCACCGTACCGCCGGTCAGAGTCTTGGTTTGGAACCCGACGCTCCCGTCGCCAAAAATGCGGAACGAAATAAAAGCGTAGTTAGTGGAGGGCGTGCCCGTGCTGTCGTTGAAAGAGGTGCCTGGCCCGGCCAAAAATCCGAGCTGAAGCGGCTTGTCGCCCGAGCCGCCGGACGACGTGGTGGTCTTGAATTCCAACGAGATGGTCGCAGTGTCGGCGCTGAGCTGGAAGGTCGAGGGATTGTATTCCGCGGTGAGGTCGGCTTGCGTTGCCACCCGCACCCCTCCGCCTGCAGGACTGCCCGGCCCCGCGGAGGCGCCCCAGAGCCAATTCGTCGTGGTGGCGGTTCCGTTGAGGTCGACGGTGAAGTTCGGTGTGAATGTGTCGGTATTAAAGCTCAGGTTCAAGTTTTGAGCGGAGCTCGACAGCACGCATGCCGCCGAAAGAAAGCCCGCCAGAACCAAGCCAGAAACATGATTTCTCATATAGCATTTTAAGTGGCTGCCAATCACTTCCCAACGCGATCGACCATTCGAAGATCGCTGGGCACTGGGCGATTTTCGCACAAACAGATCCGGCGTCAAGCCCTTTTTTGCGAAAAAATGCAATTTTTCCGTCGTGCTAATCAGTGGGGCCGGAGTCTGCACGGTGGTGACTCCGCACCCAACTGCTGCTTGAGGGTGCTGCCGCCTGAAGGCGGCGCTCCGGCTACTCCAAGCGTCTGCGGAACATCCAGTCTGCGGCGGCGAGGGTCAGGAGGGCGATGACGAGGAGGGGCCAGAGGCTCTGCCAGAGGATGGCGGGGCCGATGTCCTTGATGAAGACGCCTTTGACGATGACGATGAAATGGCGGAGGGGATTGAACCAGTCGAGGTACTGGAGCCAGCGCGGCATATTTTCGACCGGGGAGGGGAACCCGGACAGAAGGATGGCGGGCATCATGAAGCTGAAGACGCCCAGGAAGGCCTGCTGCTGGGTCGAGCAGATGGAGGAAATGAAGAGCCCGAAACCGACCAGGGCCAGGATGTAGAAGACCATGCTGCCATAGAGCAGGAGGAGCGAGCCTTGAAAGGGGATTCGATAGACGAAGACCCCGGCGGAGAGAACGAGGGTGGCCTGGAACATGGCTACGAGGAGCGCAGGGACGGCTTTGCCGGCCATGATAATGCCGGGCGTCAAGGGGGACACCAGGAGCTGGTCGAATGTGCCTTGTTCCTTCTCCCGCGCGACGGAGAGCGAGCTGACGATCATGGCGCCGATGGTCGTGATGATGGCCACCAGGCAAGGAATGATGTGCCGGATGTAATCGAGGTTCGGATTGAACCAGTGGCGAACGAGGATTTTGGAGGTGGAGACGCGCCCCGAGGCGGCCAGGCGGTCATCGAGGTAGCCTTGGAGGATCTGCTGCACGTAGCCGAGCGCGATCTGGGCGCTGTTGGAGCGGCGCCCGTCCAGGATGGCCTGGAGGGCCACGGGCCGGCCGACGGTGAGATTGCGTGAAAAGTCCGCCTGGAACTGGAGCGCGAGCAGGGCCTCTTGCCCGTCAATGGCCCGGCGCAGCTCGGCCTGGCTGCGCAGCGTCAGCAGGCGCGTGAAGGCCCGGGCCTGGGACAGGCGCTGGATGAGCTCGATGGATTCCGCGCCGGCATCCTCGTTTAACACGGCGAGGGTGTTGTTCTTCACCTCGAGGGTTGAGGCAAAGGGAAAGATGGCCAATTGCAGGAGCACCGGCATGATCAACAGCATCCGCCCCTGGCGGTCCCGCAAGAGGGTCTGCAATTCCTTGATGATGAGCGTGGCGATGCGATGGAGCATGGTTAAGGGAAGGGGCGAGGGGCGAGTGTCGAGGGGCGAGTGTCGAGGGGCGGGACTTCGTTCCCTCGACACTCGACACTCGACACTCGACACCCGCGTCTGGATGATTTTGCGTTGCGGCCTAACATTGTCGACATAGTTGCATTGTGTCGAGGGGCAGGTTTCATTCGAGTCGTTTCCGGGTCTTGAGGGCGGTCAGGCCGATGAAGAACGCCGAGGCTATTGCCAGGAAGAGCATGCTCTTGAGCAACACGACCCAGACATTGCCGGCCTGGAAGAGGGTTTGCATGGCGGTGACGAAATAGCGGGCGGGGACCAGGTAGGTGATGGCCCGGATGAGAGGGGGCATGCTTCGGATTTCATAGATGAAGCCCGAGAGGATGACGGCCGGGAGGAAGGCGGCGTTGAGGGCGGCCTGGGCGGCGTTGAATTGGTTGCGGGTGACGGTCGAGAGGAGCAATCCCAGGCCAAGGGCGCTGCCCAGAAAGAGGGAGCCCGCCAGCCACAAGACCAGGGCGGACCCGCGAAAAGGCACACCCACGAGAAAGACCGACACGCCGACGCATATAAACAAAGCAATGATGCCCAAGGCATAGTAAGGCAGGAGCTTGCTGAGCAACAGTTCGGCCCGGGTGACCGGCGAAGCCAGGAGCGCCTCCATAGTGCCACGCTCCCATTCCCGCGCCACGACCAACGAGGTCAATAACGCGCCAATCACAGTCATGATGACGGTAATCGAGCCGGGGATGAGGTAGTTCCTGCTTTCGGCGGACGGGTTGAACCAGAAGCGCGGCTCGAGGGTTACCGCGGGGCTGCCGGCTGAAGCCGGCGTTCCAGGCGCGGCGGCGTTGGAGGAGAAGCGCGGTTCGAGGGTGGCGGCGGGGACCGGAGCGGCGCCGTTGGCGGGCGGGAGGTCTGAGCTGCCATCCGGGGAGACCCCGCGCTGGGCGGCGCGCTGCTCCAGCCAGCCCTCCCAAGCCATGCGGATGTAGTTTTCCACAAAGTTGGCCGTGTTCGGTTCGGCGCCATCGGTCACGATGAGCAGCGGGACGGTGTCGCCAGGCTGCCGCAGCTTTTGAGAAAAGTCGGGCGGGACAATGACAAAGCCGCGCACCCGGCCCCGGACGAGGGCCTGGGCCAATTCGGCCCGGCTGCGGGCGGTTTGGACGCGCAGGTAAGGGGAGCCGAAGAGGCTCGAGGCGAAAAGGCTGGCCTCGGGGCTGCTATCCTCGAGGACCAGGCCGACGCGCAGGCCCGGGGTGTCGAGGCTGATGCCGTAGCCGAAGATCAAGAGCATGACTACGGGCAGGACGAAGGCGATGATGTTGCTGCTCGGGTCGCGGAGGATCTGGAGCGTCTCTTTCTTGCACAGCGCCTTGAGCCGGCGCAGGGAGGCTCGGATGTTCATAGGCGGTGGCTCCCGGGCTGCTGCCGCCTGAAGGCGGCGCTCCGGTGGGGCAGGGAGGGTCGGATGTTCATAGGCGGCGCCTCCCGCCCGAGAGTGCCGAGTGTCGAGTGTCGAGTGCGGCGCAAGGGGCCTTGATCGTTCATACGCCGTGCCTCCTGACCAGTGCGATGAAGGCATCTTCCATGGACGGGTCCAGATTGTCGGGGGCGGCGGCCAGTTCTTTGAGTTGGCCGGGGGTGCCGGCGGCGATGATTTGGCCTCGAAAGACCAGGGCAATCCGGTCGCAGTATTCGGCCTCGTCCATGAAATGGGTCGTGACCATGATGGTGACGCCCTTTTCGACGAGGCCGTTGATATGGGTCCAGAATTCGCGGCGGGTGACGGGGTCAACGCCGGAGGTTGGCTCATCGAGAAAGAGGATGTCGGGCTCGTGCATGACGGCGCAGGCCAGGGCGAGCCGTTGTTTGAATCCGAGCGGGAGGGTGTCGGGGGTGGTTTGGAGGAAGGGCCCGAGCTTGAAGACCTCGATCATGGCGGCCACGACCTGCGATTGACGGGCGCCGCGCAAGCCATAGACGCCGGAAAAGAAGTTCAGGTTCTGGGCCACGGTCAAACCGGTGTAGAGGGAGAACTTCTGGGCCATGTAGCCGAGGCGCTGGCGGGCCCTGCCTGGGCTGCGTTTCAAATCGATGCCGGCGACGTGGGCCGTGCCGGAGGTGGGGGTCAGCAGCCCGCACATCATCCGGAAGATTGTGGACTTGCCGGCGCCGTTGGGCCCGAGCAGGCCGAAAATCTCGCCGCGCCGCACGGCGAAGCTGATGCGGTCAGTCGCGGTGAAGTTTCCGAATCGTTTGGTCAACTCGACGGCCTGGACGACGGGCTGATCGTCGCCGGAGATGGGGTGCATTCGTTGGGCCAGGGCTGAATCGCCGCCGGGTCCGCCGCCCAGCACATCGATGAAGGCGTCCTCGAAGCGAGGCTGGACCGGAACCAGTTTGGCCGTCTCGCCGGCTTCGAGGTGGCGGAGGTCCGGGGGCGGGCTGCCGCCTGAAGGCGGCGCTCCGGGCGACGCTCCGGGCGATGCGCCATCACCGCCTTGGAGCTGGCGGAGGTCCGGGGGCAGGTTGTTTAAGCGGAGGACCAGCCGGACGTTATGGCCCTGGATGACGCCGTCGAGCACCTCGGGGCGGCGCAAGGCGCGGGCCAGGAATTGGCGGCGGCTGCCTTGGAGGCCGCGCACCTGGAAGCAGCGGCCGCGCAGGCGGCCGGTCAAGCCGGCAGGGCTGCCGGCGAACAGGAGCCGGCTCTCATTGAGGAGCAGCACCTCGCGGCACAATTCGGCCTCGTCCAGATAGGCGGTGCTCCAGACCACGGTCATCCCCTGCCCCACCAGTTCATGGACCATGGTCCACAATTCCCGGCGCGAGATCGGGTCCACTCCAACTCCCGGCTCGTCCAGCAGCAGCAGCCGGGGCCGCCCGAGCAGCGCGCAGGCGAGGCCCAATTTTTGTTTCATGCCGCCCGAGAGTTTGCCCGCCAGCCGGCGGGCGAAGGGCTCGAGTTGGGCGAAGGCCAACAGCCGCTTGAAAGCCGCCTCGCGTTCCGGCCCAACCACGCCCCGGAGGTCGGCGTGCAGTTCGAGGTTTTCCTGCACCGAAAGGTCTTCATAAAGCCCGAACTTCTGCGGCATGTAGCCGATGAAGTCGCGCAATTCAACGGCCTTGCCAACGGGGTCCAATCCGTTGACCTGGATGCTGCCCGCCGATGACGCCAGCAGCCCGGCCATCAACCGCATGAGCGTGGTCTTGCCGGCCCCATCCGGCCCCACCAGGCCCGTAATCATCCCCGCCCGCACTGGCGCGGAAATATCCGTCAACGCCGGCCGCCCCGCGCCCGGAAACACTTTGCGCACACTGTTCAGATGGACGAGGGTCTCCGGCATGATTCAGAAGATGAAATCCGAAATCCGAAGCCCCGAAATCCGAAGGAAATCCGAAATCCGAAATCCGAAGGCCGGGATCGCGAAGCTTCCGGGCATTGGCTCTGCACTTAATACTGAGGCCACAGGCGCTTCCGTGTCGCGCAGCGGCCGCGCCGAATGAGGGACCGGATGCCGATTTCGGATTTCCTTCGGATTTCGGATTTCGGATTTCGGATTTCCCTGCGGCCTTCCGCTTTCCTCCGCCTCTGCTTTGACCGTCACCGGCATGCCCTGGCGCAATCCCTCGTCGGAGTTGGTCACGACGACGCGGAGGCGATAAACCAGGGAGGTCCGCAGTTCGGGTGTTTCGACGTTTTTGGGCGTGAACTCGGCTCGGGGTGAGATGTAGCCGATCTGTCCAAAGTACGGTTTGTCGGGACGGGAATCGGTATAGACCCGGACCTTCATGCCGGGATGAACGCGCCCGAGGTTGGGCTCGGCAATGTAGGCGCGGACCCAGACCGGGCGGGTCAGGGAGACGGTGAGCACGGTAGCGCCAGCCTGGACAATGGCGCCGGGTTCCTGGGCGCGCGTGATGACCACGCCGTCCGAGGGGGCCATGAGGACCGTATCTGAGAGCCGCAGCTCGGCGCTGGCGAGCGCGGCTTCGGCCCGGGTGAGTTCAGCCCTGGCCTGGGCAATCTCCTCGAGGCGGAAGCCGGCCTCGAGCAAGGCCAGTTGTTCGCGGGCCGAATTGAGCCGCGCCTCCGCCTCGCGAGAGCGCGCCTCGGCGTCGTCCCTGTCCTGTACCGAGACGGTTTTGCTGGCAAAGAGTTCTTCCTGGCGCTTGAAGAGCCGTTGGGCGTTGGCGGAGGTGACCTCGCGTTCCCGGACCAGGGCGCCGGCCTGGGCGATCTCCTGCGGGCGGTTGCCGGCCTCGAGCCATTGCAGCCGCGCGCGCAAAGAAGCTGCCTGCCCGCGCTCTTCCTCCGCCTCCCGGCGATAGGGTTCCGCGTCCAGCCGCGCGATGACGTCCCCTGCGCTCACGGCGTCGCCCTCGTCGCGGGCCACCTCGGCGATTCTGCCGGCCACGCGGAAGCCGAGGTTGACCTCGCGGATATCAACGTTTCCCTGCAAGACCAGCGCCTGCGGCTCTGCTCCGGCTCCGCGGGCCTTAAAAAACCAGCCGGCCAGGCCGGCCAAGGCCAGCGCCGCCACTGCCAGGATGATTAACTTCTTCATTTATATGGATGCACGATTGCGGTCCTGTCCCCGCGGGACTAACCAGAATAGCCCGGCGTGTGGGACATGCCACCCATTGAGCCGCCCCTCCGGGACTTATGCAATGCCGAATTTGCGTCCCCCGGCCTGAGGTCCGGCCAGTTTGCGCGGTTGGTTGCCCCAATATGTGAAGTTGACCTAAACCCAAAACAGCGCCATCCTCTTGGCAGCCTCAATCGAGTTGTGGGCAAATGCAAACGATACATTGCGTCATTGCTTGTGGGATTCTCGCCGCCGCCGCCGGCAGCAAAGGCCAAACCCTAAGCCGCCCTGTCCGCACAGGGTTCCTCTATGATGACATCTATCTTCGGCATCATACGGGCGCCGGGCATCCGGAGCGTCCTGAGCGGCTGACCGCCATCGTGGCCCGGTTGAAGCAGAAGGGTCTCCTCACCTCGTTGGTCAGCCTCAAACCCGTGCCGGCTTCCACCCTCTGGCTCACCACCGTCCATACCCCGCAATACGTCGAGCGGGTCAGGCAGAGCTGCCAGGCGGGAATCGGCTACGTGGACACGCCCGACGCGCCCGCTTCGACCGACTCATACGAGGTCGCGCTGGCGGCCGTCGGGGGGGTGCAATGCGCTATCGATGCCGTCATGGGAGGGAAAATCGACAACGCCTTCTGTGCCATTCGCCCCCCGGGCCACCATGCCCTCAAGGACCAAGCCATGGGTTTCTGCCTCTTCAACAACGTCGCCATCGCCGCCAGGTACATCCAGAAGCAATACAAGCTGCCCAAGGTCCTCATTGTGGATTGGGACGTCCATCATGGCAACGGCACCCAAGCCGCCTTTTACGACGACCCATCCGTCTTCTACTTCTCCACCCATCAATCCCCATTCTACCCGGGCACGGGCAGCGCCGGGGAAACAGGCCAGGGCAAGGGCCTGGGGTTCACCTGCAATGTGCCCCTCCCCGCCGGCTCCGGCGATGCCGAGTACCGGCAGGCCTTCCAGGAAAAACTCATGCCCGCCGCCGCCGCCTTCAAGCCGGATTTTGTGCTCCTCTCCGCAGGCTTCGACGCCGCCCAGGGAGACCTGCTCGGCCAAATGAAACTGACGCCTCAAGGCTATGCCGAACTGACCCGTATCGTGAAAGACATCGCCTCCCGATACAGCCAGGGCCGCCTCGTTTCCATCCTCGAAGGAGGCTACGACCTCGACGCCCTGGCCGCCTCCGTCGAGGCCCACGTCCGCGTCCTCATGCAATAGAAGCCCGGAGACCCGGCCCTGCCCGACCCTATCGCGCCTGGAACGTTTCTTATCCGTGTCTATCGGTGTTCATCCGTGGTTGATTCAATTGGAACCCGTCAAGGCCGGGGTCCGATCAGCTCGATGAAATTCCCATCCGGATCCTTCACCGCCACCAGCCAGGTGCCGGCGCCCGTCTCGATCGGAGTCTCTCCCAAAGTCTGGACCCCGGCCTGTTTCAGCCGTTCCAGGGCCCGGTTCATGTCCTTCACATAGAGCGTTAAGTACCGAATCCCCAGTGTGGAGTGGATGTAAGACTGATCCGCTTGTTTGCCCGGCGCTTCCGGGAATGAGAGCATCTTGATGCGCGTGGCCGGCTCGGCTCCCTCGAGCACAAAAACCCGAACCTCGGTTGCCCGCCCGTCAATCAGCCCGATCTTCCTGCCTAACTCGGCAGTGACCGGAAAGCCGCGCACCTCCTTGAAACCAATTGCATTTGTCAGGAACCGAGCCGCGCGCTCCGAGTTCTTTACCACGATGCCAATATCAATGACCGGTTTCGTGAACTCGCTTTCGGCCGCAGACGCCGCAGGCCCGACAGCCAGGGACATGATGCCGGCGAGGAAGGTGATGGCGCCAATAGTGGTTCGATTGGAAGATAGAGTTATGTTCATAAAGCGAGGATATGCCCGCGTTTTGAAAAAGTAACCAGCAAAAACAGTGGACAGACGCAACCGACACTTGGCATGTTCGCAAGCATGACAACGACTTTGGAACCTACCTCTTCAGGCTGCGCCAATTCTCCGACCGGGACGCCTTGCGGCGCGTCGCCGCGCCTTCGGCTGGCCTCTCTGCTTGCCGCCCTGCTGGCGGTCGGGGCAAGCTTCGCGCCCCCGCTCCAGGCCGAAGTGCGCCTGCCCAAAATCTTCGGTAGCCACATGGTCCTCCAGCAGGAACAACCGCTCGTCATCTGGGGCTGGGCCCAACCCAACGAAACCGTCACCCTCCAACTCGGCTCCGCAAGCGGCCAGGCCCAGGCCAATGACCGCGGCGAGTGGCGGGCGGTCCTGCCGGCCATGAAGGCCGGCGGCCCATTCACGCTGGCGGTGCGCGGCTCCGGCACGGTGGAGTTTGACGACGTCATGCTCGGCGAAGTGTGGCTCGCCTCCGGGCAATCCAACATGGAAATGGGCATCGGGGCCGCCCTCAATGCCCGAGAGGAAATCGCCGCCGCCAATTATCCCGGCATCCGCCTCATGCTGGTCCCCAAACGCTGGACACCCGAGCCCCAAAACGATATGCAGGGCGCCTGGAAAATCTGCTCCCCCACGACCGTCGCCCAAGACGGCTGGGGCGGGTTCTCCGCCGCCGCCTATTACTTCGGCCGTGAGTTGCACCGCAAACTGGGCGTCGCCGTCGGCCTGATCGATGCCTCCTGGGGCGGCACTCGCATCGAACCCTGGACCCCGCCCGAAGGCTTCGCGCAGGTGCCCGCGTTGAAACGCGAATCCGAATTGGTGCAACTCGGCGACCCGCGCGGCCTCCTCCACCAACAGCGCCTCGAAATCCTCCTGAACGAAACCCAGCAGTGGCTCGACGCCGCCCGCAAGGCCCTGGCGCAACGGTCCCTGGTCCCAACCATGCCTGCTTACCCTGCCGAACTGCTCCCGCCCCACGACCTCCAGAACGCCACCGCCCTCTTCAACGGCATGATCTGCCCCATTTGCCCATTCCCCATGCGCGGCGCTATATGGTATCAGGGCGAGTCCAATGCCGGCGAAGGCATGCTCTACACCGAACATACGAAAGCCCTGGTCGGCGGCTGGCGCGCGATTTGGAACCAGGGCCAGTTCCCCTTCTACTTCGTCCAGATCGCCCCGTTCAATTACGGGGGAAGCAACCCCGAGTTCATCGGCCAGTTCTGGGAAGCGCAGGCCGCCGCCGCCCAGGCCGTCCCCAACACCGGCATGGCCGTCATCAACGACATCGGCAACCTCAAAGACATCCATCCCGCCAACAAACAGGAAGTCGGCCGCCGCCTCGCCCTCCTGGCCCTGGCCAAAACGTACGGCCAGGATAAGCTGGTTTGCTCCGGCCCCACCTTCAAGTCCTTGAGCCTCGACGGTGACCGCCTCCGCGTCGCCTTCGACAACCTCGGCGGCGGACTCGCCAGCCGCGACGGCAAGCCGCTCACCTGGTTTGAAATCATCGACGCCGACGAGGGCGGCTTCGTTAAGGCCGACGCCCAAATCGACGGCCCCTCCGTGGTCCTCTCCTCGCCCGAAGTGAAGCGCCCGGTGGCCATGCGCTTTGCCTGGAGCATGCTCGCAGAGCCTAACCTGATGAATGCCGAGGGCCTCCCCGCCGGCGCCTTCCGCGCCGGCGCCGTCCCCAAACGCGACCTCCTCGCCCTCAAAGTCCCCGAGGCCAGGCAGTACCAATTGGTCTATGACCTCGACCTGTCAAGACTCGGCCCAAACATCACTTATGACGTGGATAACCGCGCCAGCATCAACAAACCCTTCGACCGCATTGCCTATTTCCTGGAACTGCAAGCCAAAGACGGCGACACCCAGTATTTGTATGTCTCGATGGATGCCTTCAGCCAGGACCTCGGCAAGATCGGCGTTCCCACCTTCAAATCCGGCGCCCGCTTCCAGCAGAACGTCGCCGCCATGAACGTCTATTCCAACGTCAAAGGCATCGTCACCGGCTCGAACCTGCCCGGCGGCAACATCGAGTTCTGGCCCAACAACTACGGCCCCGAAAACGCCGCCAACGTCCCCAATGCCTCCTCCCAGGTCTGGGATTTCGGCGACCAGATTGGCGACCCGGCCGACGGCTACGGCTCGATGCAGGTCCACAACCACGACGCCAAGCAAACCCTCTTCGCCCTCAACCACTGGCGCGAGGGCAACCGCGCCGACCTGGGCCTGGGCAACCAGCCCGCCGGAAATCCCGACTGGACCTTCGCCGGCAACGCCGCCGCCTATCAATCCAAACGCCTCCGCGTCCTGGTGCGATGCCCGTGAGGGCGGCGGGCGCCCGAACCGGGCGTCGACCCGCTAGCCGGAAGACAGGCGGGAGGGTTCCACAGCGCAAGTGCTCCCCCGGGTGAGGAAGCTCTACCCCGCCCAGAGCGACGGGAGGGTGCTGTTCATCTTCAAAGGGTTCTTTTTTGTCGCTTACAAGGCTTGACTTCCGTGGCTCGTAGCGGCGAACTGGCGTTCGCCGCTGATCTTTCCGACCCGGCCGACAGCTAGGAGGGCAGCCGTGCCGGCCTGGGCCTGGGCAACCAACTTCGCGGCTTCTTCGGGCATATCGAGCCCGATGGCGTGGATGAGGTCAATGTGGTTCATGGCGTCTGGATTCTCACCTCGGTCTTGATGGAGTTGGCGATGAAACACTCTTCATGCGCCCGGTGGTGAAGCTGTTCTTCCCCTTTCAGGAAATCCGGCCCGCTCCGGTTCCAGCGAATGATGGCTTTGTGTTCAGGCATGGCAGCATGGATTTTTTGAAATTCTCAATCTCCAACCGGTCAATTCTCATACTCGGCCTTTCTCTTACGCGACTGGTGGGTTGGGCTGAACGCCCAATTTTTCCGTCATGGCTGATTGATGGCTTCCATTCGATTTGCCGAAAGGATGCAAGCCACCGTTCACGGTGTTAATGAAACCTCCGACTCCTTACGGCCCTCCCGGCTCCGAGAGGCCCTCGACGGGAGCGTAGTCGTCGGTCAGGATTGGGCTGCCGGCGGCGCTGGCGGGCGGGTAGATGCGAATGCGATCGAGGCGCTCGCGAAAGCTCGGCAGAGTGACGCGCCCGGTTTGGGCGAGCAGAGCGGCGCGCTGGCGCAGGCCGTTGAGGTCTGGCAGCACCGTGGCGCGGGTAGCTTGGATGACGACGTTCATGCTCGACTTGGCCGGAAACAGGTACACTCGTGGGAACACGGTCTTCAAGGTGCGGTAAATGGCCCCGACAATGCCGGCGTGCCAGTCATCGAGAGTGCCAATGACGTTGTCGGCAAAGATGCCGTTGGTGGTCAGGTGTTCCCGGACCGACTCAAAGAACTCCTTGGTCGCCAGGTGCTGCGGGATGGAAGAGCCGTAGCGGCCCTGCACGTAAGCATCGAGAATAATCAAATCATATCGGGCGGTGCTGCGCCGCAGGAACAGGCGGCCATCCTCGATAAAGACCCTTTGCCGCTCCGATTCCTCGAATCCGAAGTAGTTTCGGGCTATCCGGAGCACGAGGGGATCCAGTTCAACGGTGTCAATCCTGACGTTGGGATAGTAATGTTCAAAAGCCCGCTGGGCGCTGCCGCCGCCCAAGCCGATCATCAGGACGCGGCTGAGGTTGGTGTTCCAAAGCCAGGGAATATGGAAGTACTCGGTGTACTCGAAATGGCCGCGCCAGGGGTCTTGGAGGGAAATCCGGCTCTCGGTGGCATCGTCGAAGCATAACAGGCGGTACTCGCCATCCTCGACGACGCGGATATGGTGATAAGCGGAGGTAGCCTGGTAAATCTCGCCGGCCCGGGCGGATGGATGCATCGCCAGGGCGGCGGCCAGCAGGGCCATGAGTCTTCGGCGCACGAGGCCCACTCTAAATGATTCCCCCGGCCAACGCGAAGGAAAAAAAGGGAATTGACCACGGATGACAGGGCCGATGTTGGAAACAGGCGCAGGTCCCGGAAACAGCCCTCAAAGGGACGTGTTGATCGAACCGGCCATTCACAAGCCCAACCTCGACAATCCTGCAAGCCCTGTTTTGATTTCTTTCACCTTGGCTTCCGGCAGGTCCTCCATGTCATGCAAGGGGATGATCGACAACCCCCACGTCTTGCCGCCGTGGTAAATCGCTTTTTCCACCGGAGGCGTGCATTGAAAACTGACCGCATAACGGTCAATGCCACCCCGGGCTAAACGATACACGAACAGATGCTCGTGGTGACAGGCCACATACCAGTTGTCGCAGTCCAAGTGGTGGAGCAAGAAATCGGCGGCTTTGCTCACGTCCAATTCGTCAGCCAAGGGCACATCCACTTTGTGCGCGTGATCCATAGCTCTTATCCTCAGATGCGGAGTACTCGCTGTTCGCTGCTGCTTGATGGTAAGCAAAAGCCGGCAGCAGAGTCAAGCTTTATTGAAGCGCCTTCAGACTTCGAACCCCGGTTTTCATGGCAGCCCTGCCGGAGCACCGCCTACTGGTACCGGTCCCAGCCAGCCGCGCTGTTATAGACCCACCAATCCTCTTGTTTGGGGTTTCCCTTGAAGCGGAGGGCCGAGTTGTCCGCATGGACGACGTTCATCCCCATCTGGTGCGGCATGTACACCGCCTCATGATAAGGAATCTCCCAGATGAGCACGGCCACGGAGGGTTGCAAGACCTGCGTGACCATGCGGCCGCTGATGGGCGGGCCATAGTCTTGGTTGGTCTGGTCCCAATACTCATGGTTCCAGACGTAGGAAACGCCGTTGTTGGCGTAATAAAAGTCGTTGTCAAACCCATAGTCTTCACTGGTGGGCGGCACCTTGATCTTGATGCCTGAGGGGCAGGCGAACAGGCCGCTCGAGGGGACGTAGTTTGCGGCCGTCAGACCCCGGGTGCTGTTCATGTTCGTGCCGACGTAGGGTTTGAAGGCCTCGGGCATCCACACGTCGGCCGGATTGAGCGCGTGGTCGTCGCCCCAGGCCTGACCCCAATTGTGCAGCCACGCAAAGCGGTTGTTGTAATCCTGCGAGTAAACCGCCGAAGCCAGCCCGAGCTGTTTCATGCTGTTCAGGCAATAGGTTTGGTTCGCTCTCTGTTTGGCCTTGGCCAGCGCCGGCAACAGCATCGCGGCGAGGATCGCGATGATCGCAATCACCACCAGCAGTTCGATCAGAGTGAAACCTAACCGCCTCAGAAGAGGGATGTCCTCTGTCTGACGGCTTCGTCGCATCCTTTGTCGTGAACTTTGTCGGGTTGGCTGTTTTTCGACCAAGGGTGACGACCAAGGCGGCGACAAAGATTCGGAGTCGGAGTTTCGCGGACGCGCTCTCAGATCCTGGTGCATTAGATCATCCTCCCTTCGTCATTCTCGGTGGAATTATGGGTTCGTAATGGCATTCGCCGGTTCTGAAAAACGGAGCTGCGCCCCTGGCGCGGGCCTCACTCCCGGCGGTCCATTTGGATGGTCGAGAGCCGGCCGCGGACGCAACCCACCTTGATGACGATATTGGTCATTTCGTAGATGAGCCAGCACTGGCTGCCGGAGGCGGTGTCATCACGGAAGTTGGGCTGGCCCAGGGCGCGGAGGCACTCCTCGATTTTTGGGGTCACCATGAGGGCCCGCTCGAGGCCCGGGAAGTCCTGGGTGAAAATGGATTTTACGGCGTTGCCCGAGGCATCGAAAAAGACGGAGACTTCCTTGTAGCAAAACCGCGGGCCCTCGAAGCCTTTGGCCCACATCTCGGGCGGCCTTCCCCACTGGGTCACCACCTCGTCCATGGTCATGCCGGGGCGCACGCCGGCCAGCGCGGCGGTGGTCTTGAGCTTGGCCAGGTTGGTCAGGACGCTCGCCAGCTTGTAGCCCCTGTTGTTCGTGTCCACCAGCAGCGGCGAGTCGACCTCCCAGCTTTGCGGATTGGCGGCGGTAAAGCTCAGGAACTGCCGAAAGAACCGTTGCTCCCCGGCCAACGAACTTAGACAGCCGAGCAGGGCCAGACCTAGGGCTGCATGGGCGGCATAACGGCGAATTCCGCCCCTCGAACCCGGCGCCGGGACGGGAGTATTCGGAGGACGGAGCCGCAAACGCATCGAAAAGCGCGCGCAACCCCGCGTGCCGGCGGCTTCTTTCAGTTCGGCTGCTTCTGGCATCCCCGCATCAAAGCAGAGTCCTGCCCGCTTGGCAAGGCGGGAGAAACAGTTACGAAGGAACTGGCTTGTCATCGCGGGGGAATTGTTCCATGCTTTTTGGCAACGCGGGTTGGGCATTCAAAGTTACGTTGGAAAAACCGCCGTGTGAAACGGTTCTTGCATAGCTGGGTGATCAACACCCTTGCGGTCTTGGTGGCGGTGTCTCTTCTCCGCCCCCGCATTGATTATGCGAGTCCGCTGGACTTGCTTCTCGCCTCGCTATTGCTGGGGATACTTAACGCGGTGCTGCGGCCGCTCCTGATGGTTCTGACGTTTCCGATTCTCATCGTGACGCTGGGCCTGTTCAGGTTTGTCATCAACGCCGTGCTGCTCCTGCTGGTCGGCTGGTTGCTCCGCTCCTACTTCTGGGTCCACGGTTTTTGGGCGGCTTTTTGGGGCGCGCTCATCATCAGTTTGGTCTCGAGCATCCTCAATGTCCTGACCGGCGCCGGCCGTCTGCGCGTCCGGCGCCGCCGCCGGCCGGATTCCCGTGACGACGGAGACGGGCCGGTCATCGATGTCTAATGAAGGGGCTGCAAGCCGTCATCTTCGACATGGACGGCGTGATTGTGGACAGCGAGCCGCAACACGAGCGGGCCTTTCTGGAGGTCATGCGCGCCCTCGGTTATGCCGGCGCCCACGGGTTGCGGTTCTCGGAGTATGTCGGCCGGTCCGACCAGCAATTGTGGAGAGATTTCGTTGCCAAAAACAAACCGAGGCAGGCCGTCGAGGAGTTGGCGGCGATGAAGCGGGCATACCTGCTCAAACTGATCCGGCGCGAGCAACGCGTGTTCGCCGGGCTGCCTGGGCTGATTCAAAAGCTGGCGGCCCGCTATGCTCTGGCCCTGGCCTCCGGCTCCGAACGCCCGATTGTCGAGGCGGTCCTCCGGTTGGGGAACCTGGGCCGGTTCTTCGCGGCTGTCGTGACCGACACCGAGGTCCCGCGCGGCAAGCCCGCCCCTGACATTTTTCTGCGCGCCGCCCAACTGCTGGGCGTCGCCCCGGAGGGCTGCTGCGTAATCGAGGACTCGAAGCCCGGAGTGGCTGCGGGCCTGGCCGCCGGGATGCGGGTCATCGCCATTACCAACACCCATCCGGCCGAGGAACTGCGCGCGGCAACCTGCGTCGCGCGGTCCTACGAGGAGATCGGGCGGCTGTTGCTTCCCGCCGTCGCTCCGGGACAGTGAGGCTTGGACATTCTGCACGCCAACGGCGTGCGGGCATATCAGCCCGGGGCAACGCCCCGGGAAGCCATCGCCCAATGCAACAGCCCGCCCTGTGAGGGCGGGGGTAGCTTCCGTGACCTGCGCCCTTTCAGGGCGCCAGAGTTTAGTGAGGGGCCGGTCTTCCCAGGGCGTTGCCCTGGGCTGGTATGCTGCGCGCTTTCAGCGCACTCAGGGGGCGCCTCGCAGTTCCCGGACTCCCTGGGCCAGGGCGGCGACCATGCGGCGGGCCTGCTCCGGGGTTGTACAATAGGGGGGCATGAGCACGATGACGTTGCCGACAGGGCGGGTGAGGACGCCCCGTTTGGCCATGGCCTCACACACGCGGAGGCCTGCGCGTTGGCGCAGGTGGAAGGGTTCGCGCGTCCGCCAGTCTTTGACCAGCTCGATTCCAGCTACCAGGCCGGCCTGCCGGATGTCGCCGATGTTCGGGAGGTCCCAGAGCGCGCGCAATTCCCGGCGCAGGCTCTGCTCGAGCTGGCGGCGCGCGAGAAGGGATTGGGTCCCTTGGAGGAGTTTCAGGCTGGCTAGGGCCGCGGCGGCGCCGAGTTGGTTGCCGGTGAAACTGTGGCCATGGAAGAACGTCTTGAACTCGTCGTACTCGCCCAGGAAGGCCTCGAAGACGGCCTGCGTGGTGAGGGTGGCCGCCATCGGCAGATACCCTCCGGTGAGGCCCTTGGCCAGGGCCAGAAAATCGGGTTGGACCCCTTCGTGATGGCAGGCAAACAGGGATGGGGCGGCGGCCGCAGAGGGAGTAACGGCGGGCAAGCCCGGGAATAGGGCCGGTCCCAAAAACTCTGATTCCAGACCTTTGTCGAAACCTTCGCCGCCAACTTTGTCGAAAGATGGCCACTGCGACAAAGGTTGCGACCGAGTCTTCCGTTCGCCGGGCTTTTGGGACATGCCCGGGGACAGGGCCGGGGTCCCTGTGCGGCCGAAGCCGGTCATGACTTCGTCGGCAATCAATAGCGCGCCGTGGCCGCGGGCGATTTCGGCGGCCTGGCGCAGCCAGCCCGAGGGCTGCGGTATCATTCCGGCGGCTCCCTGTATCAACGGCTCGAACACGAAAGCCGCATAAGGATTGCCCTTGCTCCGCTGGACCTCGAATTTCCGCTCGAGTTTGTCCAGGCATTCCCAGCGGCACTTTCGGTACTCGCGCGCGTCCGCGCGCTCGGGCTTGGCGGCATTGAAGGGACATCGGTAGCAGTAGGGCGCCATTACCTGGTCGGTTTTGAACAGCAGGCCCCGATATGCCTTGTGAAAGAGGTCAATATGACCCAGGGCCACCGCCCCAAGGCTGTCGCCGTGATACGCGCCCTGGAGCGAGAGAAACTTGGGTTTTGCGCTGCGGCCGGCGCGGCGGGCGAAGGCGTAAGCGAGCTTGAGGGCAACCTCGATTGCGGTCGAACCGTCGTCAGAGAAGAACACCTTGCTTAGTGGGGCAGGCATCCTGCCTGCCGGCAGGCAGGATGCCTGCCCCACAGGGGGATTGGCGGCCTTGACGAGTTGTTCGGCCAGGCGGCTGGCGGGTTCGTTGGCCAGCCCGAGGGCCGAGCTGTGGGCGATCTTTTTCAACTGCCGGCCCAGGGCCGCGTTGATGGCGGGATGATTATGGCCATGAAGATTGGTCCAGATGGAGGAGTTGGCATCCAGGTACTTGCGGCCTTGGGCATCGCTGAGCACCGCGCCCGAGGCCTTTACAATGACAATAGGCTCCCGCTTGAGCCAATCCCGCATCTGCGTGAAGGGATGCCAGAGGTAGAGGTGATCGAGGTGGGCGACGGGGTGCATGGCGTGAAGGTCTGATGTCGTCGTCAGTACCTCTTCACCGGGGCCAGGCTAACTTCACATGTGCATAATTTTGCTTGCTGAAAGTTCGGCGCTCCCGTTGACCCACCAGACCCAAATGTGGGTGTCGAGGACGATCATTTCATCGCTTCCCAATCTTCCCCGGCAACAGGCGCGAGCGGTTGCTCCTATTTCAATACAGACCCCTTGAGCGGCTGTTTTGTGACGGGCGTGGCGGATGAAACAAAGACATGCACCGCCTCTCCCTCGGAAAAGGGCACATGCTCCAAGTGAAGCTCGCCATCCTTTTCAACGACAATTTCTGTATGGAACATTTGCATAACCCAAAAAGTGTAACCGGCATCCTCGGCTTCGACAAGCGTCCTCCTGCTCAAACATCTGGCGGCGCACTTGACGATTCATTAAGCGACATTACTCACTTTTTCCGCTGATAACCTTGCGGCAGCCGATCCCATTCCGGCGGCTCCATGCTCGGAACCTGAGCCAGAAAGTCATCCAAGCCTTTGCCGGTCGCACGCGCGGCGCGCTCCTCCAGAAGCGGCTCCGCAACCAGGCGCGATAGGCTTTGGCTCAGGGCGATGGGGACGAGCGCGTCCATGGACAAGTTCTTCGAGGCGGCAACTTCGCGGGCCTTTTCGTGCAGGTTGTCAGGCAAATCTACGGTCAATGCGCCCATATCATAAGATTCTCAGAAACTCGCCGGGTGTCAACACACCCACGCCGAATCGTTCCGCGTCCCGGAAGTCGCCCCGATTACGCGTGACGATATAGCTCGATGCCGACGCCAATGCCAGTTCCAAAATCAGTTCGTCATCCGGATCAGCCAAAAAGGCGAGGATTTGGGGAATGCTGCTTGTCTATCCGGGCCGGCGGGCCCACATTAAAACCGCTATGAGCCTCGCAGAAATTGAAGCTGAATTGGACCGCTTGGGTCCGGATGAACTCCGCCACCTCGCCTTAAAATCGTGGATGACGTATGTGGAGAAGGAACGACGCCAGGACAGGGTCAACGAGTGCGACGAGGGTGACCCGCGCCTGTTGGCCGCCTTGGACGAAGCGATTGCCCAAGCCGATGCGACTCCAGGCCAGGGTCATTCGGGGCGCGAAGCTCGCGCCCGGTTGAACGAATGGACTACAGGGTAATTTTCAAAGATGCGTTTCTAGCCGACCTTGAACGAATTGTGAGGTTTATCGCCGTTCAAAATCCGATGACCGTTCTTCCCGCACGGCGCTGACAGCCTCGGCCGCATTGAATTCCTTGCCGCCAGTCGAGATCACCAGAAGACCGCGTCTTTTCTTCACGACCCTCCCGCTTTCCGGCGTGATAACGGTGAGCTCGACCTTGTTCCCCATCACTTCGGCTTTGAAGGCAGCCGGTGACGACACCTGCAAGGCTTTGCGGATATGTCCCGGAATAACCAACCGCCCGAGTCGATCCATAGTAATGATGGTTTCCATCGGCAGAAACCTGCCTTATGCCACACCAAATGGCAAGAAATTGTAACTGTTGGCGCTGCCCTGGGTAAGGAACCTGATATGAATACCTCCCTTTTTATTCGAGTTTTGGTTTTCCGGGCTTCAAGCCCGGAAAACCAAAACTCGAATAAAAAG
>Ga0187864_10001230_pt1 | contig 25462 bp, 19 predicted proteins | sample June2016WEW_11_4_FD_132985 | JGI IMG/M metagenome (GOLD analysis project Ga0187864, IMG submission 132985) | Peatland microbial communities from SPRUCE experiment site at the Marcell Experimental Forest, Minnesota, USA - June2016WEW_11_40 | ecosystem: Environmental > Terrestrial > Soil >...
CGAGCCGAGTCCGCGCGCCTATTCGCGCGTGGCGCTGTGGGCGAAAGCGTTTCATCCGCCGCGTCCCGAGCCGCTGCAATTGAGCGCTTCGGCGATCGGCGCATACGAAAACTGCCCGATGAAGTATCTGTTCCAATATTCATGGAACATTCGCGGCGGGCCGCACGCGCAGTTGCAGTTCGGAAACGTTATGCACACGACGATCAAGGAGTTCGTCGGCGAGATGCGCAAGCGGAAGAAGGTGCCGTTCGAGGAAGTGATGGCGATCTTCGACCGCGAATGGACCTCGGCGGGATTTCCGGACGAATATCAAGAGGGGGAGTACCGCAAGGCAGGGCGCGAGCAATTGGAAGCGTTCTATCGCAGCTATACGGCGGCGCCGGCGGACGTGCTCTACCAGGAAAAGACTTTTGAGCTGCCGCTCGAGCACAACGTAGTCGTGACCGGCCGAATGGACCAGGTGAACCGCGCGGGCGACAACGAAATCGAGATCGTGGATTACAAAACCGGGAAGCCGCGGGACGCGAAGAAAGCCGCGAACGATTTGCAACTGAGCATCTACGCACTGGCGGCGCGCGAAGTGCTGGACCTCGAGCCTGCGCGGCTCGTCTTCTACAACCTGGCGAACAACGAGGCGGTGGTCACGTCGCGCGACGACAAAGCGCTCGCGGCAGCCAAGCAGAGAATCGCGGAAGTGGCCGACCAGATTCGCGCCGGAGAGTTCCCCGCGAAGCCGTGCTTTTCGTCGTGCAGTTACTGCGACTACAAACCGCTGTGCCCCGCGCACGAGCAGTTGATTTCGATACAACCTGCTCACTAAAAAAAAGCGGGGCAGCCTTGGGGCTGCCCCGCTTCAACTTTCTCTGAGGCTTCGTTTGAACCAGAAGCCCGGATCGGTTCCGCGCATGAACTACAGTGGAACTTTCTCCCTGCGAGAGCGCGGCGAAAATTTCAATTCGCGCTTCACTCGCTCATCCATCTATAAGGGCGGGCGTGAACGAAGTCAAGAAGAAAAAAAGTTGGCGCGGCTTTGGATGGAAAACATTTTTCTCCCCGACGAGCAGCGCTGCGTTCGTGGCTCACGATTGAAAAGGCGAAGAGAGATTCTTCGTCCGCCCGAGGCGGACTCAGAATGACGACGAGACCTTCCCCACGCAAGTATCAGCGCCCGACGGCAATGGCGCTCTGGTAGTAGCCCTCGCGCGAGCTGATCCTCAGTCCAGGCTGCTCGACGCGGACTTCGATCGAGTGAAAGTCCTTGGTTCGATCGGCTTCTTGCGGGGAGAACGTCAGCGTATACTCGTTGCGCGCCTGCTCCGTAACGTCGGAGTAGAGGCGCTCGAGGTCCTGCGCCTTCGAAGCGAAGAAAGCGTCGCCGCCGGTCCCGTCCGCATACTTGTCGAGCTCCGACGCGCCATGCTGCAAGAGCGAACGGCCGACGGGAACCGACCGCGTGGTGGAAATCGAATACACCGAGACATCGGCAATCAGAAGAGAGCGCAGCGTTTCCTCGAACGTGTGATGGTTGTTCCGGGAATTGCTCCCGTCGGAGATCAGGAAGATAATCTTGCGTCGATCACGCCCACGCGTCTTGAGCATATCGCCCGCCGCAAACAGGGCGTCATCGAGCGAATTGGTACTCTGCGCGCGCTTCGCGCCGTGCAGCGGGATGCCGGTGGCGGTCGGCAGAGGCTGCCCATTGATCGTGGGCGGCGCCGTCGTGGCGTCGGCAATGATCTGCGTGGGATGCGAGTTGAGCTCGAAACGCTTGAGCTGCGTGAAAAGCTGATCGTTGTTGAACGAAAAATCCAAAACCGTGGTCGGATACTGGTCGAACTTGACGAAAGCCACTTCATCGCGAGGGCCGAAGCCGGCCGCTATGGCCACGAGGCTCTTCTGCACATCGGCGACGGCACGCTCGGGAAGATCGTCGTCGACCAGAACAACGGCCGAAAGCGGGACGGCGTCGGAGGAGAAGCGAGAAATCACCTGTTCGACTCCGTCGGAGAAAATGCGAAAATCGCCTTTTTCGAGGCCGGCGACGAGCTGGCCTCTGGAATCCTTTACCGTTACGGGAACGACGACGGTTTCCGTGCGTGAAATGATCGGTGGCGGATTCTGGCTCCGCTGCGAAGGGGCTTGCGGGGGAGTCGCCGGTGGCTGGGCCTGGAATTGCGCGCCCGCGGGAACACCAAGAAGCAGTAGCATCGCCGCCGACAGAATGCTTCGCGTCATGAGAGTGTCTCGTCTCCTGGCCCCGGACAACGCCAAAGGCCCTGGCTCTGCTCGCGTATTCTCAATTGCCGACCGAACATCCGGCAGCGCGTCCGGCGCATCGTATCAGTCTGAACCGTTTCCCAAGGAGATTATACAATGCGGTTGACCAGCGTCGCGGCAGGTATTATCACCCTCGCTCTCGGCGCATATCCGGCCGCGACCACGATCGCCTCGCACCCCGCGGCCTTTCAGGAGTCAGCCCCGCCGGGACCGCTCGGGACATCGCCGAATCGCGAAGCTCCGCCGTCCGAGCAGCAGCCGCAGCAACTTCCGCAATCGGCCCAGCCCTTACAGGTGCAAACCACGGTCGTCAACGTCTTTGCGACGGTCCGCGACCATCACAACGCGATCATCTCCGACCTGGCGAAGGGCGACTTCAAGATCTACGAGGACGGCGTGGAACAGAAAGTTGACTACTTCTCGAAAGAAGTCAATATGCCCATCACGCTGGCAATCCTGATGGACACGAGCTACAGCATGCACAATATCTTGGTCGCAGAGCAGGACGCCGCGTCGAGGTTCGTCCGGGAAGTGATGCGGAAGAGAGACGAAGCGCTCGTAATCAGCTTCGATACGGATGTGAACCTGCTGGCGGATTTCACCGAAGACCCGTCCGTACTCAACCGCGCAATCCACCGGGCGCAGATCAACGTGGACGCTTCGGGAATCGGCGGAACCGGCGGAACGATCCCCTCACGCGGCGGAGGAACCAATCTTTACGACGCGGTCTATCTCGCCTGCCACGATGAGCTGTCGTCCGAAGCGGGACGCAAGGCCATCGTCATGCTGACCGACGCGGAAGACACCGGCAGCAAGTTGAGCCTGGAGGAAGCCGTCGAAGCGGCGCAGCGCGCCGACGCCGTGATTCACGTGATACTCATCACGGACTTCAGCCAGACTTCGGGTGTTGGACCCGGCGTGGCCTCAAAAATGTCGGGGGATACAGGCGGACGCGTCATCAACGTCCGCAACGAGAAGGGGCTCGAGAAGGCCTTCGACGAGATTTCCGAGGAGCTGCGTTCGCAGTACGTGCTCGGTTACTATCCCTCGAATCCGAAGCGCGACGGCTCCTTCCGCAAGATCAAGGTCGAAGTCTCCCGCCCGGATGTCAAAATCCTCGCCCGCAAAGGCTACTACGCGCCCGTTCGCTGACTCTCTTCCTGCAACCAGCTATTGAGCCCCGGTGCTCGAAGGCGGAGGAACGGCGTAATACCCCTTCCTCGTGCGAACAATCAACCCCTTGCGAGTGGTCTGCACTTCGATCTTGCGGTATTCGCCTTTGATGGCCGGCAGCGTGGGTGAATAGGCGATGAAGTACTGGCTGCGCAGCTCGGTCCCGATGTCGAAAAACGACTGGGAAAGATCGTCGATGCGATAGGGAAAGAAGGCCTGCCCCCCGGTCTGATCCGCGAATTGCTGGAGGATTTTGTCGCCGGGGTCCATGTTGTACTTGCTCGGCTTGCGCGCATCGTCCACGGAAATCCAGTCAGTGTTCGTGCTGACGGTGTAAACGGAGGCCTCCGAGCGGATCGAGGCATCGATTGCCTCACTCAGCGCGCGGTCGCTCAAGTTGTCGTTGCCGTCGCTGATCAGCACGACCACGCGGCGCATGTCAGACTCGTCCCCCTTGGGCAGCGGCGCATGAGAGAGCTTCTCCGAGGCCATGTAGATGGCGTCGTTGAGCGCGGTGCCGCCGCCGGCGCGCTGTTCGTTGATGGCGGCCGTGAGCAGCGCGAGATCGCCCGTGTAGTCCTGGATGATTTGCGGCTCGTTGTCGAAGGTCATCAGGAACGCCATGTCCTTGTTGCGGCGGATGGTCTTGTTGAGAAAATCGACCGCCGCGTCCTTTTCGAATTCGAGGCGCGGCCGGATGCTGTTCGATGTGTCGAGCAGAAGGGCGATGCGGAGCGGCAGGTCTGTCTCGCGGCCGAAGAATCGAATGTCCTGTGGCGTGCCGTTTTCGAGCACTTTGAAGTCGCCCTTGTCGAGGTCGGTGATGAAAGCGTGGTGGTGATCCATGACGGTCACAACGAGATGGACGAGGCCCGTCGTGACTTTGATGGGAGGTTCCTGCGACGGTGCAAGAGGCGGCTGATTCTGGCCCGTCTGGACGGGCGGAGTGACCGGCGGCGGCGCGGGCACCGAAGTCTGTTGCGCCTGGACGCAGATCCCCAGGATCGCAAGCAACGCGATCAGCAGAGAAAAAGCGCGCAACCGATCTGAAAGCGAGCGTTTCATCCAACCCCCACGTACAGCGATTATAGGAACTCCCGGAGCAGAGCGTCAATTAAAGCAGGATCGGCTTTCGCTGTGCGGCCGAGAAGCGTCAGATAGTCGCGAAGCTCGGGCGGCAGCGGCGCGCGCACCTCGATGCGTTTGGACGTTCGCGGATGAGCGAAAGCCACGCGCGCGGCGTGAAGAAAGTTGCGATCGAGCGGGGGCAGGAGACCACCGCCTACGCGCTCCTGGCGCGGCGCGCCGTACAGAGTATCGCCGACTACGGGACACCCGAGCGCGGAGAAGTGGACGCGAATCTGATGCGTCCTGCCTGTCCGCAAATCCGCTTCGATAAATGTGAAGCCATCGATCCGCAGGCGCGTGCGCCAGTCCGTGCGGGCAGGGCGGCCCTCGCGGCGGCGCGCCGTCATGCGCGAACGGCGGCGCAAGTCGCGCGAGACAGGCAGTTCCACGCTGCCCGCCTCGCCTTTCATTTTTCCGTGCAGCAGCGCCACGTAGGTTTTCTGAACGAGCCGGTCGCGAAAATCCTCCACGAGCTTTCGATGCGCTTCGTCCGTTCGCGCAATCACGAGCGCGCCCGAGGTTCCCTTGTCGAGACGGTGGACGATCCCCGGGCGCAACGGGCCGCCGACGGTGGACAATCCCTCGATTCCGCCAAAGCGGTGCAGAAGCGCCGCTACCAACGTGCCGGCGTCCGCTCCGGCTCCCGGATGCACGATCATCCCGGCGGGCTTGTTGATGACGGCGAGATCGGCGTCTTCGTAGAGAATCTCGACCGGAATCGGTTCCGCTTCGACGCCCGCGGGCGGCGGAGGCGGAATGTCGACGGTGATTCTTTCGCCCGGCTCGACGCGATGCGATGCCTTCCGCGCGGTTCCATCGACCTGCACGCGGCCCTCATCCATCAACAACTGCACGCGCGACCGGCTCAAGACCGGAAGCTGCGAGGCGAGAAAGCGGTCGAGCCGCTGGCCCGCGTCTTCAGCGGCAACGATGAATTGCATCTCTTGGGAAGAAGGTGTCACGGCAAGATCTGGTTGTGCGGCATGATCGGCGACTTCTTACGAGCGGCCTTCCGCGGCGCGAACAGATGTAGCAGGCGGGATCGGCGCCGCTCCGCGCAGGCCGCGCCACCAAAGGTATCCGCCGGTCAAGATCAACCCCACGCTTACGATTTGCATCAGCGAGACCGCATCGTGGAACATCAGCGTGCGGCCGGGATCGGCGCGCAAGAACTCGATCGCGCCGCGCTCGATTCCGTACAGAATGAAATACGCGCCGACCAGTTGCCCCGCAAAGCGCTGCCTCGTGCCCAGCCAGACCAGAAGCAGGAAATTCAAAAACTCGGCGCCGGCTTCGTAGAGCTGCGTGGGGTGCAGGGAAACGTTGAGCGGCGTGCCCGCAATTCTTTCGGCGATCGGGTTCGTGAACGTGACGCCCCACGGCAGCGAGGTCGGCTTGCCGTAGCAGCAGCCCGCCATGAAGCATCCCACGCGGCCGATCGAATGCCCCAGCGCAACCGGGGCAGCCGCCAAATCGAGCACGCCGAGCAACGGCATCTTCTGAAAATGCGCGTACAGGACGACCCAGAGGATCCCGCCGATTACGCCGCCATAAAACGTTCCGGCGGATTGAAACGTCTCCATGCTGAAAATCTCGCGCGGGTTCGCCACGTAGTAGTCCCACATGCTGAAAATGAACCAAAGCTTCGAGCTCACGAGCGCGACGAGAATCCCGTAGACGCCGAGGTTCCACACCTTCCTCGGATCGAGTCCCACGCGCGGAGCTTGCCGGTAGGCCCACCACAACCCGAGGAGGAAACCGACCGCAGCCAACACTCCGTAGGTGTAGACCGTGACAGGACCGACTTGGAAGAGAACTGGGTGCATGCCTAAGCCCGTTCGTGGCTGGGATGCCGCCAGTCGCGCAGGAGTTCGAGGATGACCAGGGCCGCGCCGATCACGATTGCGGAGTCAGCCACGTTGAAAGTGTACCAGTGGTAGACGCCGACGTGAAAATCGATGAAGTCGGTCACGCCGCGCCGCAATATGCGGTCAAGGACGTTTCCGGCCGCGCCGCCGAGAATCAACGTCATCCCGGCCTGGCCGGCCCAGCCGCCCGCGCGGCCCGTCGCAAGCAGCCAAACGATCAGGCCGATCACGGCGACGGAGAAGACGATCAGCAGGGGCGCGCGCCATGGCATCTCCGAGTCCGCGAGCATTCCAAATGCGACGCCGGGATTGCTCGCGTGAACGAAATTGAGCAAACCGGGAATCAAGACGCGGGACGCGCCGGGAGCCATGAGCTTGTCGACCGCGTACTTGGTCGCCTGATCGGCGGCGAGTACGGCAGCGGCGAGGAGACCGAGAAGCCACACTGCACGAGACATGGAAGCCATCAGGAGCCGACACTCCCGGCCGACAATCCGCCGTCGCGCTCGATTTCATTCAGCGCGGCGACGCAACGTTCGCAGAACGTGGGGTAATCGGCGCTCTCGCCGACGTGCGTCGAATAGTTCCAGCAGCGCTCGCACTTCGCGCCGTCCGCGCGCTTGATCTCCACGCGAAGACCGTCTGGATGCGAACCAGCCGGCAGTAGCTCCACCTGCGAAACGATGAAGAGCGCCGGGAGGCTCGCAGCATACTTCTCGATTAATTTACGTGCGTCACCGCTGGCGGCGAGCGCCACGCGCGCCTCCAGCGCACCGGAAATCAGCTTGGCCGCGCGAGCCTGTTCGAGTGCCTTCAGCACTTCTTCACGTACCCCAAGCAACCGCTCCCAATCTTTCGAGCGCACTTCGTCGAATGCGTTCACGAAAGGCTTGGAGTCGGGAAACTTAGACATATGGACGCTCGCCGGCGCGGACGAACTCCGCGGAAGATGCTTCCAGACTTCCTCGGACGTAAAGACGAGAATAGGGGCAATCAGGCGCACGAGCGCTCGCGCGATGTGGTAGACGGCGGTCTGCGCCGAACGGCGCCCGCGATTGTTGGCCACGAAAGTGTACAGCCGGTCTTTCAGGACGTCGAAATAGAACGCGCTCAAATCCACGGCGCAGAAATCGTGCAACGCGTGATAGACGCGGTGGAATTCGAAGTTCGCGTACCACTCGTGGCACTGGCGGACGAGTTCTCCCGTACGGCGAAGCATCCAGGCGTCGATTTCCCACATGTCGGCGTCGTGGACCACGTCGCGCGCCGGATCGAAGTCGAAAAGGTTCGAAAGCGCGAAGCGGAAGGTATTGCGAATCTTGCGATACGCTTCGGCGAGCTGGTTCATCATCGCCGGCGAATTGCGCATGTCCGCGGTGTAGTCCTGCGAGGCGACCCAGAGGCGCAACAGATCGGCGCCCCATTTTTCGCAGATTTCCTTGGGATACAGCGCGTTGCCGAGCGACTTCGACATCGGCCTGCCGTTTTCGTCTAGCGTCCAGCCGTGCGTCACCACCTCCTCGTAGGGCGCGGCGTCGCGTGTGCCGATGCCGACGAGCAGCGAACTCTGGAACCAGCCGCGGAACTGGTCCGGCCCTTCGAGGTAAACATCCGCGGGCCACTTGAGGCCTTCGCTTTCCTTGAGAACGGCGAGATGCGTCGAGCCGGAGTCAAACCAGACGTCGAGGATGTCGTTTTCCTTGCGCCACTTCGCTGCGCCGCACGAACATTTCGTGCCGTGAGGCAGCAGCTCTTCGGCGGAGTGCGTGTACCAGGCGTCCGCTCCTTCGCGCTCGAAGAACGGCAGCACGTTCCGCAGCGCCTGAAAATCCTCGAGCCGCTTGCCGCACGCGTCGCAGTAGAAAACGATCAGCGGCACGCCCCAGAAACGCTGCCGCGAGATGCACCAGTCCGGGCGATCCGCGACCATTTCGCGCATCCGCTCGCGGCCCCACTCGGGCAGCCATTTCACTTTGTTGATTTCCTCGAGCGCGCGTCCGCGGAGATTTTTCTGGTCGAGGCCAATGAACCACTGCTCGGTGGCGCGGAAGATCACGGGATTGTGGCAGCGCCAGCAGTGCGGATAGCTGTGGGTGAGCTTGCTTTCGCCGACGAGCATGCCGCGCTTCTTCAGCAGTTCAACAACGATCGGATTCGCCTCCCACACGGTCTTGCCCTTGTACTCGGGCAGGCCTTCGGTGAAGCGGCCATCGTCGTCCTGAGGCGCGTATGCTTCGAGGCCGTACTTCTGCCCCGTGCGGAAGTCGTCGGCGCCATGGCCGGGCGCCGTGTGGACGATGCCGCTGCCCTGATCGAGCGTGACGTAGTCGGCCAGTACGCCAGGCACGCGCAGTTCAAGAAACGGATGCTGGAACTCAATGCCTTCGAGATCTTTGCCCTTCCAAGAGCCGTGGACGTTGCTCGCATCGAGTTTCAGTTCCGTCGCGAGGGCGTTCAAGCGTTCCTTGGCGAGCAGAAGCTTCCCTGCCGAGGTTTCGGCGATGACGTAGTCGAAGTCAGGATGGAACGCGAGGGCGCGGTTCGCCGGAAGAGTCCAGGGGGTTGTCGTCCAGATGAGCGCGCTCACGCGTTCGCCGAGCTTGCTCGATTTCTGATTCGCAACCACTGGAAATTTCACCCAGATCGAAGGGCTCGTGTGGTCCTCGTATTCGACTTCGGCTTCGGCGAGCGCGGTGCGATCGTGGATGCACCAGTAGACAGGCTTCAGTCCCCGGTAGACGTAACCTTTCTCGAGGAAATCGAGAAACGCCCCGGCGATACACGCTTCCTGGCTCGGGTCCATCGTGAGGTACGGTTTGTCCCACCGCCCAAAGACGCCGAGGCGCTTGAAATCGCGCTTGTGGGCCTCCACGAACTCCGCCGCGAATTCACGACACATCCGGCGGAATTGAGCTGGGTCGACCTTGGTCGTCTTCCCACCCAACTTCTTCTCGACCTGCGTTTCGATGGGGAGACCGTGGCAGTCCCACCCCGGAACATAGGGGGAACGGAAGCCCGCCATCGTCTTCGACTTCACGATCATGTCTTTCAAAACTTTGTTCAGCCCGGTGCCGAGATGGATTTCACCCGTCGGGTAGGGAGGCCCGTCGTGCAGGACAAACAGGGGCGCGCCGGCGCGGGATTCCAGGATGCGGCGGTAAAGGCCCTCCGCCTCCCAGGCGGCCAGTTGCTCGGGTTCGCGCTCGGGCAGCCGCGCCTTCATGGGAAAGTCGGTCTTAGGCAAGTTCAGAGTGCTTTTTAAGTCGATGGTTTTCGCCATCCTCGGGGATTGAAAAACCCTTTCTTCCAAACCCGTTCGCCTCAGGCATTTGTGGCGCGGGTATGATTTCCTGTGCTAAAGCGTGTGCGGTGGAAACGGAATTTGCGGTCACCCACCGTAATGTTACAATGAATTGGAAAGCGTGTCAGCCGTAGGCAAGGGGATACATCCTTTCCAGCGGAGAAGCGTCTAACATTTAGTACCCTGCGGCGAAGGCCCAGGAAGCCAACCGGGGGCCAAGGCAGCTCGAATGTCAGACTTTAGCGCGAGACTCGACGAAGTGGGCCGCTCGACCAGCGAGCCGACGCTTCGGCTCGGCCGTTTTGCTTCTCCATCGCACGAGTCTTCCCTGAAAAGCCTGTTTTCGAACCTGAAGGACTTCCTCACGGAGCGCCCTGCAAAGATCCATCCGGGCACATCGACGTCGTTTGCGATGCCGGAATTCGGCGCGGGCTTCGGCGAAAACGTCAGGGAGTTCTTCCATTCGGGTCCGCGCGGTAATGTGAAGTCGGGCTTGCTCGTGGACTGGCACGAGGAACCCAGCCTCTGGCGGAACCTGCGCGACTGGATCGCGCCGCCGAAGCTGCCGCCCCTCAAAACGACGAGCCAGCCGGTGGCGGTACCGGAAATCTGGTCGAAGAACACTCAGTTCTCGTGGGTTCAGGGACTGTCGGTTGCGTTCCACGTGCTCGCGATAGGGTTGATCATACTCCTGCCCCTGCTGCTTCCCGAGTGGCTCGCGCCGCACACAACGAATGCGGGCCCCATCGACATGACGCCGATCGACAGCACCATTTCGCCATATTTGCAGAAGCTCGCGCCTGCGGCCAAGAAGGCCGGAGGGGGCGGCGGACAGCACGACAACGCTCCCGCAGCGAAAGGCCGCCTGCCCAAGTTCTCCTACACGCAGATCGCGCGGCCCATGGTGAAGCCGCCCGAGCACCCGCAGATCGCCTTCGAGCCCACGCTCCTCGGAAACCCGAACCTCAACTTGCCCAATGTCAATATGAACAACTGGGGCGATCCCAACGGCAAGACGAACAACGATTCCATGGGCCAGGGCCGCGGCAATGGCATCGGCAACGGCAACGGCAACGGACTGGGCCCAGGCGAACAGTACGGCGTCGGCGGAGGCTTCCCCAGCGCCGGGACGGGCGGCTACGGCGTGCCTGTATGCCTCTATTGCCCCCGCGCCGACTACAGCGATGAGGCGATGAAGGTGAAGGTCCAGGGTGTTGTCGAGCTTGTGGCCGTGGTTACCGCGGATGGCCGCGTGACGGACGTTCACCTTGCGAAAGGCCTCGGTTTCGGCCTTGACGAAAAGGCCATGTCAGCGGTTCGCACCTGGCGGCTTACGCCCGCGCGCGGCCCGGATGGAAAGCCCGCGGCGGTACGGGAAATCATCGAGGTCACGTTCGCGCTGTATTGACCTGCACTTCGCGGCGTCTTTCTCGCCGTCTGACTAATTCCACCCCAGCATTAACCAACTGGACCCAACCATATCGACGTGCGCATCCTTCTGCTACGATGAGCGGCATGAAACGCACACACGGCGTGGCGATTTTTCTGTTTGCGGCAGCGATGGCATTCGTGCCTCGCGTTGCTGCGCAGGAGGGCTCGGTCGAGTTTGTCGCGCGCGCCACTCCTTCAGGCGCCCTTGAGGAACCCGTGCGCGGGTTCCCTTTCTATCTTCTCAGCAAGAGCTTTGAAGGCATCGGCCAGGAAGCGGGCACCGCTTTCCCCGAGCCGGACATGGATGCGTTTATCGACAAGCTCGATGTTTCGCCAGAACTAAAGGCATGGATGAAGAAGAACCACTGGATTTCCCTTTCCGGCGAGGATTTCATCCACAAGATTAAGGTGGCCGATGTCATAGACGTGCCGGAGTTTTACAAGGCTTACATAGACCGGAATGCCGGCGATCAATCCACCAATTTTCCGAAGGCGAAGTTCAAACCGGCCGACAAAGTCAAAGACCCCGCGAAATACGACAAGCTCCTGGCAGAATACAACGAGGCGGTTCGCAAGTTCATCGAGCAGAACCCGCAGACCGTGGACGGTATCGATCTCAACCTCGAGGATATCGACCCCGGCCCGAAATGGAATGAGCTGGCGGCTAGGCGATTGCCGGAAATTCACCGGCAGGCACTCAATCTCGCGCAATCAAAGTATCTCGTCGCGCGCACAGAAACCAATCTTCAGGGACAGGGATTCCTGCGTGGCGTGCCGCCGGGAACCTACTGGCTCAGCACGCTCGATGTCGCCGCCGAAGTCGGGGACGCGAGGTCGCGGTGGGACGTGCCGGTGACGGTGCGCCCCGGGCAGACTGCCTACGTCACGCTCTCCAACGCCAACGCCCTGCCCCCTTCGCACGCTGCTCCCTGAGCGGCCGCGGCATGGCCGAAGCCCACGACATCTCGCAATGGATCCACAAGCTGGCCGATCCCGACCCGAACGCGAGGCTGGAGGCAGCGCGCCATCTTTACCGGGCGGGACTCGATCTGTGCCAGGCGCCGCTCAAGCAATGGAAAACCGATCCCGAGTTCTGCGACTTGACGCTTCCGCCCGGCAGCGTATCGCCGCAGCTTGATCTCGGCCCGTCCGGCATCACGGTTGGAATCGCCGTCCAGGCCAAAAATTTTGACGAAATCCGAGCCGCAAACGGCTCTCCCCGGCTTGCCGACGTGCCTCCGGACCAGGACGCGAGGGAGTTCGATCTGCGCTTCGAGAATCACGCCGCGCTCGACATCTTGACGACCCGCGATCCCTCCGGCTCGGGAGCGATCGCGCGATACCTACAGCGATTCGGTGAAGGAATCCAGCAGATTGAAATCAACATGAGCGATGTGGACCGCGCCACGGAGATTCTCCGCACGCGATTCGGGCTTGAGCCAGTCTATCCCGCGAGGCGGGCGGGCGCGGATGGCACGCGCGTGAACTTCTTTCTTGTGCCAGGGGCCCAAGGTAGAAAAGTCCTGATCGAGTTCGCAGAGATCTCGGAGGCACGATGATGTAGGACGGGGCCGGCCCGGCCTGCTGACCGCGAAGTTATTCCCCGCTCTGCTCGAGGAGTTTGGCGACGAGCGCCGTCCATCCCGTCTGATGGCTCGCGCCGAGTCCCGCACCCGTCTCGCCGTGGAAGTACTCGTAGAAGAGAACCAGGTCGCGCCACAGCGGATCGTCCTGAAAGAGCGCCGTGTCACCGTACACGGCCCGGCGGCCATCGCGCCGGAGAAAAATCCGCGAAAGGCGGCGCGAGAGCTCACACGTGGCGTCCCAGAGGTTGCTCTTCCGGCCCGAACCCGCCGGCAGTTCGACCTGAAAGTCGTCGCCGTAGTAATAGTGAACGCGCTGCATGGACTCGATCAGAAGGAAGTTCATCGGGAACCAGACGGGGCCGCGCCAGTTCGAATTGCCGCCAAAAAGATTGCTGGCGGATTCGGCGGGCTCGTAGTCGACCGAATGCGACTGTCCATCCGTCGCAAGCACGAACGGATGATCTTTGTGAAACTTCGAGAGTGCGCGAATACCGTGGGGCGATAGGAACTCGTTTTCATCGAACACGTAGCGGTAGATGCGTTCGAGCTTCTTGCGATTGGCGATGGTGAGCAGCAGCCGCGCGCCGCGCTCCGTCCGGCGGCTCATGTCCACGTGCTCGCCCACGTCCGCGTGATGATCGAGGAACCAGTGCATCCGGCGGGAAAAAGATGGCAGGTTCTCCAGATCCTCCGGCTCGAATGTCTCGACGGCAAAGAGCGGAACGAGACCCACCAGCGAGCGCACCTTCATCGGAATAGGTTTCCTGTTACCGAAGTGGAGGACGTCGTAGTAAAAGCCGTCCTCTTCATCCCAAAGTCCGATTCCCTCACCGCCCATATCGTTCATCGCCTGCGAGATGTAAACGAAATGCTCGAAGAATTTGCTGGCCACGTCCTCATACGCCGGATCTTCGTGGGCCAGCTCCAGGGCCATCGCGAGCATGTCCAGGCAATACATCGCCATCCAGCTCGTTCCGTCCGATTGCTCGACGAAACTGCCGTCGCCGATGGGCCTCGAGCGATCGAAGACGCCGATGTTGTCGAGGCCGAGAAAGCCGCCTTGAAAGACGTTTTTCCCATCCGGGTCCTTCCGATTTACCCACCAGGTGAAATTGAGCAGCAGTTTGTGGAAGACGCGCTCGAGGAAGTTGCGATCGGCCTTTCCGCGGACGCGCCCCTCGATCTTATACACGCGCCAGGCCGCCCAGGCGCTCACCGGCGGATTCACGTCCGAGAAATTCCATTCGTAGGCGGGAAGTTTGCCGCTCGGGTGCATGTACCACTCGCGCATGAACAGAATCAGCTGCTCTTTCGCGAACTGCGGATCGATCAGCGCCATCACCACGCAGTGGAACCCCAGGTCCCAGGCGGCGTACCACGGGTACTCCCACTTGTCCGGCATGAGAATCACGTCGGAATTGTACAAATGGGTCCAGTCATGGTTGCGGCCGAGCCGCCGCCTCGGATCGGGGGTGGGTTGCGTCGGATCACCGGCGAGCCAGCGGCGAACCTCATAGTGGTAGCTCTGCTTGCTCCACAGCAGCCCAGCGAACGCCTGCCGCTGGACCAGCCGGGCGTCCTCGCTCAATCCTGTGCCTGCCCGCTCGGCATAGAACTCATCCGCATCCTTCTGGCGTTCGGAGAAAACGGCATCGAATGCCGGGCCGAAAAACTCCCCGGCGGGCGCCGAACCCTCCGCGGGGTTGCGGTCCATCAGCTGCAGGCGAAGCGTCCAGCTTTTCCCTGCCGGAATCTCCAAGGTGTAATGCGCGGCTTCCTTCGTGCCCTTCATCGCGGGGTTCACCGCGGCGTGTTCGCCGCCGATCAGATATCTGTGGAAGGCATCCTTGACGTAGGGCGTGCGGTTTTTCTCCCGGTAGAGCCGCTCTGTATTCGTCTCGTTGTTGGTGAAAAGCAACTCCGGCTCGCCTTCGGCGAGCAGCCAGCGCTTGCCGTAGTGATAATCGCTGCTCTCCACAAGCCTCGTTCCCGCGAGACCTTCGATGCGGGCTGCCAGCGGCATGTCGTATGGATCGCCCCAGCTCCATCGGTTGCGGAACCACAGTGTCGGGAGAATGTGCAGCCGGGCCGGTTCGGGCCCACGGTTCCAGGCGGTGATGCGAATCAGGATGTCTTCGGCGGTGGCCTTCGCGTATTCCACGAACACGTCGAAATAGCGGTTCTCGCGGAAGATGCCGGTGTCGATCAGCTCGTACTCTGGGTCATGCCGCGTTCGCTTCGCATTTTCCGCTACGAGCAGATCGTACGGGAATTCCGCCTGCGGGTATTTGTAAAGAAACTTCAGGTAGGAGCTTGTCGGAGTCCCGTCCAGATAGTAGTAATACTCTTTCACGTCCTCGCCGTGATTCCCTTCGAGGTTGGTCAGGCCGAAAAGGCGTTCCTTGAGGATCGGGTCTCTCTCGTTCCAGAGCGCCACGGCGAAGCAGATGTGCTGGTGACGATCGCAAATCCCTCCGATACCGTCTTCGCCCCAGCGGTAGGCGCGCGAGCGGGCGTGGTCGTGCGGGAGGTAGTTCCACGCGTCGCCGTCCGCGCTGTAATCCTCGCGGACCGTGCCCCATTGCCTTTCGGAGAGATATGGTCCCCAGCGTTTCCAGTGGACTTCCCGCTCGACGCTGGCTTGCAGTCTCTGTTCTTCCTTCGTCATCCCTGGTCAGGTGCGCTGCCGGCTTACAAACTCTCCCGGCACGGTCCTTTCGGTGCGACTGAATCGATCCAAAACAATGTAGCCGTTCGAACGGCACGTGGCAAGGCGTGCGGATTTTCTGTATTCTCGACCGGCCAGGCATTCGGGGACGGAATCCTACTTTGATCCAGCCGATAAGAGAAGGAGCGCGCCAGGCGGGCTCGGATGTCGCATCGTGGCGCTTGTACGCGCTGCTGTTTGTTGTGCTGGCGGCAACTGCCGTAATTTCGCCGATGCCTTTTCGCGGCGACGCTTCGGGTCACGACTTCCTGTTCCATCTCGCCTCGTGGATCGACGTGGCGGGCCAGTGGCGCGAAGGAGTTCTCTATCCTCGATGGGCCGAGTGGGCAAATTGGGGATTCGGCGAGCCGCGGTTTGTCTTTTACCCACCGGTATCCTGGACCGCCGGCGCGGCGCTTGGTTCCGTGCTGCCCTGGAAGATGGTGCCGGCGACGCTCATCTGGCTCACGTTGATCGCGGCGGGGATGGCGATGTGGAAACTCGCGCGCGAATGCCTCTCCGGCCCGCAGGCGGCCGCGGCGGCCGTCCTGTACGCGGTGAATCCGTACCATCTGGTGATCGTCTATTACCGCAGCGATTTCGCCGAGTTGATGGCTGCCGCGCTTTTCCCGCTGCTGATATGGGCGGCGCTGCGCGTCATCCGCAACGGATGGCGCGAGGGATGGAGTGATGTTCCGGTACTCGGCGCCATCTTTGCCGCGATCTGGCTCGCGAACGCTCCGGTGGGCGTCATCGCGACGTACTCGCTCGCGCTGATCATCGCCGTCGGATGCGTCCTGCGCGCCCGCCTGTGTCCCGCATTGACAGGTGCGACGGGTATGGCCGCCGGCTTCGGCCTCGCGGCCTTCTACATCTTGCCCGCTGCCCGGGAACAGCGCTGGGTGCAGATCAACCTCATTTTGTCGGACGAGGTCCGCCCGGCCCGGAATTTCCTGTTCACGCACGCAAACGATCCCGAATTCGTAATTTTCAATTGGAAGGTCTCGGCCGTGGCGCTCGGGCTGATGCTTGTCACCGCCATCGCCGCAGTTTTCGCTGCGAAAAAACGCAGGGACCTCCGCGAACTCTGGTGGGTTCTGCTCGCGCTGGCAGCCGCATCCGCACTCCTGATGTTTCCGCTGACCGCCGTTCTCTGGCGCGGTCTGCCAAAACTGAGATTCGTGCAGTTCCCCTGGCGATGGCTCGACATACTTGACCTCGCGTTCGCATTTTTCGTGGCTGCCGCGCTCAGCCGCTGTCGAACACGCAGTGCACTGTGGCTCGTGTTCGCGATCATTCTGGGAGGCATCGGCGCATCCGGCGTCGCGATGGCGCAAGACGCCTGGTGGGACACGGAAGGCGCGCCGGTGCTGACGACTGCGATCAGCTCGGCTCAGGGATACGAAGGCACCGACGAATACATGCCAATTGGTTGCGACCGCTCCGAACTCCCGGGCAATCCTGACTCGACCACGCGCGCAGCCGACGCATCCGCGACCCCGGCCACACCGGTTGAGCAGGTCGATCCCGGCTCGGGCGCGGTCGTTCCCGTCAAGAATGCGCAAGTCCACATTCACCAATGGTCCGCCGAACGCAAAGTCTTCAACGCGGAATCGGCGGTGCCCGTCACGCTCGCGCTACGGCTGCTTGACTATCCCGCGTGGGGAGTGCGGGTGGACGGGAAGGAAGCCCATGTCGATCCGCACCCGGTGACAACGCAAATGCTTCTGCCGCTGCCCGCGGGCACGCATCGTGTCGAAATCAACTTTCGTCGAACGTGGGACCGGACCGCGGGAGGAGCAATCTCGGCAGTCACGCTCGTTGCACTGCTTGCGTTCGGGGGAATACTTCGACGAAGGAAGACGAAGGACGAAGTTACGCCAGGCGGCGATGCTTGAACTGCTTTTCGCCTTTGGCGTATGGCCCCACGGTGTGGCCTTTTCCGTAGAGTTTGTACTTGTAGGTGGTGAGGCCCTCGAGCCCCATCGGGCCGCGCGCGTGCAGCTTGTTTGTGCTGATGCCCACCTCGGCGCCGAATCCGTAGCGGAAGCCGTCTGCGAAGCGCGTTGAGGCGTTCTGAAAGACGCCCGCCGAGTCCACCTCATTCATGAATTTCTTCGCGGCTTCCGCATCCTCGGTCACGATCGCATCCGTGTGATGCGAGCCGAAGCGATTGATGTGGTCGATCGCTTCTTCGAGATCGGCGACAACCTTCACCGAAAGAATCAGGTCGCCGTACTCCGTCCGCCAATCCTGCTCGGTGGCCCGCACAATTCCTTCGTTCGGTAAAAGCGCCAGGGTCTTTGCGCAGCCGCGAATCTCCACTCCCGCTTCCTTTAGTATCGCGACGGCTTGCGGCAGAAACTTCTCCGCGATGGCTTCGTGAACCAGCAGGGTCTCCGCGGCGTTGCAGACGGCGGGATACTGCACCTTCGCGTCGTATGTGATATCGACCGCTTTCTTCACGTCGGCAGCGCGGTCCACGTACACGTGGCAGATTCCTTCACCGTGCCCGAGGACGGGAATCTTGCTGTGCTCCATGATGAATCGCACCAGCTCGTACGATCCGCGCGGGATAATTAAATCGACGTCGCGATCCTGCGCCAGCAGTTCCAGCACATCCGCGCGGGTCTGAAGCAGGCTGATCGAGTCGACCGGAACAGAGGAGAATTGTCCGAGGCATTCGCGCCAAATCGAGACAAGCGCTTCATTCGTCTGCGCCGCCTCCGAGCCGCCCTTCAGTATCACGGCGTTGCCCGACTTCAAGGCCAGCGACGCGAGCTGGGGAACCACGTCCGGCCGCGATTCAAAGACCACGCCGATCACGCCGAGCGGGCACGACTCCTTGTACAGCACGAGGCCGTCGTCCAATTCGGTCGCGGCGAGCCGGCGGCCCAGAGGATCTTCGAGCCGGGCCACTTCCCGCATCTGCGCGGCCATCTGCGCAACGCCTGATTTCTTCACGCGCAGCCGGGCAAACATCGCGGACGACATTTTTCCAGCCGCAACAGCCGGCTCCGCCGCGCGGCAGTCGGCTGCATTCGCTTCGAGAATCCGCGGGGCGTTCTGCTCGATGGCTTGCGCCGCCGCCAGCAGCACTTCATTGCGAGCATCCGACGAAAGCTTCGCGAGTTCGCGCGATGCCGCCCGCGCCCGCTGCGCGATCGATGCGACCGACGCGGCGCTGGTTTCAAGCTGCGCTGTGGATGGCCGGCTCATGATTTCTGCAATAGCACAATATTGTCGCGCGTGACAAGGACGGGCGAGGGAGCGGCATCCCTCCCGCGGCTGCCCTTCTTCCCCGAATTCTTCACCGCTTCCTCGCTCGCGCAGTTCGCGATTCCACGCGCGAATTCGCGGCCCTCGGAATCGACGATGCTAACCACATCCATCGGCGCGAAATGATTTTCCACGCGCACGATCCCCGACGCGAGCAGGCTCGCCTTGCCCTGCGTGATCGCTCGGTGCGCGCCTGCATCCACGACCACGCGCCCGCGGACATCCGCCGCATACGCGATCCAGCGCCGCTTGCCGCGCATCCTCCGGGCCGGCAGGAAAGCGGTGCCGACCTTTTCTCCGGCGAAGATCCGGTCGAGCGTGTCCGGGCTGTTGCCGTTGGCGATCACGGCGGTGCCGCCACAATTCATGGCGATCTCGGCGGCTTCGAGTTTCGTCTTCATGCCGCCGCGTCCGCTCGCCGAAGGCCCCGCGCCTAGCGCCTTCAGTTCCGGCGTCATCTCTTCGACCAGTGAAATCACCTCCGCGCTGCCGTTGCCCGATTCCTGGCGCAGCAAACCATCCACGTTGGTCAGAAGCACCAGCGCGTCGGCTTCCAGGCCGCTCATCACCAGCGCAGCCAGACGGTCGTTGTCGCTGAACGCAGCCGTGCGCGGACCCGCCGCAACCGACTCGAGCTCGGCGGTCGAAACCGTGTCGTTCTCATTGACGATGGGCAGCACTCCGAAACCGATCAGCTTCTCCATCGTCTGATGAAGATTCGAATAGCGGCGCCAGTTGGTGAAATCCTCCTCGGTGAGGAGCACCTGCGCGATCTTGACGTCCCACTTGGAGAAAAGATTCTTGTAGGCGTCCATCAGGAGGCTCTGGCCGACGGCGGCGCACGCCTGTTTCGTGACCAAGTCGTCCAGCCGCGAACGATGGAGTCCCAGCCAACCCCTGCCCAGCCCCACCGCGCCGGACGAAACGAGCACAACCTGGCGGCCAGCCTTCATCAATTCCGCAATCGAACGCACGATCGGCTCGACGCGCTCCAGGCAGAGCTCGCCCTCGGCTCCCGTGACCGTGGCGGTTCCGACCTTGATCACCAGCCGCCGTGCTGCCCGCAGCTTTTCTCGCTCCGCTTCCATCTGCAATCTTCCCGGTTGGCCTGCTTCTGCCAATTGTACCGAAATCGCCGACGCGCGTCGTCTGCCGTTTCTGCGGCCTCGTCCCGCTTCGGCGAAGCGCATTTGGTTCCGGTCTTGCATTTTGGCCGACGATTTCACTGGCCGCAGTGCCGAAATCATGGTATGTTTAGTTTGCGTTTGTTGCTCTTGTAACACCTTTAGATTCGATGAAGGGGCTGCAAGTCCACACTTGCGGCCTTTTTTGTTTTACGGCTGGAGGCGGTCGAGAAGCACAAACAGCTTAAAAGAAAAGTGAGTAAATAAGTGAGAGAACAAGGAACAGTGAAGTGGTTCAATGCCAGCAAGGGATTCGGGTTCATCCAGCGCCAGTCCGGCGAGGACGTTTTCGTCCATTTCTCCGCCATCCAAGCGGAGGGTTACAAATCGCTGAACGAAGGCCAGGCGGTTGAATTCGAAGTCACCCGCGGCCCCAAGGGCCTGCAGGCTGCGAACGTCACCAGCCTCTAGTCAAGAAGGGCGGGCCGGCAATCGTCGGCCCGCCTTTTTTTTCGGTAGTTGCAAGTTGTGCGGTTCGCTGTTGCAGGTGAAGCGGTCCCAGAGACTCCATGAGCGATAAGATCATCGTCCAGTTCATCGGTTTCCAATCAAAAACGCTTGTCCGGGAGTACACCTTTACCGTTCGAGAAGTGGCCACCGAGCCGCGCGAATATACACTCACGATTCCCAACGAAGCCTTCGACTCCCGCCGCGTGCGATACCAGGACGCGCCGGACATTTGCTCGCACAAGCTGCATCGCGAGCTCGCTGCGTCTGAAAACCATCCGCCCCAAACTCACTTTCGCCTGAGCGACGCTGAGTTGGACGAATACCGCGTTGGCCACGCGCCCAAGCCGCTGAAATATCCCTACGCGCCAAAACCGGATACGGACGCCTAGACCCGCAGTTCCCCCTGTTTTCCCCTCGTTATCCACTTTGTAGCCAAGTACGGAACAACTCTGGACACCCTCGGTCCAACTGCGGTTACACTGGTTGCTTAGCCTGCTTGCGTCCGTTTCCGGCGGCGATCTCGCGGCCCGGAAGCGGTGACGCGCGATCTGCCGAGGAAGGGGAGATTCCTATGTCCGACACGAAAGCATCGATTCCGGGCGCGACCGCCGATAGCGCCGATCGCCGCCGCTCGCACCGAGTCAACATTACGATGCCCATTCTCGTTCGCGGCAAGGCCGGTGGGCAACCCTTCCAGGAAGCAGCCTCTACCGTCTCGGTCAACGCGCACGGCGGCATGATTCGCCTGGCAACGAAAGTCGTCCGGACGCAACAGATTTCGCTGGTCAATCCGAAGACGACCGAAGAGATGCCTTGCACGGTGACTTTCCTTGGACAGAAGGAGAACGGAAAAACCGAGGTGGGCGTCGAATTCGTCGAGCCGTCGCCGCTTTTCTGGCGCATCGCCTTCCCACCCGAGGACTGGGATCCCTCGGAGCGCAAGCGTCCCGCCTCCTCCCGTCCACCAGCCACGCCCCGCCGCTGAGCGAGGGTGCCGTCATGGTATGTTGCTCGCGGGGTTGGACTGGGACTCCTCACCGGACACACATTGACGCGGCCATCTGACCAGCAGTTCGACCATGCACCTGCCTCAAGAACGCAGAATCCTCCCGCGCAAGGCAACGCGCCCGTGCTCGTGGAGTCCGCTCGATTTGTGCGCGCGGACTGGCTGAAGCTTTTTGCAGTTTCCTGCCTTGTCCTCGTCCCCTGCTTCTGGCACCGGCGCATCGCGGCGGACGATCTGGGGAGCCACGTCTACAACGCCTGGCTCGCGCAACTGATTCGCCACGGGCAGGTCCCCGGCCTTTGGATCGCACACCAGTGGACGAACGTATTGTTCGACTTTCTCCTGAGCGGATTCGGCTCAGTCTTTGGCTTTGCCGCTGCCGAACGAATCGCCGTGTCGCTGTCGGTCTTGATTTTCCTCTGGGGGACTTTCGCGCTGGTATGCGCCGCCACGCGCCGCGCCCCTTGGTTTCTTCTACCCTGCATCGCGCTCCTGACGTATGGCTACACGTTTTACATGGGCTTCTTCAATTACTACCTCTCGCTGGGCCTGGCTTTTTTCAGTTTGGCGATCTTCTGGAGGGGCAAGGGCTGGGAGCGGCTGTTCCCCCTGGCGATTCTGCCCTTCGTTTGGTTGGCGCATCCGCTGGGGCTGATCTGGCTGATTGGCGCGTGCATCTACGTCGGATTCGCAGAGATGGTGCGGCCGCGGTATCAGGTCGGGTTGCTCGTCGCGGCCGCCGCCGGACTGGTCGTGGCGCACTACTATTTTTGGCATCGGTTCATTGTCGAGCCCGCCGAACATTCGCCGTTCTGGTTTAGTGGCGCTGACCAACTCGTCCTCTTCGGTGAGAGATACTGGATCCCCGCCGCAGCGCTGATCGTGTTCGCCATGGTTTCTCTTGTGATCGACATCGTGCGACGGTGGCGCGAATCCGGCTCGCTGGCGGCCTACGGCATCCCTCTGCAGTTTTACCTTCTTGCGGCAATATCCGTACGGTTGCTGCCCAAGGGCATCCATTTGTCTCCGCATCTGGCGCCCATCGCGCTGTTGACCGAGCGATTGACGTCGGTTTCCGCCGTTCTCTTCTGTTGCCTTCTCGGCGCGATGCGTCCGAGCAAATGGCATCTCATCGGATCGGCTGCCGTTGCCGCTGTTTTCTTCGCTTTCCTGTACCGGGACACCGCCGTCGTGAGCAGGATGGAAGCGCAAGCGGAGCGGCTCGTCCGCACCTTGCCTCCAAACCGTCGCGTAATGGGCACCATCAAGGCGCCCCCTGACTCGCGCATACTCATTCAGCACATGATCGATCGCGCCTGCGTCGGCCATTGCTTCAGCTATGGCAACTACGAGCCGGGTTCGCGCGTGTTCCGCGTGCGCGCGATGCCGGGGAATCCCTACGTTCTGACGGATTACGACCTCGCTGCGGACACGGAGGATGGAGACTACACGGTCCAACCGGAGGACTTGCCCCTCTATCAGGTCTATCAATGCAGCGAGAGCGGCACCGATCTTTGCATTCGCCCACTCGAGGCCGGCGAGCCAAACGACCGCCTCGGCGTTCATCCGGACGACTAATTCGATCCTGGGAAACGCGTCAGGCCCTAGGGAAGCAGACCGAAGACAACGACCGCATTGGGCGCGCCGACGTACACCTTTCCGTTCGCGATCATCGGCGTGACGAACTTGTTGTTCGCATTGTCCACGAACTGATCGCGCGCGCCGGCCTGGTTGCTGTTGTACAACTCATTGGCCAGATTCGTGGCGTCATAGGCGTGGAGGACTCCCGGATTCCCGTTCTCAATCGCCCAGACGATTCCGTTCGCGGTTCCATTCGCCGAGATGCTTGGCGTGGTTCCGGGATAGCCGAAACTGTTTGCGCTCTGGGCAGCGGGTGACGCGGGGAGCTTCGCATTCGCCACAGGAAACGCCATCAAGGGGTCGTTCACCGGGCCGTAATAGACGGTGTTGTTGAAGAAGGCCGGCCCCGATTTGACCTGACCGCTCCACGGGCTGTCGAGTCTCTGGTAGAGGCCGCTGTCGTTGCTCGCGAACTTCCCCATGTTGTCCCGGTTCACGATGTAGAGGTTCGTATCTTTCCCAGCGCCGACCGCCAGATGGTGAGTCGTCCCCTGATTGTCGGTCACATCCGGCAGCACCATTGCGCCTCCTGAGCCGAGGTCGGTGTCCGCGCTCGATTCCGATTCGGCGGTGCCTTTGCTGTTGTTCATCGCAAAATAGTCTGCGACGGTCAGGTTGTTTCCGGCCGTCGACAGCTTCATGAACGAGTTGCCGTAGTCCTGCTTGTTCGGAAATCCATTTCCATCCAGCGTTGTGTCAAATGTGCCGTTGCCGACCAGAAGGTAGATGAATCCGGACGCGTCTGCGGCGGGACCGTATCCCGACATCCAGATGCCGCCCTCCTGGCCATTTTGCGTCGTGCCGTTCGGCGTCAGGTTGAGCACGCTTACCTGTTGGAGCGTGGACTCGCTGTAGCTGATCACCCAGCTCGTGTAGTTGGGAGCGTCGCAGTGCGAAGTCCACGTCGTGTAGATCGCGCCATTCAGCAGCAAGAGCGCCGCACGCTCCTCATACGAGCCTGGATTGAACGTCTGCATCCCGCCGGAGCTTCCCGTGCCGGTGCCGGACACGCTCGCCTGAACCTCCGTGGGGCCGCCGTTGAGTTCGGCGTGGGTGACGAGGTCAATCGCGTGGAGGCGATGGTGGTATTTGTTGCTCGAATCTTTTGACATGGAGACGACGAAAATCGTCCCGTTCGGTCCGGCTTTGAGATCAATTACCGGCGTCGACGTGACCCCGATTCCCGGTGTGACTTGGCCACAGCCGCGATCGTCGCTCGGCGTTTCACTGCCCGGGATCACCGAAAGCTGCCAGAGCGCCGCTCCCGGCGTGTCGGCGTCAAAAGCGTAAAGCATGTCATGCTCGGTGGCGACGAACACGACGTTGTGTTTCGCGCCGCCGATCGTCAAGCCCGGGACGTAAAGCGGCTCGGCGTCCACAAGCCCCGTAACCGACAGCGATCCGAGATTCCCGAACTTCGCCGAATTCACGTTGCCGGTCGTCAGAATCGTTTCATTCGCATTGAGGCCCGTGCGTGCGTTGTCGTTGTGATACGTCAGCACGGTGACGCTCGGCGACACAGCCGCCGCTGGATCGACCGTCAGCGTGGCAGCGTTGCTGATGATGCTACCCTTCGCATTGCTGACGATGACCTGGAAGGTTTCCCCACTTTGCGCCGCGATCGTCGTCGCAATGATGTAGCTCGGGGCATTGGCTCCCACGATGTCCGCGCCATTCTGCTGCCACTGGTAGTTCAGCGGCATTTCACCTATGGCTAGCACCGAAAAGCTGGCCGATTCACCCGCGGTAACGGTCTCGCTGGAGGGTTGCGACGTAATCTTCGGCGGGCTGTCTGCGCTGTTCCCCCCGCAACCCGCGAGGATCATCGCAGATGCGAGCGCGGTAGCGAGGACGCCCGCCTGGAACCATCGACTTGGTTCATTCGAAACTTGCATCTGAAAATCAGGACAGCTTGACGAGCAATTGTACACAGCGCCCTGCGAAATCTCACCTGTACCCCAGCACAGCCGAGGAACAGGGGCGAAGGACTGGCGCGCCGAACGGCGGCGCGCGTAGGAGGCGCGCAGGCACAATGCGCTAGGCGGATTCGGCGGTGGTGCGTTCCGGGCGGTTGACGGTCTTGGCCGCGGGATTCCGGCGGCGCTGGATCAGCCACGCGCCGAACCTCCATGCCAGCAGTATCGCCACGAGAGCGCCATATTCGAGCGGCTTGCGGACGTCGGACTTGACGAGCCAGTAGTAGTGAATCACGCCCAGCACCGCAGTCACGTAAATTGCGCGATGCAGGAATTGCCAGCGCTTCCCGCCGAGGCGTCGAATCCAACCGGCCGTTGAAGTGATCGCCAGCGGAATCAACAGCACGAAACCGGTGAAACCCACGGTGATGAACGGCCGCTTGTGAACGTCCTTCCACATGTCCGACCAGTCAAAGAATTTGTCGAGGCCGATCCAGGTGCCGAAGTGCAGGCAG
>Ga0187864_10001234_pt1 | contig 25390 bp, 24 predicted proteins | sample June2016WEW_11_4_FD_132985 | JGI IMG/M metagenome (GOLD analysis project Ga0187864, IMG submission 132985) | Peatland microbial communities from SPRUCE experiment site at the Marcell Experimental Forest, Minnesota, USA - June2016WEW_11_40 | ecosystem: Environmental > Terrestrial > Soil >...
AGCCGGATGGAGCCTCCCCCCTCACAAAAGCGTTTATCCCGCTGGCTCAGCGCCCCCTCCACGAGCAAGCTCGCAGAGCCTCCCCCCTCACAAAAGCGTTTATCCCGCTGGCTCAGCGCCCCCTCCACCGGCAGAGCCGCATCGGGGCACCCGCTTGCGGGTCGTCCCCCCTCACAAAAGCGTTTATCCCGCTGGCTCAGCGCCCCCTCCACGAGCAAGCTCGCAGAGCCTCCCCCCTCAACCTGATCGATTATTGGGGCTCAGCGCCCCCTCCAGCGGCAGAGCCGCATCGGGGCACCCGCTTGCGGGTCGTCCCTCCTCACCTCGCTTCGCTCGATCCGCATCCGGGAGGATCGACCGGGCCATCGGGTGTGCCCGGATTCTCCGCCATGAGCGTCAGTTTCCTGCTGATCAACCGGGCCGCGTCCTTCATATGGAGGATTATGTCGGGCAACCGTTGGTCCTCCATAGAGCCGGCGAGACCGAAGATCGAAATCGCACCACAGGCGCGGCTGCCCCGGAACACGAGCACCGAGAGGCCCCGTACCCCCTTCCGGTACTCTTCAAGGTCGGTAGCGTACCCACGCTCCCGGGCCTGATCCACCTGACCCAGCAGGTCTCCGAGCCCGGTCACGCTGTGGTCCGTATATTTCGGTGGGGGATTCTCCCCCACAAGACGGGCAATATCCTCGTTTGTCATCTGAGTGAAAAAAATCTTCATCAGGGCGCCCGCATAGAGGGGGAAACGCGTGCCCACGGGGACCGTGATCTTCAGCTCTTTCTTCGGCTCGCTCACCTCGAGGACGCGGTACGTGTTCTCATGCTCCCGGGCCACCAGGATGACCGTCTCGTCCACCTGCTCCGCAAGTCTTTCGAGAAACGGCTTCGCCACAAAAGACAGCTCCATGCTCCTCAGGACATTCCTCGAAAATTCAAAAAGGGTGGTCCCCGGGACATATTTTTTTGTCATCCTGTCCTGTACAAGGAAACCCTCCTCTTCGAGCGCCTTGAGTATGCCTAGCGTCGTGCTTTTGACAATGGCGAGTCTGCGAGAGATGTCGCTCACGCCCAGCGGCTCATTTGTCCGGGTGACCAACCTCAATATCTCGATTCCTTTTCTTAGTACGGGGGCATTATACATGTTTTCTATACAAATCTTTTTATCATCATGGATAGGAGTCTGTCAAGACAAAAAATATGTTAATAAATCATATTCTTGACTCACTCTCTTCCGGCGCGGCTCTCGCAGTATGATCGCTATAGAAAACGCCTATCCTCTTTCCATTCTCCCTGCGGGCATAAAGAACACGAGGGGGATTGCGACCAAGAGGCTAAGACCGAAAAAGGTGAAGGTGACCCGGAAGCCATTCACCGGGTTGGCGCTTGTGTGGAGGATAAAGGTAATCAACGATATCCCCAGCGCCCCTCCCACGGTCCTGAACATCCCCCGAAGCCCCACGATGGTAGCCACCTTCTCCGGCAGCAATTCAATGCAGGCGTTATTCGCGGCGGGGAGCATGATGCCCATCCCGATCCCCGTCAGCAGTACCAGGAACGACAGGATTTCCACGATGCTGAACCACATGCCCATTATTTCCCATAACCGGCCGGGTGCGAGAAGGATCGTTGAAAAAGCGGCGAGGCTCAATCCCACTATAATGGGCCGCCGGTAGCCCCATCTCCTGAGCAGAAAGCTGGTGACGGCGGAGGCGGGAATAATCCCTATGGACCGGGGAGTCAGAATCATACCGCTCATCAATGTCGAGAGCTTGTGCACCGACGTCGCATAAAAAGGCACGAAAGCGAAGATCCCGAAAACTCCCGCGCCCAAAACCATATTGAGGATGTTTGCCGCCAGAAATGGGGTCGACCTGAGCAGGGTAAAGTCCATGATCGGGTGTGTTTCCTTCCGCTCCTGACGGAAGAATAAGAAGAGCGAGAAAAAGCTCAAGCCCAAAAAGACCCCGGCAAAGAGGAGGGAGCGGGCTCCGAGGCTCTCCCCGATGAAGTTCAGGCCGAACATGAGAAAGAGTATGCCTCCGCTCATGAAGAAGGCCCCGGCAAGGTCTATGCGGGGACGGGATATGGCCCTGGAGTCATGAAGCAGCATCATGATCGAAGCCATCAGAACGATGCCGATGGGCAGATTGATATAAAAGATGTAGCGCCAGGAATAGCGGCTCACGATCCATCCTCCAAGGTTCGGGCCGATAAGGCCCCCTATGGGGAAGATGCTCGTAAAAAGGCCAATCGCCCTCTCCCGGTTTTCCGGGAAGTAGTCGCTGACGATCCCCGATGCGGTGGGGAGGAAGGCCGCTCCCCCGATGCCCTGGATGAACCTGAATCCTATCAGGGCGTGGATGTTGGGCGCAAGGCCGCAGGCAAGAGAGCTGCCGGTGAACAGACCGAGGGAAATCAGAAAAACCCGTTTCCGGCCGAAGCTGTCGCTCAAGTTCCCCACGAGGGGCATCGACATGGTCACCGCGATATAGTAGATCGAAATGGTCCACGCGGCCCAGAGAATGGTGGCGCCGAAATCCTCGATAAATCTGGGGAAGGCGACAGCCACCACTGTAGCGTCAATGGAAGACATGAGCAGCCCTAAACCGGCAACGGCAAAAATGAGGTAGCGGCGCATGCGGAACAATCCTAAAAGGCAAAATGTCGCGAAGAGTATACCGGACTACTTAACATGAGTTTACTAAATAGCGCGGGTAAGATCAACAGGAATGTAGGTTGACGACCGGGGGGTGGGCCGGGTGCTTTTCGCGCCTGGCTTTGTCATCGCGCTCGCCCCGCATCCTCATGGCGCACACGCAAAATGTACACTCCGGTGCGGGCCGAACACGATTTCGCGCTCTGCATCAAAAATCCCTCCTGCCGCGAAGAGGGCCTTACTCACTACACCTGCAAGTGCTCAGGGGGCCGGTAGGGACGAGATTCCTCTGAGGCAAAAGTTCCATAAGGGATCTCGTCTTTCTGATCGGGTACGATTACGATCCGGGGCCCGTTCCTGAACTTCTTGTGACTGCCTTTCTGAGAAACGAAATGAAATCCATTTTTTAGGAGAACTTGTATGATTTCCTTCGACGGATGGAGTTTAGGCATTTATTACATCTTCACCGATCAGCTTGACAACGCCGACAGGAGCAGCATAAATTAGGACCGACGGTGCAAGGGGCGTTATGAAGAGGATACTGATCGAATGGTTCCACTGCGACGGGAAAGAGTTTGTCTGCTCCGGATGGGAGAAAAACCGGGAGCTGATCGAGAGCACTATCGAGGCCATGCGGCCTTTCATGAGGACAATGCAGGTGCAGCTTGACTTGCGGGAGGTCACGCTGACCGGAGACGAAACGCAGCGTGCCGATATGGTGAAGATCAACGGCAAGAAGATAGAGGAGCTTATCGACGCGGCTCACGAAACAACAAAGTGCAGCCGCCCGACAAATGGTCGCACCGGCCCGGATCTTGTGCGGGGTTCTTCTCTTCCCGGCGGGAACGCGACTAATCTCTCGGAGATGCTGGTCGATGCTATTCTGAAAGAAAGCGGCAGTTTTGCCCGTTGCGGCTGCGGGTGCAGCCCCGACGATCTGTCCCGCTAAAGGAGTTTTAGATAATGGGCACGTTCAACGCGTATGAGATGAAGAGACTCGCCTATGAGAAGCCGCTTATAGAGAAGGGATACGCGAACCGGACCCTCTACGTCAACCTCTCCGATCAGGATATCGCTATCAAACCGGTGACAGGGAAGATGAAAGAGGTCTTCGTGGGAGGGAAAGGCTTCGACCTGTGGCTCCTATGGCACGCGGTGAAAGGGAGCACCCGATGGAACGATCCCGAGAACGCCATCTGCATCGCCTCCGGCCCCCTCGGCGGCACGCCTATCTATCCTGGTTCCGGCAAGAGCATCGTCACCGCCATCTCCGCTACCACCGGCTCCGTGATGGATTCCAACGTGGGCGGCTACTTCGGTCCCTACCTCAAGTTCTCCGGCTTCGATGCGCTGGAGATCCAGGGCAAGTCGAAAGTCCCGGCAATCATCTTCATCGACGGCATCGAGGAGCAGGTCCAAATCCTGGAGGCCGCGGGGCTGCCCGAGGGGGCCCATGAGATATCGGCGCTGCTGACGGACTATTTCGGCAGGGGAGAGCCGAGGGATATCTCCGTCGTGACGACCGGACCAGGGGCGCGCCATACCCTTATCGGATGCCTCAATTTCTCGTGGTATGATCAAAAGCGGTCGAGAAGCAGGCTCAAGCAGGCCGGCCGCGGGGGCGTAGGGACCGTATTCGCGGACAAAGGGCTCGCGGCCATTGTCGCCCGCTGGCACACGGTCACGCTCTCCACGAACAACCCGGCTGACGCATCGGCGCTGAAAAAGGTCGCAAATCTCCATTCAAGGGAGATCGTGGAGCAGGACCCGAAACAGAACCACATGTCCTCGGTGGGCACCGCCCATCTTGTGAGCATCATGAACGACTACGACCTCCTGCCCGTCCATAATTATCGGTACGGGCGCCACCCGGATGCGGCCGCTATGGGCGAGGAGGTTTTTCGGGGCCTCTTCGACAAGGGCTTTGACGGCTGCTGGATCGGCTGTACACTTTCATGCAGCCACGGGGTGAAGGATTTCGTGCCTGTCAGCGGGCCCAATAAGGGGCAAAAGGTGTTCGTCGACGGGCCTGAGTACGAGACCATCGCGGGGTGCGGATCGAACCTCGGCATCTTCGATCCCCTCTTCGTGGTCGAGATGAACTTCTATTGCGACGCCTACGGCCTCGACTCGATCTCTGTGGGGACAAGCATCGCCTTTGCCATGGAGTGCTTTGAGATGGGTCTCATCAACACGACGCATACGGGCGGGATAGACCTTTCTTTCGGCAACAGGGAAGGCGTCCTTACACTGCTCCACCAGATGGCAAAAGGCGAGGGGTTCGGCGCCGTTGTGGGCCAGGCAGTCCGGAGGATGAAGGAGATATTCAGCCGCAGCTACGGCGCGGACAGCGCCGTTATGGCGGATATCGGCATGGAGGCCAAGGGCCTGGAGTTTTCCGAATATATGAGCAAGGAATCCCTTGCGCAGCAGGGCGGCTACGGTCTGGCCCTGAAAGGGCCGCAGCATGATGAGGCATGGCTGATTTTCCTCGATATGGTGTACAACTTCCTGCCCACCTTTGACAAGAAGGCAGAGGCCCTCCACTGGTTTCCCCTCTTCCGCACATGGTTCGGCCTCTGCGGTCTCTGCAAGCTGCCGTGGAACGACGTCACGCCTGCCGACAACAGAGAGACGGCAGAGCCGGCGAAGGTAATGAAACACGTAGAGTGGTACGCCGAGTACTTCAGCGCGGTGACGGGCAGGAAGGCGACGCCGGACGACCTGATCGCCATGAGCGAAAGAGTGTACAATTTCCAAAGGGTCTTCTGTCTGAAGATGGGCTTTGGCCGCAGGGTCCATGACGCGATCCCTTACCGCGCCATGGGTCCGGTAACCGTCGAGGAGTACGAGTCGAGGGCAGAGCGCTACGACGGCCAACTGAAAGAACTCTACAACCTGAGCATCGAGGGAAAGGAGACGCAGGAGAAGGTGAGGCTCCTCAGGCGGCTGCGCGAGGAGAGATACGAACAGCTCAAGGATGCCGTGTACGAGAGAAGGGGCTGGACAAAGGACGGCATTCCCACCCTTGCCACGGTAAAGCGGCTCGGCATCGACTTTCCGGAAGTTCTGGAAGTATTGAAGGCCCACGGGGTTGCGTGATGGTGAAGGTCGACGGCAAAAACCTGGCCTGGCACGAGGGGATGACCGTCGCCGATCTCCTCAGGGAATTGAACGACTCGTATCCTTATGCATTGGCGCGGATCGACGGTAAGGCCTTCACCGGTCACGAATTTGACAAGGCGCCGGTGCCGGACAACGCGGAGGTCTTTCTGGTACATCTGGTGGCAGGCGGCTAAAGGACCTTGTGGGGGAGTGCGGATGGCGCGTGTAAGGCTGGTCGAGCAGGAGCAATACGCATTTCATTATCCCGTAAGAATTGAGCCGCGGCACCTCAGCATCGGCAACCACCTGGGCAGTGACAATCTCATCTTACTCGCCAGCGCCGCCAGGGCTGATGTCTTTGCCTCGATGGGCCTGACCCAGGTGGACCTCGGCGACGGCGTCACGGGCATCGTCATCGCCGATATGGTCGTCACCTTCAAGGCGGAGGCATTTCTTCACGACGAGATCGTGATCGATACGCATTTCGGCGCGTTCACAGGCCACAGTTTCACGACATTTCAAAGGATCAGGAAAGGCGATAAGGTGCTTGCCCTTGCTGAAACGGGCGTGGCCACCTTCAACTATCGGTCGAGAAAAATCGCCCCGGTACCGGAGCGCGTGCTGCACGCATGCGCGGCGCATTATTCACACACATAGGCCAGCCTGCCTCTCCTGTCGCTTTTTTTGCAATTCGCACCGTTATTTTATATGGTGTGTATAATGGACCCTTGCCTATGACTGACGGCGCCATCCTGAGCATTTCCGGTCTGACGAAAGAATATGATTCTTTCAAGGCGGTCGACCGTCTCTCCTTTTCCGTGAATGAGGGGGAAATAGTCGGTCTCCTCGGTCCGAACGGGGCGGGCAAGACAACTACCATCAACATGATCCTGGGTATCCTGACGCCGACAAGCGGCTCGATCGAGATATTGGGTAAAATGATCGAAAAGCGGAGGTCGGAGATCAGCAAGAAGGTCAATTTTGCGGCCGTTTACGCCCATGTTCCCGCCAACCTCACCGTCCGCCAGAACCTCTACGTCTTTGCCCTTCTCTACGGGATCAAATCTATCAAACAGAGAATAAGCGCCTTATTGCAAGAATTCGACCTCGAGCACTTTGCGGCCACCAAGGCCGGGCTCCTCTCTTCCGGAGAGCTGAGCCGCCTCAATCTCGCCAAGGCGTTGATGAACAAGCCGAAGCTCCTGCTTCTCGACGAGCCGACCGCCTCGCTGGACCCGAGTATCTCACGGCTCGTCCGTGAGAAAATAAGGGAATATGCCGTGAAAACCCCGGCCGGGATACTCTGGACATCGCACAATATGAACGAGATCGAAGCCGTCTGTGACCGGGTCCTTTTTCTGTCCCATGGAAAAATCCTTTTGAGCGGCGATCCGCACACCTTGCCGGCCGCGCACGGAAAAAAAGACCTCGAAGAACTCTTCATCACCGTGGCGCGCGAGCCTGTCTCTTTGAAGGAATGAATAGATGAGTCTTTCGAGGACCCTTGCCATCTTCGTCCGGCAGCTCTTTCTGCTCAAGAGCAATCCCACACGGTTAGTCAGCATTTTTTTATGGCTGATCATCGACATCATCCAGTGGGGTTTCATCAGTAAATACCTCGGCTCATTGGGCGAGGCCACCTTCGGTTTCGTCACCGTTGCGTTGGGGGCTATCATCCTGTGGGAATTCATGAGCAGGATCGAGAACGGGATAATGATGGCCTTTCTGGAGGATGTATGGAGTCAGAACCTCATCAATTTCTTTGCCTCCCCCTTAAAAGTAAGGGAATACCTGAGCGGTCTTATCCTGACGAGCATCACGACCGGGCTGGCAGCCTTCCTCGCCATGGTCGCCGTGGCTGCGGCGGCCTTCGGCTACCACGTGCTGCGCATCGGCGTGGTGCTCCTGCCCTTCATGCTGATACTCCTGCTTTTCGGCGTTGCAATGGGCATCTTTGTCTCGGCCCTGATTTTCCGGCTCGGGCCTTCGGCGGAATGGCTGGGTTGGCCCATTCCCCTGGTGCTTTCGATTTTTGCCGGCGTCTATTACCCGGTCTCGACACTGCCGGCCGCTCTCAGGGCCTTCGCAAGGCTGATCCCCCCGTCATACGTGTTCGAGACCTGCCGTGCCGTGCTTGCCACCGGCAGCCTGCCGGCCGGCTTCGGCTCAAATCTTCTTCTCGGCGCCTTCCTCTCCTTGCTCTATCTGCTCGCGACGTCCCTTCTCTTCGTCCGGGTTTACCGAAGAAACCTCGCAACCGGCAGTATTGCGCGATTCAACGCGGAAGCGCTCTGATACTCAATCCGCATGGACCGGCACGGACGTATTGATGATGGTCGATTTCTTCCACCTTCCCGAAGAGTAGTACGCGAGACTGGCTGTCATCGACGTCACGAAGCTGAGCGTTATGGCCATCCATATCCCCGTGATCCCCAGGCTGGTGCGCGTAAGCAGCCACGCAGCGGGCACCCGCACCAGCCAGAGCGACAGGAGGGTAAAAGCCATTGTCACCATGGTATGGCCTGCACCGTTTATGACGCCGTTCGATATAAACATTATTGCGAGGAATATGTAGCAGGATCCGACGATCCGCAGGTACCCGACGCCTATGTCCATGACCCTGGCGTCATCTCCGAGACCGAACATTCTCAGTATGAGCCTCGAAAGGATAACGACGACCAGCGATATGAAGAGGGTGATGGACGACGTCATGACAATCCCCCATTTGAATACCTCCTTCACCCTTCCGGGCCTGCCTGCGCCGAGGTTTTGTCCTGTGAGAGCGGAAACCGCGATGCTCATGGAGAGGGCGGGCATGAACACGATCATATCTATTCTCCCCGTCGCGCCGAAGGCATTCGTCGCCGCGCTGCCGAAGGAGTTCACGAAGGTCGTCACTACCAGGCTGCCGATGGAAACAAGCGACTGCTGGACTATCGAGGGAAGGCCGATCTTGAAAAGCAGAAAAGTCATGTGGCCGTCGAGGCTGAGTTTCGAAGGACGGAAAGCGATCACGTGGTTCCTGCGATTCAGGTAGAAAATGCTTGCCCCAACCGCCGCAGCCTGCGAGATCAACGTGGCGCAGGCGGCCCCTTTCAGGCCCCAGTGGGGGAACGGCCCGAAGCCGCCGATCAGAAACGGGTCGAGGAGCGCGTTCAGCCCCAGCCCTATGGACATAAACACCATGGGGGTAACGGTATCGCCTATGCCCCTGAGAATGAAATTCGTGAGAAAGCCGAGATAAAAGAGGACCATTCCCGCAAGGTTTATTTTAAGGTAGGCCGACGCCATGGCGAAATTTTCCGGCGGCGTCGCCATAAGCCTCAGAAGGGCGTCACTCGAAAGCACGCCCGCCATCGTCATCACGGCGCCTAGTATCAGGGCCAGCGAAAACGAGTTGCCTACCGCCCTCTCCACCATGCGGTACTCTTTTGCCCCGTAGAACTGCGCGACGAGTATGGTCGTCGCCATCGACATGCCCATGCAGATCCCGACGAGCACGTAGATCACGGGGAAGCTGACGCCTATTGCCCCAACGGCGTTCTCGCCCACCAGATGTCCGACCCAGATGGTATTTACTATGCCGTAGCCGATCTGCATGGCGTTGCCCGCCAGCATAGGGATTGAAAAGAGCAGAAGATGCCTGGGGATGCTCCCTATGGTCAGGTCTTTCCCGAACTTCTTGTCCATTATGTGTCTTTCTTTCGCGTCTGCGGCGTGAGACGCGGCGCCACGGCCGCACTCCGGTTGGCGATCAGGCATCTCTGGTCCTGGCAGGTCATGTCCGCATCCTCGATGCCCAGTTTTTTCATTTCGGCAAGCCGCTTCGCTTTCACCACAACGAACACCGGCCTGTCCGAGTGGAACAAACGCACGACTTCATCCCGATTCAAAAAGAAGCCTTTCGAGTCGGGATACTCTGAGCCCATCTGCAATTCGCCGGTGTACTCGGCAAGATACGTCCTCTTGCCCAGATAGAACGGCAGAGTTTCATCGAAAGAGCCGTAATTGACGACAATCGCGTTGTCTTTGCCCGCCTTGCGCATCGCCGCCGCCAGCCCTTTTGTGGTGCTCAAGCGGTCGATGACATGGCTGTGGAGCATGATTCCTATCACCACGAAAAGGGAGAAGGCGCCCAGCATGGTGAAGAGGGATCTGAACGAACCCATGCTTTTGCGGGCGAGGAAGAAAAGCATGGCGAAGGAGACAGCGGACATCCCCAATGACAGACCCCGAATATCACCGCCTAAGGAGCTGATGCCGGTCATACCGGTGAGGTAGTTGTCGAGGAGGCCGCACCCGCCGGCAAGACCCACGCTTGCGAGAAACGAGAAGAACACGGCATAGACGATAAGCTCGCGTCTCGGGGGCACAGGGCGCTGCCACTGCCCGTCGAAGAGGCAGCCGAGGACGATCGAAAGAGCGGGAAAAAGGGGGAGAATATAGGGAGGCAGCTTCGATCCCGACACGCTGAAGAACGTGAAAACGACGAGGGACCAGATAAGGAGCAGCCGGGTCTCTCTTTTTTGCCAAAAGAGGATAACGGCCCTGGGAATAAATACCGACCAGGGAAACAGGCCCCCGAACAAGACAGGGAAGAAGTAGTAGAGAGGGCCGGACCTGCTGTGCTTTGTCGTCAGAAATCTGAGGACGTGTTGGTCTACGAAAAAGAACCGAGTAAATTCCTTCTCCTTCACACACATGAGGACGAACCAGGGACCTGCGATTACCGCGAAGAGGAGAATCGCCCTTGGTGAAGCCGCCTCCTTCAAAAAGCGCAGGTTTTTTTCAGACCCCAGGAAAAGGAGGACCGAAGCGCCCAGAAGGACGGGCGCAACAGGGCCTTTCGCCAGTACCGCGAGGGCAAGGGCCGCCCAGGAGAGGTAGAGGAAAAGACGCCTTCTTTCCCGGTAGAATTCATAGAAACAGGAAAGAGAGGAGAAGAGAAGAAAGGAAAAAAGCATATCGATCGTGCCGATGCGGGCCATCGCGAAGAAGCCGAAAGAAGTCATGAGCATGAGACCTGATATGAGGCCGGTGCGGACCGAAAACCATCGGCCCGCGAACAGGCAGGTGGCCAGCACGGCCGCGAGGCCGGCAAGGGCGTTGGGGAACCTGAAAGACCACTCGCTGACCCCGAAGAGCTTGTACGACGCAGCGCACGTCCAGTAGAGAAGAGGCGGTTTCTCGAAATAGCGCACGTAATCGAGATGGGGGACGACATAATCGCCCTGCTCGATCATCTCCCGGGGGATCTCCGCATATCTGCCTTCATCAGGCTCCTTGAGTGAATAGCCGCCGAGGTTGTAGAAAAAAAAGAGGTATGAGACCGCAAGAACGGCCAGGACGCAGATGGCCGTCTCTTTGCTAAGAAGCTTCCCGTATCGCATGCATTTCTCCCAAAAGGGTTTTCGGCACAACGCAGGTTGCGGATGAAAGCGCGTTATCCGGCGATCACCCGAGGATTAAGGTCCGCCCCGTCGCCGGTCAGCTTTATCGTCCCCCCTCCCAGCACGGTCTCCTCGTCGTAGAGGACAACCGATTGGCCGGGGGTTATGGCGGAGACCGGCCGATGGAAGACTACCTCCAGCATGCCGTCTCGTACTGCGTAGGAGCACGGCTCCTCTTTCTGCCTGTAACGCACCCGCGCCCGCGCCTCTCCTTGCAGCCCTGAGGTGAGCATGTTGACCTCGTCCGCGATCAGGCGTCTTTGCATCAGCCGATCCTTTGGGCCTACCACGAGCAGGTTATCTTCCGCCCTCAACTCTATCACATAAAGGGCCTCCTTGCATGGAATATTGATGCCCCTCCGCTGCCCGACCGTGTAGAGATGAACCCCGTCGTGATATCCCACCCGGGCGCCGTCCACCGTGACAACCTGCCCTCTCCTGGGTGGGATGAACTGCCCGATAAACCTGCGGTAATCATTTCCGGGGATGAAGCAGATATCCTGGCTTTCCTGCATCTCCGCCTGCCCGCACGCGTGTGCGGCAAACTCGCGGCGCACCATCTCCTTCGTGTATGACCCGAGGGGGAAGGTCAGGTAGGGGAGGTCGGCGGCCGGGACGGGATAGAGGAAGTACGATTGGTCTTTTGCCCTGTCCTTCCCCTTCTTCAGGACAGGCCCTTGCGGCGTCTCTTCCACACGCGCATAATGGCCCGTCGCCACCCTGTCGGCGCCCATGGCCAGCGCCTTTTCGAGGAACGATGCGAATTTTATATGCCTGTTGCAGAGGACGCAGGGGTTTGGCGTCCGCCCCTTTCCATACTCATCCACAAATCGCCGGATTACGTAGTGTTCGAACTCCTCCTGCATGTTGATCACGTAATGGGGGATAGAGAGACGGTCTGCTATACGCCTCGCCCTGTGCATGCTTATCGCCGAGCAGCATACCCTGGGGTTGGATTCGCTCCGAAGGCCGCGGGGCAGCAGGTCAAAGGTAAAACCGACCGTGTTATATCCCTGCTTTTTCAACAGACAGGCCGAATATGCACTGTCGATGCCGCCGCTCATCGCGACGAAAACGGTTTCCACGGGATGAATATAGCATGCAGCGAATCAAATTGAAAGTGAGCGAAATATATAGTATTATGAGTATAGTCTTAAAGGAGGAGCAATCAATATGGGCAAAAAGATAAAACTCTCCGTAGGCATCTTCGTGGCGGTCGTTTTTATGCTGGGCTTTCTGGCCGGGGCTCAGTCAAACAAGATCGTCAAGAACGCTGAGGGAGAAGAGGCATACCAGTACTTGAAGACGTTCTCCGATGTGCTCGACATAGTGAAGAAGAACTATGTCGACCAGGTCAAGGACCGTGATCTGATCTACGCGGGCATCAAGGGTATGGTCGAATCTCTCGACCCTCACTCCTCTTTTCTGACTCCCGACATGTATAAGGATATGCAGACGGAGACGAAAGGCGAGTTTGGAGGCATAGGCATAGAGGTCACCATAAGGGATGGGGTGCCGACGGTGATCACGGCGATAGAGGATACGCCTGCCTTCAAAGCCGGACTGAAATCCGCCGACATGCTCATCAAGATCGACAACAAACCCACGAAAAATATGAGCCTCGTCGATGTGGTAAGGCTTATCAGGGGACAGAAAGGCAAACCCGTCACGCTCTCGGTGATGAGGGAAGGCTTCAGTTTTCCCAAGGATTTTCAAGTGCTCCGCGATATCATCCAGGTGAAAAGCGTGAAGTACAGGATGCTCGACGATTCGTACGGGTATATCCACATCATCCAGTTCCAGGAAAAGACGGGAAAGGACCTGGACGCTGCGATCAAGGAGCTGCAGAAATCGGCCAAGGGCGGCCTCAAGGGCATACTGCTCGACCTGAGAAACAACCCTGGAGGACTTCTCGATCAGGCGGTCGAGGTATCCGACAAGTTCATCTCCGATGGCCTGATCACCTATATAGAGGGCAGGAAGCCCGACGAGAAAGTGACCTTCACCGCCCACAAAAAGAATGATTATACGGGGCCGCTGGTGGTCCTGGTAAACGAGGGCAGCGCGAGCGGCTCCGAGATCGTGGCAGGGGCCTTGCAAGATTCAAAGAGGGCGATCATCGTCGGGACGAAGACGTTTGGCAAGGGGTCGGTGCAGACCATTATCCCTCTGAGCGACGGCTCCGCGGTACGGCTCACTACCGCAAAATATTACACGCCCTCCGGCCGTTCGATCCAAGCGGACGGCATCAACCCCGACATCGTGGTTGAAAACGATTTTACCAGAAGGAAAGGTGAAAAATATACGCCCATAAAAGAGAAAGACCTGGACAAACACCTGGAGGGGACAAAGAAGCCGGACGAAAAGAAATCGGAGGAAAAGAAGCCGGACGTGAAGAAGCCGGACGAAGTTGCCCCCGGTCTCAATCCGGACGACGCCACGGCCAAGAACGACGAAGACGATGTTCAGCTCGTCATGGCCCGCCAGATGCTGAAGAGCTGGGATGCACTGAGAGGAAAATAGGAGAGGCACCCCGGCTCGGCCGGGGTCTTTTCGCGCCTGACTTTGTCGCCGGGGCGTGTCCTGGTCCTCACGTACGTACAAAGTACGTTGCGGCCCGGACACGCCCCGGCTTCGCGTTATGCATCGAAAATCCCTCCGGCCGGGGGTTCAGGAGTGTCTTCAAGCCGTTGAATTCTTAATCAAAAATCAAAAATTCATAATCAAAAATCCGCGTGAAGCCTCTTTTTAAACTCGCCGGGTATCCGCTTCAGCTTTCCCGACCCGTCGACGCACACCATCAGCGTCTCACCTTCCGCAGCCACCCGGCCCTCCTTGAGTACCTCATGCTGCATGGAGAATTGGGCGTTCTTCATCCCCACAATCGACGTGCGCACCTCGATCTCATCCCCGTAGTGCACTTTCTCCTTCAGATCGAGGCGCACGCTCTTTACCATGACGAACGTCCCTGCCTTTTCCCAGTCGGGAAGGGATATGCCGAGGCTCAGCAAATGCTCGAACCACGACTTCTCGAAGAGCCTCAAGTAGTTGGCGAAGTAGACAACGCCGCCCGCGTCCGTGTCCTGGTAGTAGATTCGGGTATGGTACATAAACGATTAATAGTACTACCAATGGGGGCGTATCGTCAAGAATCCCGGGACCTCGATCTGCTGGAGTATGCCCGCCGGGATGACATGGTCATCATCACTCAGGACCTTGACTGATGCCTGCTGTGCCTGCTCGTTCAGTAAGACTTATAATAATAAGGGCGAGGAACGGTCGGCCACAGGTGGGCCCGGACCAGGCAGGCTGAAGCATCTTATCATCATGATTGTGGGCAACGAAAAACTACGAACCCCGTTCTTAAAATGAGAGGATAGAGATGGCAACTAATAGAAGAATCAGAAAGGTGATGAGGAGCAAGCCCACGATCGAGGGCGCAGGAGTCCACCTGAAGCGGGCCTTCGGAGGAAGCGAGGTCCCCGAACTTGATCCCTTCCTGCTGCTCGACGATTTTCGTTCGGATGATCCCCGCCATTATCTGAAGGGTTTCCCCTGGCATCCCCATCGGGGGATCGAAACCATTACCTACGTGCTTCAGGGCAAGGTCGAGCATGGGGATAGCATGAAAAATGAAGGCGTGATTGGCGAAGGTGATGTTCAGTGGATGACGGCAGGCAGCGGTATCATTCACCAGGAGATGCCGAAGGGAAATGAGTCGGGAGCGATGGGGGGCTTCCAGCTTTGGGCCAACCTGCCTGCATCCCACAAGATGATGGATCCCCGCTATCGCGGATTGACGAGGGAAGAGATACCGGAAGTCTCAACGCGAAACGGTGTGAGGGTCAAGATCATTTGTGGCGAAATGGAAGGCAGAAAGGGGCCTGTGGCTGATATCATCACCGATCCTGAATACCTTGATGTAACCATTCCTGTCCATTCCGAATTCACCCATCGAACCCGGCCGGGTTACGCAGTCTTCGCCTATGTTATCGGAGGAGAAGCTTATTTCTGCCACGAGAAAGATCCCTTCGGGTACGAAATGGAGGGAGCGAACTATTTCGACATGGACAGGAAGCCAACGATCGGCAACGACAGTCTTGTCGTCTTTGACGATGGCGAGCAGGTGGTGGTCTCAACGGGGGGTGAGAGTGTGCGCTTCCTGCTTGTTTCAGGGAAACCGATAGGCGAGCCCGTCGCCTGGTATGGACCCATCGTGATGAACACCCAGGAAGAACTGGAGATCGCCTTTGACGAATATCGCAACGGCACTTTTATCAAGCATCGCGGTCAGGGATAGACGGCGGGCGACGACGCCTACGAGTAACCGGAGTTATCCCGGAGTAAGGGTTCCGCGCGGGGCGAAGCCGGCAAGATTTCCGTTGCTCATGGCGCGCATATTTTCTCTTGCAGACCGGCCGGTGCCAACTGCTTGAAGTCCCCGAGATTGAACGTGTAAATACGTTCTGCTGCGCATCTTGCCGCGCATCGCAGCAGCAGAGCGTCGTAAATCTTCGCGCCGATCCATCCGCCGCTTGCCATCGTGCTCAGTGCCTCCAGATAGTCCTTTTTGCCGAGGGATACGACCTCAAAATGCGGCAAGATATTATCGATGACAATACGCGCCGCGAAAATATCCACCTGGCTACACTTTCAAAACAGACTCAATCCGCTCCTCGCGCACGTCTTCAAGGATGCGCTCCCAGTTTGCCCCCGGCTCCGCACTGCCCTGATGGACCCACAGACCATCGACTTTGACCATGGGAGGCCGTTGTTCGACCCGCCTGAGAAGCACGCCCTCCGGCTGCTCAATAGCCTCCAGCTCCGTGTCCGGCTTGAAGCCCAGCCGCTCCCGGAGAGGTTTGGGGACGACAATCCGTCCCGCTTTATCGATCTTAAGTTCCATACCATTAACAATACCATATGCCATTAAAATGGCAACATGTGATTTTTCTAGACAGTGGGGCCATGGGGACGCAGTCTTATGGTAAAATGAGAGGAAGGATGAGGACCGGGAAAATTACCATGAGGAATCAGCGGATTCATAAATCAGAGGAATTTAATCGATGAAAATTATCTCGGCGGTTTTATCATGTGTTTTTTTAGCCGGTGTATGGCTGGCTCTGCAAGCATGCACTTTACTAACCGCTCCCATGACCGCAGCACTAATTGGCGGGGCTCAACTAGCCATTAAGGGAACAGAGCTGCAGAAAGAAATCAGAAAGGCGGATGCTCAGGAGGCTATTGACACACCTTTTGAAAAAACATGGGATAAGTCCGTCATAGCACTGGTGAATCTCCATATTGAAATTATCCGAACCGAAAGAAACAAAGTGGAAGACGGAGGTTTAATTGAAGGCTCGGCTAAGAAAATAAAGGTAAAGGTTATTGTCGTCAAGGTCACGGAGGAGATAACGGAGATTGGTATTTGGACGGGTCACGATAAAGCACTTGCAGGGCTCATCGCTGAAAAAATCAAAGAAGAAGCGCAAGAACAAGATAATTAGGCTGGTCTACGCCCTTTCCTCGGGCTCGATATGGATGATGACCCGGCTTGGTCCCCTGACCAGGCCCTTAAGCGTCTTCTCAAGGTCCTCCGAGACCTCGCGCACGCGCCCGGCGTCCGCTTCCGGCTGCATGGTGCAGCGGATTGTCAGCACCAGTTCGCCGGGTCTTTCCTCTTCTACGGATACTTTCCTGCAACTGATCACTTCCTTTTTCTGCCTGACAGCCGCTTCTATAGCACTGGTCAGCGCCGCGTCGCGGCCGATTGACACATCGGTTGGGGGAGAGGGCGTCCTCCAGTCGATGTGCGTGTTGACTTCGCAGATCGCCGGGTTGTCCTCCTTTATCCGCGCCTCCAGCTTATCGGAGAGGGCATGCGCCTCCGAGAGCTTCACGTCGCCCTCCACCTCCAGGTCAAGGTCCGCGTGCAGGCGCCCGCTGACCTTGTGCAGCGTGATATGATGGAGATTACAGCCCACTTGCGTCCCGATGGACCTGATCCGCTCGACGATACCCTCCGTCTCCTTCGGCACCGGCTTTACCTGCAGTGTCACTTCGACGTCGTCAATGTGCTCCCTTATCATCTCTTCCACGCGCTTCCCTATCGAATAGCCCGTTTCCACGCTCAGGTTCCTGTCTATATCGACGGTAAGGTCGACGAAGGTCTGTTTGCCCGCTTCTCGCGTCCGGACTTTTTCCACGTCGATGACCTCCGGCACTTCGGTCGCGATCTCCCTGATCAGCGCCGCCTGGTCCGCCAGGGTCCTGTCGAGGAGCACACCCGCCGACTTCGTGAGGATACGGAGAACCATGCGCACGATGATGACGAGGATCAGGCACGTGGTAACGATATCAATGATGGAGTATGTCCGGGCCCCGGCCAGCGTTGACGCGAGGTAGGTCGCGAGAATACCGGAGAGGGCTATGGCGGACGTGATGAAATCCGCCCTGAAATGGACCGCGTCAGCCTCGATGGCCGGGCTCTTGTATTTCCGGGCAATTCGCGTCAATGCCCTTGACCGCTGCATGTCGCAGAGCACGGAGACGGCGAGGACCGCCACGGCCCAGATGTTTGGCTGTATCACGATGCTCTTGAAGAACAGCCTCTCGACGATCTCTTTCAGGATGAGGGAGACGGCGAAGAAGATCAGGATCGACTCGGTAAAGGCGGCGAGGTTCTCCGCTCTGCCGTGGCCGTAGGGATGGTCGGTATCGGCCGGCTTCTCCGCATATCGGATGGAGAAAAAAGTGATGACGGTGACTAGGGCGTCGAGGGATGAATGGAGCGCCTCCGATATGAGCGTCAGGTAGCCGGTCGAGAGGCCCACAAAGAGCTTGAGAAGGATAAGGAGCACGGCGATGGCGAGGGAGATGAGGGTGACCCTTCTCTTCTCTGCTTTCTCCGTCATGGTTTTTCCCATCGGTATTTCCGTTCTCGCGTGATTATCTTCTCCGGGTACCCCGCCTGTGGCTCCGTGTTGCCTTGCCGGGCCGCACCCTGCGGGTGGTGCCTTTGAATGCAAGTCGGTATCAGGCGCTCATCTTCACGTATTCTACACTTTTGGAAAGCCTGAAGGAAGCATGAGCACCCCCCCCGTGACATAACGCGAAAAAGGACCTATCTTATTTTATATGTCGGAGAGCGGCCCCATTCAAGAAAAGCCTCAACTGCAATCCACCATAGAGGAGGAGTGGGAAAAGGCGGTGCGACAGCACCCGGAATACCGTGAAGCCCTGAAAAAGGCCTGGCATCTCCTCGTTGTCTGCAGAAAACCGGAGAACCAATGGATCACGGACTGTATCTTCCAGGAGCGCGACGACCGGCCCCTCCGGTACATCGACGTCCTCTTTTACTCGGAACTCATTTTTCAGCTCATCAGGGGACATTTATACTATATAGGGATCGAGGTGAAGAAGCCTCCCGTCACAAACCCGGAGGAAAAGATCCTGGACGAGATCACCCTCGCTGCCCTGGAAGCCCCCTTCGTAGTCGAATTCCAGAAGACGGAGGGCAAGGCAATCGCCACACTCCTGTGGAACAAGCCGGTGACGGTCCACAGTCACAGGGCGGGAAAATCTCACCTGACGAAGCAACTGGAGCCCGGGTCTGCCCTTCTTCAGATAGGCTGTACCAGGGCCATCACGACCGGCCTCGCCCTCAAGGAGCACAAGGTTATAGCGCGCTGGCCCCACGGCCACACCTTCGTGTACCTGCTCTACACGGATCTGCAGGGCCTCTTCCAGGGGATAACGGACCCATCGCAGTGGCTAAACAGCCGGATCTAATTTCAGGCGTTTTGTTTAGTCGGTCGGCAAACGGCGTGTTCAGAATCACACGCACCCTTTTCCCCTGCCGGTCGGGGAACTTACCTCTTCTCCGCTTCGGGCGGATCGCCTAATTCCCTGATCAGCTCAATTTTCCTTGCGAACAGCAGATAACCCGTGTGACCGACCATGCGGTCCTCCGGCCGCAGGCGCGCCGCCACGGTCTTATACCGCCTGAAGAGGATTTCCATGACTTCCACGTCGCCAAAACCCTGCCTGAGCGCCTGAAGCAAGTCCGACACCTGGTTTGCAGTCGGCACGATAAAGCCGGCAATAGCCCCACCCTTCAGGCACGTTCGTATCCCCTCCATATAGAGCCACGGCTCGCGCACGTCGACGAATGCGGCATCGAACTCCCGGCCGTCGAAGTCGAGCACGTCCATGTTGAAAAGCTCCGTATTCCGGAACTCCAGGTATTTGGCGAGGTTCTTCTGCGCGTTCTTGTAGTGGCGCTCCTCTTTTTCAATGGAGACCACCTGCCCTTCCGGCCCGACCGCCCTCGAAAGCAACAGCGTGAGGGCGCCGCTGCCCGTGCCGATCTCCAGCACCCGCGACCCGGCCTTGATATCGAGCTTGACGGAGATGAAAAAGGCATCTTTCGGAAAAACGATCTGCGTCTCCCGCCTGACCCCGTACATGATGATATCTTCGATAGCGGGACGGAAGACTTCGTACTCGCCGAACCTGGTGCCCCAGGGGCAGCCGATCACGGACGCAAAAGGAAGGATGCCGCCCTTGCCATGAAACGATTTCTCCATCTCCAGTTTCTTCAGGTACTTCTTGTCCCTGTACACCACAACGACGAGATCGTCTCTACACATCGTGTCCATTCGAAGGCTTTCCTTTCCTCAAGAGGCGCATACTGTAGTATAGTCTCCAGCACTTTGTCAAAGCTTATCGCGCCGGTTATTTTTTCTGTTTCTCCTTTGCTTTTGACATAAGAGGTCACTTTCGCTTATCATCAATAGAGGAGGATCGCGCATTGTCCGAAGAAATAATGAACACAAAGGAAGTGGCGCATTATTTGGGGATTCATGAGAAGCAGGTATACGCCCTGATCGGCCAGAAAAGGATCCCTGCCACGAGGGTAACGGGCAAATGGGTCTTTCCCCGGAAGCTCATCGATGAATGGATCGAATCGAGCGCCAGGTCGGGGCTGGAACAGGCGAGACAGAAGACCAAGAGGGTCGAAGGCGGCCTTCTCGCTTCGGGGAGTAACGACCCGATCCTCGACATGCTCCAGACCCACGTGCGAAGGATGCACTCCGACTTCTACCTCTTTTCCGCCAGCACGGGGAGCACTGATGGCCTCAAGGCCCTCAACATGGGTTACACAGACATCGCCTGGTCGCACCTCTACGATCCGGAGTCGGGCGAATATAACATCCCCTTCCTGCCCATATACGCGCCCGACGTCAAGCCGGTGGTCGTGAACCTCTTTTACCGGGAGCTGGGCTTTCTCGTTGCCGCCCATAACCCCCTGAATATCAGGGGCTTCGAGGATCTGGCACGCAAGGATGTCCGCTTCATAAACCGGCAGAAAGGGTCCGGCACGCGGATACTTACCGATCACCATCTATTCCGGCTCGGTATCGACCCTGCCGGGATCCATGGATACGACAACGACGTCAATACCCATATAGAGGTCGGCCTTTCGGTCCTTTCGAACGAGACGGACGTCGGCATTGCCACCATCGCCGTCTCCCGGTTTCTCGGCCTCTTCTTTATCCCCATCACGCGTGAAAGGTTCGACATGGTCCTCGGCCAGCATACGTTCTTTCACGGAGGCGCCCAGGCCCTGATGGAGGTGCTCAGGTCTGACGGCTTCCGGGCAAGGGTGGCGAGGCTTGGCAGTTACGACTTCACGCACTCCGGAAAGATCCTGTACGCGCCATAACCGACAATCTCTCCAGGAAACGGGTAGCCCGGAGGAGATTTGTCAGAACATTAGCACGTGTGGGCAACTCACTCCCGGATTTCTCCTGCGTGGGGCGGCGTTGAATGATTACAATTAATAATGAGCGCATAGCGGATAGCTTTTGTCCGCGGACGACCAAAGGGGCAAGATAAGATGAAGAAGTGACGCATATGAAGAGGAGGCCGCCATGGTACGCAACAGTCTAAAAGCAATCGGGCTTTTGATGGCTCTTGCCATAGCTTTTTTGCCTCTTTTTGCTCAGGCGCAGTATCAGTCCCCTCAGCCCCCGGTCGCGTTGCCCTGGTCGACCACATTCGATTTTTCCGACATCTACAACACCGCCGGCAACGATGGCATGTATCCGCCGGATGGCCAGACGTTGGCCGAGGCCGAGAGCGCGACTAACCCGTACAACGTGAACGGGTCGAACGAGTACACCCAGGTGAGCCCGGAGTACACCCAGGTGAGCCCGGATGCCAACTACCCGGGAGGCTTGGGCGGCAACGGGCTGAGGTTCTGGGACGGAGACGGCGACAACACGCACAGCGCGTTTCCGGAAGTCTTCTTTCCCTCTCCGCAGACGGAGCTGTGGTTCCGGTGGTATATGCGGTATGCGCCGGGCTACCAGTGGAACCCGCTCTACTACGCCAAGCACCTGTATATCTGGACGCAGTCGGCGAGCAACGCTTTGATACCGGAATATTACGGGGCCGATAATTACCAAATCTATGCGGAGGCGCCGAGCGGCGGGGCGTCGTATCCCGGCAACACGGGCTGGCAATCCATCTATGAAACGCCATCCACCTATGGAACCGCAAGCGACGGAAGTTGGCACTGCTACGAGATCCACATTAAGATGGATACCAATGGCACGTTAAGCAACGCCACCCCCGCTAACGGCATAGCCGAGTTATGGATTGATAACGTCAACCAGTTCAGCGTCACGAATGCGAACTTTTCCTGGGGAGATCCTATTGCCGCTCAGGGATGGACATATGTCGATATCAAGTCGAACCAGTCGAGCCCGGACAATGGGACGACACGCACCCAAGTTGGCAGTTACGTTGACTACGACGATATAGTGATCAGCACCACGGGACGTATCGGACCTCTTTTCAGCGTCACGGCCTCGGTCTCGGGCAGCGGCGGATCGGTAAGCCCTCAGAGCCAGACGGCGATCGCCTTCGGCGGGACTGCCTCCATTATCATTGTCCCGAATTCGGGTTACTCCGTCGCCGGCATTACCGACAACGGAGCGGCTGCCTCCGTTGCCAATCCCTACGTGATCACCAACATTATTGCCTCCCATACCGTGGTGGTGACGTTCTCTCCCCCCGCAACAACAGGAAGTGGAGGCGGCGGTGGAGGCGGCGGTGGATGCTTCATCGCAACAGCGGCATTCGGTTCATATCAGGAAGAGCATGTAAGGGTACTGCGGCAGTTCAGGGACACGTTCCTCCTGACAAACATGCCCGGGAAGGTTTTCGTAGAATGGTACTATCGTCACAGCCCGAAATATGCCGTCATAATAGCCGGCAGGCCCGCGCTGAGGGCCATAACGAGAACGGCCCTTCTGCCTGTATACGCAGCGGCCTTTTTGAGCCTTAACGGATTCCCGGCGCCTCTGATTTTGATCATCCCCTGGCCGGTGCTCTCGTATCTGCTCTGCAGGAGAAGGTGGAGGCAGGGCAAACGCATTTGGAAATCCCAATTTGAGTGAGGCCGTATGGCGCCCTTCCTGAGCACGTGTGCGGAACGACCGCGAACCAGCGTAGGCGGACAAGAGCGTTCGCGAAGCGATGCTGCCGAACGCTCGTGCCCGCTCAAGTTCTCACCGTCCGGCAGCAAGCGAAGAGACGCCGTACGATGGTCGGGAGTGGAGCCTTGACGTGCGAGGGAATGGGCGTCGTACGGCCCGGCGGGTAGACAGTTTCCAAATGCGTTTGCCCTGAAGGTGGAGGCGTAAATGGTTGCTAACATGGCGGGGATAGGGTATGTTGTAGGAAGCTCCGGCCGGTAGTATACTTTCTTGAGCCGATCTGTCTGGAATATGCATGGGGTGAGCGAGAACAGATTCTCCTTTTTTGTGATGCTGGGCCTGGTGCTGGCGCTCGGGTACTTGAGCTACCTGATATTGCGGCCCTTTCTGGGCTCCATAGCGTGGGCTGTCGTGTTTTCCATAGTGTTTTTTCCTGTGTACAGCTTTGTCCTGAAATACGCAAAGTGGCGCTCCCTGGCCGCGGGCGTCACCACGGTGCTCGTCTGCGTGCTCATCCTCGGGCCTTTCTCCTATTTTGCCTATCTGTTGACCGTCGAGCTGAGCAATGTCTCGCCGGACACCTTCGATTTCAAAAGCATCGCAAGCCTGCTCAACCGTCCGCTGGTCACGCCGATTATGGGTAGACTGCTTTCGTTCCTCGACATCAGCCAGGCCCAGCTCCAGGCGTCGGCGGTGAAGGCCTTGTCGGATACGGGGAAGACGCTGGTCGGATACTTGCCGGGGCGGCTGGGTGACGCCGCGGGCGCAGCGCTCCATTTCGTGCTGATGGCCTTCGCCCTCTTTTTCTTCTTGAGGGACGGCCCCGAGTTCCTCGCGCGGATAAGCCTGTATATGCCTTTCTCCAAAGCGCACAGGGAAAGGCTGACGAGGCAGGTCAAGGATATCGTCATCTCCACCATTTACGGCGGCATCATCGTGGCTTTGGTCCAGGGCTTGATCGGCTCTTTCACCTTCGGCTTTCTCGGCATCCATTCGCCTATCCTCTGGGGCCTCGCTATTTCGATCTCATCGTTTCTCCCTTTGGTGGGCGCCGCGATTGTCTGGGTGCCGGCGGCGTTGTGGCTCCTCCTGCAGGGGTCCGTCACCCAGGGCCTGATCCTGCTCCTCGTGGGGATTTTCGCCATATCCGTGGTAGATAACGTGTTGAGGCCGGTTATCATACGAGGGCGGTTGAGAATGCCCCTTCTCGTCATATTTTTCAGCGTCTTCGGGGGTATCCAACTGTTCGGCCTCATAGGTCTCGTGATGGGACCGCTCGTGCTCGCGGTTTTCATCTCCGTCGTCGACATATTCAAGGATGTGGAGCGGGAGTATGAGTAGCTGGGCCCGGGTGATAGCCGTACCTGCTGAGGCGCCCTAAATTCAACATTGTCTTCTTTAGAGGACCACGAACTTCTTGATATACTCAGCGATCTCCTCGGGATCGTCCATGAGTATGAATATATTCAGGTCCTCTTTGGCGATCATGCCCCGCTTGAGCATATGGTCCCGCATGAAGGCGATCATCTCGCCCCAGTAGTCGCTGCCCATGAGGATGACGGGGAAAGGCCTTATCTTCTTTGTCTGGATCAGGGTGATCGCCTCGAAAAGCTCATCGAGGGTGCCGAAACCGCCGGGCAGGACCACATAGGCGATGGCGTATTTGACGAACATCACCTTCCTCACGAAGAAGTACCTGAAGCTGAGGGGAAGGTTGATGTAGGGGTTCGGCTTCTGCTCGAAGGGCAGCTCGATATTGATGCCCACTGATTTTACGCCGGCCGCCAGGGCGCCCTTGTTGACCGCCTCCATGACGCCCGGCCCCCCTCCGGTGATGAGATTGAATTGATTTTTTCCCAAAGTCAGGGCCAGATCGTATGCCTTCGTGTACAGGTCATCCCCCTCTTTCACCCGTGCGCTGCCGAACACCGTGATCGCGGGCTGCACCTCGGAGAGCTTTTCGAAGCCTTCGACGAACTCCGCCATGATGTGGAAGAGACGCCATGAATCCCGGAGCGTCATGTCGTCGATGATGAATTGTTTTTCCATATCCCCTCTTTTGCCTTGAGATTTTGCCGCCGCACATATAATATTTAAGACGGCCGCGGGAAGTCAAAGAAAACTTTCGCGCCCCATGGACAATCGCAATTTTTCGGGCGGGACAAAGGCGAAAACGCGTGGAGATGAACAGGGATATATTCAGGGAATATGATATCAGGGGAGTCGTCGGGGTCGATCTGGACGACGAGCTGGTGCGGGAGATAGGCCGGGCCTTTGCTGCGTATATGCGGGAGAGGGGCAAGGCGAAGGCGTCCGTAGGGAGGGACTGCCGGCTCAGCTCCGACCGGTTCGGGGCCCTTGTCATGGAGGGTATGACGCAAGGGGGCCTGTCTGTCGTAGACCTCGGCGTTGTGCCTACGCCGCTGTTTTACTTCTCTCTCTTCACCCTGGACGTGGAAGGCGGCATCATGGTGACCGGCAGCCACAACCCGCCCGATTATAACGGCTTCAAGGTGGCGTGCGGCAAAAGCACGCTCTACGGGCCTGAGGTGCAGGAAATAGCGGACATCATGGAGGAGCGCCGCTTCGTCGCAGGAAAGGGCGCCGTCACCGCGTATCCGCACATCAAGGAAGATTACTACGCGTTCCTGAGGAAGAATATCAGTATTTGC
>Ga0187864_10001240_pt1 | contig 25302 bp, 24 predicted proteins | sample June2016WEW_11_4_FD_132985 | JGI IMG/M metagenome (GOLD analysis project Ga0187864, IMG submission 132985) | Peatland microbial communities from SPRUCE experiment site at the Marcell Experimental Forest, Minnesota, USA - June2016WEW_11_40 | ecosystem: Environmental > Terrestrial > Soil >...
CTACCGGGCACAGGGTTATCCAGTCTGTCAACATCGTTGGCGGCGTGCGGGGGATATCGACGAACAGCAGAAGCGGATGATTGTCAGTGTTCTTGGGGAGGTGCAAAAAGAAAGCAAATCCTTGATAAACGCCCTTATAGGCGACTACACGGTCAAAAAAAGGACTGTTGGAGTAGGGATCATCACCAAAGAGCAGGCCATTTCACTTGGCTGCGTCGGTCCAACGCTCAGGGCAAGCGGGGTGTCCGAAGATGTCCGCTTGACCAAATACCATGCATACGGGGAATTGAATTTCGAACCGATAGTGGAAAGTGCAGGGGACTGTTATGCACGCGCGGCGGTCCGAGCCAGGGAACTCTTCCAGGCAATCGATCTGCAGTTGGAGGCCCTGTCAAAGTTGCCGGAAGGTGACATAGCTGTAAAGGTGAAAGGCAATCCTCCGGAAAATGAGGCGGTCATGCGCACTGAAGCCCCACGGGGAGAGCTCTTTTACTATGCTAAGGGAAATGGCACCCGCAAATTGGAACGCATGAAAATACGCACGCCGACCTATGCCAATCTTCCAGCGGTCTTGGTCCTGTTGCCGGGTTGTCAGTTGGCGGATGTGCCGGTTAATGTCCTCTCCATTGATCCATGCATCTCTTGTACGGAGAGATAAAAAACCAAAAGGAGCATATGAACCAATGCCTGTGATGTTACCCACCGTCCTTAGGAATTTGTTGGATGGTCCGGCAACGAGGCTCTACCCGATTCAGGTGCGAGAGTCTTTCCAAAATGCCAGAGGCCACGTTGTCTTTAATGATGACAAGTGTACGCTTTGTAGTGTGTGCGCTCTCCGATGTCCCGCTGATGCGATTTCCATCGATAAGGAAAACAAGACGCTGAGCTTTGAGCCCGCTCGGTGCATAGTGTGCGAAGTCTGTGTCCTTGGCTGTCCCAGCGATGCAATCGACTTGATTTACAAATGGCGTACTCCTTTCTCCAGAAAGCCGGTGGAGGTTCATGAGGCGCGAGGGAAAAAGCCTCGTACGCCAATGTAGAAAAGCGAAAACAAACATCGTGTCTCCTCCTGGGACCGCTAAAAAACAAACAGGCAAAACGAGTTTCGCGTTTTGCCTGTTTGTTTTGTCACACTTCCTGCCCGGAAGCGTTTTTGGCTTCGAACCGGTGTTTTGTCAATTTAGCTTCGAGGTGTTACCGCCCCCCCACCCTGTAGTAAAAGGGGGAGCACGGCCCAACTTCGCTGCTTGGGGGAAATTTTTAAACCTGTAAAAACCGCGTTTACGCCGCGCTATATAGTACTACCTTATTATTTAAGTCCCATCTCGTATGCGAGAGAGGTCTCCAAAGATCTGCCGAAAAAGTTCCTCAAGAACCGCCCTGCGAAGCGCGGCCATGCTTTTTCTGCCCTTTGGGCTGAAAACCTCGCCCTGGGGCGACGTGGCGGTCCTCGCTCAATAATGCTTGCACCGTAGCTTTCTCAGATGTGGCTTGAGCTCGTTTTTTTTGGAATCCCGCCCATACTTCCGGTTCTGCTGTAAGAGCCATCCTGCACTCCAGAGCGTAAAGACGCCTGGAAGCGGGATCCACATAGCACGCATATGGGCGCAAAGTTTTCGAGAAATACTTCCAAATGGCGCGGAGGGCAGAGATGAAGAACATCTGCGAGGCGACTAAAGGCGACTTTTACCCGATAACCGTCAACTCTTGACACTCCAGCCACCGCACACTGCGCAACGCCCCTTGGGGTATGACTGCGCCTACGCATCCCGGCCAGACAAAATTTTCTGTCCCGTGCACGCTCCGCCAGATATGACGACCTAATGTCCCCGGTTTTCCAGCACAAATACGCTCATAGGAGGAAGTTCCCTAACATTTTTCTAATGTTTTTCCAGTATTTACATCTGGCTGTTTTCGCTCGAATGTAGAGTGGAAAGGAACAGGTGATGGATAGTGTTCGACGGTCAATCACAACACCGGCCAACACTTGTTTGGCCAATGGAAGGAAAGGAGCGACGTACATGGCTGATAAAGTCAATTGGGAATGGGTGAATGAGTGGAAAAAGGATCCTAATCCTTTGGGAGGCCATGAAGAGTTCCAGTGTATCTGGATCCCTTACGGCCTTCCGGAAATTGTCGATCCTCACGGCACCAAGTTCGGGTTAGGTGTGGAGGTTCAACCGGCATGGGATATCCCTAAAAAGGTCTTCATTTCTCAAACCGTTGTGGGAGCGTTTTACAGCACGAAAGGTAACCCGAGGCATCCGGTCAAGCCGGAGCAAATCAAGGATCATGCCCTTGCCTGCCTGGAGGCCGGGGCGCCGAACATCCATATCCATGTTCGAGATGAAAATGGGTATAACGTACTGGATCCGGAACTCTTCCACTATGTCATCGACCCCTGCAGGAAGGCATATCCGGACAGGATCGTATGCGGGTGTATGGTGCCCTTCCAGAAAGGGGAATGGGCAAAAATGCTTGAGTGCCTGCAGGACGGTCTCTTCGACCAGACCCCTGTCAATACTGTCGCGGCTTACTGCGGCGACACTCTTTTTGTCAAACCTCCGCATGTGATGATAGAAAAGACGCGCATCTGCCAGGAGCTTGGCGTTAAAGTGCAGGTCGCGGTGTACAGCGACGGAGACATCGACAACGCCGACAGGTATCTGATCAAGACGGGCTTGCTTGAGAAACCCTATTATTGGATTATCCTTCCCACCTTGCCCGGCGGATCCCCAATGCAGAACCCAAAAGCCATGGTCGAGGTACTGATGCATTATGTGAACCGCATCAAGGAGATCGACAAAGACTCTGAGATCGTAGTGTGCGCCTCGGGCAGGGCGTCCAGCTATCTGGCCATCTTTGCGCTCATGCTGGGCCTGAACATCCGCATCGGAATGGAAGACACCGTATGGATGTGGCCGCATCGTAATGCACAAATAGAGTCTAATCTCCAACATTACACGATGTTCAAGCAGATTATCGAACTCATGGGAAGAGAAATTATTTCACCCGACGAGTTCAAAAAAAAGATGGGGATGAGGAAACCCGGTGGCAAATTGAAGGCTGTGTGATCACCGACACTGTTCAAGTCAAGAAGCGAGGCAAATCATAGGATTTGCTGCAGGTATCCTAAATCGGGCGATTTTGTCGGTAACATGACGTCATGCGAGCGCAATCGGACATCCAACGGTGGAGAAAAACCTCCTGGATTCAAGCTCTTGGCCGGAATGACCACCGTGACTTACCTGCAAGGGAATCGCTCGATTTAGGTATCTGTCGGTGATGTATGAGGTAAGCCAATCCCCGCAACCATTAAAAGACACGAGGAGAAGAAATGAGCAGATTAAAAGACAAAGTAGGGGTCATCACAGGGTCTAGCTCAGGTTTTGGCCGTGCGATAGCGATTGCCTTTGCCCGTAATGGCGCAAAGGTAGTGTGCTCTGATATTCACAGGGAAGCTAATGCAGGGGGATTTGAGGAAGATCTGAAAGTACCCACAGACGATGTTATCCGCAACGCGAAGGGACAGGCCTTTTTTGTTAAATGCGATGTGACCAAACTTAGTGATGTGGCATCTCTTGTTAAAGCTGCCGTCGACAAGTTCGGGAGGCTGGATATCATGGTGAACAATGCGGGGATCTATAGAGGCGGTAAGCTGTTGCACGAGATGACAGAAGAAGAGTTGGACGTATGTTATAACGTCAATGTTAAAGGGACTTTTTTTGGTGCTCAAGAGGCCGTCAAACAGTTTTTAAAGCAAGGTAAGGGGGGTAACATTATCAATATTGTTTCTACGGCCGGCTTGGGAGGACACCCTAAACAATCCGTTTATAACACCTCGAAAGGTGCAGCCGCAAATCTGACACGGTGCCTGGCCATTGAGTACGGTCAAGACAAAATCCGTGTCAATGGTATCTGTCCCACTTATTGCAAGACTGCTTTAACCCGCGCGTTCTACGATGATAAAGACTTCGACAAACTGTTTGTTGAAAGCATACCCCTAAAGCGATGGGGAGAAGCAAAGGACGTTGCCGACCTGGCGGTCTTCTTGGCCTCTGATGAGTCCAGTTATATCCATGGAGACCTGATCAAAGTTGACGGTGGGGAGCAGCTTTGCCGGTACGCGGTGTAAAGTGTTCAAGTTTCGATGAATGCGGGCCCGTGGGGCGAACTTGAAAAGGGAAAGCGCAGGGAACGCAGTGTGGCAACAATCATCGTGATGTCGATCACAGAAAAGGGGTTAATAATGGAACCTTGGAGTGTTAACACGCTTTTGATCTGTTTTGGGGGGGGCCTTCTTGGTGCTTCGCTGGGAGGGCTGTTAGCCTTCGTTTTCTGCGCACTCATCGTCCTTTTCGGTTCTGTTTTGGTTTTAAGCGGCGGGTCCGACTTTCTTTTGCTGCAGGTTGGAATCGGGCCCGTATTCGGCCCTCATGCGGGAGGATTCGCATCTGGAGTTGCGGCAGTGACATATGCCGTCGCAGTTAAAAAGAATCTGGCGAAGCCGGTATTAGGTCTAGGGGCCAAAGACATTCTCTCGCCGTTGATGGACACCTCCTGGGACGTGCTGCTGGTGGGCGGTATTACCGCCCTGGTCGGTCATGGACTGCTCCAGATATTGGTCAAGATCCCCGTCATCAATATGTTTGATGACATCGCCATGAGCGTGGTGCTCACTGCCTTTTTGGCTCGATTGTTTTTCTTCAGGGAAGCACCCTGGGGGAGATCGGAATCCATCAAGGAGTGTGGCTACTTTGGTTACAAATGCCAATGGATCCCGTGGATGAACGTCCCTTCCAGGCAGGTTATTTTCGGACTTGCCGTGGGACTTTTTTCGGGTGCCTTGGTTTATTGCTGTAAAGGTGTCCTTGATCCAATGGCGGCCGCCGGGAAAATCACCGCAGCCGGCGCGTTCGTGGTTCCCTTGGTCATGTCATGGGCAATCGCCGGCGTCAGTTTGATAGCTCTGGAGCTTGGGACCCTGACGATCGATCTCCAGGGTGAGATTCAGAAAGTACCGGTTTGGCACTGTCAATCAATTCTGGCCGCCCTGGCCTATCTGTACTTCGGGAATATCCTGGTTGCGGGCATAGTAGGTATTCTGGCCACTTTCCTGCAAGATCTCATGGCCCGCATGTTTTGGAACCACGGAAGCAACCATGTCGACCCACCAGCGGCCGCCATTGCAGTGGGTACGCTTATCTTGAACGTGGTGCACAAATTCGTTCCCTGACGAGAAGCGAGGCAAAGCCCGGAGGCTTTAATGTAAGTGTAAAGTGTTCAAGCTTCGATGAATGCGGGCCCGTGCGGCGAACTTGAAAAGGGAAAGCGCAGGGAACGCAGTGTGGCAACAATCGTCGTAACGTCGATCACTATTTAGTTTCGACAATCTTGAGAGAAGGGAAAGATTATGCAAACACAAAAAGTTTTTGTAATGAACAAAACCGGCGATGCGGGATTTAAGAAAAGGCCAATTCCGGAACCAGGCCCGAACGATGCGGTGGTAAAAACTACGATTGCGCTGGTGTGCACATCCGACGTGCACACGTTGGCGGGAGGTCTAGGGGAAATCATAGACAAAGGTCTAGGCCACGAAGCCGTGGGAACAGTGCACAAACTCGGGGTAGCTGTCAAAGGCTATAAAGTCGGAGATCGAGTGGCCGTTAATGCTGTTACGCCGTGTTACAGATGCGCGGACTGTCAAAGAGGATTTCCGTCACAATGCGGGGCGCTTCTGGGTGGATTTAAATTCGTTGCCCAAAAGGACGGGAATTTTGCTGAATACTTTCATGTAAACGATGCCGAAGCAAATCTGGCCCTGATTCCAGATGGTGTGTCTGATGAAGCGGCGGCCTATGCAACGGACATGATGTCGACCGGATTCGCGGCTGCTGAGAACGCTGATATCCGATTGGGAGACTCGATTGTCATTTTCGGCCAGGGTCCGGTCGGCTTGATGGCAACTGCGGGCGCCAGGTTACTGGGAGCCGGTCTGATCATTGCCGTAGACGCTATTCCTCATAGGTTGGAGCTTGCAAAAGAATACGGTGCGGATGTCACTATCAATTACAAGGAACAGGATGTAATTGAAGAAGTCATGAAACTAACGGGGGGAAGAGGCGCGCACTCTTCCATAGAAGCTATCGGCGCCGAGGAATCTTTTATAAGTTGCTTCAAAGTCACACGCCCGGGCGGAACCGTGTCCAACATCGGGTATCATTCAGAAGGCGAATTCGTGAAAATTCCCCGAGTAGACTGGGGAATGGGAATGGCCCAAAAAACCATTAAAACACACCTGTGTCCGGGGGGCAATGAGCGGATGGGGAGATTGCTAACGCTGATTAAACAGGGTCGTGTAGACCCCACCAAAATGAGCACGCATCATTTCCAGTTCGAAGAAGTGCCCAAGGCCTTCGAAATGATGAGAACCAAAGAGGACAAGATCATCAAACCGGTAATCCATTTCAGTTGATCCATGCGATGTCGGCGGTGAAACATTCAACCTCCGCCTCGTAGTTCCGATTGGAAAATTGTATTAAGATCGACAAGCATGGCTGTTGCGCCCTGTCAGGGCGCAACAGCCAAAGTTCCCCCGTTGCCGGCTTGAGCCAAAGACCTATTTGTAGTCTTGACAATGGGGTACAGCTTACTAAATGTAGTTGATTAAACCATCCTTGGAGTATCCCATAGGTCGCGAAACTTACAACAATCTAAGAAGGAGGAGTGGAATGCATTTTGAGATGACAAAAACCAGAAACATGTTCGTTGTTGGGCTCTTGGTCCTGTTTTTTTCAGCTGCCGGCATTGCTTTTGCGGCTGGCCCCACACCTTTGAAAGGAACAACATGGGCTGGCGATATGATCTCGGTCACCACGGCCGGAGTCGTGAAATCGCCTCCAAACGTCTTTAGCATCAGCTTCCAAACGGAAAGCGATGACCTGGGCCTTCTTAGCGGAACATTTACAGACGTTGCAAAACCATCAGGCGTTTCCTTCTCGGCCGTCAGAGACGGGCACACTCTCTCCATAGTGGCAGTGGGCTACATAATTAATGCAGAAATCATTCGTGGAAAAATCCTTACGGGGGAAGCGTCGAAAGTAACTAAGCTAACCCCAACCCTCCTGATCAAAGGAAAAAGTCTCACGGATGGCAGCCAGTTCGAGGCCATTTTGACTCAAAAGTAACCGTAAAGCTGCTGTCGCTTCAGAGCTGGATCGCTTACAACTGATCCGGCAACAAAAGGGCGGCCAATGCTTCCGCCGAAGGAGAAAAACGCGAGCCCCTGGAGGTCGCGAAAAGCCAGGCGGTGTGCCTGCTATAACCCCGACTGCCGATCCGCGGGATATGCCGCCGGCCAGAACGAAGCTGACCGACGATGGTTTGCCGGTTCGTAGCTTCCGCACCCTCCTTGCCGATATTGCCACCATTGCCAGGAGCACGGTTGGAGTCAAACCGATCATCCGCGATCCCGTGAGGTTTGAAAAGATCGCACAACCCGTTCCCCTGCAACAGCGCGCCATGGATTTGCTCGGAGCCAAGCTCGTAGCGCAGACAGTAATAGTCATGGCGATTCGATTTATCAGCCATATCGATATATTACGTTTTTTTACTAATGGGACTTCGGATTAAAGGCGGTGAAAGGGGTCATGCGAGAATTGATAGAGGAGATGATCTTCCTCCCAGGTCTTTCAGGATACGAAAACCTTGTACGGGAGTTTATAATTGAAAAGATTCAGTCCTATGCTGCGGTAGAGGTCGACCCTATCGGCAATGTCACGGCGTCGGTGGGCGCCGGATACCCAAGAATGCTCTTTGCCTCACACATGGACGAAATCGGGATGATGGTCAGCTACATCGAGCCTGACGGATTTCTGAGAATTCGCAAGGTCGGACTCCTCGATGACAGGCTGCTTCTCGGCCGGGCAGTCGAGATCATTGTCGACAGCAGGAAAATTCCGGGGGTTATCGGCATAAGACCCCCGCACTTGATGTCGGGTCTGGAGGATTATGAAAAGAATCGTCACATCCCCACCTGGGATGAGATTGCCGTCGATGTCGGCACTTCCTCCAGACAGGAAACCGAAGATCTTGGCATTGCGGTCACCGATCCCGTAGTGTTCAGAAAGGACTTCATCGTGCTCAATAATGACAGATACGCCGCTCGAGGTCTTGACGATCGTTTTGGTTGCGCGTTGTTAGTTAAACTGCTCGAACAGGTCTCGAAGATTGACCTGGACAGAGGGATAACTTTTGCCTGGACGGTCCAGGAAGAAATAGGGGCCGTCGGAGGGCAAGCGCTCTCGGTCAGGAATGCATGGGATGTAATGTTCGCTGTCGATTCGTTTGCCAGCGCCGATGTCCCGGGTGTTCCCCGGCATTATGGTCCGTGTGTTCTGGGAAAAGGCCCTGTTATCAGGTCAATGGACCACCGCTCTATTTCGACGCCGCGACTTGCAAAGTGGGCGATCGACCTGGCTGAGCGCCATGGCATCTCTGTCCAATTCGGGCCTACGGGAGGTTATACGGACGGCCAACACTTCCTGGCCAGAGGGATAGCGATGCTCATGCTCTGTGTGCCCGTGCGCTACATGCATTCGCCGGTGGAAATGATAGACCGGCGAGATCTGGAGGGCTTGTTCCATCTTTTGTCCGCCATCGCCAGATCGCAGAAGGAACAGATGCCCGAGTTCAGGAAGTGCTGAAAGGAGAGGTGAGCATGTCGGATTTGCTTGAGGCTGTGTATGATAGGGTAGTGGGAAGAAAGGACGAGATCCTCATGATAGTTTCCTCACTTGCGGCGGGGAGGCACCTGTTCCTTGAGGGACCGCCCGGAACTTCCAAGTCCACTATTCTGAGGGCGGTCGCGGAATGTAGCGAAGCGGCTTTCTGTTTGGTTACAGGTAACAGCGACCTGACCACTTCGAAACTCATTGGCTATTTCGATCCTGCAGAGACTCTTTCCAGAGGATATAGCCCCGAGCATTTCTATCCGGGCCCGCTCCTGCTCGCCATGAAAGAAGGCATGTACCTGTATGTAGAGGAATTCAACAGACTTCCTGACGAGACAACCAACGTGTTCGTGACCGTCATGTCTGAAAATAAACTGGCGGTGCCGAGGCTGGGAGTTGTGGAAGCCCATGAGAAATTTCGTATTATCGCCGCCCTGAATCCCCTCGACGACATCGGGATCAGCCGAATTTCCAGAGCCCTGAAAGATCGCTTTTGTTCTTTCAAGATGGAATACCAGTCGAGAGATGAGGAGATCGAGATCGTCAAGCGAGTCACCGGTGAAGGTGCTGAGGACCTGATTGAATTTGCCGTCGACATGGCAAGAGGGAGCCGAAAACACCCTGATCTTAAATTGGGCGCTTCCGTGAGAGCCAGTATCGACATGGTCCTAATTTACCGTCAGGCTTTGCGAATCCTCGATGTTGTCGAAACGGAAGAAGCCGGACAGGCATTGGAAAAGCTGCTGCTCAATTCTGTTATGATGGCGTTTAGGAACAGAATATGGCTATACGAGATTTCTGAGAAGAGTCCTGAGCAAATCGTGGAAGACATATTCTTCGGACTACGAGGAGCCAAAAAAAAAACTATGGAATTGAAGACCCTCTGATCACTGAGTCCGGGACCATCGGCGGACGAACACCTCGAAGCAGATCTGAATACGCACGTATGGATCTGCGAATCGATGCCATGATCCAGGGTAATCAGATCGAGTCCCTCGTTGAGTTCGCCCAAGATCATTCAATACGCGTGGGCGACATGCTGGGTAATTACGGGATCCTACTCGCTCAATGGGAAACTTATAACCCTGACCTGTTCAGGAAGCTGTTGACCTTGACGTGGGATCGACTGGACAACGCGACTCGCAGACAGTTCATTCACTTTATGCTAAGAATGATTCATCGCGTCTCGAAGAGTGAAATCGCGAGAAAAGGTCGTCCCACCGGTGACGTCTTTGTAACGCCGTTTAACTCCCAGGGAGACGAGATTGCACTCGACAAGACGGTGGAGAGCCTGACTGAACGTCGATACCTGTCCTACGACGATATCTTCGTGCTCGACCGCAAAAAGAGAAAGAAGGCGGTGATTCTGATGATGGACGCGTCAGGCTCGATGCAGGGTGCAAGGCTTTCCATGGCAGCCATTGCCGTAGCATCGCTGGCGATCAATCTGGACTATGGAGACGAATATGGAGTCGTGCTTTTTTCTGAAAAAGCCAAGATACTGAAACGCATTGATCAGGCCATGCCTATTGATCAGGTCATTCGTGAGGTCCTGGATGTGCTGCCCGAAGGTCGCACCAACCTGGGTCTGGGACTTTCAGCGGGTTTGCACGAGATCCAAAGATCCCGCCTGGAACAAAGGATCGGAATTCTCGCAACGGACGGCTGGCAAAACGTTGGCAATGATCCGATCGCCCTGGCGGCCAAGTTTCCTAAACTTCATGTGATCAACCTTCCCGGGGGGTCTCCTGAGCATTCAGCAAGAATTGCCAGGGCAGGCCGAGGACGATTTGTGCCTGCAACTGATATGCTCGATGTTCCCAAGGCGGTACTGGCTACGCTCGAGTGATTTGGCCAAAGGCCTGCTGGCCAGTGATAGGGGTTGTGGAAAAAGCCCCCGGATCCTCATGAGAGAAAACCGATAGCGCCTGCATCCGTGTCAGTTGTTATGGATGATTTCGATGTCGGCTGGCTCGGGTATGAAGAGCCCGTCATCACCCGCTCGGCGCTTTTTTGTTCGATTTCAGTGGTTTGATGATCCTTTCGGGCGTCATCTTGACAGCACTTCGAAAGATCAAGGTGCGATCCGAAGACATCAGCGGCCTGCCAAGGCAGGATTGGCCGGCTCTCTTTCTGCTTGGAGGCATCGTAGTCATTGGCTTTATCCTGGAGGGAATGAGCATTGGCATGACATAATGGCCACCCGGTTCGGGATACGCTCTCAGCCGTTTGTTTGCGGATAATCCGGCGCTGCCGGTAATTTACGGATATATCTGGTACCTGCACGCGATCGTGACCGGCGCTTTGGTGGCCTGCCTTCCATTCAGCAACCTGCTCCACATGATCATGGCGCCGGTCGTCCTGGCCATGAATGCCATGTTGCGCACCGGTGAGTCGGGCTAAGGGCGCGGTTTACTGGCGGCTTATGCAATGCACTTTATGCTGAAATAAGGAGGAAATCATGTCCAAGGTTAGTATGAGTACTCGCATCAATGCTTCAGCAGACCAGGTGTGGAAGGTTCTCAGGGACTTCAACGGGCTCCCCGCTTTCATCGATGCTATCAAGAAAAGCACCCTGGAAGGGTCGGGCGTAGGGGCTTTGCGGACGCTCACCCTCGAGGGCGGAGGTCCTCCCATTGTGGAGAAACTGGAGAAATTCGATGGCCAGGCAAAGACTCTGAGCTATTCCATTGTGACCTCCCCCCTGCCGTTGAAAGACTACTTTGCCACTGTGGAAGTAATAGACCTGGGTTCCGGGCAGTGCGAATTGAAATGGTATTCCACTTTTGAGCCCAAGGATGCCCCTGAGGCCGAAGCGATCAAAACCGTTGAAGGAGTATACTCCGCGGCTTTTGAAGGGCTGCACAAATTGTTTGGTAAGAAAGTGGTCTAAGTGCGGTTATAAATAACGGAGCGGCACAGGAGAAAAACATATGCAAATACAAGGGTACGACATGCCTGATGACCTCTACTACGACGAACATCATTTCTGGGTCAGGCATCAAGGAGACATTCTGGTCATGGGCATGGATGATTTCGCCCAGTAGCTCGCAGAGCAGATCGTATACGTTCAACTTCCTTTCGATGGGAAAGCGCCTGCATCCGGGCCAGTTGTTATGGAGGATTTCGATGACAGCTGGCCCGGGTATGAAGAGCCTGTCATAACCCCCCGATCATTTTTGTCATCACTTCCCACCAAATCAGCACGTAAATGTCCTCGAGAGCGTCCACGACAGGTGCAACCCTAAAAAACCTCAAAAAGCGATTTCTTATCACCCTGATTGCCGGGCTACTCCCCATAACCTCCTACGGAGCTTGCCTGCACTTCGCGGGCTGCTCTTTTTGCCAACAACCGTGCGACTTCGTCAGAACGGAGGCTGATCCTGTATCCAACCCGAAGACGACTATGACGTGTAGACTTTGATCCAACAACCGTCAACTTGACCTCCAGCCACCGCACGCTGCGCAACGCCCTTTGGCGCATCGTGATCCCGCCCACCCATCCCGGCCAGACAAAATTTTCTTGCTGGCGCACGCTCAGCCGAAGATGACGACCTAATGTCCATGGTTTTCCGGCAGGAATTTACTCATAGGAGGAAGTTTCCTCACATTTTCCTATTGTTTTTCTAATATTTACATCTGGCTGTTTTCGTTCGAACGTAGAAAGGAACACGTGATCGAAAGAGGATGTCTTACTTGGGAGGCGCACAGATCGACATGTATGGGAACATCAACCCTACAACTATCGGCAAGGATTTCAATCGACCGAAAGTACGACTGCCCGGCAGTGGGAGCGCCAATGGCTTGGCGTCCTTATGGGGGAAGACCCTTATCATCACTCCACACGACAAGCGCAGATTTACAGATAAGCTGAACTTCCTTACCACACCCGGCTGCCTCACCGGGCCTGGTCCTAGGGAGCGTGTCGGTCTACCGCCGGGTAGCTGAACGTATGGAGTCATCAGTACTCTGGCGTTGATGGGATACGATCCCGATAGCAAACGAATGTGCGTAGAGAGCCTGCACCCGGGAATCGCCAGTGAGCAGGTGATAGCAAACACCTCTTTCGAGATGCTGTTTGTCGATCTGTTGCCGGAAACACCGCAGCGGACCGATTACGAATTGGAAATTCTGAGAGAGGTTGTTGACCCCTCGGGGATGGTTATCGGCAAGCCGGCTCGATGAGGATGCCGGCTCCTGTGCCGTGAGTCTGCTCACCCGTGCAGTTCGAAAAGGTGACAAGTAGCTCCTTAACGGTTCCAAAATGTTTATCACTCATGGCCGGGAAAAACAGCTTGACAGGTGGATCAGCTTTGGATAGGGTAAATTCACGCAATGTGTTCGGGCGTACGAGTGGATGGTACTTCAGCGTACAGGCGTCGGTCTCACAAGTGGCCAGGGGCTGAGTGTGTTGTTGAAGAATGCGGCGGCTCGGCATCTTTCAGGATCTTTGTAGCTTCCAATTGTTATCCCCTTAGAGCTCCTCCACTTTAAGATTCACATGGCAAGACCAATTGTAAGGGCAAGACATATCTATTGTTGTCAGCACATAGAACTTGTTCCGCCCCGCCGGCGCGTTTTGACTATGCTTTGTGAGGCTTGGCAAGGGGCGGGGAAATTTTCGCCAGTTCGTACAGCCGGCAATCGAGCAACAATCAGTGGCGGCAAACCGCCAGGACATGGAGGTCAATCCTCGTACCAGTTATCTATCGGGCCGGCAAGGGTTCACGGCCCGTGATGGGTTTCAAACGTAGCACCACACAAACCAGAAAGGCGGCTCCCATGACAGGAATGCTCTCTTATGAGGAAATCCAAAAAAGAGTCACCAGACTTCAAGAAGGCGCTTTAGGGGGCACACAGGCAGAACGAAAAGCGGTCTGGGAACAATTAATGAGTCATCCGTTCATAGACAGATTGCCGGCTGGGTTTGCAATCTTCAATGAGGATTTTGTTCTGCAGAATTGTAATCGAGTCTATGCAGAGTACATCAGACTGCACACGCCCTACACTGTGGAACAGGCTTTGGGGATGTGTCATTACGACTACAAGCCCGGCAGCTTTGAAACTTCAGCCCCATGGTTTCGGCATGTAATAGATTCGCGCAAGGGCAAAACCTCCTATGACTTCGAGCTGCAAACCTTGAAGGGGGGACAATATGTCCAGAGCTATTGGGATGTCCACCTGTCTCCGGTCGTCGACCAGTGTGGCATGTTGGCCGGCAGCCTCATGTGTTGCATTGATGTCACTGAGCGCAGGGCGATGAAGAAATCGCTGCTGCAAAAAGAGGAGAGCCTGGCAGCCAAGAGTCGTAGCGTCGAAGATATGAAGGCCGCTATAAGAGTATTGTTGGAATTCAGGGCGCAACACGAAGCCGAGCAGAAACAACAGATGCTGGCTAACTTGGGGCAAACCCTTCTGCCTTGGATAGAGAGGCTGAAAAGAACTCGATTGGATGCCGAACAGAAGGTTTGTGTCGAGATCATCGAATCCCAAATGGTCGACATCGCTTCATCCTTTGCAGGCATTATTTCTTCAAAGGTCCCCAGCCTTACACGCACAGAAATGCAGGTGGCCGAGTTGGTGAAACTGGGAAAAACCAGCAAAGAGATCGCCTCGCTTCTCGGGGTATCCAAAGAGTGCATTGACTTTCACAGAAATAATCTGCGGAAAAAGTTCGGATTGAGCAAACAGAAGGTGAACTTGAGCAGTCACCTTTGCTCCTTCTCCCAATAGGGTGGTCACGAGTTTCCCGGTCCTGGTGACTGGGAGCCGCAAGTCCGTGACGTGTGAGATCGTCATTGAAAGGTTGGCGCCAGGCTCCCTGGGCTCGATATTCCAGTTCTGGAATGCTTACAAAAAATCCCACTGCCTCTTTGTCCCTGCCCTCACGTAAAGCCTGACCGGATAGATATTGGGAGAGAGAATGGGAGCACACCACTCTTCATTGTATTTTCCCGGTTAACTTTATCAATTCCGACAGTCAGCCTTTGGGAAATTTATGGAAAGCCTTTCTGTGTTCACCGCTCAACCCGCAGAGATGAGGATGGGTCCATGCTCCGTAACCTCGGCGGTAAGTCCGGCCCTGAATATTCTTAAGCTTATAAGTTGTGCAAAACTGAATGTTTTCCCCCCTCAAGGGTGCGTCGCTGTTCATTCAATACAATCTTCTTTCTCATTGAGTTATTTGGGAACACTAGGATTGTATAAGTTTGTCTTTGTAATCATCTAGTCAAGGGAATCGGGATCATAACTTTCAACAGGATAAGAATTCTCTTTTTGCGATGAGAATAATAGGCTGAAAGTTTTTTCCGATGACTCCATTTGATCGTGTCTGCCGGACCGTGTACATGCTCATCTCAATCAAGGCGCCCGTTTGCTCAATCAAACCAGACTCTAACCAGTTGACGGAGATTTGAGGATGAGTGTCGCAGTGTGGAAGTGGAGCGGACCTCGGAGCCTTGATGAGGCACTGGAAGCAGCAGACGCTTGGCAGGCCTTTCGTCCCGGAATGAGCGTCCTGATAAAACCGAATGCGGTCATGGGAGGACCCTCCAAAATCTCCTGTAAGGGCATCACAACATCAACGACGGTCGTGAAGGAAATTATCAGGATCGTGAGAGAAAAGGGGGCGGGTAAGCTGGTCATTGCCGAAGGGTCCATTGAACTTCCCTCCCTCAAGTTGAACACGGCATCCGCCTATCAGTGGAGCGGCATGCAAACGTTGGCTGAACACGAAGGGATTCCCTTGGTAGATATGAACAAAGGCCCGCATCGTGTCTTCACGTTGAGGGACGGTGTCCGGATCGAAATTGCCGATGTGGTGTTCAACTCAGACTTCATCATTAATGCTCCCGTCTTAAAGACCCACCACCAGACCGTGACCACTATATGCCTGAAAAATCTCAAAGGCTGCCTGTCCACAAGGGCCAAAAAGAACTGTCACACACAAACCGATCTCAATCGGGCGATTGCCGAATTCAATCGCTTGATTCCCTGTCACTTGAACGTGGTTGATGCGCTGACGGCCACCGAAATCGGCCCTACACCGACGGGAAAACAGAACCAAGTCCGTGAACTGGGGCTGATTCTAGCCGGCAAGGACCGCTTGGCCTGCGATGTGGTGGGAAGTTTTCTGCTGGGATACTCCGCAGCGCAGGTGCCGCACATGGTGGAGTTTGCCAAGTTGACCGGTGAGAGTTTGCGCCTTGATGACGTTGTCGTTGTCGGGGAAGATCCCGGCCGGTATGCTATGAAGCTGGAATATTGCGGTTCCTGGCTTGAGGACATCCTTGAAAAGTTTGCGGTAAAGGGTATGCGGATTCCCACCTACGGAAACGGGCTTTGTTCTGCCTGTGGTTTTAACCTCTGGGCGAGCCTGTTCAAATTCTGTATAGAAAATAGCGGTACTGAAATAATCGGAGGAGCCGAATTGTGCGCCGGTACTGAGGTAACCCCCCGTTACGACCTGCGCCACACCATTCTCGTGGGCGAGTGTGCCATCAGCCGCAACAAAAAAATTGAAAATACGATAAAGGCGCCAGGTTGCCCTCCTGATCCAAGAAAAGTAGCTGCTATCCTCTACAAGGCGCTGATTTCTCCAAAAAACGAAGATGACAGGGACCGCTGATAATGGCCCTCGAACAAGCGCCGAATCAAATTAGTTAAGAATATTGTCGAAAACCATTGACTTTTTCGTGGAAATTGAAGGAAGTTCAAGATAGCTTTCCTCGTAATCGGCCCTGGATTTCATGCGGGTTTTCGGTCCCGTGACCCTGGCAAAAATGAGAATCGCTGAACTGCTCGCCCGAATGGAGACCCAGGCATACGCACGGGTGGCCGTCCTGGACGCTCTTTCCTGTTAATGCCGAAATTACGGATTGCGCGTCCGCACCCTTCACAGATTACGCCGCGCTAGTCCTCGTAACTGTAAACCGCGCTACAAAAGATCAAATCATTTTCTTTCTGAAAATAGGCCAGTTTGGGGAGGACCTTATTTCTTCTGGGGTGGTACCATTTATATTTCACCCACCCACTGATTTGACTCTTGGCATTGTCCACAATCTCCTTGTTAAACGGTTTGCCGTCGGAATCCTTAACGCCAAGAAAATCCAATCCCACGAATTTGTCGTTGACCCCGTGCGCGAGCATGATCCCGGCGGGGCTCAAAACGAAAACATACAGATCGCCCTGGACAAACATTCCGTTGGTATTGGAAAACTCAGCCAAAGCGACGTCTTTGCCAACTAACCTGTAAAAGTCTATGGCCTGTTCCACCCAGTATTTCGCATACTCCTCGGGTCTCTCGTACATTTACTTCTCCTTTGATAAAGGATGGCAACCTTCTCTGCGGATGAATGAGGGCCTGTATAGAGCCCGCAATAATCCCGGTACCTGTTCATCCACTGCAGGCACAATCGATCGACTTATTTAAAGTTTTATTTCACATGGCCGGCCCTTTGTCAAGCGTATCCATCAGCCATCAGCCATTTACACGGGAGTAAAAAAACCTTAAACAGGTACTTGATCGATACACAAATATTAAAAAAAGGCGGCAATTGATGGCGATAATTGCAATCGTTGGAAGACCCAACGTCGGCAAATCCACTCTTTTCAACAGGATAAGCAAAAGCAGCCGGGCCCTGGTCGATGACCTGCCGGGAGTCACCAGGGACAGGAATTATGCCCGTGGAGTGTGGGACGAAAAAAGCTTCACCGTTGTTGATACGGGGGGGTTCATCATCAGGGACGATGCCCTTTTCGATCAGAGCACACGGGAGCAAATCTTCTACGCCCTCCAGGAAGCCGACATACTTCTTTTCGTGGGGGACGGCAAAACAGGGCTGCATCCCGAGGACTCCGCCCTTCTCAACATCCTCCGCTGTACCTCAAAGCCCATTTTTTTTTCGGTAAACAAAATAGACGGCCCAGAGCAGCAGGGTCATCTGGCCGATTTTTACGCCCTCGGGGTCCAGGACATCTACCCAATCAGCTCGGCACACGGGTTTGGGGTGGGTGAGCTTCTCTCGGATATGGTCGAGCTTATACCTGAACCCGCCAGCCTGGAAGCCGGTGAAAAAGATGAGGTTTCGGAAATCCGCATATCCATTCTCGGCCGGCCGAACGTAGGCAAATCGACCCTGGTGAACCGAATTCTCGGCGCGCCGCGCGTCATTGTCAGCCCAATCCCCGGGACTACGCGAGACGCGGTTGATACGCTCTTTGAGCGCGACGCGTGCAAATACCTTCTCATAGATACAGCGGGCATAAGGAAGAAGGGGAAAACGCGGGAAAAGCTCGAAAAGATAAGCATAATCAAGGCGCTTCAAAGCATTGACAAGAGCCATGTCTGCGTTCTTTTGATCGACGCCTCCGAGAGTGTGGCCGATCAGGACCTCCACATCGCGGGCTATATCCAGGAACGCTATCGGGCGTGCATAATCGGGGTAAACAAATGGGACGCCTTCGACTCAAACCCCAAAACCCGGAAAAATTTTCTCGAAGATCTGAAGTGGCGTTTCCGCTTCATGCCCTTCGCCCCGGTCCTGATCTTTTCGGCCCTCACCGGTAAAGGCGCGCAAAAAGTGCTCCCTACGGTACGCGAGGTTTTCGGGCAATACAGTAGTCGAATTACAACCGGCATCCTCAACAGGGCGCTCCAGGAGGCTGTCAGCGCACATGAGCCTCCGATAGTCCGAGGCCGCAGGCTCAAGTTCTTTTACGGAACACAGGCAGGGACCCGCCCCCCAATGTTCGTTCTGTTTTGCAACTACCCCGACAGCATCCACTTTTCCTACGAACGCTTTCTGCTAAACAGGTTCAGGGAAAGCTTCGGGCTGGATAAAACACCTTTGCGGCTCGTTTTTCGCGGCAGGACGCAAAGAGACAAAAAAGAATAACGAGAAGCAGGGGGCAGGAAGCAAGAAGCAGGAAGCAAGGAGCGAGAAGCAGGGAGCGTCTCAGTCCTCAGTCCTGAGAAAGCCCTCGCCGGCGTCCGCAAGCAACACGTCGCTCCCCTGCCCTGCCCGGATAACGGCAAGATCGGTCGCGACGCGTGTTTTGCCGGAACCGCCCCTGATGCCGCCCGAAATGATTATCATGGCGATATCCCCTTGATATTGAAACGATAAGCAAGTTCAAGAGCTTTTAGCGGCAGGCTCGATATGGGAGGTACTATCATGAGTGAGATTTCGGATATTGCCCATGAAATGGCGCAAGACCTGTTTAAGGCCGGAGCCATGGACGAAATCACCATGCGCAAGGTGGACGCGCTTTGTTTGCCCCATAAGCGGCCCTTTCGGCCCGAGGATATTCGGCGCATTCGCACGGCCAATCACGTCAGCCAAGCCGTATTTGCGGCGATCCTTGGCATTGGCAAGACGACGGTGCAGCAGTGGGAACAGGGACAAAAGAAACCGAGCGGCCCAGCACAGCGTCTTCTTGATCTTATTGACCGTAAGGGATTGGCCGCCCTTGGCTAACAGTCATGGATACCGAACAGACAAACAAGCAGGACGATGCTTGTTGGGAGCGAACGCCAAACGGCCGGCGTTGGCAAAGTGCCTTAAAGCTCTCAGGCCTTGCGGTGAGGTGACGATATAAACACCCAAAATATCACTGGCCAGTCAGCAGAGCAAAAAGTACAGAACCACCTAAGATCGATTGGTCTCGAAACTGAGAAACCCAATCCAGACATAGGTGTGGATTTGGAGGTCTGGCACCCCGCGAATCCTGGAAGAAGGCTTAATGTTCAGATCAAGGGGCGCGGGAAGAAACAAACGAATGGAAGGTATAGAAGGAAATAGTCAATTCCAATAAGAGCAAATACGGAAAAAGAAAAGACAATATCTCAGGCAAACAGGTGGAAATGGACCTGGATATTGAGGAAGGCGGGAAACCGCTGAGCGAAATCTATGAGTCATTTAAAGATAACTTCACCCTCATAAGTGAAAAGCTCAAAACAAAATGATCGCCGCCATGTCGTCCAGCAGCGCGGGCGGCTTCTCATCGAGGGCACCGCCGCGATCTTGTCCAGTTTCCGGGGTTTTCCACAGCGCGCAAACCCGCGCCAATCCTCAAGTGTGTTTTTGGAATATGGACAGTATAACAAATTGTCCTATTAATCGCTCCTAAAATGGGACTTCTATGTTTGGACCTTCGGGAATGGGTTTCTCTCGCCTGAACGCTGCCGGGTAAGCCCGTGCAATGGCTTTGATCTTTTCAGCAGAGGTGCTTCCCGCTTCCCGCTTCACGCAAACAGCTATATTTTCCAGCGAACACTGATCGTCGTTCCGATTTCCCGAATGGATTCAATCTCAAATTCTCCGCCTGAGAGCTCCGCTCGCTCACGCATGGATGTAAGACCCAATTTGGCGCCCTCTCCCTTCGAGACGACAGCGGCCCGATCAAATCCCACCCCATCGTCGCTGACGCGCAATGCAATACATCCATCTTCCAGTGAAAGGCCCAGAGATATTTTCCTGGCCCGGCTATGTTTGGCCGAATTGTTCATCGCCTCCTGAATGATCCGGAATATGATGATTTTCAGGTTTTCCGGGACTTGAGACTCTTCAAGCCTGATATCTTTCTCAACCGGGATATCGGTGTAAATACTCTCAAACCCTCTGCAAAACCACCCAATAGTGGCAATTATTCCAAAATCGTCGAGCAACGAGGGCCGAAGATCCGTCATGATGCGCCTGGACTCATCAATCGCCTGCTCCATAGCCCTTGACAGTGTTATGAAACTTTTCCGGACCTCAGGATTTTCAGTGAGCTGCGCCGCCACGTTCTCCACGCAAAACTTGACGGCGCTGAGCGATGACCCGATGCTGTCGTGCATCTCCCTTGCGATTCTCTTTCGCTCGTCTTCCTGGGCGCGAAGGAGCTGTGAGGCCAGCAGTCTCAGCTCTTCCCGGGATTCTTTCAGCTCCATAAAGGTTTGTGCGAGCTCTTGGGTCCGCTGCTGAACGCGCAATTCGAGATTGTCACGGGCGACCTTTAGTTCTTCTTGAATACGTTTCAATTCGCCTATATCTCTCCAGGTGGCCACCGCGCCTGTTACATTTCCTAAACTATCTCTAACGGGACCGGCGTTAACCAGTACGGGAATGTTGTCTTCACAGCGCCCCTTAAGAACGTGCTCCTGGTTTGACGCGATCCTGCCACGCAGAGCGGCGTCCCTTATCGGCTTCAGCAAACCGGGGCTGTCAGGCCACAGGTCCGCGACGGACAAATCCAGATCGGTAAGTGGCTGGTTGCGTTTTTGTTTTCCACCGGCGAGACCGACCATGTCGACAGCGTACCTGCTGAGCGCCTGCACCTGGAGCTCCGGGGAGTTGACAAGAACTATGCCCACCGGAATGTGTTCGAGCAGGGCTTCCAGGATCGCCTGCCGCCCTTCTGCCTCGTGCGCCCGCCTCTCGGCGTCGGCCTGCGCTTCGGTGTGCTGAATGGTTCTTTCCCTGACAAGTTCCTCGAGATTGCTCCTGTGCTGCTTTAGCTCTTCCTCGATATGCTTGCTCATTATCGAGTAGCGGATCGAACGTTCCAAAATGGGAACCGTAAATTCGCCCTTCGCCAGGTAATCAGATGCACCCGCCTCCATGGCCTTCAGATCGACCGCATAGTTCCCGTGCGCAGTCAGGAAGATGATAGGCGCCTTGCAGCCTCCATCAACGGCTGTCTTCAAAAGATCAAGACCGTTATGGGACCCCATAGAATAATCAAGAAGATATACGTCGTGCTCTCCCTTGGAAATTGCCTCCAACCCCGCCTCATATGTCTGGACCCAGGCAAGCTTGAATCTAGTATTCTCCGCTTCGGCAAGCATATCGGAAACCAAGAGGAAATCCTCCTGGTCATCATCGATCAGCAGTACGCGAACGTGATCTGCCATCCGGGCTCCTGCGTCATAAGTTTTCGACCGAAAGCCGAATCCAGTCTGAATCTGGTTTTGATTATACAAGTATCGGGGGTGGAAACCGCCGCCGTCTGTAAAGACCCTTGACGCGCAAAATGAAAATTATATCGCATGCCCTGTTTTCATTTTTCCCCCAAGCATGTCTTTTATATCGAAATCGATTTTGGATTACAACCCTTGCCAGGTCCCTGCTTAAATTCGTAGAACTCATGAAAATGGTGTACAGGTCCACGGCCTCGCCCCAGGGGCAGTCCCCCGGCAATGGCCCCCGCTACGTATGTTTTTGCCCCTCCGACAGCATCCTCCACTGATGATCCCCTCGCTATAAATGCTGCTATGGCCGAAGCGAAGGTACAGCCCGTACCATGAGTATGGGGTGTACGATACCGGAGTCCAAGGTATTCACGAAAATTTCGGCCGTCGTAGAGAAGGTCAACCGGGTTTCCCTGCAGGTGGCCTCCTTTAATGACCACATATTTGGGCCCGAACTGCCTTAGTTTCACGGCAGCACGCTTCATATCGTCAGCGCATTCGACCCGCATATCCGTAAGGGTTTCCGCCTCATGCAGATTCGGTGTGATTACCAATGCCATCGGGAAGAGTTGGCAAACCAGGGCTTCGATCGCATCTGCCTTCAGAAGCCTCACTCCGCTCTTTGCAACCATTACGGGATCAACAACCACATTTTGGAGATCCAGGTCCTTCAGATCGGAGGAGACTCTCGATATGATCGCAGCACTGGAGAGCATCCCCGTTTTCACGGCATCAACTCCGATGTCCAAAACAACGGAGCGAATCTGCGACGAGACGAAATCAGGGTCTATTTCTATAATTCCGTATACTCCCAGCGTGTTTTGAGAGGTCAGGGCCGTTACGGCGCTCATGGCGTAAACACCCAGGGCCGAAAAAGTCTTTAAGTCGGCCTGAATGCCGGCGCCGCCGCTCGAATCAGATCCCGCTATAGTGAGCGCTCTGGGTATTTTCATCTAAAATGGTCCCACCCTTTTACCGATGGGGCGATCCGATTTCCATCGGCAAGCCGAACCCATACCTCACCGATTTCGGCTGTGATTCTTCCTATTTGCGCGCATGACGTCCCGGTCACATCCAGCAACATTTTTCTTAGACCGGGAACAGCCTCAGGGCTGGAAGTGAACATGAGTTCGTAGTCTTCGCCCCCCGACAGGACCCATTCCAGCGAATCCGCACCAGCCGCTTGGGCCGCTTCGCAAATCGCAGGGCTAACCGGAAGGCTTGCAGCCTCGATTTCAGCTCCCTTGCCGCTGGATTTGCAAATATGGCAAAGATCGCCAATAACTCCGTCACTTACGTCTATCATGGAGGTGACCTGGCCGGAACGAGCGAGAAGTTGTCCCTCGACGAGGCGGGGCTGAGGGCACAGATGTCTTTCCAGAAGCGTCTGCCTGCTCGAAGAACTCACAGCGAGATCCTCCCGGCGGATCAGTTCCAGACCGGCCCTGGACTCTCCGGGCGAGCCGGTTACCAGTACAGCGTCCCCTGCACGGGCCGTGCTCCTCAGTGTGAGCCGCTCAGGCGCGACTAACCCCAGAAGTGTGAAGTCCACTACGATGATGGATTTCATGCGGCTCAAATTACCACCCACAATAGACGCGCCCGCCAGTGCCGCCTGCTCTCGCATGCCGCGATACAACTCCTCGACATATCCGACTTCCGTGCTCCCGGGAATGGCAAGCGAGACGAGCGCCCATCGCGGATCGCCGCCCATCGCGGCTATATCGCTCACATTTATCGCCGCCGCCTTGCGCCCCAACTGATACGGGGTAATGGCCCGGCGTGTGAAATGGGCACCCTCGACCTGAATATCGCAGGTGGCGAGCAGGTATTCCGGACCGGAGGTATCGAGTACGGCTACATCGTCCCCAATTCCTCTGACTACCCCGGTCGCCTGCTCCGCAAGCATGCCCGATATGCGACCGAGCAACCCGAACTCTCCGATTTCCCTGACCAGCACTTTATTTCTCCTCACTGCAGGCACTTTCTCCTGAGTTTTCGCCCTGACAACTATACTGCATAATAAGAGACTGCCCTATTCTTTTTTAGACAGGCGCAGTTAAAGAAGAGCGGAGCGGCAAACTACCGGCAAGCATACCAACAGCATATGATTTTGCAATCACGGTTGTTGACTCCCAAGTGTTTTCAAGACTATACTTGCGCTAAAATAACTTTTCGGCCCTTTTACTGACAATCGCCACCCATGGCGGCAGAGTGCCTCTGTGGGGAATTTTTTGATGAGGAGAACTAAATGAAAAAGGCTGGGTTAATCGCTTCCGCATTGTTAATTTTTGTATTTTTGGCCGCGTATGGCTTTTACTTGTCCTCAGCTGCCGACAAACCATCGAAGGACGCCGCAACCTCCGCTAATAAAAATGCAGCAATAGTGAACGGGAAGGCCATCACGATGTCGGATTATCAGGCGGGAGTCGATCAGCTTAACCGGCAGATCTCTATGACCGGCCGCCAGCCTGACGAAAAAGAAATGCAGTCATTAAAGCAAAGAATTCTTGATAACCTGATCGGCCGTGAACTCCTGAAACAGGAAGCAGATAAGAGAGGAATCAAGGCCGATGATGCCGAGGTGAATGCTCAACTGGATGCTGTGAAGAAGGGCACTACGCCTGAAAATTTCGCTGCCTCGCTCAAGCAGATGAATATGACCGAACCAGCGTTGAAGGCTTACTTCGCATCTCAGCTCGCCGTGAAGAAATTGGTAGACAAGGATTTGGCATCGAAGATCGTTGTGACCCCTGAAGAAGTGAAGGCTTTTTATGATGGCAACCCCGACGTATTTAAAACTCCCGAAATGGTGCGGGCCAGCCACATCCTCGTGAAAGTGGATAAAACAGCCTCCGCCGAAGAAAAGGCCAAAGCGCTGGAAAAGATCAAGGCCATTCAGAAACGAATCCAGAATGGTGAGGATTTCGCCAAGGTGGCGAAGGAGGTCTCCGATTGTCCGAGCAAGGATAATGGCGGCGACCTGAACTTTTTCCAAAAGGGCCAGATGGTGCCGCAATTCGAAAACGCCGCTTTTTCGATGAAACCGGGGCAGACCAGCGATATCGTGGAAACTGAGTTCGGCTATCACCTAATAAGGCTGACCGATACTAAAGAAGCGGGAACGATGTCCTTTGAGGAAGTCAAGCCCCGCATCGAACAACACCTGAAGACTGAAAAAATGTCCCAGGAATTCCCTAAATATGTAGAAACGTTCAAATCCAAAGCCAAGATAGAGGTCTTTGTAAAATAGTGCATTTCAAATATCCCCTTATCGCGAAATAGCCAAAATCCCCCCTTCCCAGGGGGGATTTCCATTAGTGAAAACTTGATGCCGTCTCCTCTATGCTGCTTGCACCCGGTTCGATACACGAACGGTCTTTGGTGAACCGTTTCGGTTTTTGATTCTTTATTGAAAACGGCGGACGAGTTAATGACAATCAGGTTTACCAACGCGGACCGTCAGCAGATGAAAACCCTGGGCATCAGTACGGCCAGGGTATTTGAACAGATTGACATATTCAGGCGCTCCGATTTTTTCGTCCGCCTGAAGAGACCGTGCACCCTTGGTGACGGCGTTCGAAAAATCGACGATGCCGATTTAGGGGAATATATCCA
>Ga0187864_10001245_pt1 | contig 25227 bp, 22 predicted proteins | sample June2016WEW_11_4_FD_132985 | JGI IMG/M metagenome (GOLD analysis project Ga0187864, IMG submission 132985) | Peatland microbial communities from SPRUCE experiment site at the Marcell Experimental Forest, Minnesota, USA - June2016WEW_11_40 | ecosystem: Environmental > Terrestrial > Soil >...
GTAATGCGGCGCCTGCGTCGACGAATAAAGCACCAGGGTTCCGTCGCTCTCCCAGGAGGCGATGGAGGCATGCGGCTCCATCGGATGCTGATAAGTGTGGTTGCCGACGAACGTCTCTTCCCGGATGTAGTCTGACTCGGCAAAACCCTTTTCCATGTCTCCGTGCGTCTGTTCGACGGCGGTATTGATGTTTCCTCGATACCGTTCGTGAATCTGCGGCGCGCCTTCGGCGATGGCCTCGAAGGGATCGAGTATCGCCGGTAATTCTTCGTACTCCACCTCGATGAGCGATAATGCCTTTTCCGCTGTTTTCTCATCGACCGCGGCGACTGCCGCCACCTTGTCGCCGATATGGAGAACCTTGTCTTTGGCCAGCACGTATTCGTCATAGCGGGCCGGTGAAACACCGTATTGGGTGTTTGGCACGTCATCCCCGGTGATGACGGAGAGAACGCCGGGCAAAGCCATGGCTTTCGAGATATCGATCCGCTTGATCCGGCCGTGGGCGATCGGCGAGCCGAGAATCTTGCCGTGGACCATGCGGGGCAGCGAAATGTCGGCAGTATAAAGCGCCCGTCCAATTGCTTTGTCGGCCGCGTCCAGGCGCGGAATCGAGGCCCTTACGCTGGTAAAGCGGGCGTCCTCGGAGACAACTTCCGTTTTGCCGCAAGTGCCGTCGTCACGGTAGTTCTCGCACCGTTGCACCGCGCGAATAATGCCGGAGTAGCCTGTGCAGCGGCACAGATTGCCGGCCAGGCCATCCTTGATTTCTTCGACGCTGGGCCGCGGGTTCTTGTTCAAGAGCGCGGTGGACGACACGATCATTCCCGGCGTGCAGTAACCGCACTGGATGGCGCCCTCGTGGATAAAAGCTTTCTGGATGGGCGTGAGCTCGCCATTGTGCGCAAGGCCTTCAATGGTCGTGACCTCCTTGCCTTCCACTTCATGGGCGAGAACCAGGCAACTGTTCATCGGTTCGCCGTCCACCAGCACGGTGCACGCGCCGCAATCGCCCAAGTTGCATCCTTTCTTGGTGCCGGTCAGGCCAAGCGTCTCGCGCAGCACTTCGAGCAGTGTCTCTCCGCCTGCCATCGCCACCACGAACGGCCGTCCATTCACGGTCAAAGTGCGCGTGGTGGTCATTGTTTTTCTCCCGTCGCCCGCTTTTGGGCAGTCATCAGAGCGCGACGGGTCATGATGCCCACCAGCTCACGCCGATAATCCGCCGTGCCGCGAAGGTCGGAGATGGGCTGCGAGGCCTCCACGGCCGCCGCCGCCGCACGGTCGAGACCACCCTCGTCCAGAACCTTGCCCATCAGCAAACTCTCTGCGGCCGCAACCAATGTCGGCTTGGAAGCGACGGCAGAAAGGCAGATGCGCGCCTCGCCGACCGTGCCGTCCTCTGCCAACACGAGGCCGGCGGCCACTGCCGCCACGGCAACGGCATTAGCTTCGCGAAGGCCGAACCGCGCGTAGGCCGCGCCAGACCTTGCCGGCGCATCGGGGACGAAGATTTCGGTCAGAATCTCATCGCTGCGCCGCACGGTTTCTCGGGGACCCACGAAGAAAGCCTCGATCGGCAGCGTCCGCGATCCCGACGGCGACCACAGGCTGACGCTGGCGCACATGACCGCCAGAACGGGCGGCAGGTCGGCGCACGGCACGGCACCGGCGATGTTCCCGCCCACCGTCGCCAGGTTGCGGATCTGTGGACTCGCCATTACCCGCGCCGCATCGAGGATTGCCGGAAACCGCTCGCGGATGACAGCGGAAGCCGCCAACTGGTTGATCGTCGTGAGCGCCCCGATCCGCACCCCACCATCCGCGGCTGATATCCCGCGCAAGGCCGCGATGCGGTTGATGGAAATCACATGGCCGGTACGGAACCGGTCGGTCTTCAGGTCGACCAAGAGATTGGTCCCGCCGGCCAGTAACTGCGCTTGAGCGCCCCAGCAACCCATTAACTCCGACGCCTGCTCCAGCGTCGAGGCTTCATGAAACTCTGCTTCCGATAAGATCATGATCGTATCCCCCAGAACAGCCTAAGGGTCCTTCGGTCAGTAACGCTTTGATCTTGATCAATCCTCCATTCCGGCCGCGAATTCTTTTTGAACCATGCCCATCCGGTTGCTTGCCAAAATACCGGACTTTTGTCGTTCGCAGACCGCTGTAAGCGGCCCCAACTGGACGTCACGCCTTCAGGTCTGAGCGTGCGTGCAGCGTCCCGCCCGCGCGGGGATTAATTTGTCCGTTAATCTTTGCGGTCTTTGCTTTCGCCGACCAGACGCCAAGTGTGGCGCGCGATCATCAGGTCTTCGTCAGTCGGGATCACCCATGCGGACGTTTTGCTGTCGGCGTTTGTGATCCTCGGGCCGCCCGCTTCGTTGGCCGCAGCGTCGATCTCCAACCCGAGCCAGGCGCTGTCCGTGCACACCCGGCGGCGAATCTCGGGCGCGTGCTCGCCGATGCCCGCGGTGAAAACAAGGGCATCGAGCCCGTCGAGTGCGGCAGCGAGCGATCCCAGCTCGCGACAAATGCGATAGACAAACAGCTCGACCGCCTCGGCTGCATGCGGCTTGTCGCTCGCCAGCAGCGTTTTCATATCGTCGCTGAGGCCGGAAACGCCAAACAGTCCCGACGACTGATACAAGAGGTCGCTGATGGCAGCAGCCGTCATTTTCTTCTCTTCCATCAGGTAGAGCACGACCCCAGGATCGAGAGTGCCGCAGCGCCGGCTCATGGGCAGCCCATCGAGCGCGGTGAATCCCATCGTGTTGGCGACGCTTTTGCGTTGCTTCATGGCGCACATGCTGGCGCCGCTGCCGAGATGAGCGACCACCACGCGGCCCTGCGCGGTCGGCGGACCGACGATATCGGGCAGGACGCTGGCAATGTATTCGTAGGACAGGCCATGAAACCCGTAGCGGCGAACTCCCTCTTCGGTCAGGCTGCGCGGCAGGGCGAAGGCGGCGGCGACCTCCGGCTGGGTGTGGTGGAAGGAGGTGTCGAAACACGCGACCTGCGGCAGGCTCGGGTTGAGTTTCGAGAGCGCCGCGATGGCGGCGAGGTGATGCGGCTCATGGAGCGGGGCGAGCGGAATGAGGCGGGTCAGCTCGGCGACGACCTCGGCGTCGATCCGGACCGGCTCGTTGTAGACCCCGCCGCCATGAACGACGCGATGCCCGGCCGCGATCAGCCCGTGCTCCGGGAAGCGGCGCTCGAGCCACTGCAGAATCGCCGCCAGCGCGTCCTCGTGCATCGTGCCCTGCGCCAAGTACTCGTCGAGGAGCGGCGCTCCGGCGCCGTCTTTGGCGGTGAAATGCACCTGGTGGCCCAGTCCCGCGCACTCGCCCTCGCAGAACAAATCCTCCCGCGTCGGCCGCTGCTCGCCCGGGAAGAGCGAGAACTTGATGCTCGACGAACCGGCATTGATGACGAGGATGGCGTCATTCACGATTCCGCCTCCGTCTTGTGACGCGCCAGCAGCAGTGCGATGGCGCAGGAGCCGAGCCGCGCGAGCGTCTTATCGGCGCGGCTGGTCAGGATGATCGGCACGCGGGCGCCGAGCACGATGCCGGCAATCTCCGCCTCGGCCAGATATTCAAGCTGCTTGGCCAGCATGTTCCCGGCCTCGATATCCGGCACGACGAAGATGTCCGCTTGGCCGGCGACCGGCGAGACGATTCCCTTGGTCTTGGCCGCCTCCTCGGAGACGGCATTGTCGAAGGCGAGCGGTCCATCGAGGATGCCGCCGGTGATCTGGCGGCGATCGGCCATCTTGCACAATGCCGCCGCGTCGAGCGTGGACTTGATCTTCGACGATACGGTCTCTACCGCCGACAGGATCGCGACTTTCGGCAGCTGCAAGCCGAGTGCGTGAGCAAGCTCGATCGCATTCTGGATGATGTCGACCTTGTCTTCGAGCGTCGGATAGATGTTGATGGCGGCATCGGTGACAAAGAGCGGCCGCGGATATCCGGGCGCGTCGATGACGAAAACGTGGCTCATGCGTCGGGCGGTGCGCAGCTTCTCCTCGTGGACGATCGCGCCCATGAATTCATCGGTATGGAGGCTGCCCTTCATCAGCGCCTCCACCTTGCGGTCGCGCGCAAGCGCGACCGCTGCGGCCGCGGCCTCGTGGCTATGCTCCGTCGGCACCAGCTCATAGCCGGAGAGATCGAGCTTGGCCTGTTCCGCTGCGGCTCTGATCTTGCCCTCGGGTCCGACCAGGACCGGAATGATGAGCTTCGCCTTGGCGGCCTCGACCGCGCCAAGCAGCGAGACCGTGTCCACAGGGTGCACGACGGCGGTGCGGATCGGATCGAGCCCGCGCGCTTGTTGGACGAGCTGTAGGTGGTGACGGCCCTTCTCGACCAACTCCATTTCCGGCCCGCTCGCCCGCTCGCGCGAGATTTTCTCAGTCGGCGCGATCACCTCGGCGACGCCGTCTATGACGAGCTCGCCGCGCTGGTTGCTCGCTGCACAGTCGAACGTGACACGGTGATCGGCGCCGTTCTTCTGCGCGACTTTCACAGTCACGGTTACCGTATCGCCGAGACCAATTGGCTTCAGGAAGCGGAGCGTCTGGCTGAGAAAGACCGTTCCGGGCCCGGGCAGTTCGGTGCCAAGCACGGTCGAGATCAGAGCGCCGCCCCACATGCCGTGCGCCACAACTTTGCGAAACGAATCGCTGTTGGCGAGTTGGCGATCGAAACGAACCGGGTTTATTTCGCCGGACATGTCGGCGAACAGCTGAACGTCTTGGTAGCTGAGCGTACGGGCGATGCTCGCCGAGTCTCCCGGCTTCAGCTCGTCGAACGTCCGGTTTTCAATGCGCTCCATCGCGGTCCTCCGACTGGCTGACGGTCATCCTGTCGAGCATGCCGAGCATGACCTCCTGCGCGGCGGAGGCGATCCCTTGCGCGCCGGAACCGCAGACGCGGTTGACGGTCATGGCGGGAACATCGACCGGTATCCCGCTATTAACGGCGGACTGGCGCGCCGGGTTCATTTTATTGCCGGCCTGGATCACATTGCCCATCACCACCGTGCCGACCTTGGCCGGATCAAGTTTCGAACGCGCCAGTACCGCCTTGATGGCAACCGTGCCCAGGTCCGGCGCCGATACCAATTTCAGGCTCCCATTGTAGGTTCCGATCGGAGTCCGCACGGCTTCACAAAGGACGATTTCACGCGTGGCCATTTCGTTCACTCCTGTTCGAGATTTCACAATCGGTCTCCTGCACATCTATGCAGAGATCGGCAGCGATCCATCGTCGAGAACGATCCCGATCATCAGGGCAATCACGCCATAGCCTGCCCTTGCTGCCGAGTCCGGCGGATTCCGCCCTTGTGCCGGCAAAGGTGCCTTGGGATGATAAACAAGCGAATCCGACGGAACAGATGTGCGAGTGGATGCGCTTTTAAGATCGCATCGCAGAATTCTTGCCAGGGGGAGCGATGGCCGGCGAACCGGAAATTCAAGTTTCGCGTCTGCTGAACGAACGCGGGCTGAGCTCATTCCAGATCAGAGTGCTCATCTGGTCTATTCTGATCGCGCTCATCGACGGCTATGACATCGGAGCGGTCGGGTTCGCCGCGCCGCATCTGGTCGCTTCCTGGGGCATCGAAAGGAGCGCGCTCGGACCGGTGCTCAGCGCCAGCAATATCGGCGTTTTGTTCGGCTCGGTGATGTTCGGCTGGGTCGGCGATCGCTACGGCCGCAAGGCCGCCCTGATCAGCGCCAACCTCTTGTTCGGCGTCTTGACCTTCGCGGCCGCCTATTCGACCGACCTGACGCAGCTGTTCTGGCTGCGGCTTTTTGCCGGATTTGGCATCGGCGGCGTCATTCCCAACGTGGTGGCGATCAATGCCGAATCGGCGCCGCGAAACCTGCGGGCGACGCTGGCGATCATCGCCGCGGGCTGCGTTCCCATGGGCGGCGCCTTTGCCGGCTTCGTCAGCGCGGCGCTGATTCCGCACTATGGCTGGCCGATCCTGTTCCAACTTGGCGGCATCGTTCCGATCGCCATTGCGCTTGTCGCCATCATCGGCCTTCCGGAATCGATCAAATATATGGCGTTGCACGAAAGCCAACGCCGACGAATGCAACAATTGATCGCGACGATCCGTCCCGATCTGCGGGTGCCCGCGAACGCGCGCTTCGTCATCGAGGACGAAAAGCAATCTCCGGCCTCAAATCCCCTTTATCTGTTCCGCAACGGTCTTTGGCTGATCACGCCACTCGCCTGGCTTCTCTTCGCCCTCAACCTGATGGGCTACTTCTTCCTCGCCAGTTGGACGCCGACGCTGTTGACCGCCGCCAAGCTGCCGGCGGCGACGGCGGCGCTCGCCGGGGCGGCGCTGCAGGTCGGCGGAACGGTCGGCGCGCTGACGCTCTGCTGGTGGCTGCAGCGGCATCGCTTCTTCGCCATTTCGATCATGTTCGTGCTCGCGGTCCCGGTGGTCGGCTCGATCGGCTATGCCGGTCTGACGTCGGAGGCCGCCTTGCTGACGGCGACCTTCTTCGCCGGATTCCTGGTGCTCGGCATCCAGATCGGCATCAACGTGGTCGGCGCGCTGATCTACCCGACCTCATTGCGCGCCAACGGATCGGGATGGCAACTCGGCATCGGGCGGTTCGGATCGATCGCCGGCCCGCTCGCAGGCGCGCTGTTCGTCGGCCTCTCGGTCGAGAAGCTGTACATGTGGTCGGCGCTGCCTTTCGCCGTCGGCGCCATCGTTTGTTTCGCCATCCATCGGCTCAACACCGCACGGCTTAACGCGCATCCGGAGTTGCGGGCGGCGCAGTAGCGCGACATACACTCACGCCTCCGTCGTCCGCGCGGCGGCGGCGGAAAAGCCGTTAACGGTGCAGGGCCGAATGGTGCAGGCCTGGTGCCCGTGGAGGGAATCGAACCCACACTCCTTGCGGAACACGATTTTGAGTCGTGCGCGTCTACCAGTTCCGCCACACGGGCATAGAGCGCCATCTATATCTTCGGCAGGCGCTCTCGGCAAAAGAAAATCGGAATCTGGGCGCTATTCGCAAGCGAGACGGCGGGCTTGCTTCCACCGTCTGGATCGGCAAATTGCTGCGGGCCCGCAAGGATGCGGCAGCGAGGACGGGATGAAGAGATGGCGATGAAGGCAACTTGGTTCGATCGGCTTTGCCGCGACCCGGCCGCCGTCGCGGCGCTGGCGATCTTCGTGCTCAGCTCGGCGACGCTGCTCGGCGCCTGGTATTTCGAACATGTGCTGAAACTGCCGCCCTGTCCGCTCTGTCTCGAAGAGCGCCTGCCCTACCACGTCGCGGTCCCGCTCTCGCTGTTGCTGGCGATCGCGGCGGTGGTGCGTGCGCCGCAAAAACTGATTGCCGTCGGCTTTCTCGTGATCATCGTCGCCGTTCTCTGCGGCGCCGGGCTCAGCGCCTATCACGCCGGCGTCGAGTGGCACTGGTGGCCGGGTCCGACCGATTGCTCGGGGCCGGTGACCGATTTCACCGCGAAGGGACCGCTGCTCGAGCAGTTGCAGTCGGTCCATGTGGTGCGCTGCGACGAGGCGGCATGGCGCTTTCTCGGCCTCTCGCTTGCCGGCTACAACGTGCTCATTTCGCTGGCGCTGGCGGCGATCGCGGCCTTCGGTTTGGTCGCGCGCAAGCAACCGGCCTAGCTGTCATTCGGTTGCTGGTTGTGCCGCCCATGCCCGCATTGCTAAGCTATCCTCGGCACCTCGCCATTCACGTCCTCGGCATAGGAGAATTGCCGCCATGAAAACCGCTTTCTTGATCGCGTCGGGAATATTTCTCGCAGCCATCGCCAACTCCGCCGTATCCGTTCCGGCGCAGGCCAAGAGCATGAAAGATTGTGCCGCCGAATGGAAGCAGATGAAAGCGGCGAACCAGACCGCCGGCATGAAATATCGCGATTTCAGCAAGCAATGCATGTCGGGCGAGGCAGCACCGGCGGCCGCAACGCCGCCGGCAGCAACGCCGCCGGCAGCCGAAACGAAGCCGGCCGCGACACCCACCACCACGCCCGCCGCGAAGCCGCAATCAGCCGGACGTCAGGCCATGATCGCGCGCGAGCGCGCCTGCGGCGCCGACTGGAAGGCCGACAAGGCGGCCGGAAAGATCCCGGCGGGAATGAAGTGGCCGCAATATTGGAGCGCGTGCGACAAGCGCAAGAAGGCTGAAGGGATGTGAGCAGCGGCGGCGGGTGCCGCCCTTGACCCTGGGGGCAGCGCGACGCTACATCGAGCTTCCTGGTCGGGCGGTTAGCTCAGCGGGAGAGCACATCCTTGACATGGATGGGGTCACAGGTTCAATCCCTGTACCGCCCACCAGCCTTCGCTGCTTCGCGGCTACGGCTCGGCAATCCATTTCACATTCCCGCCAAGCAGCGAAGGCTGCCACGTCGTAGCCCGTAGGGCGAAGACGGGCTTTTTATTTTCAGAATTTCACCCGGTCGGCGCCCTTGAGGCCGAGCATCGCGCGCGCCTCGTTCGGCGTCGCGATCTCGTAGCCGAGCTCTTCGATGATGCGGCGGATTTTCGCGACCTGCTCGGCATTGCTGGCGGCGAGCTTGCCCGGCCCGATATAGAGCGAGTCCTCGAGGCCGACGCGCACGTTGCCGCCCATCATGGCGGCGTTGGTGCAAAAATTCATCTGGTGACGGCCGCCGGCGAGCACCGACCACAGATATTGGTCGCCGAACAATCGGTCGGCCGTACGCTTCATAAACAGGAGATTGTCGAGATCCGGGCCGATGCCGCCGAGAATTCCGAAGACAAATTGCAAAAAGACCGGCGGCTTGAACAGGCCGCGGTCGATGCAATGGGCGAGGTTGTAAAGATGGCCGGTGTCATAGCACTCGTGCTCGAATTTGACGCCGTGGCCCCCGCCGAGCGTCTTGTCGATTCTTTCGATGTCGCGAAATGTGTTGGGGAAGATGTAGGCGTCGGAGTTGAGGAGGTAACTCTCCTCCCAGTCGTATTTCCAGTTCTTGTAGCGCCGCGCCATGGGGTAGAGCGCGAAGTTCATCGATCCCATGTTGAGCGAGCACATTTCCGGCGACAGCTGCTGCGCCGCCGAGATGCGCTGCTCCACCGTCATGGTCACGCCGCCGCCGGTGGTGATGTTGACGACCGCGTCGCAGGCTTGCTTGATGCGCGGCAGGAACTGCATGAAGACGTTCGGGTCCGGCGACGGCCGTCCATCCTTCGGATCGCGCGCGTGCAGATGCAAGATCGCGGCGCCGGCCTTGGCGGCATCGATCGCTTGCGTCGCGATCTGATCGGGCGTGATCGGCAGCGCCTCCGACATGGTCGGGGTGTGGATCGAGCCGGTGATCGCGCAGCTGATAATGGTCTTGTTCGCCATGGTCGTTCTCCTTTTCGCCGGTTACCGGCCGTCCGCCCCGGGCTCTTCTCGCCAGGCGCTACGATCGTCAAGGATGACACTGCGTTCAAGCGGAAAAACCTGCCAGCCGAAGCGTTCGACGATGAGCCCCCAGATGCCTTTCGGCGCCGCGAGCATGACCAGGATCGCCACGACCCCGAGCATGAGCAGATAGATCGTGCCAAGGTCGGCGAGCGTCTGCCGCAGTGCGAAGAAGACGATCGTGCCGATGATGGGTCCCTCGATGCGCCCGATGCCGCCGATCACCGTGATGAAGATCACGAACGCCGCCAAGTGGTGGACGCTGAAGGCGGCATCGGGCAAAATGCGCAGCTTCTGGAAAAGATCAACGCACCGATCATGGCGGTGCCGAACGCGGTGACGATATAGACCAGGACCTTGGTGCGCATCACGTCGATGCCGTTGCATGTCGCCGCGAGCTCGCTATCGCGGATCGCCTTCAGCGCGAGACCATAGCGCGATCGCAACAGCAGCACGATCAGCGCCAGGACCGCCACAACGAGCGCGAGTGCGATCCAGTACACCATGAAATCGCGCATTTGCCGCGTCGAGGCGATGGCGACGACCACGGAAGCGGGCAGACTGATACCGGAGCCGCCGCCCAACACCGAGACCTGCGAGGCGAGCAGGCGGAACACTTCAGCGATGATCCATGTCCCGATCGCAAAATAGTGGCCGCGCAAGCGGAAGACCAAACCTGCGACGGGGATGGCGGTGAGGGCCGCGATGCCGCCTGCGAGCGGGATCGCCCACAGCGGCGACATGCCGGCGAGGATGGCGAGCGCGAAAAGAAGATAGCCGCCGAGACCGACATAAGCCTGCTGGCCGACCGAGACGAGACCGGCGTAGCCGGCAAGCAGGTTCCATAGGCTCGCCAACGCCACATAGGCGTAAATTTGCGACAGCAGCTGCAGGTCACCACGGCCGCCCCAGAACGGCGCCGCGGCAAGCGCAAGCAGAATGACCGCGCAGAGCGCCATGCCGACACGGCTCGACCGGCTGGCAAAGACGACGCGAACGCTCATAGGCGCACCTTGGGGAAAAGTCCTTCGGGGCGCACCGCGAGAATGACCAAGAAGCAAATGTGGCCAGCAAGGACTTGCCAGCCTGGATCGATGTGCGCGCCAATCGCCTGCGCAACGCCGAGGATAAGCCCGCCAGCCAGCGTCCCCCACAGGCTGCCGAGGCCGCCGATGATCACAGCCTCGAAGCCGAAGATCAGGCGCGCCGGCCCTTGCGACGGATCGAAATTGGCGCGGACCGCCAGGAACACGCCGGCAATCGCCACCACCGCAAGCGAAAGCGCCATGGCCAGCGCGAAGACGTGACGGTTGTCGAGGCCCATGAGCTGCGCAACCGACTGACTATCCGCGGTCGCGCGGAAGGCCCGGCCGAGCGCCGTGCGATAGAACACGAACTGCAGCGCTGCGATGACCGCGACGGCGACGACGAACTGCAAGAGCGGCAGCACGCCGACATAGACGCCTTCGAAGAGCCGGATCGTCGCCACCTCGATGTCGCCCGCCTGCAGCTTGCGGCTGTCGGCGGTGAACAGCGCCAGCAATCCATTCTGGATGATCACCGACAGACCGAACGTCACCAGGAGCGGCGGCAGCAAATCCTCTCCCAGCGTGCGGTTGAGCACCAGCCGCTGCAGCATATAACCGATCGCCGCCATCAGCGGCACGACGACGACCAGTGAGACGAGCGGCCCGATGCCGAACGTTTCGGTGATGACCAGCGCGACGTAGGCCGCGAGCACGATGAGATCGCCATGCGCGATGTTAACGAGCCGCATAACGCCGAAGATCAGCGATAGCCCGGCCGCGAACATGGCGTAAAGTCCGCCGACCAGCACACCCTGAAGAATGACGTTGATCCAATCCATCATGCCCCCACTTCTCCCTCCCCGTGTGGGCGAGGGGGAAAAGATCACACCCCGAAATAGGCCGCCGCGATTGCCTCCCGGGTCAGATCCTTCGCGGCGCCCGCGAGCGCCACACGGCCCTCCTGCAGGCAATAGACACGCTGCGTCGTCTTGAGCGCCTGCACGACGTCCTGCTCGACCAGCAACAGTGAAATGCCCTGGCCGAGAATCGCCGGCAGGCGCGCGTAGATGTCGCGCACCACGATCGGCGCCAGGCCCAGGCTGATCTCGTCGCACAACAGCAATTTCGGATTCGACATCAGCCCGCGGCTGATCGCGACCATCTGCTGCTGACCGCCCGACAGCGCCGTGCTCGCCAAGTGCCGGCGTTCGCCGAGAACGGGGAAAAGCTCATAAACGCGCTGCAGATTCCACGGCCCGGGACGTTTGAGCTGGCCGCCGATCAAAAGATTTTCTTCGACGCTGAGCGAGGCAAAGAGCCCTCGCCCCTCCGGCACGAGTGCGATGCCTTGCGCGGCGACGGCGTGGGCGGGCATGCCGCCGATCCGCGCGCCGTTGAACGTGATCGCGTCCGGCCGCGCCCGCAATAGCCCGGCAATGCTCTTGAGCAGTGTGCTCTTGCCGGCTCCGTTGGCGCCGATCACGGCTACGGCTTCTCCCGCCGCGACCTCCATCGACAGACCGAACAGGGCCTGGAAATCGCCGTAGAAAGCATCGAGGTCCCGCACGGCGAGCAGCGGCGGTTCAGACATTGGTCTCGATTCCCATGTAGATTTCGGACACCTCCGGGCTGCGGATCACCGTCTGCGGATCGCCCGCGGCGATGAAAGCGCCGTTGTGCAGGACTAATAGGCGATCGATGCTCGCGAGCAAAGCGTGCACGACGTGCTCGATCCAGATGATCGAGACGCCGCTGCGCTTAATGTCTTTGATGAGATCGACCAGCACCTGGCACTCGCGCTCGGTCAGGCCACCGGCAACTTCATCGAGCAAAAGCACACGGGGGTCCGTCGCCAGCGCTCGCGCCAGCTCCAGCCGCTTGCGATCGACGAGCGTGAGGCTGCCGGAGGGACGGTTGGCTCTGTCGGCAAGCCCGCAGCGATCGAGGATCTCCATGCAGCGATCGTACACGTCACGCTCGCGCCGGCGGCTGCCGAAGGCGGCGGCAACGACGAGATTCTCGAACACACTCATGCCGGCGAACGGAAGCGGAATCTGGAAGGACCTGCCGATGCCCATGGTGCAGCGTTGCGCAGGAGGAGCGTGGGTGATGTCGCGGCCGGCATAGAGCACGCGGCCGGAATCCGGCGCCACGGTGCCGCTGACGATGCCGAACAATGTCGTCTTGCCGGCGCCATTCGGCCCGATGATGCCGAGCGACTCGCCGTCGGCGAGCGCCAGGTCGATGCCATCGGCGATCACGATCGCGCCGAAACGCTTCGAGACCTTGTCCAGTGCCAAAATCGATGCGCTCATCGGCGTCACTCGGCGCGATGCGGTTCGGCGTGATAACGACTGCAGACCCCTCTGCCCACAAGCGGTGTCATATCTCGCCTTTCAGCTTACGGCCACCATTATCAGCGAGGCGGCTCCATCACTTGCCAATGATGCGCGGGTCCCTCTGGTGCAGGTGCGCCAGGCTCCTTCTGCAAGCCAAGCTGCGAAAGCCGTTAAATCGTGCCTGCACGACGACACGGCTTCACACTAAATTCAAAATTTTGCCGTCTCGACCTGATCTGTGTCGGCGTCCCGTTGACGGCGCTCGCTGCGCCTCTGGCACGGTAAGCTGCGTCGTTTGGCAGGGCACCGCTTGCGCCGGGATTGAGCGTTGCGTGCTGGAGAAATTCGCCGCCATGGAATGGATGAAAGCGCAGGCGACGAATGCTTATATGAATTGCCGCAGCAAATGACCAGTTTGCGCGCGCAGTGAACGTAGCCGCCGAGGTCAGGCACCCCCACGGATTAAAGGTCGAGCTTCGGAGAACCGAGATGCGAGCAGAAAACATGACGGCTGCCGCAGCGCTCCTGTTGTTCATCGCCGCCGGTCACGCAATGGGCGCGGAGCCGACGGCAGCCGGGCTTTGGCAAGCGATCGATCAGGACACCGGGCAGCCGACCGGTTGGTTTCTCATCCGCGATCATGACGGCATCTATGATCGAACTATCGTGAAGATGTTTCTGAAGCCGGGCCAAAACCCCAACGTTGTGTGCGATCAGTGCACGGATGATCGCCATGACAAGCCGTGGCTAGGCCTTGAGATCATCCGCGGCATGAAGCGGGAGGGCTTGAATTACGGGGATGGCACCATCCTCGATCCGCGCTACGGCCACCTTTATAGCGCCGTGATGACGCTTGCGCCGGACGGTCAGACACTCGTCGTGCGCCGCTATCTCGGCATTTCACTGCTGGGGCAAAATCAATATTGGACGCGTTTGCCGGATGCCGGCTACAACGAGCTCGATCCCTCGCTCAATCCCCACCACTCTACAGGCGCAGCGGCGCACAAATCGGAGGCCGCGCCGACGCCGGAGAATTCCGCGCGGCGCTAGTTGTCGCGGTGCTGCGGCTTCTCGTCCTCGCGCGGCTTGCCCATGAGCACCGGCTGGAACAGCGCCGCCGCCGTCATCGTGGTCAGCAGCGAGATGGCAAGCAGCTTGCCCATGCTGGACGTTCCGGGATCGCTGGAAAAATACAGGCTGCCGAAGGCGGTCGCCGTTGTACAGGCGCTGAACGTCACGGCTCGGGTGAGCACCGACTGCAACAATCTGGTCTGTCCCTCGCGCCAGGCCATGATGTAATAAATCTTGAACGCGACGCCGACACCGAGCAGCAGCGGCAGCGCGATGATGTTGGCGAAATTGAGTGGAAGATCGATCGCCACGCAGATTTCCAGCGTGACCACGCCGGCGACCAGCAGCGGAATGAGCGTCAACAGAACATCGCCCAGCCGCCGCAATGTGATCCACAACAGGACGGCGATCGAAAGCAGCGCGAAGGCGCCGGCCTCGAGAAAGGCGGTGATGATCGTGCGGCGCGCCTCGAGAATCGAAATCGGGCCCTCGGTCGCGTTGGGCTCGGCGGTCTGCACGTCATGCGCGAACGTCCGCAACATCGCATTGTCGTTCGAATTGCTGCTCGGCGCGATGTCCAAGCGGGCATGCCCGTCCGGTGTCACCCATTGGTTCACAAGGGCGGCTGGAAGGTTGTCCCGGGTGACCTCGTGCGCCTTGAACAGGTTGCGCAGATCGCCGAGCGCCGTTCGCAACGGCTGGACGAACGCCGCCTCGGCCCGTTGGCGTGTTGCCTGATCGGCCTTGGCAAGTGCGGTCATGTCCGCGGCAAGGCGCTTTGCCGCGTCGGCGCCGGGACCAGGAGCGCTGCCGGCAAGACGGTTGAGCGCATCGACGGTAGAATTGATCACGGCGACGTTTTCCGCGTCCGTCGGCGGCGGGCTGACGGTGCGCGGGGAGAGCGCGGGATTGAGCGCCTTTGCTGCACTTTGGATCAGCGGCAGCTTTTGCTCCTGCTGGTCCGGAATGAACGTCGAAAGCGTCACCACGCGTGCAACTTGCGGCAGGGCCCTGAGCTTGGCGGCAGCCTGGTCGGCTGCTGTCAGTGTGGGCTCCATTGCCTGGATATCGTTGGCGCCGCTTTCCTGATCCTTCTCGAGCTGAAGGAAGGTTGCAACCGATTCGACCTTGGGATTGCGCAGGTTCATCGGATTGAAATCGAACCGCAGCCAAAAAAGCAGCGGCGATGCTCCGAGAATGACAAGTGCGGTCCCGATGAGGATCGGTACGCGATAGCGCTCGAGGAAATTGTCGACCGGAGCAAGGAATGCGTAGCCGAGCGGATACGGCTCGCTCGGCGGCTTGAGCCGGCTCAGCAGGGCCGGCAACAAGGTAATGCTGGTAGCAAATGCGATCAGCATGCCGAAGCCGGCGATCAATCCCAGCTCGGACAGCCCCTTGTAGGCCGTCGGTAGGAACGAGAGAAAGCCCGCCGCGGTGGCGAGCGCAGCGAGCGTCAGCGGCGCGCCCGCGCGCCGGCCGGCATGCAGCAGGGCCGCGTATAGATCGTCCACTTCGTGCCGCTCGGCCCGATAGCGGACGCTGAACTGGATTCCGAAGTCGACTCCGAGGCCGACGAACAGCACGGCGAAATACACCGATATCAGGTTGAACCTGCCGACCATCAGCAAGCCCAGCGCTGCCGTGACCGAGAGTCCGACGATAAGACTGACGAACACCGCGAAAATGATTCGCCACCAGCGCAGCGCCATCCACAGGATGAAGAGCACGACGGCAATGGTCACGATGGCGTTGAGCGCCGCGTTGTCTTTGATCGTGGCGAACTCGTCGTCGTTCATCGGCACGGGGCCGGTCAGGCGCACGCGCGCTTGATAAGCGGATGCAAGGTTGAGGTCCGCGGCGGCCGCCCGGATGGCGGCGCTCGCCTTCAGTCCCGGCTCAAGCTCCGAATAATCGAGCACCGCCTGGATTTTCAGGAACCGCAGTAGATCGGCGGGTTTCGGCTCCTGGCCCCGGACCAGCGCACGCCAGGAAAAGCTCGCCGCCGTGTTCGCATTCACCTGGTCGAGCGTATTGGCGGCGAGCGTCATCGGCCAAGTCATGTCGTCGAGCTTGATCTGGCCGCCCTGCACGCCGAGGAGCCCGTACTGCAGCGCGCGGATCACACCGCGCAGGCTCGGGTCGGCCGCCAAGACCTGCACGAGTCGCTGCGCCTGCGACAGCATGCTCATCTGCGGCGCGAGCTGCTCGGTCGGCTCGAACAAGAGACCGTTCTGCGCAAAGAACGAGCTGCCCAGCGGCTCCTCGATGGAGCGGAAGAAATTCTTCTGCTGCGATAGCCGCGTTACCAGCGCGCCGGTGGCCTCCTCCACAAGCTCTGGCGTCGGCGCGTCGACCACCGCAATGATCATGTCGAATTGCGGGAACGCCTTTTCGAATGCCAGTTCCCGTTGCCGCTCCGGACTATTGCTGGAAATGAGCTGATTGATGTCCGTCGTCATGGAAAAATGAGTGCCGGCATACCAAGCCGACACCACGGCAAGGACGATCGCTCCGGCGATGACCCACCGAGGGTAATGCGTGCACAAGGCAATCGCGCGGACAACGAAATCGGTGATCGTCTTCATGGGATGTAAGTGGGGCAACCCGATGTTTGAGGCGTTAGATGTAAGTAGGGCAAACCGACGTTTGAGGCGTTAAGAGAACGGCAAAATGGAGGCAAGCGCGTTTGACCTGCCTACGGCAGGGGACGGGGCTTTGCCGCGCGCGTCCGTGAAGGCTTGCTCTCCCGGGCGGGAGCCCGAGCGCAGGCCGTTCATGGAATCTCCCGGCCACCGGCGGCACTAATGCGGTGGATTTGCAGTTCCTGCAATTGGGCCGCAAACTTGCGTAGGAACTTCAAATCCAAAAACCATACTAGAATCATTGAGGTGCTAGTGTCCCTTAGATTCCGAAGTTCGCATGAGAGTGCGAACTTCGGAATCGGGACACTAGATGCCCTGAAATGCTGCAAAAGTGAATTCATGGATATTTTCCTAATATATCGGAAGATGCCCCAGGGCCGCGCGGCGGTGCCGGGGCCGTGGGTTTAGCCGGCCTAGTGCGCTGGACAACGAGCGCATTTCCGCTCAATGGTGCCGCCGCGAGGAGCCACGATTGATCGGCTGCCCGGCAGCCCCTCAGACCGGGCTTGATTGTCACAGCATCGTGGCCAACTTGATTGTCACGGCGTTATGGCCAAAGTATTGGACATAAAGTATTGGACATGGAGCATTGCGGGCGGCCTGCGATGCTCTTGCGGCGCAACGCCGCAGTCCGGCACCCGGCCGGGAGGTCATTGATGAAGGTGATACTCGCTCAGCCTCGTGGTTTTTGCGCCGGCGTGGTCCGGGCCATCGAGATCGTCGAGCGCGCCCTGCAAAAATACGGCCCGCCGGTCTATGTGCGCCATGAGATCGTGCACAACAAGCACGTGGTGGAAAGCTTGAAGGCCAAGGGCGCCCATTTTGTCGAGGATCTCTCCGAGGTTCCCCCTAACGCGGTCACCATCTTCAGCGCGCACGGCGTGGCCAAAAGCGTCGAGGAGGAGGCGGCGGCGCGCGAGCTTCCGGTGCTGAACGCGACCTGCCCGCTGGTCACCAAGGTGCACAATCAGGGCAAGCGCTATGTGGCGCAGGGGCGCCGGCTCATTCTCATCGGCCATGCCGGCCATCCGGAGGTCGAGGGCACGATGGGCCAAATCGCCGAGCCGGTGACCCTGGTGCAGACCGAGAACGACGTCGACTCCCTCGATATTCCGCCCGACACGCCCGTCGCCTATGTCACGCAAACAACGCTCAGCGTCGACGACACGCGCGGGATAATTGCCGCGCTGCATCGGCGATTTACCGATATCGTAGGGCCGGAGACGCGCGACATTTGTTATGCCACGCAGAACCGGCAGACGGCGGTGCGCGAACTTTCAACGCTCGTGGACGTTATCCTGGTGGTTGGCGCCAAGAACAGTTCCAATTCCAACCGCCTGCGCGAGATCGGCAACGAGGCCGGTACGCCATGCTATCTGATCGCCGACGGCAGCGAGCTTGAGCCGGATTGGTTCGATGGCGCGCAGACCGTCGGCATCACGGCAGGCGCTTCGGCGCCCGAAGTGTTGGTCGAGGATGTCATCGATGCCCTGCGCCGGCTGGGTCCAGTCGAGGTGAGCGAGCTGACCGGTCGGCAGGAAACCATCGAGTTTCGTTTGCCGCCCGAATTGACGGACGGCATAAACGCGGGTCGGGCCGCGGCGAAGGTTTAGTTTGGACGCCGGTCTGCGGCAAAAAGATAAACGAAGAAGGAAACGATTGTGGCTGTATCACTGCGACAGACGGTAGCCGTCGGCTCATACGTACTGCGGCAGCGGCTTGCCGGGCGCCAGCGCTATCCGCTCGTGCTCATGCTGGAGCCGCTGTTCCGCTGCAATCTCACGTGCTTCGGTTGCGGCAAGATCGATTATCCCGACGCGATCTTGAACAAGCGGCTCTCCGTGCAGGAATGCCTCGACGCGGTCGACGAGTGCGGCGCGCCGATGGTCGCCATTCCCGGCGGCGAACCGCTGATCCACAAGGAGATCGGCGAAATCGTCAAGGGCATCGTGGCGCGCAAGAAATTCGTCTCGCTGTGCACCAATGCGCTGCTCCTGGAGAAGAAGCTGCATTTGTTCGAGCCGTCGCCCTATCTGTTCTTCTCCGTGCATCTCGACGGCCTCAAGGAGCACCACGACAAGTCGGTGTGCATGGAGGGCGGCTTCGAGAAGGCAATCGCCGCGATCAAGGCCGCCAAGGCCAAAGGTTTTACCGTCAACGTCAACTGCACGATCTTCGACGGCCATCCCGCCGAGGACATCGCGGCGTTCCTCGACCTCACCGAGGAACTCGGCGTCGGCGTCTCGATCTCGCCCGGCTACGCCTATGAGCGGGCGCCCGATCAGCAGCACTTCCTCAATCGGCGCAAAACCAAGGAGCTGTTCCGCAGGGTCTTTGCGCTGGGCAAGGGCAAGAACTGGAACCTGACGCATTCCAGCATGTTCCTCGACTTCCTCGCCGGCAACCAGGAATTCCACTGCACGCCGTGGGGCATGCCCACGCGCAACATTTTCGGCTGGCAGAAGCCCTGCTACCTGCTCGGCGAAGGCTACGCCAAGACCTTCAAGGAGCTGATGGAAGGCACCGACTGGGATTCCTACGGCACCGGCCGCTACGAGAAATGCGCGAACTGCATGGCGCATTGCGGCTACGAGGCGACCGCGGCGAACGCCATGATGAAGCATCCGTTTGAGGCGCTGGCGATCGGCTTGCGCGGCGTGAAGACCGAAGGCGAAATGGCGCCGGAAATCTCGATGGAGAATCAGCGGCCGGCGCAATACGTCTTTGACGGCCAGGTGCAGCAGCGGCTGTCGGAAATCCACGCCAACGAGCCGCGGGAGAAAGCCGCGAAAGCAGTGAAAACCGCTGCAACGGCCGCGTAACCAGATGGTCATTCCGGGGCGCCGCGCAGCGGCGAGCCCGGAATCCATAATCACAGGTCTAACAATAGAAATTCGATCTGTACCAAACTGCTTGTTTGGTGGTTATGGATTCCGGGCTCGCGGGCTTACGCCCGCGCCCCGGAATGACGGTCGAACTACATCCCGTACGTCACCGCGCGGGTATTGCCGCTCTCGAGGTTGCGGTAGCGCGCCATCGCCCACAGCGGGAAGAATTTCGCATAGCCGTGGTAACGCAGATAGAACACGCGCGGGAAACCCGTGGCGGTATAGCGCGGCTCGTTCCAGAAACCGTCGGCACCTTGCGTTGAAGCGAGGTAGGCTAGTCCGCGCGTCACCGCGGGATGATCGACCTCGCCGGCGGCCATGAGGCCGAGGAGCGCCCACGCCGTCTGTGACGCCGTACTCGGCGCGCGCTCGTAGCCACGATAGTCGAGCTTATAGCTTGAGCCGTCCTCGCCCCAGCCGCCGTCGTCGTTCTGGATGGCGACGAGCCACTCCACCGCCTTGCGCATTTCCGGCGCGCCGTGGTCGATGCCGACGGCATTGAGCGCGCACAATACCGACCAGGTGCCGTAGATGTAATTCATGCCCCAGCGGCCGAACCAGCTTCCGTCCGCGAGCTGCGTTCTACGCAAATAGTCGACGCCTCGCGCCACCGCCGCACTGCTCGTGATCGTCTCGCCGAACTGAGCGAGCATCGACAGGCAGCGCGCGGTGACATCCTCGGTGGGCGGATCGAGCAGCGCGCCGTGGTCGGCGAAGGGGATGTTGTTGAGATAATGGTATTCGTTGTCGGCATCGAAGGCGCCCCAGGCGCCGTTCTCGCTCTGCATGCCAAGAATCCATTCGCGCGCGCGCGCGAGGCTCGCGGCAAAGTCCTTGTGCCCGGACAGGCTTTGCACACGATCCATCGCCATGGCGACGACGGCGGTGTCGTCGACGTCGGGATAGTGCGGGTTGGCGTATTGGAAGGCCCAGCCGCCCGGCCGCAGCTCGCCCCGCCGCGCGATCCAGTCGCCGCGGACGTCGAGGATTTGTTTCGGGACGAGCCAATCGAGGCCGCGCTTGACTTCCGCGACCGCGCGCGCGCCGCCGACTTCCAAGAGGGCGTGGCAGGTGAGCGAGGTGTCCCAAATCGGCGAGACGCAGGGCTGGCAATAGGCCTCGTGCTCGTGCACCACCAATAGCTTCTCGATCGACTGGCGGGCAATGGCGCGCTGCGGATCGCTCTCGGGATAACCCAGCACGTCGAACATCATCACGCTGTTTGCAATGGCCGGGAAAATCGCGCCGAGACCATCCTCGTCGTTGAGGCGCTCGCCCACCCAGGCGACGGCGCGATCGATCGCGCGCTGCCGGGTGCGCTTGGGAAAGTACGGCTCGGTCGCGCGCAAGACGTTGTCGACGCCGCGGAAGAACCAGAACCAGGACGCCTTCTGCTGTGGCGCCTTCGGCGCTGGCCCGATGCTCTGCGGCGGATCGAGAAAAAGCTCGTCGATGCGCACGCCCTTGGCGTCGCGCGCCTGCGGCTTTCTCGCCATCAGCACCAGCAAGGGAACAATGACGGTCCGGCTCCAGTACGAAATCTTGTCGAGATGGAACGGAAACCATTTCGGCAGCAGCATGATCTCGACCGGCATCACCGGCACCGCGCGCCATGGGATGAAACCGAACAAGGCCAGCATGATCCGGGTGAACACGTTGGCGCGTGCGGCGCCGCCTCGGGCGCGAACGGCCTCGCGCGCGCGGCGCATATGATCCGCATCGACGGAATCGCCGATCATCTTGAGCGCGAAATAGGCCTTTACGGTCGCGCTGACGTCGAGCTCGCCGTCGCGGAACAGCGGCCAGCCGCCGTGGCCGCCCTGGATGCGGCGCAGGTAGGCAGCGATCCTGGCCTCGAGCGCGGCGTCGACCGGCTCGCCGAGATAATGCCGCAGCAGCACATATTCGGCTGGAATGGTGGCGTCGGCCTCGAGCTCAAACACCCAATGGCCGTCGGGGCGCTGGCAGGCGAGCAACGCCTGCGTCGCCGTTTGGATGCGCTGTTCCAGAGTGTCGTCGATGCGGCCCAGGTGAGTTCCGATCTTGGTCTCGCGCGCCGCCTCAACCGGCTCGCCGAGCTGCTGCCGCAGCGTAGCCGTCCGGGTGCGCTGTTGTTCGAGAGCATCGTCGATCATGGCAGTTTCGCGATGATGTCCGCAGCACAATTGCCGGATCGGATCGCGCCTTCAATGGTAGCGGGCAGGCCCGTATCTGTCCAATCGCCGGCGAGGACAAGATTGCGCCACGCGGTTCGCGCGCCCGGACGTTTGGCGTCCTGCGCGGGCGTGGCGGCGAAGGTGGCGCGTCGTTCGCGCACGATCTGCCAGGGCGGCAGCGTGGCCGGCAGTCCGGTCACGCGCGCGACCTCGCCCCAGATCGTCTTGGCGAGCTCTTCCCGCGGCCGGTCGATGAGCCGATCGCCGGCGCTGATGGTGACAGAAAGCCGGCCGGGAAAGGCAAAAATCCACTGCACCGTCCCGTTGAGGACACCGAGGATCGGCGGCTGGTCCGCCGGCGGATCGATTCGGAAATGCGCGTTGACGATGGCGCGGAACTCGGTCGGCACGTCGAGTCCGCCCACCAGCGGCGCGGCCGCGTAGGGCGGCACTGCGAGAATGATCGCATCGTCGGAGTTGAGGGCAATAGTCTCACTGCCGAAGTCCAGCGCCTCGACCCGCTCGGCGACAAAGCGCATCGCGCGCAGTTGATGCTCCATGCGCACCGTGGCGCCAAGCCCCTGCAGACGGACGAGCGCGGGCTCGATCAGCGTCGGGCCAAGCCCCTCGCGCGCAATCAGCGGCCGGCAGGCGCGCCCTCCGGCGGCCAGCGTCTCGCGGATGATTGCGGCTGCAAGCCGCGCCGATCCTTGCGGCGGATCGATATTCAACGCGCCAACGAGCAGCGGCTCGACCAGCCGATGATAGAGCAGCCCGTCACAGGCAATGACCTCGCCGACCGTCTTGCCCGGGCGCGCCCAGAGCAGCCGCGCCAGCGGCACATAATCGAGGGCGCGCGTTCCCGGCACGCGCCGGCCGGGATCGAAAATCCAGAATGGCAGCGGACCGTCGTTGAAGCGCAGCGTCCAGCGTTCGCGGCTGGCGAGGTCGACGAAGGAGAATTCCGCACTCGGAGGACCGACCAGCCGATGCTCGGCGCCGATGCTGCGCAGATAATCGAGCGCGGCGCGATTGCCCGAGAGCAAAAGGTGATTGCCGTTGTCGATGGTCATGCCGACCGACGCGTCATGATAGGAGCGGCAGCGGCCGCCGGCGAACGCCGTCGCCTCGTGCAGGATCACGCGAGTGCCGCGCGCGGAAAGCTTGAGCGCGGCTGACAATCCGGCGAGGCCGGCGCCGATAATGTGCACCGTTGCGGTCATTGGAAGAATTGCATCACACCAGATTGCGCAACACGATGAAAAGGAGTTTTACGCGCGGCAGGTGAATCGCCGCCCGCGGCGGCGCAAAGCCGCGCGCGATCAGCGCCGCGAGAATGGCGCGATAAGCCGCGCCCATGATCCGCGGCGCCCGCACGACGCGGCGGGGATTGTGCGCCATGATCGCCTCGGCTTTGCGAAAGTGCTCTTGCGCAAGTTCGACGATGACGGCGCAGACCTTGCCGATCGCCGGATGCGCCAGAACCTCGCGCGGTTCGGTGGCGGCGATCCCAACCGCTTGCAGCGCGTCCCGCGGCAAGTAGAGGCGGCCGAGAGCTGCGTCCTCATCGAGGTCACGCAAAATGTTGGTCAGCTGGAGCGCGCGACCCAGGTGATAAGCAAGCGCCACGCCTGCGTCGTGCTCCATCCCGAACACGCGCACCGAGAGGCGTCCGACCGCGCAGGCCACGCGGTCGCAGTAGAGGTCGAGCGTCGCGCGGTCAGGTGCGCGGATGTCGGCGACGACGTCCATCTCCATGCCGTCGATGATGGCGATGAAGTCGTCGCGTTGCAGCTCAAATCCGCGCACCGCTAACGCCAATCCGACGAGCTGCGGCGGCGGCGCGCCGCGATAGACCGCGTCAATGTCGGACCGCCAACGGGCCAATTGCTGGCGACGCAACTCACGCGGGCCCGGGTCGTCGGCGATGTCGTCGACGGCACGACAGAACGAATAGATTTCAAACATCGCCTCGCGCTGCGCGCGCGGCAGAATGCGCATGCCCGTATAAAACGAGCTGCGGGAGGCGCGCTCGGCCGCCGGTGTGGGCTTGTTCACTCACGCTCCCCGCGGCTTCTGCGACGCGGCGGAGAAACGCCGACCGAGCCGCCGGGACGCACCGCTCAAAATGCCGGTCATCGTCAGGCCGACGACGGCCGGCACGGAAAGATGCACGTGCTCGCTTAAGGGATCGCGCGTCATGAGGATGCGCGTCAGGCGATGCGCCAGCGTATTGATGACGGAGACTTCGAGCGAGAGCCGCCAGTCGTTGATCAAGAGGGGGAAGACATCGCTGTCGCCGAGCAACCGCTCGGTGCGTTCGGCGAGGCTGCGCAGGCCGGCGAGCAGCGCCGGCGACGCCTGCGGCTCGCCCAGCGCTTCCACGCCAATGCCGCACGCGGCGAGCATGTCGAGCGGAACGTAGACCCGGTCGAGATTGCGGTAATCGTCCTTGCAGTCCTGCAAATGATTGATGATCTGCAAGGCCGCGCACAGCGCATCGTTGGCCGGCCAAGTGCCGCGGCTTTCGCCGTGCACGTCGAGCACGAAGCGGCCGACCGGCATCGCCGAAAGCGAACAATAACCGATGAGATCGTCCCAGTCGCGATATCGCAGCTTGGTCACGTCGAGCTTGAACGCTGCAAGCAGGTCCTGCGCGTGTTTTGGCGAAAGACTGTGCTCGGCGAGCGCGGCTCGTAGATGCACCGCCACCGTATCCTCGTCGTTCGCACCCGTGAGGCCCGCTTCGAGACGATCGAGCAAACCAAGCTTGTCCGGCGCCGTGAGCGTGGCATGATCGGCGATATCGTCGGCGGTGCGCACGAAATTATAGAATGCCAAGATCACCTTGCGGTGGCGCGGATGAATGAGCCAGGAGGCGACTGGGAAGTTCTCATCCCGGTGCCCCTTCCCCGACCGCCAATTTTTGGCGTCGCCTATGCTCGCATCGTTCATCGCAATTCCGAAACGTTGTCTTGAATATTGCCTTGGGCGCGGCCCTTCCACATGCCGCCACGCCCGCGCGCATGCTGATAGGCGGAATCAATCGTGAACGCCAGATAGACCGCGGCGATCGCCGGCAACGCCAGCCCCCACAGCATCGACACGCGATAGAAGCGGAGCGTGGGCTGGAAGGCGACGGCCATCAGTAGCCAGGCGACGATCCCGAGGAGGCGCGCCATGCCGCCGGTGAAGACGGCGAGCGCCACAGGGGCAAGATAAGTGATGGTCAGACCAAAGACGGTTCCCGCGAGCAGAAGCGGCGAATAGCGCAACTGCGCATACGCGGTGCGCGAGAGCATGCGGCGGATGTCCGCCATTGCCGGGTAGGCGCGGGCGCTGCATACGCGCTTGGTCAATCCGATCCAAATCGGGCCATGGCCTTTGAGTTTTTTCGCCAGCGCGCAGTCGTCGATCAAGGCGCTGCGGATGGCGGCCATGCCGCCCGCTTGGCTGAGCGCATCGCGGCGCGCCAGCATGCAGCCGCCGGCTGCCGCGGCGGTGGCGCGGCGCGGATTGTTCGCCCAGGAGAACGGATAGAGCATCTGGAAGAAGAAAATGAAGGCCGGGATGAACACGCTCTCGGCCAGGCTTTCGCAGCGCAGCTTCGCCATCAGCGAGGTCAGGACATAACCGCCCGATTGCGCCCGCGCGGCGAGCA
>Ga0187864_10001246_pt1 | contig 25224 bp, 31 predicted proteins | sample June2016WEW_11_4_FD_132985 | JGI IMG/M metagenome (GOLD analysis project Ga0187864, IMG submission 132985) | Peatland microbial communities from SPRUCE experiment site at the Marcell Experimental Forest, Minnesota, USA - June2016WEW_11_40 | ecosystem: Environmental > Terrestrial > Soil >...
CCGCTCGGAGCTGCCAGCGCCAAGTCCGTCGCACGCGTCCTTGCCGCCGGCGAATGTGATGCGGATTCTTGCGATATCGACAGTGTAGACGACGGGGGAGACTTCGTAATTGTCACGCCGGTGAGCAATTGGGTCTTAATAACGGTGGTCATCGTCTCTGCAGCTTTGTTTCTCGTTCTTATCTACTTCCTGGTGGCCTCCGCCTTCCGCGTGAACGATCAGCGGACGCGCAAAAGGCGGGGGGAATAAACCGATTTTTACTCTACGTATTTGTACGATTCGCGGCGAACCACTTGACGGATTGACCATATTGTCACGCCGTACTTTCTTCCGAGAGCTGCCATAGTGCTAGCCCCCGAGTTGTACTGTGCCCGTATCTGTCGCACCTCGTTTTCTTCGAGTATGTGGCTCGTAGTTTTGCGAGCAGTCCCGTCGCGGATCGTATCGCGCATATTGTCCGCCTGCGTCCCGAGTTTGAGGTGGGCTGGATTGATGCAAGAACCGAAGTTTCCGCGACAATCGTGCAGCACGAGAAGTTCCGGCGGGACGTCCTCTCGGAAGAGGTCGTATACGAGTCTGTGAAACAACACTTTGCTGGGCTTCGGTCGAACGTTCTTCGGATTCCAGTAGATCGACGTGTGCATGGCTCCGCGTCGGTGGCGAGGGGTTGCTGCCAGGTTGGAGACGACGCAACACTTGACAAACCCCTCCGCATCGACCAGCGGCTTGTCGGCCCACGAGAGCAGCCGATCTAATTGCTCTCGAACGTATACGTCTGCTCTGCGCTCAAGTCGCAGTTTTTCAGCAGTGCGTTCCAATTCCTCCGCAGATACCTGACGAGGTCCTGCCGGTTTGTATAGAACGGCAAAAGGGGGAGGAGCGTCCATGCCCGATGAGCGAACTCGCGCAAAGCCATTACTACATTAGGAAAAGAGGGGCGAATTTTCTCTGTTCTCTGCCATGTTCACGCCGCTCACTTGGTTTCACGTCTCTGCGACAGAGGGCAACGAGTTTGCGGTGGAAACGGCAAAGAACCAGTGCGAGAGGCTGACGCGGCAGGACGTCCAGATCGTGCGAGAGCACTACCGGAAAAAGTCGGCGGATCGACACGCGCGGGAGGTGCGGAAGCGCGTCCAAGAAGTGGTGGAGAACGCCTTCATCGCCCTGCGGAAGGAAGACCGGTTCGTGTTCGTGGAGCTGATACCGCTCGAGCGGATGTCGCTGCCGGGGCGTTCTATCGCGGAGCGAGACCTCTCGCGCTACGCCTGCGACACGCGCAACCTCAAGGGCTCGGACCGCGAGTTCTGCGAGGCGATCTCGCGCTTTGGGCGGCCCTTCCTGCTCTGGGCGGCTCCTTCTTCGGATGCTCAGCTCTGGTTGGACCTCGTCGATTAAACCTTTAGGCTCTCTCGATAGTGCGGATCGAAGTACAGGAAGAGGAGCAACGCGAATCCGACGACGGGCACGAATAGGACGGCAAAGATCTCGATCCACATATAGCTGTACGGCACCGGGTCGAGGTCGTAGGCCGCGAACGGGTCGAAGAGGATGCGATAGACGACCGCCAGGGCGAGCGGGCTCCAAAACCAGGCTCCATAATAGAAGACGACGACGGCCCATGTGCCGCAGCGGGCCATCGTGCGCGTCAACTTGCCCCAGTATTTCGCGGCCCGGCTCCGCTGGTCGAAGAGGTAGATGACAACGATGACGATGGGAGCATAGTGGACGAAGGCGAGGCCGACGAGCTGCCAGCCGAGCGCGGGGATGTCCATGTCGTCCTGGGTGACTATGGTCTCCGTGCCGAATACGACGAGCATGCTCGTCAAAAAGGTCCACAGGAAAACGAGGCCGGTGGCAAAGAAGATGAAATCGAATCCGAGGCGGCGCGCTACCGAGCTCCAGCCGGCCATCGTGATGGTCAGGAAATACAGGCCGAAGAATACGTAGCACCAGCGCGAGAACTGCGCCCAGTAGCCCAGGAATCCGAGCCGCAGGAACTGCAGCAGCACGAGCAGCGCGTAGATGGCGAAGAAGAGGCCATAGAGCCAGGTCTTCCACGTGATGTCGCGCGACTTCTTCATGGAGCCGCATCCCACGGCTGCTATATATCGGATATAGGATAGGCGTTTCTTCCCGTGACGACATGGACGCTTGGTACGAGCACTGCCGGAAGAGGAGCGAAGAGATGACGAACTCGGCTGGCGAGGTGGCAAGCAGGACTGCTAGCGGATGGGCATTCGTCGGCGGAGAGCTGTTCCACGCGGAGACCCGCTCTATCTACGGATATCTGTGCGATATCACGTGCGCGGGGCTTTTCACGACAAGTTCTCAGCCTACGGGACCAGGTGTCCACCTCCATCAACGCGCTTACGTAGCGGGATACCTTCCAGCAGCACTGCTCGAATTGATGCGACCCGAGCTTCCCGCTGACCTATCGGCGTGCCCCGCCCCCGGGGAGATACTCGTAGCGCGCGACGACGGAGCTGGCGGCGTCGGCAATTACAACTGGGGAGGTTCTATGGCAGAGGAGACTCTTACAGCGTTTGGCTTGAATGGCTTCGAGCAGCTACAGCTACGTCCGTGCGAGATAGTCGATATTAGCTGGACCCGAACCGACTCATATCTATTTGTCCTTGTTCTCTCGGCACTGCAAAAGCAAATCCGAACTGTAAACAAGCGGTCATGACGACGCCGCTTTGCCGCATGCGGTGCAGGTCGGCTGGGCGCAGTTCCCGGCGATGCGGCGAGGCTGGCATCCGAACAAGTGCGGGTACTCGAAGAGGCGGTTGCAGGAGGAGCATCTCGTAGATACGGGCCTGCTCCGTCCGCACGTGCACGGCGCTGTAGAAGCGGACGACATGATTGGTGGCTTAAAAATCGGAAGTTCCGTATTTAATCCCGCCGCTGAGCGTGCTCAACAAGTGTTCCAGTCTCTGAAGGGTTGCCGTGGCGCTGACCTCGTCGCAGGCCGGGAAATTGATCGCGCACCGGACGCGTTCCGTGGACTTCATGCGTGGGAGCGCCGCCTCGTGCGTGCCGGATCATAATCCTACTATATATCGGACAGGCGTTTCTTCGCGCGTGTGCTCGACTCTGCTTTATCGCGACAGAATGAAAACGCCGGCATCCGGTTCACTGCTGGTTCACTACGGCTTCAACTTCTTGGCCTGGACTGGAGTCAGCGCTGCGCAGAGACTCGATCGCGCCAAGCAGTTTTTAGATGTTCTCGCGTGCAGCGGCGTTCACACGCAGATGGCTCAATGCGGACAGGACGAGAGATTCGTACAAGGATACGTCGGTTGGTTCGCATCGGCTAGGCTGGAGGCGGCGGCAGAGGACGAGTTGGCGCGCATATGTGGGCGCGATGAGGACCCCTCGTCTGATGCGTGCGGCATTCCATAAAAGCGAGAACAGTTTCATCGCACGAGAGGCAGCGGACGTAAACTGGGGCAAAGCCTACACAACAAGGCAGAGGGGATGCCGACATCGTAGGCGCAACTATCGATCGGAACTTCTGAATTTTATTTTCCAGCTCGAGCCTTCATCGCGGAGATGTGGAACGCAGGTGCCGCGTCCTGTGTTATGTGCACAGTCCGCGAGGTGTATAATAAGCCCGTCCTCCGCACGGAGGTCCACTCCATGGCGCAACAGGACGGCACTAGTGGCGGCAGGGCGGGCATAGACGATGTCAGATCTATCTTCAAGGAGCGCGGCTTCAAGTTCTTGCCCTACGACGCGAGAGCGGAGGGCAGAATCGCCTCTTTCTTGATCTCTGTTCCTTACCCGCATCCCGACGAGACGCTGGAACAAAGGAAGGAGGGGGACGCGACTATGAAACTGAACGTGCGGAAGAATACGGAGGCGTGTCTGGCCAAGCACCCGGAATTCGTACCATCCGATCACTTCATTCACATCAAAGAGCTTCACATGGCCGAAGATCACTGTGTTGTCATGTGGGCAGCGAGTCCGTCGTCAGCCACGGTGAAATGAACGACTGCGGAGGCACCTCGCCATCCAGCTTTCATCGCACGAGAGGCAGCGGACAGACTCTCCCTTTATGCTAGAAGCATGCCCTTTTCGATGTCGGTGACTCCGGCAGCAGCCGCTTTCGCCAGCGCGTTCTCTTGATCCAGAGGCGACAGCTGCTCGAATCCGTCTGCCTTCTCTGCGTGTCCCAACAGCCGCTCGAAATATCGCTTAGGAAACCGCCCGTCCCGGTAGCGCAGCACCGATTCGACCTGGCGACGCGAGAGGAAGTAGCGCTCGCATATCTCGAGGACGCGACTCGAGCGCCGTTCAGCTTCTAGCGCGCCGTCCTCGCGAGCAGCATCGCACTCGCGGAACGTCGAGAAGACGAAGTATCCCAGAGCACCGAGGGCCGACAGCGACGCAAACCAGCGCAGGTTCCTTCGCCCGCCGTCTTCGCGGTGGTCGTCGTCGTGCACAGACGAAATCGCCAAGATGATCGCGTCGGCCAGAGCTATGCTACCGGCGAAGATGCCTCTGAACAGCCACGTGTGGCGCGCGCTCGAGTTCACGGCAACGAATATCAAGTTGGCACATACGATTACCACGAGGAAGAAACAATATCCATCCATAGGACCAGACACGAAGTCGGTCACGACAAATAACGCCACGGCGTATAGAGCCTTTGCGCTGAAGAGCATGGAAAGCGGAGTTGAGTGGGTTTCGTGCGCATGGCCTTCCATCGCGGGTGCGGAGCGGCAAAGACTAAAGTCGAAAATTCCGACTCTTTGCCTTTGAAGGATTGGTAAACTTTTATGCTCCCGCCGACACGGTCGGCGGAATGGCACACGAAGCCGACAAGCAGTAAACGAGACGCGTACTCATATCGGGGCGCCTGGCAGAGCGGCCCAACTTTACTGTGTCTCTCGTGGGCGCACGGCTACTGCTTTCAGCTGGGCGGGCGTGAGAAGCCCTCGCGTGATCCGCAGTTCTTCCGCTTGCTTCTCGATCTGGGCGCGCAGCTGTTCTACCAGTGCTTGTAGAGCCGCGATGGCGTCCCCCTCTCGTCGCTTGGCCATGCTCTCGAAGACGGTGAACTGGCCGCCGCCGGCGCTGGTGCGCACGCCTGATTCCAACACGAGAGAATGCGTGCCCTGAAGCGAGCAGTGAGATATAGGCGCTACAGAATGTCAAACAAACGCGGCGATATCAAACAAACGGATCCATTCATTTCGCTGCCACGAGCTTCTCGAGAGCAGTGAGCCGAGCGTTGAGCGCGGCGATCTCCTGCTTTGCAGCCGCCAGCTCTTGCTTTGTAGCGGCAAGCTCTTGCTTTGTAGCGGCAAGCTCTTGCTTTGTAGCGGCAAGCTCTTGCTTTGTAGCGGCCAGCTCTGCGCGCAGCGCCTCTTCTTGCGTCGTCGTGAGGAACTCGACGTGGACGCGCGCAAAGCATCCGGCGAGGGGATCATCCCTGGCCATAACTTCGGGGCGATTGAAGAGCGACAGGAGGGTTCCCGATTCTTCTATACCCTTCAAGTAGCCAGCGCTGGCTTTCGTGACGGACGCCTCTGCCAGATAGCAGGCGCGTTGTGGTGAATAGTCGAGCGTCTTCAGGTCGAGGCGCACTCCCGCGATGAACAGCGCCTTCAATTCTTGGCCGAATCGGTGACCGGCGGCGGAGAGGACCTTATATGCGTCATCGGTCCTGTTGATCTGCGGATAGAATAGCAGGAGAGCGCGCAGCTTCGGTGCCTCCGCGGGGGAGGAGGCGGTAGCCATGCAGAAAACCGGGTGTCATAATCCGGAAGTTCGTTTTTTTATTGCCTCGCGCCGCGGCTGTTGTTGCTCATCCGGCTATCTGCGAACTCCTGATATTAATGACGGCGTCTGCCAGGTCCTTTAGCCATGTGGGTCATATTCTTACTGTTCGCGGGCTCGCTCGCTCAACAGGCGAGCTGGACGCCGGACACGGGGTGGCGCTGCGCCTGGCAGAGCGGGTGCGCCGCGCCCAACTTTACTGCGGAGGGCGGCGCGCTGCCAGACGTGCCCAGCTGCGGCTCGCTGCCCATCTCTGCGGGCCTCCTGCTGACGTGCCGGGATCCTGGACTGCTGCAGGTGCTGAAGGGCTCTGGCAAGATCTCGCTGGAACTCGTCTTCCGCGCCTCCTCGGACAGCTACGAGGCCTATCCGGAGGGATCTTACGCGCGCATCTTTGGCTTCTCAGAGGACGTGCTCTGCCCTTCATCTCTCGACCTGTCCGTGGGCCAGCGCCGGAACGAGGTGCTTTGGCGGCTTCGGCTGAACGACGGCGCGCTCTGCAACGAGCTGAGCTGCCCGGCGGGGAACATCTCCGACGCCTCGCATTCGTTCGTCTTCGTGTTCGACGGGTACTCGATGGCGATCTACAAGGACGGACGGCAGTGCGCAGCGGGCCCCTCCTCGCCCTCGCGGCTCGACTTTTCTACCTGGAACACGGCCTACCCCACGGTGCTCGGGAACGAATACTCTATGGACCGGCCTTGGGCGGGCTCCGTGAAGCGCATCCGCGTGTGGGACTCTGCGATCGACGTCGCCCGGCTCGCATCCATGCCGTGCGCGCTCGGAGACGGGTGCACGGGATGCGCGCTGAGTTCGGCACCGCTCGTCATCGCGGTGCCTCTCGTGGCGGATACCACCGCGCCGGTTACCTCCGCTCCCGCGACGAGCCCGCCGCCGACCACGGATCCCGCGACGACCTCTCCGCCCGGCGGAGAGTGCGCGTTCGACTCGGACTGCGACGAGCCCCCGAACGGTTGCTTCCGCGGAAGCTGCGACCTGCAGACTCTCACCTGCATCTACTACAAGCCTTCGCTCTTCTGCTGCGAGCAGCCCGCCGACTGCCCCGTCCGGCCGTGCCAGACTTCCTCGTGCTCGAGCAACGACTGCATCTACGCCACCAACGAGACCGCGGTGGACGCGTGCGGGGTGTGCATGGGCGACAACTCGACCTGCCTGGGATGCGACGGGGTGCCAAACTCGGGCGCCAAGGACGACGTCTGCGGGACGTGCGGCGGCGACGGAGGCGGGTGCACGATGATGAACCGCGAGCTCTTCTCGCTGTTCTGGCTGATATTCCTGTTCTCCCTCTCGCTCTTCTTGCTCTGGCTCGTCCTGCCGTCGCTCGTTTCCGGACCGCGGAGAGCGAGGACCGTATAATTGGCGCGGCAGCCGCAATAAAAAGCGATGAGGGCATTCGCGCTGCTCCTGCTCTTCGCGGGCTGCGCGCTCGCCCAGGGCTACTGGCTCGACACGGACCTCGCCGGCGGCGAACGGTCGTATGGATTCTTGCCGCTCAACGGCACCGAGGTTCTGCACGGATCCTTGCTCATGAACACCTCCGCCGGCTTCACCTTCGAGGGGTGGATCCTCTACCAGCCGGTCAGCGGCCCCTACGCCGTCTGGGTCGAACTCGACACTGGGAACTTCACCGCGCTGGAGACGTGCGGAAGCGGGAGAGATCCAAACAATACTTACGCGTTCGTGATCTATGTCGATGTCTCCACCGCGAAGGTGGTGGTGCAGCTCGTTGCCTGCCTCATCGGACAGAACTCGACTCTCGTGCTGACGTTGGAATCGCTGCAACCTCTGCCGCTCGGGTTTTGGACGCACGTTTCCATGTCCTTCGCCGCGGGCAGCTTCTGGGACCTTTACGTCAACGGGACGCTCGAAAACTTTCTCGCCGTGCCCACTTGGAACGTATCTGGAACGCCCATGCTCACCACGGGCAACCTCACGCTCTTCGATAAGATCGGCGGCGTCGACGAGATACGATGGTGGGATTATCCGCGAGGCCCGTCCGAGACGCGGCGCGACTACTGCACCCGGCTGAACGGAGCCAATTCCAACATCCTCGCAATGTGGGATTTCGACATCGGACCGAACGAGACCAACATCATCTACGACCGCTCCCCGTACGGCAACGAGCTGTACAACCACCCGCCCATTCCGGTCGGGGCTTTTATCGTCGGAGAGCCCCCGCTCTGCGGCAGCATGAACGAGAGTCAGGTGGTCACCGGACTCGTGATCTTGCTGCTCGGGATTTATGTCGCCGGTATCGCCACAGTATGCTTCTTCGGTTTTCTGAGCTGCAAATCCGGCCCCGGATCGCATGCCCGCTTGCGAGATTAATAATTAAAATCGAATTGCCGGTCCATGAATTTCCGCATTAAATCCAGGGACCGGGCGGTCCCTGATTTAAACGGGCCACGATGTCCGCAGAGAATTGGTTCGGCAAGAGGTCCCACCGCGCGCACGTCTCTTCGTCCACGGGTCCGGGCGCTGTGCCAACGCGTTCGAGCGAGAACCCCGCGTCTCGGAGGAATGCGCAATAGGCGCGGCCCGAGGTGTTCTGAGCGCGCAGGTGCTCGACCGATACCTCCGTGTGGATCGCTCGGATGGCGCGCGCCTCCAGCAGCCTCCGCGCGCCTCCGAGCGCCTCCATCTCGTATCCCTGGATGTCAATCTTTGCGAGCGAGACGAGCGGCGGAGGCTCCCTCGCGTCCGGCCACAGGACGTCGTCGAGTCGCGCGACTCGGACCGTAACCGGGCGGTCGTGGTTCTGGGCGGCGTGCACTGGGACGTCGAGTACCGTGTTCCCGGCGTTGTCGGATTGCGAGAATGCGGTGTGCTCGGAGGCGGAGCGACCGACTCCGAGGGGATAGAGCGAGAGGCGCGCGCGCCACTGCGATTCCGGCTGGAGGAACAGCGATCGGGTCAGATAGTGCAGATTTGCGGGCAGCGGCTCGAACGCCACCACGCGCGCTCCCTCCGCCAGCATCAGGAGCGTGCACGTTCCGATGTTGGCTCCGATGTCTACGAACAGCCCCGAGGCGTTCGCGCCTCTCCACACGGGTAGGAGTTCGTCGCAGTCCTTCCACCGGCCGTCTGTCCGGATCGAATTCCCCATGACGTCGGGTTCGGGCCGGATGCACATCCGAAACGGAACGAAGCTCGGGCCCACCATCGCGGGAGGGATCGCGACCCAGAACGCGTCGCAGTCCACGTCCCACGGCGGAGGGGGGTAGATCGGAGCGAGGCCGTCCCACGGCCGTTCCTTCGGCGGCTCGGTCGCGGCAATAACGGCTCTTTCCTCTCGGACCGGGCACAGGCACGGAGGAGCAGGCGGAAGGACGAGGGCCAGGAGTATCCAAGCCGAAGCAACGATGGCAGAGAACACGACGACTCGGGTCAGGTGGGCCATTCTCGGAGACCGGGGCGGCGGATGTATTATTTCCTCATCCAATAGACGAGAGCGCCCTCGACGCGGTGCTTTGCGCGCGTGGTCTGCGAGCGCAGGCTGACCTTGTCGTGCTTGTCTTCGCGGGCGTGCTTGCAGAAGCCCCACTCGCTCTCGACGATGCATCCGCAGTACAGCGTCGGATCTGCGTTCTCCGCCGCCGCGGCTTCCGGCGAGTTGCACGGGACGAGGCGCATCTCGGAGAGCGGCACGTAGACGTTCATGGGTGCTTGGCTTTCACATTCAATGTGTGATCATAGGCCGGGTTTTTCCTGTTGACCTCGAGCCCGAGCCGCGCGGGCCCGATCAGGCCCGTCAACGGGCTCTTTGGGTGCTCGAAGATCTCATGCGGCAGGATCACGTTCGGGTAGCCCTTCTCCTTGTCGTATGTCTCGTCGCGCGCGTCTTGCTTCGAGTAGGGCTCGTTCCACATCTGCCTCGCCGTCTCGCGGAGTTCGTCGTAGAAACCGGCTTTGAACCGGCCGGTGCGCCGGTCGTAGAAACCGGTGCGGACAAAGTCGGCCTCGGACGCCACCATCGCTCCGAAGAGGATGGACGACGTCATGTTCACTTCCGCCGAGCCCCACGCGTTCACGGAGAGCATCAGACCGAGGAGCCTCTTCAGATCGGGGTCCACGGAGAGCCAGGACTCGCGGAGATCCTTGCACCAGTTCGCCGCGTCCATGATGATCTCGCAGGCCAGCTGGTGCAAGTCTTTCGAGGGGGTGTAGTCGGGCAGGTCGGGGTGGAAGACGCGCAGGTCTCCGACCTCGAGGTGCGAGAAGCCGAAATCGTTCAGCTTGACCAGCGTCCCCTCGCTCCACGCGGCGGGCACGTTCACGTAGCGGTCGTTCAGCGCGAAGGAAAAGAACGCGCCCGGGTTCGCGGGCTGCACGCGCAGCAGGTTGCGAGGGGCAGAGTCGTTGTGGACGAAGCGGAGCTCGCGCTGCAGGACGACCAGCGTCGCGGCCACCTGGGCCACCACGGCCAGGACGTACAGGTGCGGTCCGGTGGCGAAGCGCCCTTCGAAGTCGAGCGAGCCGAGGCACAGCTCGGCGGCCGAAGCGAGGGCGCGCTCGGCCCGAGACTCCTGAGCGATGTCTTTGATCTGCTTCTCGAACGTGGCGAAGCGGCCCGCGCCGGCGGCCCAGCCGGTGAGGTCGGTGGCCACCCCGGCGTCAAAGTCGAGCAGCTTGGCGACGCAGGCCACGCGATCGTCGGAGGCGAAGCGGAGCGGGAAGAAGAACTTGGTCAGCTCGGCCTGCACGCGCAGCTCGAGCCGTCCCGTGATGTCCTCCGCGATGGGATAGGTGAGCAGCTGGACCTTGAGGGCCACCGCCCCGAACGGCGATCCGAAGCCGCGGCGCGGCGACGCCGAGAACACGACGCCGTACGATCCGGCTCCGAGGATGCGCTGCGCTTCGAGCTTGTGGAAGATCACGAGGCCGGCGCCGCGGCGCGGGAAGAGGACGCGCTCGGCGTCCAGGTCCGGAAAGCGCCGCTCCCGCTCCAGGATGCCGAGGTCAAAGTAGTGCTTGGGTTCCCGCGCGACGCGCTGGCCGCGCCCGATGAGCACCCCCAGTGCGTTCTTCAGCACGTGTTCCATGTCGCCGCCCGCAGGATCGGAAAAGTAAGCAAAGAGCTGGAGGCGAGCGAACGCCTCGATGAGCCGGTCCGCCTCGCCGTTCGCCGCCCGCACGTACGCGTCCGGATTGGCCGGATCGCCCAAGAACACGCCCACTTCGCACACCGCGTGCTCCGCGAGCGACACGGCCACGAGCGGGTCGTCCCACCGAGCGGCGGCCTCCTCCGCGAGCAGGGCATCTCCCTCTAGTTCGTCGGACTCCTTTTCGTGTTTCTCCGCGTACAGGGCGGCCGTCTCGAGCGAGATCGAGACGACGCGGTGCAGGGGCTCGCGGCCGGGGCCCTGCGCCCTGAAGCGCTTCATGCGCTCTCGCTTGAGGGCGTTCAGCTCAGCCACCTCCGCGGCGGGCAGCTCCGCGCTCGTGATCGTGCCCGCCGTCATGTTGCACGCCGCGGCCAGCTTCCCGAGCGCGCGCAGCAGGCGCGTCCGGCCGAACGACGGGAACAGCGACTCGAAGAAGTCCATCGCATGCACGGCGGCCGCCATACCCGTACAAATACGCGCCGCATTCTATAACACGGTGCGAGACAGCGCGCGGGCTCGCGCGAGATGGCAGCGGACTGCGAAGCGCCGCTCGTTTCGCCCCCTCAGCCGCCGCCGCCGCCGCCTCTTCTGATGAATGTACTGGTATCGAAGGTTATGCCCCACGCAGTCACCCTGGCGGTGCTGACTGCGGCGCTCGGCTTCATCTCTCTTTCGGTCGCGCCATCTCTGGCATCGATCGGCGGCCAGGCTGCGACCTGCCTCTGCTGCCTGGTCTTCTACTGGATATCGCGCGCCTCCGGATCATGCTCCTTCGACCTTTTTGTCGTCAGCCTTGTTCACGTCTTGGTCGGATTCGTGTCGGTCTCGCTCACGGCCGACCGGCTGCTGGCTGCCGGCGATGCGACGCCGGCAGCCTCTTCGGCCCAGACGGCAGCGACGGTGGCCGTAGTGACGATCGCATTCCTGCTCCTGCTGGCTTGGTCTAGGAAGCGCGCATCTCCGAGTCCGAAATAAACCGGAGTTCCGGGGTTTACTCGTTGTATCGCTGTTTGTTTCGCCGCTGCGACTTAGGAAGTCGCCTTAGGAAATGGGGTTTAGAAATGCCTTCGGAAAGGATTTGAATTTCCCGCCAACCTGCCAACCATATTTTGGCGCCCCTCTGCCTTCTGTTCTGTTCTGTCTCTCCACCGGGGGATCCAATGGAAGACAGTGGAGCGATCGATGGAGAGCATGGCCAAGACCTCAGCCGCAGGACGATGCCGTTCAACCAACAGGTGCAGTACGCTGCCGGGAACACAAGCCCCGCATGTGTGACAGAGATCCTGCTCCCAAAGCCTCACAATGGTGCTCCAACGGCGACGGGGAATTTCGAAGGCTGCCCTTAGGAAATGCCTTCGAAATGCCCCTTCGAAATGACTTAGGAAAGGGGGCCACTTCCTAAGTCGCAGCGGCGAAACAAACAGCGATATCAAAGAGTCGGAATTTTCGACTTTAGCTTCCTTATCCCTTGTCCATGCAAGCCGCGTTGTTGTGCAGCGCGACGGATACCTCGCAACTCCTATCCGTCTATGAGCGGCTCGCGTCTCAGCTCCCTCGAGGAGACTGGATCGAGCAAGACAGGCTAATAAGATTCGGAAGTTCTGGATTTTGAATTCTCGTCATGCGCACCTCCCATGTTCAATATAAGGAGGGCGTTGACCCGTTGATAGCCTCCGGACTGAGCACGCTGCTGTGGTTCCCATTCGATCAAACCTGCGTCGAAAGATGTAGGCAGCGGCTCTCCGCTCTCCTATCCACAGACGCGCCCGCTTCACAATGGGAGAGACGTTTTCGCGGCAAGGCGATGCTGGAAGGGGACCCTATCTTGGTCTCGGAAGAATCTAGCGAGACGTGCATCATAGACGGAAAGTTGGTGATCTGCCGTCGAGCGCTGAAGGTTTTGGTACGCGACGCGGCCACCGAAGATGCCCTGCGAGTATGGAGGGACGAAACGCTGACGGTATATCGCCTGGGCTTATCCGCCTTCGCGCTATTTCTCACGGCCCATCTCGAAGGAGGAGATGCGAGAGAAAGTTTCGGAGCAAGTGCTGAAGCTCGCCGCAGACCTCGAGGCCGTCAACAGGGCGATGGATCAGATGCGCGCAACGATGGAACAGATGCAGGCTACGATAACCAGTCTTCAACAGGAGAATGACAGCCTGCGACAAGATCTGCGCGAAGAGCGAGAATCGCAGGCGAAAGAGCGAGAATCGTGGGCGAAAGAGCGAGAATCGTGGACGAAAGAGCGAGAATCGTGGGCGCAGGACCGCGTCCGAGACATCCAAGCGCTCAAAGACAAGGCAGTCAAAGACGCAGAAGAGATCAAGGAACGCAAAGCGCGCAAGAAGGCCCTGAAGGCCGAGTTCTCTCGGCGCATCGGAGAGCTGGAAGAGCAAAACAAAAAACTGCACAAGGAGATCGAGAAGCTCAAAGCGCGCAACGAGGCTGCGCGCGGATGCCCGTGCGGCGCCCCGGCAGGCCATGGACGTGTCATATAAAGGGCTCTTTTACTGCTCTGGAATCGGCTCCTGATCGGCGTCCTCCTCTTCATCGCCGATTGAAACTTCGTCCATCCCGTGTTTCTCCGCGACCGCCGGGTCGTCGGTATCGGTCCACAGGAAGCCCCCGTCCTCTGGCTGCCACGTCCCGTGGACGCCGTCGCGCCTGAGCCGGAGAAGCTCCCGCAACCTCGTCTTGGTCGTCTCTATCACTTGATCGAGCTCGTCTCCCTCGTCGTGGAGGTGCCAGGGTTCTCCGTACGACCACATTCCAAAGAAGAGCCGCCTCTTTGCGATGGGCGTGCGCAGTTTGAGTGTGGACTCTCCTGGCGGGCCGGGGAGCGCCTTCATAGCTGCGGCGCGACTCTAAACAAAATAATCGTTGCCTTATCCGGTATTATCGACGCGCGTGCCACATGTCTTCCTCGCGCACCACCATAACGACGACCACCACCACGGTGACTGTGTCTGCGCCACCTCAGCCATCCGGGCACCGATGCGCCAACTTTGATTTCTGCGGCAACTACATCGGCTACGGCGAGCGCCGCAACATCTGCTACGAATGTAACTGCGACTAGTTACACCGACACTGCAACTCGCTTTGCCCAAAATCTCGCTTTTTGTGGAAAGCGAGTTGCAGCCACACAATTTCAGGGCAAATAAAAAAATTGCAGAGCAGTCGTCGCCCAGGCGGGAAGGAAAAAAACTTGCCTAATACGGAGGTCCAGGAAATTTCGCAACTTTTCGGGGTCTCGGCCATGCAGCGCCGCGCGGCCGCCCTCGCCCTCGAACTGGAATCGTTCAGGCAGGCGCTGATTGCCGCAGGGGGAGACGCCCCCGACCCCGCGCTAGTAAAAATCATCGCCGTCCCGCTCTGCAAGCTCGTGAAGATGACCATACCGAATGCTCATCAGAAGCTCGACGAAGTGGTGTTCGGCGCGGAGAACGGGCTCGATGTGCAGGAACACCAGCACGGCGCCGACTTAAAGGACGCCGATGGCAACAGCTTCGAGCTCAAGGTTTCCGTGTGCACCAAGAAGAACCGCAAGTGTAACTTCAATTGGAACATCCCGCGCGGTAAAATCGCCGAAGTGCGTCGCTTCAAGCTGCTCGCCTCCGTGCGCGAGAAGACCGGCGGCGGCGGCGCCATCCTCCGCGTGGTCGACGCGTTCGGCGCCCTCATCGCCGAGTTCAAGTTCTCGGAGGCGTTCCTGCTGGCCTACTTTAACCGCCTGGCCTTTGGCGCGAGCGGGAATCACAATCTCGGGTGCACACGATGCAGGACGTGCGACGGCTTCCACCGCCTCGAGAAGCTGCGCGGCGCCAATGACATATTCGCCCTTGCGGAACCCTGGAAGGTCGACTGGACCGCGGTGTTTGCCCCCACCGCCGCCCACTGTTAAATTGCGCCGCGTGTCCTTTTTTGGGAATGAAAATGTCGCAACACCCGAACACCTGCGGGCACGCGTGGACCGCCTGGGAGCACCACGGAGCAGTCGTCCGGCGCCAGTGCACCAACTGTTTGATCAAGGAGATATCCGAATATTACCGGTGCAACCTCGCAGGCCACATCTTTGGCGTCGCCTCCGTTTGCCTGGACTGCGGCGAGAAGCGCGCGCCCGCTATAAACGCTTTGCCCTGATGGGCGCTCCGAAGCGCGATGCGGACCCTCCTCCGACTCTCTTCGAACACTTTACGCGTTTCTACTACCTCGAAGCCGCGCTGGCGCTCTGGTTGACCGTGGGGCTCACGGTCATGGTGTTCTCCGTCCTCATCCACATCAATTTGTCCTACATAATCGGCCCGTGCATGATGCTCATCGGGATCGCCTTCCTCGGGACCACTCTCGTGGGAGCGCTCGCGTGGGGCATATTCGGGGAGTACAAACTGGCGGGCATCATGCGCGTTCGGCGAGTCATATTGATCATCAAGTTTGCGCTCGTGATAGCGATCGGAGGACTGTCGATATGGGCGAGCGCGATCATGATCCAGCGGGCTCTGGCATGATCGGCGGGTGGTCCATTAAAAAGCGGCCGCCCGGAAACGGCAAGCGTCTTTTTATTATGCCCCCGGCCAAGCGAAAGGCGCGCCCCGCCGCGGCCCTCGCGCCCGCCGCGAAGGCGCAGAAGGCCGATCCATACCCGCCGCTGTGGGCGATGATAAACAAGCACTGGGACCACCGCTTCCTCGACGACGAGGTCGACGACGCCGCGTGCTACATCCTCGCCGACCACCTGCCCCCGGAGGCGCTCGCCTTCCTCAAGGACAGCATGGAGCTGCTGGTCTCCGACGACAACGTGCTGGCGAACGAACCCAACCGCGCCAAGAAGGTCGCCGCACGAGATTGCATGATCGAAGTCGAGGAAGAGATGGACAAGGTGCAGGCGGCGCTGGAATCCCTGTCGAAGAAGGTCCGCGCGCTCCACCGCATCGCCGAGTGGCCGGACGAACCGTAAACGGAAATCGCGGGGACGAAATAAAAAGAAAGCGACGGAGCGCCGTCGCTTTTGCAAAAATGGCCGCAGAGCTCCCCGCCTCGCTTCCCGGCTACACGATCCTGCCGAACCGCGTGCTCGGCTCCGGGCACGAAGCGGTAGTGACGGCGGCGATAGATCAGAGCCGGCTGGTCCGCGTGGCGCTCAAGGTGCACCGCAAGGCCACAAAGTCCGCGATCGACCTCGGGGGCATGAAGCGCGAGGCCCACGCGCTCCTCTTTGCCGTATCTCCGCACCCAAACTTGATCCGTGCGTTCGGGATGGCCGAGACGCCCGACTTTTTTGCGCTCGCCCTCGAGTTTGCGCCGCAGGGCGACCTCCTCCAGCTGCTGATCAAGCACGACCGCTTCGAAGAGAAGAGAGCGGCCTTCATCGGCCGCCAGATCGTCAAGGGCCTCGCTCACCTGCACCGCTGCGGCTACGTCCACAACGACGTGAAGCTCGACAACATCCTCGTGTTCCCGGGCGACCGCTTCGTCCTCTCGGACTTGGGCTTCGTGGCGCCCATCGACCGCACGAACCGCGAGGCCGGCGTCTCGGACGCGTGCGGGTCGCCGAGCTATGCCGCTCCCGAGCTGTGGACCCGGCAAAATCGGCTGGGCGCCTCGGCCGACGTGTGGGCCTTTGCCGTCGTCCTCTACGCCATGGTAGTTGGTTACCTGCCCTTCAAGGACAACACAGACACGATCTTTGGAGAGTTTTCTTGGCCGGGCAGCAGCGTCTCTGACGAGTTCCACGCGCTGATCGGATTTGCCTTCCAGACGAACAAGACGCTGCGGCCCTCTCTCGCTCAGGTGCGCGCGCATCGCTGGTTCTCTGTTCATCGTGCAAAGTAAATGCGCTCGATGCGCTTCAGCGGCTTCTTGCACGCGCGGCACTCTTTGATCGCCGCGGTGCCGATGGCACACTTGGTGCAGAGCACGGCGCATCTGCATGGGACGCAGACAGTGGAGATTCCGCGCTTGTGACAGAGATCACACTTGTGGCGCGAGGCCCTCTCCGGCTCGTCCTTCCACTCGGCAGGCACGAAGGGCTTCGCCGCCTTCGCTTTCTTGACTCCCATGCTGTCGAGCAGGAGCGCGAACGAGGGGAATCGCTCCAGGAGCTTCTCGTTCGCGCGCGTCACGGCTTCTCCTTGGTAGAAGGGCTTGCCCGCCAGCAGGCTGGTCCCCTCGGGCACCTCCACGCCGTTGATAAATGTCTTGTTGTTCTGCTTTGTGAACACGGTGCCCACGGATCCAAAGTGGTTGACGATGGCGCCAGAAGGGAGTGCGCTCCTCGGAGGCGGGGCGTCGCCAAAGAAGTTGAACGACTGTCCGCTGCCGGAATCCTGATAGTCGATGCCGCCGGCGCCGCCCACTCGGATGTTCCAGGTCTGCGTGGCTCCGAACCCGCGCTTCATGGCGACAACTAACAGATTTCGCGTGTGTTTCCTTTTTAGGTACTCGCTTCGGCTCTTCGATGGCATCGCCGCCCGTACTAAAGGAAGATGTCTGGCAAGGAGGAAAACCGGCTGGCAACATCGATCCGTCCATACCGGGACGCTGGTATGTTAGGTTCAGGATGATCGGCGCCTATCGCGCTTTTTGGTTCGACACCGAACCTGGAAGCAAAGAGAAAGCCCGCGCAGATGCAGAAGCCTGGCAACTGAAGACTTCCGACGACAACAACCTCACGCGTAACAAGTGGATGATCCAAGGGGACGTCCTGTTCGTCGAATTGGGAGACGGAGCGATCATGCGGACCGACGTAGAAGCGCTGCAGCTAGTTGAAGCGTACACATGGGGAGTGAAGCGCGAAAAGCAAAACCGCTACGCCAAGACGACTGTCTATGCCACTGGCGCAACGAAATATTTTCACTCGCTCTATACCGGCTTCGAAATGGTCGACCACGAGAATCGCGACGGGCTCGACAACACGCGCGCAAATCTTCGCAAAGCGGACCACAAACTCAATATGCGCAATAGAAGAAAGACGCGCCGAAACACCAGCGGCGAGACCGGCGTCGCTCCGGCGATAACGAAATCCGGAGGCGTGAATTGGACGGCTAGTTGGACCGAAGACGACGGGCGGCGCGTAGGGAGAGGATGGGCCGTAGCGAAGTACGGAGAAGCGGAAGCACATCGCCTGGCTACTGAGGCCAGGCGTGAGGCCTGCGTGCGCCTCGGAATCACCAACGAATGAGACCGTCGATGCGAAATAACAATTTTCGCTGTCCCTTTCCTGTTTTTCGGAGTGGTCCGGCGGTGATCCGGAATGGAATCTCCTTCCGCTCTTATGATGGCCGCGACGACCATGGCCTCGTCACAGCAACAGGACGAGGAAGACAGAGACGCCGATCCGCTCTTCTCCTCAGTCACAGCAATAGAGAATTTTGTCGAGACTGCCGGATCGCTTCTCACCTCTTCCCTGCTGCTACTGGTGCAGGATACTAGCCGCCCTCTGCTCCAGCTGTTGCTGCTCGGCGTGCTCGTGCAGGCGTGGATAGCCATAGACTATTACCTGCGCCTGGCGATCTCGTTTCTTCCAAAGTCCTACACTGACTGGGCCGACGTATTTAAGAAGATCAGCAGATTTATTGCCTTCAGTTTAATTTTCTTATTTGTCAACTACGGGATTCAGGCCGTGAACATAGAAGGCAGTGCGGGGCGACTCAACGTAGCGGAGACCGGCGTGCTGATCGTCATTTTGCTCGTGCTAGCGTACGTGCGCCCAGCGAATTCGCATCTGAAAATTTTACAGGTACACGTTTATATCCGTATTCAACTCGTGGCCGCGTTGCGCAGTCCTCTGTCACGAAGATCGGCCACTCATCAAACTCTATACACCGGAGCAGGAACAGCTTTCTAGATCAGGGGTTCCTCGTTCAGGCCCGTCGCACAGATGATGATAAAATCACGGCTTTACGGGGAGCAGCGCCTCTGGCACCTTGTGCGCCGGGTCCCAGAACCAGGCGTCCACCTTCTGGTTGAACGCGCGGCTCTGCTCGTGAAACTGGAGGTGCGCGTCGCTGCGGGCGATGGCCACGGCGCCGACCTTGTCGAAGAGCTCATCGTACACGCGCTTCTCGGTCTCGAGGGGCGAGGTGCGCATCTCGAAGCCGAAGCGCGCGGCCTCGAGTTCGCCGACCAGCTCGCGGTAGCAGACGGCGTCTTCGCGGTGGATGTCCATCCCTCGAGAGACGACCTGAGCGAGCTTGAGGACGCGCAGGTCCGGCTTCGAGAGCGTCGCCTCGGAGACGTCTCCGTCGAGCTTGGCCTCCGTCGAGATCTGCTGGGCGAGCTGCGCGAGGAGGCCCTTTCGCTTCTTCACTTCGGCTTCGGCCATGCCGATCAAGCCAAAGAGGAAGAACTCGATCGCCGCTAGCCCCAAAACGGCGCTTCGGCCATTGGAGAAGCCGATTTTTTTGAAGAAATCTTCTGCGCCCGCCGCTCCTATCGAAGGGAAGAGAAAGTGGTTGTACACGCCCTTCTCGGCGCCCTGGATCGTCTCTTCGCGCCTTTCTATGATAAAATGGCGGTCCGAGAGCTGCGGCTGCGGCTCGACAGCCTTGTAGTGCACCTGCCCCATGTACTGAGTGGCCATTTGCGCGCGCCGTACTCCCCCTCCGAAATATACCATCAAAAAAGCGCGAGCATTTATCGAGGGTCATCGTCCACGCGCGCTCTCTCGTAATGCCGAAGGTGGCTACCGGCGCGAACGATCTCTCCGCGGCGGCGGCGGCAGATGCGACGCGCGCCATCGAAGAAGTCGTCTTCAAGGCCAGCGGACTCGACGGTACCGACATCGTGGCGGGCGTGGACCTCCTCGACTTGAGCGATCCGGCGGCGCTCAAGTTTTGGTTCTACGCCCTCCTCGGCCTGGCGGCGCTGTCCGTAGCGCTGTGGCAGCTGCGGAAGGCGACGGCGATCGCGCGGATCCCGCCGCCCGTCGTCTCTAAAAAGTCAGAGTAGCGATCATCCGCCGCCCCTCCGCGACGGCGTAGAGGCCGCACATGCCGAGGACGAGCGTCGTGCCCTCGTTCGGAAAGCGGTACTGCTGGGCAGTGGCGTCGGTGAACGAGAGCCAGCCAAAGTAGCTCCGGCTCGGGGGCCTGCCCTCGACGTAGGCGCTGGGGAGGAAGAAGCGCCGCAGCAGCAGCTCGTTCGAGATGAGCGCCCCGGCTGGCTCTCGGGCCGCAGTCCACAGGTCCCGCACGATGTCGAGCGCCTGGGGGACGAGGCCCTGCGCCTCGCAGAACGCCGGCAAGTCGTCGGCAGAGATCGCGTTGAGATCGTCTCGGAGCTGCGTTTCGTCGTAGAGCAGCAGCGTCCTGAACGTCTGCACGACCGCGAGGTGCCGCGGGTCGTCCTTCAGGTGGTGCGCCTCGAGCGCGTCCAGCGGCTCGAGGAACGCGCGGCGGATCAGCTCGGATGGCGGGCGCTCGTTCTTGTCGGCGAAGAAGTGCTCCGAAAACATGTAGTCGGGCGTGCCCAGCTCGCCCAAGGCGTCTTCGTTGTAGGCAGAGAAGCGGGCGTCTCCGAAGAACACGGGCGCCTTGTTGCGCGCGAGGAGGGCGGAGAGGCGGTCGCGGATTTGCTGCAGCAGCGGTCGGTCCTCGCGGTCCTCCGGCTCCGAGTGGTCGAGCACCGCGCTCGCCACGACGTTCGAGTAGTAGGCGTCGAGCGCCTCCGACGGCGGCGAGTCTCCGAGCAGAGAGGCCGCGAGGGGCTCGTCCGAGCGCCAGTCGCGATCGACCTGTTCCAGCGACTGCGGGGACGCCGGGACGCCGGGGCCAAAGTCGCTCGCCTCGTAGCCGCTCGAGGGGGCCGGCTGTCGGTGCTTCGCGCCCTCCTTCGATGATAGGAGCGCGGCGACCGCGTCGGCCCACAGGAACGAGACCTGGAACGCGTCCTTCTCGTTCTGCTGAGAGGCGTAGATCTGCGAGTCCGGCAGGAATACGTAGTGCCGCTCTTCGAATCGCAGCGCCTCGGGCAGAGGCCCGCCGTCGACGACGCGAAACTTTTCGAGCGGCAGCTTGCCGATCACGAACCAGCTCTCGTACTGTTTTTTGGAGGCGACCGGGATCTGATCCGTGCGTCCTCGGCCCGAGATCCTCGCCGCGCGGAAGAACGTCTCGGCGCCGTTCTCGAGCACCTGGGCGGCGGCGGCGTTGTTCGCGCCGAGCGTCCAGTCGGACGGGACGGCCTTCAGCGCGGGCATCGCGAACGGGAAGATCGCCAGATCGCCGTCGGCGATGCGGAACGAGAGCGGGACGAACGTCACTATCTGCAGCACGAAGGCCTCGTCCGCCTGCTCGGAGAACCGCCCTAGGGAGAGCTGGCCGTAGAGCAGCAGGTTGTCGCCCTTGCGCCCCGCGCGGGCCCCGAGGCGGAGCGGCGCGGGCCTGCCCGCCTCGCGCTTCGTCTTCGTCTGCTCTACCCGCGTCGCGCCAAAGAGCTGGATCGCCCGCTCCCGGAAGACGGCGTCGTCCGGCTCCGCGCTGGCGAGCACGGCGAACTTGTTTTTTCCGAGCATCTGCTCCGCCTTGGCCTGATAGAGCCGCAGCAGCCTGCTGTCTGGCGAGAACAGGTCGCGCAGCTTCGAGGCGTTCGGGGCGTCCAGCGGCGCGAACCACGACGAGCCCGACGTCGGCTGCACGGGCACGCGCGCCTGCTTCTTGGCGGCGCGATTGTCGGTGCGGACCACGTTGACGATGCGCACGAATCCGACGGGCTCGGCGCCGAGCAGCACCGGTCCGGCTTCGCTCGAGACGGCGACCTCGGCCGAGTCCTTCGTGTTCACCAGCTGCCAGCCGGTGCGATCCGAGAAGACCTCTCGCTCGACCGGCCGCTTGCCTAGTTCGTCGAGCAGGTGCGTCTTGACGGCTATCGCCCTGACCGGCTCGTCCGATCCCTTGTCCCAGTGCGCGAGCATGAAGTTTTCCGCGCTGCGCTGCACCGGGCGCGCAAAGATCGCCTCCTTGGGCCCGATGAAGTGCTCGCTCCCGTACGGCGCGCGCACTCCCAGCGCTTCCGCCGCCGCCGCCGCCGCCGGAGCGAGCAGCGGCGCCAGTTTTTTTGCCCGCTCCACCGCCTTCGACTCGTCTTGCAGCAAAAACACGATGGCAGGCCCCGCGGCGCCGATCTTCTCGGCAGAGTCTACCATGCGCAGCCGATCGATCTCCTCCTCCATCCGGCCCTCGCGGACGGCCGATGCGAACGGATCGAGCAGCAGCGGAGCGAAGCGCGCGAGCACCGCGTCCTCGTCCAGCGCCAGGATGCGCCTGCGCAGGTACGCCGACCAAGGCTGCGGCGAGAACTCGAGCCGCGCGTGGACGTCCTCTTCCGTCGAGCCGTCCGCCGGCAGGTGCTTGCCGGACAGCAGCTTCCGGGGCAGATCTCCGTGCGCGTTCCACTCGCGGACCATGCTGGCGACGATCGGAGCGGCCGGGTGGGCGGGGGCGCTCGCCCGCTTGGGCGCTCGGAGCGGGGCGCCCCGCTCGTCGAAGCGAGAGCCGAGTCCGCCCGCGAGCAGGGCCGACAATTCGGCGAACGAGCGCACCGTGTCCTCCTGCCGCAGCGCTTCCAGCAGCCCCCAGAAGGCGAACACGTCCTCCACGTCGAGTTCGACAGAGTCATCCTCTGTGCGCCCGAGGATCGAAGACAGCCTCGTCCGGATCAGCGCCGCGGCCTCTTTGAGCGAGAGTTCGCCCGAGCGCTTCTCTCGGCGATGGCTCACCATGTAGGCCACGCAGCGTTCCAGCGCCATAGACAGCGTGGGACTGGTGGCGTTGAGCTGCACGAACATCGCGTGCGCGACCTCGGGCGTCCGCACAAAATCGGCGCTCTCGTCCACCAATCCGAGCGAGCCGGTCAGCGCCAGGATGGCCAGCCACGAGGCCTCGGCCGAGGCCGCGTAGCGCTCCAGTTCGAGCGTCTGGAACGCCACCCGCTCCGAGACCCTCGCGTCGAACACGGAGTCCGAATCGTAGGGCAGGAACAGCGAGTCGAGAGCTATCGCTCCGTGTCTGAGCTGTCCGTAGCAGGCCCGGAGCCGATCCTGGATGGTAGCGAACGAAGTGTCCGCGCGCGGCTCCGACCTCGAGGCGAGCAGGACTATGCCGGCCTTCAGGGCGAGGAGAGCGGCCGCAGCATCGAAAGGCGACGAGAGCGCGTCGTAGCGCAGGTCGGCGACGCGTCCGGCAGCCCACTGCTTCGCGTCGGTCCGGCCCGCGGCGCTCTCGGTCCGCCACCGCTCGGCTAGGTTGTCGAGCGAGTAGCCCTCGTCTTCGATCTCTTCGACTTCGAAGGCGCCGCCCTCCATCGTCTCTTTTGCAGTGGCGCCGTTTATATAACGAGGGGGAGGCCAGATTGAAACGCATGGCGGGATACTCTGCCACCGAGGTGTTCGAGGAGAAGGTCCGCGCGCGCTACAACGGGGCGCTGAAGGCATTCAAGGCGCGCGGGATCGACGTCCTCGAGGCGCACAAGAAAGACAAGGACGCGCTCTTCTTCACCGTGCGGGACAGAGAGGGCGAAGTGGTCGCGGTCTCCGTGGCGCGGCAGGACAAGCTCCGCCAGGACCAGGCGAACCTCGACGAGGTGCTGGTCGCCGAGGCCCACCGCACCGAGGCCTACTGCGCCATACTGGCCAGGCTTCACAACATGGGCTACTTTCGCTTTGTGCGCAAGCCGGCGTCGGACGAGGAGCACGCCTTCCTCGTGGGGCCGATGCGCTTCGAAGCGTTCGGAGGGGCGCCGGACTATTTTTGCGGGTTTAACGTCTACTAAATCCGGTGGCGGCGCATTATGGCTCTGGCCGAGGCGGCATTCCGCTGCTACCTGGCCACCGTCGTGGGGCCGATGCCGGACGGGACGATGGTGCGGCCCGACACCCCAGAAGGCGAGATGCTGTCCAGCATCTTCAGTCTCGGCAGGCGCACGAACGAGGAGATCGGCTCGCGGACGCCGGTCTGCTTCGTCGTGCGCCGCTTTCGAGAGAACACGCGGATCCTAGCGACGTTCTCCGCCGATCTCAACAACCCAGTGTCGCTCGCGTTCGACCGCACGAGCCCGGGGTTCGCATCCCTCCCGCAGCCGGGCGCCCCGGAGAACGACAGGCTCGTCGGGCTCGCGCGCGCGTTCGGGCGCTACCATCGCGCGTGCCTCTCGATGCCGATGCGAGTCGGCGAGGAGCACGCCGACGCCGCTTGCGCCGGGTGCGGAGCGTGGATCTCTGCGAACCTGCCGCACTGGCGCGTGGACCTCCGGACCTGCGTGTGGTTCAGGGTGCCCGTCCTGTACGGCTGTGAAGAGGCCGAGTATAAAGAAGCCGAGGGGTGGTTGGCGCGTCTGCAGCTATGTACGACGTGCACAGCCCCCTCCTCGCCCTTATCCTGCTCTCCGGCGTGCTCATCGGACCGCTGATCCTGATCTATTCGTGTCTGTGCTGCTGTTTCCGGAGACAACAGCATTCCATCATCGGCATCGAGCAGGCCCGCGATCTCATCAACGACCACCAGCGCTGCATCGATTCGCTCGAGATGCTGCGGTCGCGCCTTCAGAGGGTCGAAGCGGAGGCCGCCGCCAGCAAGGAGCGGGCCCGCTCCTCGACGTAACGATAAAGGAACAGCACCGACAGAGCTATGAGCGTCGCCTGCGCTATCATCGTCCAGCCGGGGACGACGGTGCTCGGCTCCGGCGAGTCGGGAGCCGGCGCCAGCCAGACCGAGAGCGCAAACAACAGTTGCAGAAACCATCCCACCGTCGTGAGCGCGGCCACGGTGAAGGTCTCGCGCTCTCCTATGATCGAGAGTTCGTCCTCTGGAACCGCGCCTATCTGCGCGTCGAGCAGCGTTCCGGGCAGAGCCCCGGCGCCGGCGAGCGAGCGCCTCCGCCTGTCCACGCGCCTTCCGGCGAACAGGAGCAATGCGAACGATGCGCACATCGCGAGAGGGAGAGTGATCACCTGCGTAGCCGTCGCAAGCACGGGACCGCCCACGTGGCGCGAGAACCAGAGGCCAGAGAATCCCACGCACCACCCCGCTATGAGCGAGAAGATGCAACATATGAACAGACGGCGAGCGTTGCCAGCTGCTCCGCGCTGTTGCGAGTCGTGGTTCTCCGCCGGGTGGAGCATCGGTGAGCGGCGGCGGCGGCGGCGATCGCACTTATGTACTCCGAAAATTAGCCGGCGAAAATCGACTTTGGACGTCTCGACGTTTTGGCGTCGAGCGTCGACGTTTTATCGTCGAGCCTCGACGATTCGTCGTCGAGATGTCCTTCGGGATAGTGTCGGGAGGGTGAGAAAGTTTAAGGGACCGGATACGCTGTGAGTGAC